>OJLW01000072.1_pt1 | contig 54403 bp, 49 predicted proteins | sample 1597021 | NCBI WGS metagenome assembly OJLW01 (sample SAMEA3904676, study PRJEB24821) | metagenome | biome: Builtin; feature: hospital; material: surface | place: USA | collected 2013-06-03
AAATTCTTCGACATCATGGTCGTGCCGATGATCGAAGGGGAGGGCACCTCGGTGTTCGGGGACAACGAACGTTCCACCGCGCGCAAGAACCCGCTGCGCAGGTCGTGGTACTGGACCGCGAGGAAGCTCCTCGGTTCGCGTACCTACGTGATGCGGGTCGCTCGACCGAACGACATCGACGAGTCCCGCGCGGTAGTGCGCCTCACTGCGGATTCGATGCAGTCGTTGGGCATCGAGGATTCGGATATTGTGCGGCTGCGCTACGGCGACCGGACGATTGCGGCGCGTGCGATGGCGATTGTCGACGACGCCCGTTTCCGCCAGAACTCCCACATCAGCGTCATCGAGCCACTCGACGCGGTCATTGGTATTCCGTCGAAACTGCGCGGACAACTTGGTGTACCGAGCATTAACGAGTCGGTGAAGGTAGACCGCGACGTCAACCACCTGTTGCGCAAGACCTTGAACGTGTACATTTTGTCGGCGCTCGCGTGGCTGTTTACCGTGCTGCAGGTCATCCCGGAAGGTCCTCGAGCGACGATTGGCACCGTGGGGTTGTTCGTTCTCGCGCTGCCGTTCATTGTCTACCTTGCGGCGGCGCCGCGCCGGGCGCAGGTTATGGATGCCAGCTAGGTCTGGCTACGATTACCACCATGGCGAGAAAGCAGACGCAGCAGGAAATGGGCCCACTTGGGCCCGGTCACGCTCCGGTGAAGGATCCGATGGCTGGGCTTACCGGTGTTCTGTCCGGCACGTTGATCATGGAAGCGATCACGATCTTGCTCATCCTCACGGTGATCCTCAAGGTAGATGAGGGCGAGCACTGGACCACGTTTAACTGGGTCTACATCACCGTTGTTGGTCTGGCGCACGTGGTGATGGCTGCGTTTCAGCGCAAGCCCGGCGCCCTGTGGATTGACCTGGCGTTGCAGGTTCCACTAATTTTTGGCTTTTTCATCCACTGGTCGGTGACCGCTGTGGGCGTGATCTTCGGCATCGTGTGGTACTTCATCATCCAAATGCGCTCGGAGATGATTCAGCGCATGCGTCACGGTTACCTGGTTACTCAGCACCTGGGGACGTAAGTTCGCGCCGCAGGATTTTGCCTGCTGCGCTTCGGGGGATCGCATCGACGAAGGTGACCATTCGCACCTTTTTGTAGGGGGTGACGCGCTCGGCGACCCAAGCCATGATGGCGTTGTCGCTCAGCGCTTGTTGCGTGACGACGAACGCACGTGGCACCTCCTCAACCACCCCGTCCACCGTTCGGCGGTGGCCTGTGACGGCCACGTCGTCGATGTCCGGGTGGGTAAGCAGGAGCGCTTCGAGTTCCGCGGGGGCGATTTGGAACCCGTGGTACTTGAACACGTCCTTGGCGCGGTCGATGATAGTGACCGTTTCATCCTCGTTGAGCCGGGCGATGTCGCCGGTGTGCAGCCAACCGTCCTGGATGGCGTTTGCGGTGGCAGCCGGGTTGTCCAAGTAGCCACGCATGAGTTGAGGCCCGCGCACGAGGAGTTCGTTGTCCTCGCTGAGGCGGAACTCGGTGTTGGGGATGGCGAACCCGATCGTGCCCGGATCGGACTTGCCGGAGATGCCGACGTGGGTCACGGGTGCGGATTCTGTGGTGCCGTAGCCTTGTAGGATTTCAACGCCGATGTGGCGCTCGACTTTGCGCGCCAGGTTCGTATCCAGCGATGCCGCGCCGCACACCAAAAAACGGGTGGTGGCGAAATCTTCAGGGGTGGGGTGGTTGGACAACGCGAGTGCAAGCGGGGGAGCGATGTAGGACACATCGATTGCGCGGCCGCGGTGGGCAGCGGTGAACTCTGCAAGGTTGAAGCGGGCCGCGGTGGTGACATGTCGGCGTGCGGTCAGCGACGACAATAGCAGTGTGTTTAGCCCATAGATGTGTGAAAAGGGCAGGGGGGCGATCACACCACCGCCCTGGCCGATGCCGCTTGCAGCCAGTGCTGCGTTGAACTGGGCGGCGTTGGCGGTGATCGCGACGTGGGTTAACTCCACGCCTTTCGGCAGGCCTGTGGTGCCGGAGGAAAACGGAATCACCGCAACGTCGTCAGCATTGCCAACGGGTTCGAACTCGCCGGGGCGGATGTCCTCGGCGGTGACGCGGTCAGTGGTGTGGGCGAGGGTTGCGAGGTGGTTCGCTTCGTCGTCGATAAGCGAATGCCCAATGACGCACACACGTGCGCCAGTCGCGGATGCGCCGAGGAGGCCCGCGGCGAAGTTGATGGAGTTCGGCATGCGCAGCTCGACGACGCTGCCCGGGCCCACGCCGCGCGCGGCGAGCGAGGCCGCAGTGCCGAGCGCCAACGCACGCAACTGCGGGTACGTGACTGTGCGGCCAGTGTCGATCTCCGTAATTGCGGGGGTATCCGGCAGCGCCTCTTCATCCGCCGCAAAGACAGACGCGAACAGGGTTGTCCCCGGTAGATCAATATCCGGAAGTGGGCTGCGGTGACACATGGGGGCAAGACTACGGCATAGCCAAGACGTGCAACACGTGTCGGGTTGGGTAAGATTGCGAGCCATGACTGAACGTACTCTGATCCTGATCAAGCCGGACGGCGTGGCAAACGGCCACGTCGGCGAAATCATTTCCCGCATCGAGCGCAAGGGCCTGAAGCTCGTCGAGCTCGACCTGCGCACCGCTGACCGCGAGACCGCTGAGAAGCACTACGCAGAGCACAAGGACAAGCCGTTCTTCGGCGATCTGGTCGACTTCATCACCTCCGCTCCGCTGGTGGCTGGCATCGTCGAGGGCGAGCGCGCCATCGAGGCGTGGCGTCAGCTCGCTGGCGGCACTGACCCGGTGTCCAAGGCAACCCCTGGCACCATTCGCGGCGACTTCGCCCTGACCGTTGGTGAGAACGTCGTGCACGGCTCTGACTCTCCGGAGTCCGCTGAGCGCGAGATCGCTATCTGGTTCCCGAACCTCTAAGCGGTAAGTCCGCTTCCCGGCACCGTGCCCCGTGTGAGGGGCGCAGGTGCCGTTTTCGTTTCCACGAAACGAAACTCTATGATTTTCTACGGCGTTTATTGGATTTAAAGAAATCGCATGTCTACACGATGCGATGGAGGGTAGATGGCAACGTCATCACGGTCCGAGCAGGCGCGCGCGATTGAAAAGCGCGCAGCAATTCTTCACGCAGCAACTGAATTGCTGCTCAACGAGGGACTCCGCGGCGTGACCCACCGGCAGGTGGCCGCCGAAGCAAAAGTGCCGGTCGGGTCGATCGGTTACTACTATTCCACGCGCGAAAAGCTCGTGGTCACATGCCTGGATCAGCTTTTTGAGTCCCGCCGTAAGGTGTTCCACGAGATCATGGGTGGCAGCGTCGACCTGAAGGACCCTGTGCAGTTCGCTGAAGCGGTTGTCAATGTCATCTCGTGCGCACAAGCAGAGCGCGTACGCCAGACGGTCTATGCTTTCGTTGATTCCGAACGCGAGCCGGGCGAAGTGCAGGCGTTTTCCTCCGCTGGTCTTGAGGAGCTCAAGGGCATGGTGACCAAAATGATGGAACAGCATGGTGTGGACGGTCTGAACTCCACCCGTGTTGTCCAGGTAGCCGTCGGTGCTGCGGTGACCGAAAACCACCGCGACGCCCCGGTTTCTGCGGTGATTGATCTCCTGCGTGTCGCCGAGCAGTAGCGTCGCGTATCTGTGGCACGAAAGTTGTGCAAGAATGAGTCTCAGGCGACGAGCAAGGATGACTCGGAGCTGAGAAACTTTTGCATACCCGTGGCACACGATGTTCCGCGCGGCTGCTCGGTAGTCTTGCCGGCGCCCGGACATGACGGTTGGCCACGGCAGGAACACTGGAGCGTGCCGCTTTGGCTAAAAATAAATCAAACCGTTTCGCCGATTTTGACCGCTCGGCGCTGTCGGAAAAGACCAGGGTGTTCAACCTGGCGAAAATGCTTGATGTCCCATCGAAGGACTTGGTTGTCGCACTCGCAGACTTAGGTCTGGTGAAGGTTGCGCAGTCCACGCTGACCAAGGCGGAAGCAGACATGCTTCTCGACGCCTTGGCGGCAGGGGCCAGCACCACATCCGACCCTGAGCGCGATAAAGAGGCGGATGAGAAGATCCGTAACCGCGTTCGCAAGGACGTGGAAAACGAGATCCACCAGATCGAAGAAAAGGTCGAGGCGGAACTGCAGACGGCTGAAGAACCGGCCGAGGAGCCTGCCGAAGAACCAGCGGAGGAACCGGCTGAGGAACCGCTCACCGACATCGAGCCCGAGATCACCCCGGCGCCGCAGGAGGATCCGGAAGAGGATCGCATCCCCGCGACCCACGCGCCGCTGTTTAAGGCACCGACGCGTTCGGAACGCCGCCGCGCCACCCGCAAGGCGAAGCCGGCCGAGGACACCGCCCCGCAGAAGCGTCCGGTAGACGAGCCACTCGAAGATGATCGGGTGGAGGATTCGGGTGAGGGTGTCGTCGATACGCACAGCGAGATCGACGAGCCTGTAGCGATCAAGGGGTCGTCTCGTCTGGAGGCGCAGCGCCGTCGTCGCTCGGAGCGCCGCGAGGAACACCGCAAGCGCTCCCGCATTGTGAGCCAGGCTGAGTTCTTGGCGCGCCGCGAATCGGTCGAGCGCCACATGGTCGTGCGTGAACGGGAGCGCCACGACGGGCAGGGGCGGATCACGCAGGTTGGTGTGCTTGAAGACGGCATGCTCGTCGAGCACTTTGTTACCTCCGATGCGCAGGCCTCGATGATTGGCAACATCTACCTGGGGCGTGTGCAAAACGTGCTGCCGAGTATGGAAGCTGCCTTCATCGACATCGGGCAGGGCCGCAACGGTGTGCTCTACGCCAGCGAGGTGGATTGGAAGTCTGCCGGCCTCGGTGGGCGTTCGCGCCGCATCGAGCATGCGCTGAAATCCGGCGACCAAGTGCTGGTGCAGGTGACTAAGGATCCGATCGGGCACAAGGGTGCACGGTTGAGTACCCAGATTTCGCTCGCGGGCCGCTACCTGGTCTACGTCCCGGGCGGGCGCAGCGCAGGTATCTCCCGCAAGTTGCCTACCCCGGAGCGCAAGCGTCTCAAGCAGATCCTTGCGGACGTGGTGCCGGGCAAGGGCGGTGCCATCATCCGCACCGCCGCAGAGGGCGTCAGCGAGGAAGCGATTGCTGCGGACGTGAACCGTCTCCACAACCAGTGGACCTCGATCCAAAAACGTGCTGAGGAGGAGAAAAACTCCAAGGGTGCCAAGCCGGTAACCCTCTACGAAGAGCCGAACCTGCTGGTCAAGGTTGTGCGCGACCTGTTCAACGAGGACTTCACCTCCCTGATCGTGGATGGCCGGAAGCCCTGGAACACCGTGCACGCGTACGTGCAGTCGGTTGCGCCGGATCTGCTGGACCGGTTGGAGAAGTTCGACCGGGGCGCCCACGAGGGCAAGGACGCGTTCGAGGAATACCGCGTCGACGAACAGATCTCCAAGGCACTGTCGCGCACCGTGTGGCTGCCGTCGGGCGGCACGTTGGTCATTGACCGCACTGAGGCGATGACGGTGATCGACGTCAACACCGGCAAGTTCACCGGCTCCGGTGGCTCGCTGGAGGAGACGGTCACCTCGAACAACCTCGAGGCGGCTGAGGAGATCGTGCGTCAGATTCGCCTGCGCGACATCGGCGGCATGATCATCATCGACTTCATCGACATGATCCTGCCGGAAAACCAGGACCTCGTGCTGCGCCGTCTCAACGAGGCGCTGGGCCGCGACCGCACCCGCCACCAGGTGTCCGAGGTGACGTCGCTGGGCCTGGTGCAGTTGACTCGCAAGCGCCTGGGCACCGGCCTGTTGGAGACGTTCTCCAAGCCGTGCGAGTGCTGTGATGGCCGCGGTGTTGTGCTCACCGAGGACCCCGTCGAGGCCGAGGAGAGGAAGCCCGAGCGCCCTGCTCGCAAGTCGCGCGAGTCGAAGCAGCCTCAGCGCAAGCCGCAGCAGAAGCAGCCGCTTGACGACGACCACATGGACGAACTGCTCGACTCCATCTTCTCCTCCGACAAATCCGCAAACGGCTCCGCTGAGGAGCCGACTGAAGAGTCGGCTGGCGAAGAGAAGCCGCGCCAGACCCGCCGTCGCGGGCGCCGTGGCGGCAGCCGTGGCCGCGGCCGCTCCGACGCCCCGCAGCGTGGTGAGCAGCGTGACAGCGCCACCACCCCGGAGCGCGGCGAGCGGTCCGACAAGCCGGCGCAGCCAGAGAAGCCGACCCAGACGTACGAGGAAGCGGTTGAGGAGTTCGAGGCCTCGCCGCGCCGCAAGCGTCGCACGCGCGGCAACTCCCGATCCGATCACAGGCCGCGCCGGGAAGACTTCGAGCAGGAGTCGCAAGCGCAGCAGGAACAGCAGGTACAGCAGGAAGAAAAGACCCCGAAGCGCAGTGCGTCTCGTAAATCGAGGAGCGCAGAAGCAGGGGCAACCGTGCAGGTGACGACGAAGACGAACCGTCGTGGTCGCCGTCGTGTTGTCCGCAAGTCGGCAACCTCTGCGCCGGTGCGTCAGCACGTCGCAGCGGATCCGGAGGACAAGCCGGTGAAGAAGGAGACTCGTCGACAAGCGCCTGCTGCACGACGTGGCCGCCGCCGTGCTACCCGACGTGGTGGCGGGCGCGGTTTGGAGTAACGCGTAGGGGCGGTGTAGTCTTTGGCAGTCGCTGTTTTGGGGCGTGCCGCCTCGTTGCCTTTGCATGCGGGCACGGCTGGCCACGTTAGGCCCTAAAACGCTTAAGTTGTTCCATTCCGACCTCGTTGCATGCCGAGGTTGGGCGAGTAGAGATAAGGGGTAACCCTCTATGTACGCGATCGTCAAGACCGGCGGCAAGCAGTACAAGGTTGCCGAAGGCGACCTCGTCAAGGTCGAGAAGCTTGAGGGTGAAGCAGGCGACAAGGTCGAACTCACCCCGGTCCTTCTCGTTGATGGCGCAAACGTCACCTCCGGTGCCGACGCTCTGTCCAAGGCAAAGGTCTCCGCGGAGATCGTTGAGCAGGGCAAGGGCAAGAAGGTCAAGATTCTGAAGTACAAGAACAAGACCGGCTACAAGGTCCGTCAGGGTCACCGCCAGCCGCTGACCACCGTCAAGATCACTGGCATCAAGTAACCAACTAGGAGAGATTGAACTATGGCAACCAAGAAGGGTGCATCCAGCTCCTCGAACGGTCGTGACTCTGAGTCGAAGCGCCTCGGTGTGAAGCGCTTCGGTGGCCAGCAGGTCAAGGCCGGCGAGATCATCGTCCGCCAGCGCGGCACCAAGTTCCACCCGGGCGACAACGTCGGCCGTGGTGGCGACGACACGCTGTTCGCACTGGCCTCCGGCTCCGTGCAGTTCGGCATCAAGCGCAAGCGTCGCATCGTCAACATCATCCCGGCTGACGGCCAGGGTGTTGCTTCCGAGGTCCTCGAGCAGGCTGAGGCAGCAGGCGTTGTTGAGGAAAACACCGCAACCGCGTAAGCGCGTGTAACGCTTCGGCGCCGCAGGTCCCGTGCATTCGGGCTTGCGGCGCTTTTTGCATATCATCGTCCGTGTTACAGAAAGGCGGAAAACAACCATGGCTCAATTCGTTGACCGTGCCACCCTGCACCTCCAAGCCGGCGATGGTGGCCACGGCTGTGTGTCCGTCCACCGCGAAAAGTTCAAACCCCTCGGCGGACCGGACGGTGGCAACGGCGGCCACGGTGGCGACATCATCCTTGAGGTTTCCACACAGGTCCACACCCTGCTGGATTTCCAATACCGCCCGCATGTGAAGGCGAAGCGTGGTGGCAACGGCGCGGGTGATTGGCGCAACGGTGCACGCGGCGAGGATCTCGTGCTCGAGGTGCCGGTCGGCACCGTTGTGCGCAGCGAAGAGGGCGAGGTGCTCGCAGACCTCACCGTGCCTGGCACCCGCTTCATCGCTGCAGAAGGCGGTTTCGGTGGGCTGGGCAATGCTGCGCTGGCTACCGCCAAGCGCAAGGCACCGGGCTTCGCGCTCAAGGGTGAACCGGGCCAAGCGCTGGACCTGATCCTGGAACTGAAGTCCATGGCTGATGTGGGCCTGGTGGGTTTCCCGTCGGCGGGGAAGTCGTCGTTAATTGCAGTGCTCTCCGCGGCAAAGCCGAAAATTGCGGACTACCCCTTTACCACGCTCGCGCCGAACCTGGGTGTGGTCAACGTTGGCCATGACACGTTCACCATCGCCGATGTGCCCGGGCTGATCCCGGGGGCAAGCCAGGGCAAGGGGCTTGGTCTGGACTTCCTGCGTCACATCGAGCGCACCGCCGTGCTGGCCCACATCGTGGATGTGGCCACGATGGAGCCGGGGCGCGACCCGATCTCTGACATCGAGGCGCTGGAGCACGAATTGGATACCTACGCCGAGGCGTTGGATATGGACACCGGCCTGGGCGATCTGCGCGAGCGTCCCCGCATTGTGGTGCTGAACAAGATGGACGTGCCGGAGGCTAAGGAGCTCGCGGAGTTCCTCAAGGACGACATCGAGGAGAAGTTCGGCTGGCCGATCTACATGATTTCCACCGCCACCCGCGAAGGTCTTGATGAGCTGAAGTGGGCGATGTGGGAGATTGTGAAGAAGGCCCGCAAGGCTCGCCCGAAGCCGGAGCGCACCGCTGAGGCTGAGGTGATCCGTCCGCGCGCCGTGGGTCGTTCCAACCGTGGCGGCATCGAGGTCACCCGCGACCCGATGTACCCGGAGGGTTGGCTGGTTACCGGTGAGAAGGCTGAGCGTTGGATCCGCCAGACCGACTTTGAAAACGACGAGGCCATCGGCTACCTCTCTGACCGTCTGAACAAAGCTGGCGTGGAGGAAATGCTGCGCAAGCTCGGCGCGGAAGAGGGCGATACGGTCACGATTGGTGAGATCTCCTTCGACTGGGAGCCATCGATCGGTGGCGACCCGACCCTTGCCGGCCGTGGCCAGGACGCGCGTCTTGGTGGCACCGACCGTGTGTCCTCGGCAGAGCGCAAGCGTGCATCGCAGGCTCGTCGTGGCCTGATCGACGAGTACGACTACGGCACCGGCGAAGAGGCCGATCGCGAGCGCTGGCAGGGATAGGGATGTCGGATCTTCGCAGCCAGATCGCGTCCGCACGTCGCATTGTGGTGAAGCTGGGCACCAGTTCGCTTGTCGACGACACCGGGCAGGTATCCCCAGCAAAAATCGACCGCATCGTCGACGCCATCGAAGGACGCATCGCCCGCGGTACCGACGTGGTTGTCGTGTCCTCCGGTGCGATCGCCGCCGGCATGGTCCCGCTTGGGCTGAAGCAGCGCCCGCGAGACCTCGCGACGAAGCAGGCCGCAGCCTCGGTTGGCCAGATCCACCTGGCTCAGGTGTGGGGTGCCTCGTTTGCGCGCTACGGCCGCACGACCGGCCAGGTGCTGCTCACCCAGTCCGATGCCGGTTCGCGTGAGCGGGCCCGCAACGCGCAGCGCACCCTGGAGCGGCTGCGTCAGATGGGTGCGGTGCCGATCGTCAACGAAAACGACACGGTTGCCACCTCTGAGATGCGCTTTGGTGATAACGACCGGTTGTCGGCGATCGTCGCTACGCTGATCGCTGCTGATGCGCTGGTGCTGCTCTCCGACGTAGATGCGCTTTACGACCGCAATCCGGCCGAGCCTGGGGCAGTGCGTATCGACGAAGTCCGAACCGGCAAGGACCTCGAAGCCGTCCAAGCCGGCGACGGTGGCGTTTTCGGCACTGGCGGCATGGCCGCGAAGGTGTCGGCGGCTCGCCTGGCTGCACGTGGCGGCGTGCCGGTGCTGCTCACTGCAACGGAGAACATCGACGCCGCGCTCGACCACTGCCAGGTGGGCACCGTGTTCCATACGCGCCCGGGCCGGAAACTTTCGGCGTGGAAGTTCTGGGCGCTCTACGCGGCAGACGCGGAGGGTGTGCTGCGCCTGGACAACGGTGCGGTTGGAGCCGTAACACGTGGCGGCACGAGCCTGCTCGCGGTGGGGATCACCGGGATTGAAGGCGAGTTCCACGCTGGCGACATCGTGGAGATCCTCGGGCCGGATTCAGAAGCTATCGGCCGCGGGGAAGTGGCGTACGACGCCGCCGAACTCGCCGGGATGCTGGGTCGCCACTCCGACGAGTTGCCCGAACAGCAGCGTCGCCCAGTCGTCCACGCGGACTACCTGAGCAACTACGCGTCCAGGTTGTAGTCCAGGCTGTAGGCGTTAGCGGAACAGTTCGGTGGGCATACGCCAGATCTTCTGGCCCAGCGGGGTGATTCGGGTTTCGGGTTTGATCTTCATTAGGAAGTTCTCGTCGCTAGCTGTGCGTGGCAGGTATGCGAATCCCGGAAGGCTCGTTAGGCCTACGACAGGTGGGTAGGACGGGTCGTAGTCGATAACCACGTCGAATTGGAGCAGGCGCTTGATGAGTCCGTTGGCTCGTTCGCGGGACTCGTTTGTCAGTTTTCCGGGCGCGACCATTTCGTGTCCGATGAGACGGAATGCGACGAAGGTGGCGTTTTTGGTGAGGGCCGGATCGACGTCCCAGGGCAGGTTCTCTTGGACGGTGGTGATTGGAGAGGTGTAGCCGGCTTGTTTTGCCAGTTGATGGATGTATTGGCGGGAAACGTTGTACTCACGGGCGATTTCTACCTGGCGGTAGCCGTTTTCCATCATGTAGATCACGAGCTCGGGTGAGAGGGGAGTTGTCATAGGCAATGCACTTTCTTCTACAGGTGTCGGGGAAACACTACAAGGCCTATAGGTGTGATTAAGCGAGTTTTCTTGAGGAATTCTTGACGGGCACTGTTAACTTCCTTACAGGGGTGGCGCCCGTGCGATCGTGGACACTCGAATAGTTCCAATGTCGGTGCCGGGGGTCGGGTTCTTCCGTACTCTGGGCAGGCATGAAGTTCACGTATTTGCCAAAGCCCAAAGACGAGCCCATCGCCGCGCTGGAGGCACAGGGCCATGAGTATGTCGCTCTCGAGGACAACCCTGACCTCGTGCTGTTCGGCGGCGGCCCGAAGGATTTCCCGGATGAGCTGCCCGACAGCGTGAAGGTCGTGCAGATCCAGTACGCCGGCATCGAGGGTTTGCTGGAGGCTGGCATCCTGGCTGAACATGCGGCCAACGGTGTGCGCTTTGCTAATGCGGGTGGGCTTTACGACGACACCGTGGCCGAATCCACCCTCGCCCTCCTGCTTGCCGTGGAGCACCGTATGAAGGCCGTGGACCGCGAGTGGAACAACACACAGCTGTTCAAAGAGAAGGAGTACCTCTTCGATAACAAGAAGCTCGCCCTGATTGGTGCTGGTGGTATCGGTAAAACCCTGATCCGCTTCTTGGAGCCGTTCGGTATGGAGATCACCGCCGTGAACCGCTCGGGCAACCCGGTGGACGGTGCGGACCGGACCGTTGCCATGAAGGATGCCGACGAGGTCTGGGCCGATCACGATTACTTTGTCCTGCTTACCCCGTTGACGGAGGAGACCCGCCACATGGTGAACACTGATCGGATTGAGCAGATGAAGGATACGGCGGTCGTCGTCAATGTTGGGCGCGGTCCGCTGATTGATACGGAGGCGCTCACCGACGCACTGGTCAACGGCAAGCTCCGTGGCGCTGGTCTTGACGTGACGGAGCCGGAGCCGCTGCCGGCGGACCACAAGCTGTGGGACCTGGATAACTGTGTGATCACGCCGCACACCGCGAATATCCCGCGGTACATGGAACGCCGCATCGGGGCGCTGGCGTTGAAGAACTGGGGCCTCTTCAAAGCGGGGGAGAAGATGTCGACCGAGGTCGACGTCGAGGCCGGGTACTAGATCACCACTACGTCAGTGCGGCAGAGTCCCGCTCTGAGCGCACCGCGTCTGCGACGGATTCTTGCCCGGTGTCCACCCGGGGAAGTTTGGTAAGTCGCGCTAAGGCTTCTGATCGTTTTACGTTTTCAGGCTCGGGCGTGTGCTTGTCGGACATGAAAAAAATGGTGCGCCAGCCCACTATCGGTGTCAAGACCTTGGCAGTTGCATTAACGCTACGATTGCCGCATGACTGCTCAACAGACTGATCAGCAACGCCAAGCCGAGCGCGACGAGGTACTGCGCAAAGCCCGCCGTGCCAAGGATGTTGCCCCGACGATTGCGGTGCTGCCGACACCGGCGAAGGATGCGGTGCTGTTGGCGGCAGCGGAGGCACTGGCCGAGCGCGCAGGTGAAATCCTTCAAGCCAACGCGCGCGACATCGAAGAGGGTCGCGCGAACGGGCTGGCGGAGTCGGTGTTGGACCGGCTGGCGCTCGACGAGGAACGCATCGACGGCATCGCCGGGGGGCTGCGCCAGGTTGCGGGCCTGCAGGATCCGGTGGGCGAGGTGCTTACCGGACGTACGCTGCCCAACGGGATTCAGATGAAGAAGGTGCGCGTCCCGCTCGGCGTGATGGGCATGGTTTACGAGGCACGCCCGAACGTCACCGTCGACGCGTTCGGTCTGGCGCTGAAGTCGGGCAACGTGGCCCTGCTTCGTGGCTCCAAGACGGCGCGCCACTCCAACGAGGCGCTCGTCGCCGTGTTGCAGGACGTCCTCGCTGCCAACGATTTGCCGCGCGAGGCCGTGCAGCTCCTGCCATGTGAGAGCCACGATTCTGTCCAGGACCTCATCACCGCCCGCGGGCTGGTGGACGTGGTCATCCCGCGCGGAAGTGCACGTTTGATCAACGCGGTGGTGACCGGCGCGACCGTGCCCACCATCGAGACCGGCACTGGCAACTGTCACTTCTACATCGACGCGTCCGCAGATCTGGACAAGGCGATCGCGATGCTGCTCAACGGCAAGACGCGCCGGGTCAGTGTGTGCAACGCGACAGAGACGGTGCTTATCGACACCCACCTGCCCGAGACCGACAAACACACCATCATCGCGACGCTGCAGGAGGCTGGTGTGGTGGTGCATGGTGACGTCGATAAGCATGCTGCGTTCGGTGCCACCGTAGAACCCGCAACGGAGGAGGACTTCGCCGAGGAATACCTCAGCATGGACATCGCAAGCGCCATCGTTGACGGCGTCGATGGTGCGACCACGCACATCGCGCGTTACTCCAGCGGCCACACGGATGCGATCGCAGCCCAAGACGCAGATGCTTTGCGACGATTTGCTGCCGCCGTCGACTCCGCCGCCGTCGTCCTCAACGCCTCGACCGCATTCACGGATGGGGAGCAATACGGCATGGGTGCAGAGATCGGCATCTCTACACAGAAGCTTCACGCACGCGGACCCATGGCGTTACCGGAGCTGACCACCACGAAGTGGATTCTGGAAGGTAATGGCCAGGTGCGCTAGTCTATCGGCGTGCTAAAATTCCGGACCTCCATTCGCGCCAAGTTTGCGCTGTTTGCCACGGCTATTGCGACGGCTGTGACCGCAACGTTGAGCCCCGTCGCACCGACCCCCGAAGCAGACGCGCAGACGCGCTGTCCGGCGGTCGCCGTCATCGCTGCCCGCGGCTCGGGCCAGAACACGCAGATTTACCGCACGAAGTATTCGTGGGCTGCGCCGTGGACCTCCAACGGTTGGGAGGGTGAGACGATTCGTGCGTTCCTGCAGCATGCGGAGCGTCGCTACGCAGCCACCCACGGCGGTAACTCGCTGATGAAGGACGTCGAGGTCATCGGCCTGGAGCCGCGCTACTACCCGGCGACGTTCCCCGAATACGACGTACCGTCGGTTGCCGTACCAAGCACCATCCTGCAGGCACTGGCTCTTGCGCTGCAGTACGCCAACCCGGTGTGGATGATGGCAAGGCGAGTAGCCACAGAGTTCGTGGATTCGGTCCAGATCGGACGCACCGGTGTGATGCAGATGGTCAATGACTACGAGCATCGCAGTGGTTGCCGCCCGAAGTACATCCTGTCCGGTTACTCGCAAGGCGCGATGATTCTGCTTGAGCACGAGCGTGAACTGGCACGCCGTGGCCAGTTGGCGGGTGTGGTCTACTTTGGCAACCCGAACACGGCGGCGGGGGATTGGTCCACCGTCGGCGTGCCAGCAGGTGGTGCCGGAGGCATGCTTGGCTTCTTGCCGTTTAACACCAAGACCGCAGGGGCGACCCCGAACCGCGTGAACTACTGCTTGCCGCAGGACTCCGTGTGTGACCTGTCCATTCAGACGCTGCAGGCATCCCAGCCAACTGGTGGCAACCACGCGCGTTACTTCCGTTGGCCATCGCGCTGGGACAACCAAGTCTCGGATGCTTTCGGCCGATTTGTTGATCAGGTACGCTACCGCTAATGAACCGCATCATTTCCGCTACTGTCGCTGCCGCGTTGTTGGCTGGCGCGACGCCTACTGTTGCCTCGGCCGCAGAGTTTGTGCGCAAGACCGAGGAAACGAAAACCGTCAAGGAGACGTGCCAGTGGAAAGTTGATGAGGAGGGCGGCAACCCCGTCCCGGTGACCAACAGCAAGGGCGAGCAGATCTGTGTCACGGAGACCGTGTCCCAGCCGGGCAGCTCCAACAAGGCAAAGTGGGCTGACGAGTCGAATCGTCCGGTGATCATCGGCACGGTGCTGGGTATTCTCGGCGCGCTGGTCGCAGGCGTCATCGGCATGTCTTTGCTGTTTATTGAGTCGATTAACATCCAGCCACTGCCAGGGCTGAGGTAAACACCCAATGGCTGAGCACTACGCGGCATCGCTGGACAACGCCCGGCGCATCGGGGTGATGGGTGGCACGTTCGACCCGATCCACCACGGCCACCTCGTTGCCGCGAGTGAGGTGGCGGATCGCTTCAACCTCGACGAGGTCATCTTCGTACCCACCGGCCAGCCGTGGCAGAAGGCCGACCGGCACATCAGTCCGGCGGAAGACCGCTATCTGATGACCGTGGTGGCCACCGCGTCCAACCCGCGCTTCTCCGTTTCACGGGTGGATATCGACCGCGGGGGACCCACCTACACGATTGACACCCTGCGGGACCTACGAAAACAATTCCCGGACGAGGCCCTGTTCTTTATCACGGGCGCGGACGCGTTGGCGTCGATCATGTCCTGGCACGACTGGGAAGAAATGTTTGAACTCGCCGAATTCGTCGGCGTGACGCGCCCCGGCTACGAGTTGCGCGAAGACATGCTGCCTGCGGATATCCAGGAACGCGTGCACCTCGTGGAGATTCCCGCCATGGCGATTTCTTCGACCGATTGCCGCGAGCGCGCCTCCAACGGGCGCCCGGTTTGGTACCTGGTGCCGGACGGTGTGGTGCAGTACATCGCGAAGAATTCGCTCTACGCACCCTAGGCGCGACCCCTGAACTGGAAATGTTGCGGTCATACGTGGGACAATGGCCCAGTTGATTTGTCCATGACCTGAATAAGGATTGCCACTTGACTGCCCCGCAGATCTCCATTGACCGCGCCAAGGTAGCCGCGAAGGCCGCCGACGAGAAGCTCGGCACCAATATCGCTGTTATCGACGTGTCTAACGTCATGGCGATCACCGACGTGTTCGTCATCGTCTCTGCAGATAACGAACGCCAGGTTGCCGCCATTGTTGAAGAGGTCGAAGGCGACCTGACCGACCTGGGTGTTGAACCGAAGCGCCGTGAGGGCAACCGCGAAAACCGCTGGGTGTTGCTTGACTACGGCAACTTCGTGGTCCATATCCAGCGCGAAGCCGAGCGCGAGTTCTACGGCCTGGACCGCCTGTACGCAGACTGCCCGGCCATTGAGGTCGAGGGGCTCGAGCCTTACGAGCGTCCCGCAGCGTTTGGCGACGAAGCTGACCTGCGCAAAGCCCAGACCATCGAGGACCTTCCCCTGGCAGGTGAGGGACCCGAAGCCGCGGACGACGAGTACTAAGACCCATGCAGCGCCGACTGATTTTGCTGCGTCACGGCGAGACGCTCTATAACGCAACTCGCCGCATGCAGGGCCAGCTGGATACTGAACTGTCCGAGCGCGGACGCGCCCAGGCGCATGCTGCGGCAGAGGACCTGCGGCACTTGGGTATTAACAAGATCGTGTCATCTGACCTCATCCGTGCGAAGGATACGGCTGATGTGGTGGCGGCAGATTTGGGCCTTGAGGTAGTCGTCGATAAGCGTCTGCGCGAAACCCACCTTGGCCAGTGGCAAGGCAAGACGCACGAGGAAGTGGACACCGCCCACGACGGGGCTCGTGCGTTGTGGCGCACCGACCCCACCTGGGCGCCGCCAGAGGGCGAAAGCCGCATCGACGTTGCGCAACGTTCCCGCGAAGTGGTCATGGAACTCATGCGTGACCACGATGAATGGGACAATGCTGCCGTCCTGCTCGTGGCGCACGGAGGCACCATCGCCGCGCTGACCGCGACGCTGCTCGGTTTGGAGGTGTCCCAGTATCCGCTGTTCAAGGGGCTCGGTAACGCGAACACGTCACGGCTGGTGGCAATGCCGCGCATTGACGACGACACCAAGACCCAGTGGTACATCGAAGCCTGGAACCGAGGCCGTAACTAATGGGTGTTCGCGTCGTGGTGGATTCCTCCGCGGGGTTGCCGCAGGAGGTCGTGGAGGAACTCGATATCTGCGTCGTTGACCTGCACCGCGTCGAGGGCGCAGAAGGGGAGTCCTCGTCTGGGTTGTCGTCGCTGGAACTCGCCGCCTGTTATGCCCGCCAGCTCGAGCGTGGTGGCGACGACGGCGTGATCGCCCTCCACCTTGCTAAGACGTTCTCGTCCACCTGGTCGGCTGCGGTGGCCGCGTCTGCGGTGTTCCCAGGCACGGTCCGTGTCGTGGAGACGCACTCTGCGGGCATGGCGATCGGTGCCGCAGCGATGGCAGCCGCGACTGTTGCGGCGGAAGGCGGCACGTTAGACGAGTGCGAAGCGATGGCGAAGTCCACCATTGCGCGCTCCGAAACGTGGTTGTACCTGCACCAACTCGACGATTTGCGCAAGTCCGGCCGCCTGCCTGCCGGCACTGCGATGCTCTCGGCCGCGCTGCTGGCAAACAAGCCGATCCTGCACATCAGGGAAGGCAAGCTCGAACTCGCGGGCAAGACTCGCACACAGTCAAAGGCGTTTGCCAAACTCACCGAGTTGGTAGAAGAGCGCGCGTGCGGCGAGCCCGTTTTCGCCGCAGTACAGCACGCGGACGTGCCGGACGCCGCCGAGCAACTCGCGGATCTGCTGCGCGAAACACTTCCGGAAGGCTCACGGGTCATGGTCGAGCCGCTGGTGAAGGTGATCGCGATGCATACCGGCGAAGGGGCAATCGGCCTGTCGGTGGTGTTCTCATCTCGTAATTGTGGATAACTGCCGTTTTCGTCGCCCGTAGATGGCGGGTTATCCACAGATTTTTTCTGACCCCTTGGCGAGTGCGCCGGGGGTTTATAGCGTTTTTGGTGTGAACGCCACTGAACGACTCAAGGAGCTCACCCGGCCCACCGGGGAAGAAGACCTCCTGACGGTGCGCTACCCAGAGCCGCGGGTGCGCATCCCTGTGAAACAAGCTGCGGCCGCCGCCGGTGCAGTGCTGCTCGCCGTCGGCGGATGGGCGGTGACCCGATCCGGCCCCGTGGATGATGAGGACGTTGCGTGGGAGCAGGTCGCCTCTCCCACCGAGGTCACAGGCACCGTGGTGGTCTCTGTTGTTGGTGAGGTGGAAAACCCGGGTCTGATCACGTTGAACCAGGGTGCACGGGTCGCGGATGCGCTGCAGACGGCCCGGCCATTGCCGGATGCTGACTTGATCTCGATCAATCATGCGCAATTGCTTGTCGACGGCCAACAGATCCACGTCCGCTCCCAACACGCCCCACCGGTTGCTGCGGATTCCGGTGGCGGTGCTGGCGCTGGTGGCGCTAGCGCTTCGGCGGGTGGGGTGGTGTCGATCAACTCCGCATCGGTGCAGGAATTGACGACGATTACCGGAGTCGGCCCGTCAACCGCAGCCGCGATCGTGGCGCACCGTGAGGCAAACGGGCCGTTTGCGTCGGTAGATGCGTTGACTGACGTGAAAGGAATTGGACCGGCGAAACTTGCGGCAATGCGCGACCAGGTCGGCTTATAGACGGGGGCGTGGGGTAAGTGGGGGAGATCAGGCTTGTCCCGGCGGCGCTGGTGGTGTGGGCAGCGGCTGCGGTGGCGATCACCCTCGGAGTGGGCATCGCGGTGGTTGTGGTGCTGGTGGCCGTTATCGGTGCTGTGGTGCTGCGCGCCTACGGGCAGGCGGTGTTCATTGCAGGGATGGGTGCGGCCGCCGTCGTGACCACCGGGGTGCGACTGCACATCGCACGCGCGTGGGAGCCCGCGGGTCAGTTCGTGGGCCGGGTATCGGGCGCGCCGAAGCAGACGAGCACCGGCGGGTTCATCGTCCGCGTGCAGGTAGACGGCAACCCGACGCTGACGCCCGTGTTTGTCGATGAAGTGCCGGACACTGCCGTGTCCGGCGCCCAGGTGGTTGTGCGCGGCGTGGTGAAGGAATCGGAGATGGCCGGGATCAACCCGATTGCGGTCAACGGGGCAGTTGAGGTGGTCGCCCCGCCGCAGGGGTTGGCTGCGTTTGCGCAGCACACCCGGGAAACGTTTGCCGGCGTTGTCCAGGCCACCGTGGGGGAGTCCGCCCAAGGGCTGATCTCGGGCATGGTGCTCGGGGACGTCTCGTTGCAAACCAGCCAAGAACAGCAGGATTACATCGACACTGGCCTCTCGCACCTGTCAGCAGTCTCTGGTGCGAACGTGGCAATCGTGACCACGTTCGCAGCGATTGCCGCAGCGGCAGTGGGCTTGGGGCTGCGGGGCCGTATCGTGGCGTCGGCTGCGGCGCTGTTGCTCTACGCCTCGCTGGTCGGACCCGAGCCGAGCGTGCTGCGCGCTTCCGTGTCTGGGTTGGTGGGGTTGACTGCGGTGTTGGCTTCACGCCAGTCCGAGCCGATCCACGCGCTGTGTTTATCGGTGATCGGCCTAGTGCTGGTGGATTCAGACCTGGCGGTGCATTACGGGTTCGCGCTCTCTGTAGCGGCGACCGCGGGCATCGTCGCGCTGTTTCCGCTGTTGTACCGCGTCCTTGCTGCCACGGGCTGGCCCGACATTCTCGTGCGTGCACTTGGCGTTGCGGTTGCCGCCGACGTAGCGACGATGCCGATTGTCGCCATGATGGCCGGCCGGGCTTCTTTAGTCTCTGTGGTGGCAAACGTCATCGTCGCACCGGTGACCGGCCCGGTGACTGTGCTCGGCCTTGCGGCGGTGTTGCTCAGCCTCATCCACGGCGGGTTGGCTGCACCTGTGCTGTGGGTGGTGGAACCCATGGCCTATTGGGTGCGTGTGGTTGCAGAAAACGGTGCACGGTTTCCCGGTGCCACGGTAGAGACGGAACCCATCGTCGTCGTGGTTGTCTACGGATGGTTCCTCGCGGGCTTGTTTGCCGGATACCCGAAGACCACTCTGGCGGCGGCGCTTGTGTGCGGGTTCGGTGTGGTCCTGTCGCAGGCGCCGGCGGGCACGCCGGTGGATGTGGGCAGGTTGCGTGCTCATGTCGTCGAAAAGCAAGAAGATGCCCTGCCCATTCCACCGGGCACGCAGCTTGTTGTCGTGCTCGAAAAGGGCCGCCCCCACCGAAGACCCGTGGTCACTGACCAGGGCATCCCCGTGATCTTTCCCAACCGCGACGGCAACGTTGCCATCTACCCGGATGGCACCCAAGTGCTGCCGCGGCGAGAGTTTTAAGATGGTCGTCATGCTCAACCCCGTGCACCTTGTCTTAGGCGAAGACGAATTCCTCGCCGAGCGTGCCACAAAAAAGATCATCGCCGACGCTGGCGACGGCATCGAAGTGACCACCCTGCGCGCAGGCGACGTCACCGAAGGCGAAATCGCCATGGCAACCAGCCCGTCACTGTTCGCCGAAGACCGCGTCGTACTGGTCAAACACGCAGAACTCGCAGGCAAAGAACCCACCGAGGTACTGCTGAAAGCGTGCGTGGATCCTGCACCCGGCATCGTGATCATCATCCAGCACACCGGTGGTGGGCGGCAGAAATCGCTGGTGCCCAAGTTCAAAAAACTCGCCGATGTGCACGAGGCCAATCCGCTTAACGACGGCCAACGTCGCACCTGGGTCACCGAAGAGTTCCGCTCCCACGGCGTGCGCCCTACCCCCGATGTGGTTGCCGCACTCCTGGAATCCGTCGGCTCAGACCTGCGCGAACTCGCCTCCGCCGTTAGCCAGCTTGTCGCCGACACCGACGGGGAAATCACCGTCGCCGCAGTGCGCGAATACTACGTTGGCGTCGCGGAGGTCGCAGGCTTTGACATCGCCGACCAAATGGTCGCCGGTCGCGCCGACCGTGCACTCGCATCGACGCGCCGAGCACTTCAACTGGGCGTCAAACCGGCCACCATCGCCGCAGCGCTCGCCCACAAAGTCGGCGACATCGCGAAACTTTACGGCGTGCGCGGCAACCCCGACCAGATCGCACGCACCGTAGGCATGCACCCGTACGTGGCCAAGAAAACCATGCAGGTGGCGCGCCACTGGTCCGGCCGAGCGGTGTCCGAAGCGGTGATCATCGTGGCTGACCTCGACGCAGAGGTGAAAGGCCAAGGCGGCGACGCCGAGTTCGCCCTGGAAAACGCCGTGCGACGCATCGCGGAGCTCGTATGATCGCGCCGGGAGATCTCGCCGTCATCATCGGCCTCAACGTCATCGGTGCCGCCGCGCCAGGTCCCGACGTGGTGCTGATTACCCGCACCGCGACGCGTTCGCGCCGCCACGGGTGGGCAACCGCCATCGGCATCCAAACTGGCGTGCTCATGTGGTGCGCGCTCACCGTCTTTGGTGCTGCGGCGCTGCTCAACGCGTTCCCAGACGCGCTGACCTACGTCCAACTGGTGGGTGGTGCAGTGCTGATTGCGATGGGTGCGAGCAACGTTCGTGGTGGTCTCGCGGATCGGCACAACCCACCAATGACCCTCGAAGAGGCGGAGCAGCGGCTCGGCACGGTGCGCTCTGCATACATGCGTGGCTTAGCAACGAACCTCGCCAACCCCAAGATCGTCATCGCGCTGTCCGCCATGATCGCCCCACTGCTGCCGCCCAGCCCCAGCCTGAGCACCGCCCTCATCGTGACGTTTGCGCTGTGGCTGAGCTCCTTCGTCCTGTTCGCCGTCTTTGTCCAGGTGATCTCTACCCAGCGGGTGCGGCGGAAGTTCCTGAGCGCCGGCCCCTACATCGACATCGGTGCAGGCGCGTTCTTCGTTATCGTCGGCCTGACCTTGATCGTGCGCGGGGCGCTGGCGCTCTAACCGCCCTGTAAACGGCTCGCCGTTTACAGGTACGGCAGGAGGAAGCGCACCGTGTGGGCGGTTGCGCTCGGGTCGGTGAACCAGGTGTGGATGCCACCCTCGATGCGCTCCACGCGCGTGGCCGCGTCGCAGCCCTGCGCCTCAAACGTGGTCACGTTGTCGGAGCGCGAACGGGTGGTCGTGCCCAAGCACTTGTTCTTCGAGGCCATGGTGCGCATGACGCTATCCACCGACTCGTAGAACGCACCGTGCCGGATACCGCCGTTGTATCCCACAACGTTGTCGTTGGTGCCGTGCATGATCAGCGTCGGCACCGCGCCGGAGGTGCAGCCGGTCACGGTCGGGTTGTAAAACGCACCAGCGACGGAGGCGACCGCCTTGACGGTGTCGGGGGCGTGGCAGGCAAGTGCGGCCGCAAACCCGCCGCCGTTGGACAGGCCGGCTGCGACGACACGGTTCGGGTCGGCGCCGTACTGGGTCGCGGCGTCGTCGATAATGGCGCGCGTGTAGGCGATGTCCTCATTCAGCGACGTGCGGGCATACGGCGCGCCAGCCCACGCGTTGTCAACACCCTGCGCGTAGATCACAATCGTGTTGTCGATTGCGGTCTCGAACTTCTGGTAGTCACGCGTCTGGCTTGCGGTGTGCTGCCAGCCACCAAAACCAAGAATCACCGGGTAGGCGACACCCTCGGAGTAGTTCGACGGCAGGACCACATCGTAGGAGCGCGAGGTGCCATCCACCACGATGCGGCGCGTGTGCTTGCCCGGAGCCTTGTCGCCCACGGCGCCATTGCGTATCGACGACCCCGCTTCCGCCATCGGCACCGCAACCAAAATACCGGCGATGATCAACGTCAACACGCCAAGCGCCTGCTTGACCTGCGGGTTATTCATCGGAAGGAGTTTCGACAATGCCGAAACGAGCTCAGCTGCATCCACGGATGCCGAAACGGACGGGTCTGCAGCCTTCGCCTCTGGAGCGATTGCAGGGGATGCCATCAGGCTAAACGTCAGCGCGGCCGCAACCGCACGCTTTTTAATTTTCACGGAAGTTCCTCTTTTGTCGGGCCGCACGCGGCGTTAGAAACAAGTAAATCCCGCCCCGAATAAACCTGGGCGGGATCAACCTGTGAACAACGGCAATTAGTCCATCTTGTTCAGGGCGCGAGCCATGTTGGACTTCTTGTTCGCCGCAGAGTTGCGGTGGAAGACGCCCTTGGTCACAGCCTTATCCAGCTTGCGGGAAGCAACGCGCAGCTGTGCCTCAGCGGCAGCCTTGTCGCCGGACTCCACAGCCTCACGGAACTTACGGATCTCCGTGCGGGTAGCGGAACGGAAGGACTTGTTGCGCTGACGACGCTTCTCGTTGGTGAGAACGCGCTTCTTCTGCTGCTTGATGTTTGCCATCGTGAAATACCTCTTGGTTTCTCAATCGAACATGTACATGTCGCGGCATCTGGCAGGGCATTGCGTGCAGTGCTTTGGGTATCAAACGCGAACCCAAGGTCCTGTCCGCGTAGCACCGCACACCCTATTGAGCGCCGGATGCGAACAACCCCGAAAGAATAACAGTGTGAACTGCACAAACCAAACTGTTGGAGTTACGACCAGTTGAAGCGTTCGCGCAGCGTGTTGGCCACCCGCTGGAAGCGGCGTGGCGGGACGGTGGTGCCGCGACGTTCCACGTCTGATTCCGGCACGACCAGGGTCTTATCCAAACGCACCCAGCATGGCTGGCCGGAGGATTCCCAATCGCCCGGACCGATTTCAAACCACCGCTCGTCGTTTTCGTGTTCCCGCTCGGGGGAGATCAGCAACCCCAACACGTCGTGGCGCTCGCGGCCCACGATCAGGATCGAGCGCTGCCGCGGCGGATGTGAAGGGACGGTGACCCAAACAACCTCGCCTGGTTCGGCGGTGCCGTCCATGTCCGGGGCGTAGTAGATGCTGCGACACACGGAGTCGGTGGGGCGCACCGAGACTTGCGGGGCACGACCACGGCGTTGCTGGATCTGGGATGTCAGTCGATCACCAAGCAGCGTAAAACCGTGGTCGAGGACGGGTTTCCTCTTTCGCTTAAAGCGCTCAAACGCCACGGTTTCACCTCCGGTTTATGGTCACTGGCCACTCTAAGCCTTCGCGGGGGATGGAACAACCACTTTTTGCTGCGAATGTTTCCCTACGTCGCGCAGCACCCACATGAGTAGCGCGGTCGTTCCGATGGTGAGCAACGCGGAGACGGCCGTTTGGGGCAGGGTGATTTCTGTTTCGCCTGGATCAGTCAATCCCAGCGTGCCGTAGGAAAACACAATCGTGTTGGACACCGCGTGCAAAACTACGGCCGCCTCCACACCGCGGGTGTGCCAGGTCAGCAGTGCGGCGCACAGGGCGAAAATGGCGATGTCGAGCAGGCCGATCCAGTTGTACAAGTGCAACGCCACGAACACGGCGGCGGGCAGCCCGTAGCAAATCCAGCCAGGTGAGATCCACTGGCCGAGGATCTGCGGCAGGCTCGCGCGGAAGACGTACTCCTCGGCCGCGGCCTGCAGCGGGACGACAACCACAAAGGCGGCGAGCAGCATCCATTCGCGAGGACTCAGCGAAAGGTCGCCGGTCCCGAACAGGAGGGCGTCGAGAAGCACCTGCGCCCCATAGATCGCGCCGACCACCACGAACGCGCGCCCAGCAACGCCCCAGCGGAAGTGCCCCTCGATGCTGGAGAGCGCACCAGGTTTGCGGCCGAGTACCCGCGCGGCGATAAACGGCGCAGGCAACCAGGCAGCAATAAAAAGCACTTGCACCAGGGAGGCAAGCGGGTCGGAGGAGGTTTCGTCGAAAAGATCGCCCAGCCCGTAGAACCCAGCGGCAAGGCCGATCGGCACCGCCATCGCCATCGTGAACGCTGCGATGCACACAGCAAGCACCACGAACTCGACGAGCGGACGCCACCACGCAGGCTTGCGCAAACGGTGCGTTAAACCAGCTCTGTGAAACTCAGTTGGCATGCCCACACGTTAGCGCGTCGCGCGACACGTAAGATGAAGCAATTATGGCTGCCAAATCGACGAACTTCGCGGAAAATACGTTCACGGACCCCGCCCGCATCCGTAACTTCTGCATTATCGCCCACATCGACCATGGTAAGTCCACGCTGGCAGACCGCATTTTGCAGCTGTCCAACGTGGTGGACGAGCGTGAGATGCGCGACCAGTACCTCGACAACATGGACATCGAGCGCGAACGTGGCATCACCATCAAGGCTCAAAACGTTCGCCTGCCGTGGGTGCCCAAGACCGGCGCGCACGCGGGTGAAGAGATGGTGTTGCAGATGATCGACACCCCAGGCCACGTGGACTTTTCCTACGAGGTTGCCCGCTCCCTCGACGCGTGCGAGGGCGCAATTTTGCTTGTCGACGCCGCCCAAGGCATCGAAGCCCAAACCCTGGCCAATCTCTACATGGCCATCGACAATGACCTGGAGATCATCCCGGTCCTGAACAAGATCGACCTGCCGGCAGCCGACCCGGAAAAGTACGCACTCGAGATCGCCAACATCATCGGCTGCGAACCGGAAGACGTGCTGCGCGTGTCCGGCAAGACGGGCGAGGGCGTGCCGGAACTGCTCGACCGCGTCGTTGAGCTGATCCCGGCTCCGGAGTCCGAGCACGGCGCAGAGGCGCCGGCCCGCGCCCTGATTTTCGACTCCGTCTACGACACCTACCGCGGCGTCGTCACCTATGTGCGCATGATGGACGGCCGCCTCGAGCCGAACCAGAAGGTACAGATGATGAACACCGGCACCACGCTCGAGATCCTGGAAATCGGCGTGGTCTCCCCAACGATGAAGAAGACCAAGGGGCTTGGCCCGGGCGAGGTCGGCTACGTGATCACCGGCGTGAAGGACGTGCGCGAGACCCGCGTCGGTGACACCGTCACCTGGGCTTCCAAGGGTGCTTCGCAACCTTTAGAAGGTTTTGAGGAAGTGAAGCCGATGGTGTACTCGGGCCTGTTCCCAGTCTCCCAGGAGGACTTCCCGGCCTTGCGCGAATCGCTGGAGAAGCTGCAGCTGAACGACGCCTCCCTCACCTGGGAGCCCGAAACCTCCGTCGCCCTCGGCTTCGGTTTCCGCTGCGGCTTCTTGGGACTGCTTCACATGGAGATCACCCGCACCCGCCTCGAGCGCGAATTCGACCTGGACCTCATCTCCACCGCGCCGTCGGTCACCTACCGCGTGATCGCCGAAGACGGCACCGAACAAATGGTGCACAACCCGTCCGACTGGCCCGGCGGTAAAATCCCCGAGGTGTACGAGCCGATCGTGAACATGACGATCATCGTGCCCCAGGAGTTCGTCGGCTCCACCATGGAACTGTGCCAGTCCAAGCGCGGCCAGATGAAGAACATGGAGTACCTCTCCGAGGACCGCGTGGAGCTGCGCTACCTCATGCCGCTCGGCGAGATCATCTTCGACTTCTTCGACATGCTGAAGTCCCGCACCAAGGGCTACGCATCGCTCAACTACGAAGAAGCCGGCGAGCAGCAAGCCGACCTGGTCAAGGTGGACATCCTGCTTCAGGGCGAACCCGTCGATGCGTTCTCCGCCATCGTGCACAAGGACTCCGCCCAGTGGTACGGCAACAAGATGACCAAGAAGCTCAAAGAGCTCATCCCACGCCAGCAGTTCGAGGTGCCCGTCCAGGCCGCGATCGGCTCGAAGATCATCGCCCGTGAAAACATCCGCGCCCTGCGTAAGGACGTGCTGTCGAAGTGCTACGGCGGCGACATTTCCCGTAAGCGCAAGCTGCTGGAGAAGCAGAAGGCCGGTAAGAAGCGCATGAAGTCCATCGGTTCGGTCACCGTGCCGCAGGAAGCGTTCGTGGCAGCGCTGTCCACCGACGAGGAGTAGTTCGGCGCCCTAGTTTGATGTAAAACCACGCAGTACCGCCTGCGTGGTTTTACACTTTGCCCAGGTCGCTACCGTGGGCCTTGTAACATCTTGCATCGCGCTAGCGCCGACGCGCCTGCCGGATCGTTTTCTCCACGACCTCGACGCATTGCTGCATGGTTTTCGACCCCGCCCGGGGAACCGTCCAACCATGAAGCATCGATGTGAGGTTGATGGACGTATCTAACTGTCGTTGGTCGTACTCCCAGTGGTGTCGGCCGTCGAACATGATCCCGATCTTGAGTTCGGGGATGGCAAAATCAAAGGTCGTAATGGCTTTGCCGCCCACTGTCAGCGGATACTGCTCTACGAGCGTGTGGCCGTAGTTGCGAACCACTGGCTGGAGGAGCAACCGCAGTTCGGTTTCTTTCGGCGAATCGGCAGTTGAACGGGACAGATCGAGCGCCCGAGACAGCCACCGTTGATTGATTTGCCGAAGGGCGCTGGCGCGAATGTCTTCCGCCTGTAGTCCGAGGTGTCGACGGGCGCAGTCGACAAGTTGTACAGCCTTGACCATTTCTGGGCTCACACCGGGGATTGGCTCTGTCTGCCACGAGTGTTCGCCTCGTCGAATCTGTTGCAGAGCCTGCACGGTTGCACGTAATGGTCGAGAAACGCGGATGGGCACACCGCGGTGGGTGAGGGTCCATGTTTCTGTGTGTGGGGCGTGGAGTCGTGCGACGGAGGGACGTATAGCGGAAGCGGTGAGTTTTTGGGGTGTGGGTGCTCGCAGAGTAGTGTCTGCGCCTTCAACGAGATACGGCAATCCGTAGAGAGCGAGCGCGGAGAATCCGCACACTACGCTGCCTGGGCGTTCGTACGCGTGGACGACGGCGCGCACGGCTGCGGGCACGTCGTATTTCTGGTTGTGCGGGTGGTGTCGTGCCGCGAGTTGGACTGCCCATTGTTCCAGGCTGTGGCGCTCGTGGATGAAGCGTTGTTTGCTAACAGGCAGGTAGTTTTGTCCGCGTTCCATCTGGGACGCATTGACGATGGTTGGCGGGAATTCGATGTTCATTCCGTCGTACATAACTATTTGACGTGGAAACTCTCGCCCCGGTTCCTACAATCGCCGTATGCGTGAAATTGTGTTGAACCGTGGCGGCTTCTCCGTTTTCGCCCGCATTTTTGGCGAGCCGGATGCCCCGGCGTTGTTGTTCCTGCAGGGTGGGCCGGGGTTTCCGGCGCCGCGTGAGCGGTTTGAGTGGGTGGAGACTGCGCTCGAGCGTGGCTACCAGGTGGTCATGTTGGATCAGCGGGGGACGGGGCGCTCGACCAGGATTGATTCCGCGACGCCTTCGCTTATCGACGACACCGTGCTCACCCAGCTTCGCGCCAGCGACATCATCGCCGATGCGGAAGCCTTGCGTGAGGAGATGGGGCTGGAACAGTGGGATGTGTTGGGCCAGTCCTTCGGTGGGTTCTGCCTGACGCACTATTTGGCCGTGCACCCGGAGAGTGTGGGGAGGGCGTTGTTTACGGGAGGGTTGCCGTCGATAAGCGAGGGCGCGGATGGTGTCTACCGTGCGACGTTTGCCAAGCTCAAGCACCGCCACCTGCAGTTCAATGAGCAATACCCGGAGGCTGAGCGGACGATCCGCGAGGTGTGCCGACACCTGGAGACGGAGGAGGAACTGCTGCCTACCGGCGAGCGGCTGAGCGCGCGGCGCTTGCGCACGCTCGGCATCGAGTTGGGCCGCGAGGATGGGTTCGCGTCGCTGGCGCAGTTGTTTGAGGCGCCGTTCCACCCGAACGGTAGGCTGCGCACGGACTTTTTGGCGTCGGTGGGGGAGCGCGTGAGTTTTGCCAAGGGGCCGCTGTATGCGGCGGTGCATGAGTCGATCTACGGCGGCACGGTGCCGGGGGCGACGAACTGGGCGGCGGAGCGGGTCTCCCGCGAACTTACAGGGTTCGCGCCGGACGCCAGCCCTAACGACGAGGAGTTCTACCTCACCGGCGAGCACATCTTCCCGTTCCAATTCGACGAGGATCCGGAGCTACGCCCGTTCAAGGCGGCGGCAGAACAGCTGGCGCAGAAGGATGACTGGGACAACCTGTATGGCGGGCTCGGTGGGGGCCACGATGCGTACGCGGCGGTGTACACCGACGACATCTACGTGCCGCGCGAGCTGTCGCTGGAAACTGCGGATGTCATCGGTGCGCAGGTGTTTGAGACGGACCAGTTCCAGCACGACGGGCTGCGCCGCCATGGCAAGGCGGTGCTCGGCCGCCTGCTGGACATGGCGGGGAAGTAGCTAGGCGCGGTTGTCTTCGGCGGCGGTGCCGGTGTCGGTGTTCGTGCTGGCTTCGTCTTCGGCCTGGTAGCCGTCGGACCATTCGCCGGTTTCGTAGTCGTAGCCGACGGGGGTGCCTTCTTCGTCGGTGCGTCGGTACCAGTCGGTGTATTCGTTGGACGTGGAATCGAACTCGGCACCTGCGCCTTCGCCCGCTGCGGAGGGCTCGACCACGATTTCAAAGTCGTCGCCGTATTCTTCGATGCCTCGGATGACGGCGGATTTCACCGCGTTGCGGGCGTAGGAATTGCGGATGGCCATGGGGTCGGTGGAGAGGTCCTTGATAAACGAGTACATCAGCAGCAGGATGACCACCGAGAACGGCATTGCGGACAGGATGGTCAGGGACTGGAGGCCGGACAGGGCGTCTTCGCCGCCGGAGAGCAGCATGACCACAGCGATGCCCATCATGGCCAGTCCCCAGAAGACCACCACGAGTTTGTTCGGCTCGGGGTCGCCCTTGGACGACATGGAGCCCATGATCGTGGAGGCGGAGTCTGCGGAGGTGATGAAGAACACCGAGAGGATGCCGATGAGGATGTACGGGGTGATCTCCGCCAGCGGCATTTCGCCGAACATGTTGAAGAGCACTTGCTGCGGGGTGGCGGTGCCGTCGAAGCCTTCGCGGCCTTCGCGGGAGAAGGTGATTGCGGTGCCGCCGAAGATGGTGAACGCGCAGATGAGCACGGCGGTGGGGACGAGCGTGGTCACTACCGCGAATTGGCGCAGAGTGCGTCCGCGGGAGATTCGTGCGATGAACATGCCGACGAACGGTGCCCAGGCGATCCACCACGCCCAGTAGAAGGCAGTCCAGGCAGACTGGAAGTCGAGGGTGTCTTCACCCCAGGACAAGGAGCGCGACGCCATGTCGAAGAAGCGGTCGGCGTAGACCAGGGTGCCTGACGGCAGTAGGTTGACCAGCAGCAGGGTTGGCCCGGTGGCGAAGATGAACAGGATGGCCGCCGACGTCAACGAGATGTTGATATTCGACAGGATGCGGATGCCTTTGCCCACACCAGAGACGGCGGAGATAACAAAGCCGATGGTGAGCACGCCCATGACGGTCAGCAGCACGCCCATGGGGGCGGAGTCGCCGCTGCGCATGATGGCGATGCCGTCGCCGATCTGCAGGGTAGAAATACCCAGCGTGGCCGCGGTGCCGAACAGGGTGGCCACGATCGCCAGGATGTCGATGATGGTGCCGAAAGGGCCTGAGCGCTTGAACACCGGGGTAAACAGCGACGACATAAGCGTGGGTCGTCCGCGGCGGTAGCAGGAGTAGGCCATGGCGCCACCGACCAGTGCGTAGAGCGCCCACGGGGAGAGGCCCCAGTGGAAGTTGGCTTGGGCGATTGCTCGGTGCAGTGCTTCTTCGGTTTCGGCCTCGACGGTCAGCGGTGGCGGGTCGAGATACATGGTCAGCGGTTCGGAGGGGCCGAAGAAGAAGATGCCAACACCGATGCCGGCGGCAAACATCATGGCGACCCAGGAGAAGAACGAGTATTCGGGTTCTTCGTCGTCTTTGCCCAGTGTGATGTTGCCAAAACGGGAGAACGCCAGCACTGCCATGATGATGACGCAGGCGACGAGCACGATGTTGAAGAGCCAGCCGAAGTTGCGAAGGCCCCATGACAGTGCGCTTGACGCGCTCGAGCCGACCTGTTCTGGGGAGGTCACGCCCCAGATGATGAAGGCAAGGATGGCTGCGGCGGTCACGCCGAAAACGACTTTGTCCAGGCTGAAGTTGTGGCGTGATTCTTCGACGCTGATGCCCGGGACGAGGCCGGGGTGCATGTCGTCGGGGTAGACGCCTTGTGTGCGCTGGACGCGCATGGGGCGTTTATTGCTTGTCGACGACGACCGTCGCGGCATCATCTGAGGGCTCATTTGGGTTTACGCTCCAGGCAGGGTGTCGGCGGCGGTCGGGTAGGACGGTTGTGCCCCGGGGCGGGTGACGGAGAACGCGCCGACGCGGCACGCATAGGTGGAGGCCTCGACGAGCGTGTCGCCCTCGATGATGCGGGCACAGAACGCGCCTGCGAAGGAGTCGCCGGCACCGACGGTGTCTACGGCCTCGACTTGTGGGGAGGGGATGTGGGTCAGCGCGTCGCCCTCAACCACGAGCGCACCTGCTGCACCGAGGGTGAGCACGACGGAGGCGAAGCCCGCGTCCTTCAGGCGGCGTGCGAGGTCCTCCGGGGTGCCGGTGGAATCGTAACCAAGCTGATCGAGGATCAGGCCTGCTTCGTGTTCGTTGGCCATCAGTGGGTCGGCGGCGAGCAGGGCCTCGCGCGGTACGTCGACGACGGGGGCGAGGTTGATCACCACCCGTCCGCGTGCGAGTTCGACGGCGCGGGCGAAGCCGTCGGCCGGGATTTCGCCCTGCAAAAGGACCACTTCGGCGGCTTCGACGGGTTCGGCGTGGCGGGAGACAAAGTCGGCGTCCACGAGCGCGTTGGCGCCGGGGACGACCTGGACGGTGTTTTCGCCGTTCGCGGCGACGGTGATCACGGCAAGGCCGGTGACCTCGGTGACTTCCTCGACGTGGGTGAGGTCCACGTTCGCCTCGCGCAGCAGCGCCGTTGCCGGGATAGCGTTGGAGTCGGTGCCCACCGCGCCGACCAGTGCGACGGGGGCACCGAGGCGTGCTGCGGCGCAGGCTTGGTTCGCGCCCTTGCCGCCGGCGGTGATGCCTCCGCCGGAGCCGAGCAGCGTTTCGCCTGGGGTGGGGTGTCGGTCAACATTGACGGTGAGGTCGGCGTTGATGGATCCGACCACGCAGATTTTTGCGGCACTCATGGGTGCCTATAGTACGGCGGCGAGCAGCTCCCGGGTGTAGGCGTGTTGCGGGTTGGCCCAGATTTCCTCGGTTGGACCCTGCTCGACGATGCGCCCGGACTGCATGACGGCAACGGTGGGGCACAGTTCACGCGCGACGTTTAAGTCGTGGGTGACGAAGATCAGGGTGTGGTTGCCTACGGTGTCGCGAAGCAGGTCGAGCACTTGGTTTTGGATGGAGGCGTCGAGGGCGGACACGGGTTCGTCGGCAAGCAAAATGCTCGGGCGAGGGGCCGCCGCGCGCGCAATTGAGATGCGTTGGCGTTGCCCGCCGGAAAATTGTGCGGGCTTGCGGTGGCCTGTGCCGGCGAGGCCGACGCGTTCGAGCATTTCGTCGGAGCGTTGCTTATCGACGCCCGCCTCACGAATCGACGCCCCAACCTCCATTCGTGGGTCAAGGGAGGAGTAGGGGTCCTGGAACACCATCTGCACGTCCCCTGCGACTGCCACGGTGCCGGATGTGGCCTGGCGCAGCCCCGCAATCAGGTGGAGCAGCGAGGTCTTGCCCGAGCCGGAGCCGCCCACGATGGCAAGGCGCTCGCCTTCGCGCACGGTGAGGGTGACGTTGTCTACCGCCATGGTGGCGCCGCGCTGCAGGGAGACGTGGTCGAGCTCGACGACCGGCTCGCCGAGTGCGACAGGCGCCGCAGCCGCACCGGGCTCCGCTGCGGCGGCAAGGGCTTTGGCATAGTCGGAGTCGTCGGCGACGATGCGACCGTCCTTGAACACCAATACTCGGTCGGTCATGCGGCGCACCACGGCCAGGTCGTGGGAGATGAACAGCAGGCCCATGCCACGCTCGCGGACGAGGCGGTCGAGCAGGTCGAGGATGTCGGACTGGACGATGGCGTCGAGGGCGGTGGTGGGCTCGTCGCAAATGAGCACGTCCGGGTTCTGGGATAGCGCGAGCGCGATGAGCACACGCTGGCGCTGGCCGCCGGAGAGTTCGTGCGGGTAGGCGTCGGGGCGGTCCACGCCAACGTCTCGGAGCAGGTCGCGGGCAACGATCCGGCCGAGCTTCTTCAGCGGATCGAGTGCGGTCATGGGTTCTTGGAACACCATGGCGACGTTTTTGCCGCGCACGCGGCGGCGCACGCGGTCGCGGGTGCCCACCATCTCGGTGCCGTTGACGGTGATGGATCCGGTCGCGGGCAGATCACTCAACCCCATGATGCTTAAGGCGGTGACGGACTTGCCGGATCCGGATTCGCCGATGATGCCCACGCGTTCGCCGGGGGCGATGTGGAAGGTGATGTCGTGGAGGATGCCGTCGATGCTGAGGTGCTTAACGTCGATCATTGGTGCCTCCGAGCAGGTTAAATCCCAGCACGGTCACCGCGATGGCCAGGCCCGGCCACAGTGCGAGGTGCGGGGAGGTGGCCAAGAACGGCTGCGAGGCCTGCAGCATGCGGCCCCACGACGCGTACGGGGCGGGGGAGCCGAGACCGAGGAAGGACAGGCCAGCCTCGGCGAGAATGGCAAGGGCCACGGCGACGGAGACCTGTGTGAGCACGATCGGCCAGATATTCGGCAGGACGTGGCGCCACGCGATTGCAGGCCCGGACACCTTGGCAATGCGTGCGGCCAGGATGTAGTCGTTTTGCATCACCTGCAGCGTGCCGGCGCGAGCGACGCGGACGAATCCCGGGATGCCGGCGATGCCGATGGCCAGCACAACAATCCAAATCGAGGCACCAAACACGGCGGTGAACACGATGGCCAGCAGCAGCGCGGGGAAGGCGAGCAGCAGGTCAGCGCCGGCCATGACAAACCGGGACGCACCGCGGCGCATACCGGCCCAGATGCCCAGCGGCACGCCGACCAACGCGGAAAGCCCAACCGCGCCGATGGCCACCGTTAGGGTCAGGCGCGCACCGTCCATGACGCGCGAGGTGATGTCGCGGCCGAACTGGTCGGTGCCCATCCAGTGCGCTGCCGAAGTGCCCTGGAGTCGGTTCTGAACGTCGGCCTGTAGCGGGTCGAACGGCGTCCACACCAGCGACAGCAGCGCAACTGCCGCGACGGCCAGTACGATCAGCCCGCCGATTTTGCGTTGTGTTGTCATGCTTGCCTCCGAATCCGCGGGTCGACCACCGTGTACGTCAGATCCACAATGAGGTTGACCACCAGCGTGAAGGCCACGACCAGCATCATCACGGTTTGGACGGTGGTGAGGTCGCGGTTGCCTACGGCGTCGAGAAGCATTGTGCCCAACCCCGGGATCGTGAACACGCGCTCGATGACCACCGCACCAACCACCAAAGACGCCAGTTGCACGCCCACGACCGTGATCACCGGCAGTGCCGCGTTGCGCAGGGCAGACGAGTAGAGCACTGCGCGTATCGACGACCCCTGCGACCGCCCCGTACGCACATAATCCTTACCCAACTCTTCACGCACCGACGCCGCAATGTAGCGGGTCAGAATCGACGCCTGCACAAGCGAAAGCGCCGCCACCGGCAGCACCACGTGGGCAGGCGTTCCCCACCCATTGGCAGGCAACCAGCCCAGTCGCACGGAGAACAACGCCACCAGCGCAATACCGACAAGAAACGACGGGACGATAATGCCCACTTGCGACAGGCCACTGACCACCGCCGAGCCCGCGGAGCGGCGTCGACCCGCGATGTACACACCAGCCGGCACCGCAACGAGCAGCGACACCGCCATGGCCAGCAAGGTAAGCGTCAGCGACACCCCGGCGCGCTCCATGACGGACTCGGTGATCTCCTTGCCCGAAGACAACGAAACCCCAAAGTCGCCGGTGAGAAGGCCACCGATCCAGTCGAAATACTGCGCCGGCAACGAGCGGTCGAGCCCGAGGCGGGTGTTCAATTCTGCGATGTCGGCTTCGGTTGCCGCCACGCCGAGCGCGATGCGCGCCGGGTCGCCTGGCACTGCGCGCAGCAGCGTGAAGATAATCAGGCTGGCGGCGACAAGCAGCAGCACAAAGCGCAGGAGGTGTTTGCTGATGGTGCGGATCATTTTGTCACCTCGTTAAGCCGCAGCGAATCAGTGACCACGTTGGGGTTGAGCCCACTCACGCCTGGGGCGTAGAGCACGATATTGGGCGCGTTGACCAGGGTCAGCGACGCCGCGTCGGCCATGACTTGGTCGATGGCGGCTTTGATGTCGCCGTCCGCGAAGTGCTGCTGGGCCTCGGGCGAGTCGTAGCCCAGGTAGTAGTCCGGGTTGCCGAACAGTTGGGCGGCGTCGCGTGGCTCCACGTGGGCGATGAGTGAGGACTGGTAGTCGTGGCCCTTGTGCACTTGGCTGAGCCATACGGCGGGGAACTCGACGGTTTCCAGTTTGATGTTGAAGCCGACGTCGCGAAGTTGCGAGAAGATGAGTTCGGATGCGGTCTGCGCGTACGGCAGGTTGGGCACCGTGATGGTGACCTCCGGGGTGCGTCCGGCGAGCAGTTCGCGGGCCTTGTCTGGGTCGAAGGGGTAGTAGTTGTGCCCGGTGAACCACGGGTCGGTCGGCGGGACGGGTGCGCCGCCGGTGTCGGTGGCCAGCCCGTTGTAGACCACCTCGTTGATCGCGTCGCGGTCGATCGCGTACGCCACCGCGCGGCGGATGTCGGGGTCGTCGAAGGGGGCGCGTTGGTTGTTCATGCTCAGTAGCACTTCGCCGTTGGTGGTGCCCACTTCCACCCGGATGTCCTCGGGCAGCGTCTCGATCAATTGCGGGGCTTGCATCGCCCACACCACGTCCGCGTCACCGACGCGTAGCGCGTTGACGGCGGAGACCGGGTCGTCGAAGTAGCGCATCACGGCGTTGCGCTCGACGGGGCCGTCCCAGTAGTCCTCGCGTGCCTCGAAGACGATCTTCTCGCCGATGTCGAAGCGCTGCACTGTGTAGGGTCCGGTGCCCAGCGGGTCGGTGGCCAGCCGCTCGATGCTCGCCGGGGTCATCATCGCGCCGGTCAGCGTTGCCATGGACCACAGCCACGCGTCCGCGTCACCCTCGATGGTGACGGTCAAGGTGTGCTTGTCGAGCACTTGCGTATCGACGACCGGAGCCATCTGGGCCTTCAACCCATTCGTCCACTCGTTTTGCACGTAATTAATGGAGAACGCGGCGTCCTCGGCGGTAAACGCTTTGCCGTCGGAAAATGTCACGTCGTCGCGCAGGTGGAACGTGAACGTGTCGCCGTCGCGGTCCCACGAGGAGGCGAGGTGGGGGATGGGCTGGCCGTTGTCGTCGATACGCACCAGCGTCTCGTACACATTGCCCACGAGAGCCTGGGGTGCAGCAGCGCCGCCAACGGTGGTGAAGTCCAAGCCAGCAGGTGCTGCGGAAGCCGCAACCACCACCTCATCGCGGGCCTCGGAATTGGTGCAAGCAGCCAACGTAAGTGACAGGGAGACGGTGGCTGCGACCAGCGTCCTTGAAAGCATGCTGTGAGATTAGTGGATGTCGGATTCCACCTGGAACCACAGGGGGGACGAGTGCCCCCGAACATTGTTCAATCCGAAGGACACTTTGTCCGCGCGGAAGATGTGCACGGCGTATTCGAGCACGTCACCGTTGTGTGTCAGCGCCTTCAGCGCCACCGCAACTACCGGGTCGTTTTCCTCGATACCGAGCTGCTTTGCCAGCTTCGCGTCGGCGCGCTCGACTGTGAAGGAACGCGACAGGTTGTTAAAGTCCGCGCCCGCACGAATGAGTTCGCGGTGGATGGAATCCTCGGAGGTATCCACCGTCTCAATCACATCAGTCAGCGAAGCGTCGAAGTACATCACTTCGGCCACCAGCGGCTCGTCGTCGGCGCTGCGTACACGGTCGAGGACGTAGACATCCGTGCCAGGAGCGATGCGCATCTTCTCGGCGACGTCTTCGTCCGCCTCGATGATGCCGCGGCGGTTCACCACCTCACCCGGGTTCTTACCCATGCGGTACAACCACGAGGTGGTGGACAGGATCTCCTCGAACGTCTCGGTGCGGGTATTGGACAGCACCAGGGAGCGACGCCCGCGGCCCGAGGAGAGCAGGCCCTCCGCGCGCAACGTCGCTACCGCTTGACGCACCGGTCCGCGGGAGGTGTTGAACTGCTCGCACAGTTCGACCTCACTCGGCAGCGACTCACCCGCAGGAATGTGACCTGCGAAAATCTCGTCGCGAAGATAATCGGCGATCTCTTCGTGCTGCTGTGGGCGACGGAGTGGACCGGTGGGCAATTGAGCCATGGGGGTCAGTTCTTTCGTGGTCGAAGCGGATTTGTATAGCCAAATCCTAGACCACTGTTCACCAGAATTTTACTTTCCCCAGGAACCGGCAAGAATTTCCATGTTGCGCAGGGTTGCATCGTGGCTGCCGGACTGCAGCGAAATCATCAACTCGTCCGCATTGGCCAGTTTTTGGAAGGCCTCGAGGTATTCCGCAACCTGCTCGCCGGTGCCCTTCGCCGTGTAGCGCAGCATGTCCGTGATCTGACGGCCCTGGAAGGAATTGACCACGGCGTCGAGTTGATCGTCCGAAAGTACAGCACCACGACGACCCATGAATGCACGCACGCGGTTGCGGTGCACGATACGGGTTTCCTCCACGGCTTCCTGCTCGGAATCGGCGGCCGTGACGTTGACCGCGGCGATGCAGTACGGCTCCGGGTAGCGCTCCGACGGCTGGTAATTCTCCTTGTAGTAGGTGGTGGCCTGCTCCAAGTGCTGCGGCGCGAAGTGGGAGGCGAACGCGTACGGCAGGCCCAACTTTGCGGCCAGGGATGCGCCGAACATGGACGAACCCAGAATGATCAGCGGCACGTTCGTGTTAAACCCGGGCATCGCGGTCACGCCTGGCAGTGGGGACTCGTTGGACAGCCACGCCTGCAGCTCGAGAACATCGTCGGGGAAGCGCTCGGCGGCGGCAGGGTCTCGTCGCAAAGCACGGCCCAACGTCTGCTGATCAGTACCGGGCGCGCGCCCCAAACCAAGGTCGATGCGGCCGGGGTAGAGCTCCTCGAGCATGCCGAACTGCTCCGCAATGACGTACGGGGAGTGGTTCGGCAACATCACCCCACCCGAACCGAGGCGAATGCGCTCGGTCTTCGCGCCGATGTGGCTAATGAGCACTGCGGGTGACGACGACACAATGCTCGACATGTTGTGGTGCTCCGCGTACCAAATCCGGTCGTAGCCCAACCCTTCCGCCTTTTGCGCGAAAGTAACGGAGCGCTTCATCGCCTCGCCGACGGACTCGTCGGGGTAGCGGGTGCAAAAATCGATCAGAGAAAGTGGCGTACGCATAAGGCCCCACCGTACGCGTTTTGCGAACAGTGGGGCCTCGCAGGAGAGCCAGGTGCGACTACGACTGCAGCACCGGTGCAGCGTCACCTTCGGCGGAGAGGTCTTCGCCTTCGATGGACTCCATGGTGCCCGGGATCATCGCAGGCTTCGGCTTGGCCAGGTCCACGATCAAACCGATGATGAAGGCCACAACAACCGGAACAACCCAGCCGAGGCCCTCAGCGGCCAACGGGGCCCACTGCACAATCGGGCGCAGTGCATCGGCTGCCCAGTCCAAGGAGATGAAGGTCTCGATCGCGGACCAGACCACGGCGACCCACAGCGGGACGAAGAACGCCCAGCTGAAGCGGGTACGTGCACGGAAGGCCGGCTCGATGAGCGTCAGGGCAATCAGGGTAATCGCCGGCGGGTACAGGAAGCCGATCACCGGAGCAGCGATCGCCATAACGAAGTCCAGGCCCTGGGTTGCCATGATCATGGAAGCGACAGCGAAGATGACAGCCCACACGTGGTAGGAACCCGGGAACTGCTCCGAGAAGTACTCGGCGGTTGCGGTGATCAGGCCGACAGCAGTGGTCAGGCAGGCGAGCAGCACGATGGCGGAGAACACTGCCTGTCCAGCACCACCCATGGTCAGGTTGGAGGCTTCAGCGAGCAAGCCTGCGCCGTTGTCAAAGTTGGATGCGCCCGGCATGACACGGCCAATGACGCCAAGACCGACGTACACCAGCGCAAGCATGGCACCGGCGCCAACACCTGCATAGATGGTGCCGCTGACCAGCGGGGCGCCTTCCTTGAAGCCGCGGCCTCGCAGGGTAGAGATCACCACGATGGAAAACGCCAGTGCGGCAATGGAGTCCATGGTCAGGTAGCCCTCGAGCAGGCCGGAGGTCAGCGGGCCGTTGTCGTACGGCTCCTGCGGGGTGGCCGGCTCGGCGCTCCAGCGGAATGCGGACACGGAGATCATGACGATCAGCAGGACGAGCAGCGCCGGGGTGAGGAACTTGCCCAGTTTCTCCATGATGGTGGTCGGGTTCCAAGACAGCGCCAGGGCGATGCCGAAGAACACGACGTTGAAGATGCCCGAGGCAACCAGCGAGTCAAAGCCGAACAGCGGGGTGATCGCGGTTTCAAACGAGACGGCACCGGTACGTGGCAGTGCGTAGAACGCGCCGATGGAAAGGTATGCCAGGACCGGGAAGACCACGCCGAAGGCGGTGCCGGCGCGCTGTGCGAGGTCGCGCAGGTTCGAGCCGGACAGTGCAATCGCGATCACGGCGAGCACCGGCAGCAGCGATGCGGTGAGGAGGAAGCCGATGAGTGCCGGCCAGAAGTTGTCACCGGCCTGGACGGCCAGCATTGGCGGGAAGATGAGGTTTCCCGCGCCGAAGAACATTGAGAACAGGGCGAGCGCAGTCACGATGATGGCGCTGGTGGAGCGTCCATTCGTTGACTGGCCGTCTGCCCGTGAAATCGCTGTGGAACCCATTGGGAGAACCTCTCTAGCTAGTGTGCAGTTGTCTTAGCATAAACCACACGCCCGCCAGATGGGAACTAAGTTTCAGTAGGTGGGATGTTAGAGCGCGTCGATCGCGTCCCCGATCCGCCGGACCGCCTCCTGCAGAATCTCCGGGGAAGTAGCAAAGTTCATCCTCGCACGGTGCTCCCCGCCAGGGCCGAAGTCCACGCCCTCATTCATCGCAACTTTTGCGTGACGACGAAGCCACGCCGCCGGTTTTTCATCCACAAGCTTGGTCTTTGAGAAGTCCAGGAACATCAAATAGGTCGCCTGCGGCACCTCAATTGCAATACCCGGGACCGCCTTGGGGAGGTGCTCCACCAGCCAGTCGCGGTTGGCCCGCAGCTGCTCTACCTCTTCGTCGAGGAACTCACGACCATGCGTGTAGCAAGCCTCCGCGGCCACAATGCCGAGGGTGCCCACACCGTCTTTGGCTACCCCCGACATCGCGTTCCACGTACGAACGTCCTCGTCGTTGGTAAAGATCATTTGCGCGCACTTTAAGCCCGCTACGTTCCATGCCTTCGACGTTGCCGTCACCGTGATGCACACGTCCGGGTTGTTTGCTGCGGCGCAGACGTGGGCGCCGTCGAAGACCAAGGGCGCGTGGATTTCGTCGACAATGACTCGGCCGCCATGCTTGCGGGCAACCTCGCAGACGGCATCCAACTCGTCGGCCGTGAACACGTAGCCGCCCGGGTTGAACGGGTTGGTCACGATGATGCTGCCCGCACCGTTGGCAAACGCTGCGTCCACCTCATCCAGGTCGAGCCCGCCCGCGCTAGAGGCATCCACGCGCTTGCGGCCCGCAACCTGAGCCACTTCCAGGAACGGGAAGTACGCCGGCACCGGCACGATCACATCACCCTCGGTGAAGTACTTGATCGCCAGCATCACACCGCGCACCACATCCGCAACCGGGAAGATCTTATCCGCGTCCGGGCGCCAGCCGTAGCGGTGCTCGTAGAACCCAGCCACCGCTTCACCCAAATGGTGCGCGTGCGGCGCCGGGGTGTAGCCGAACATCTCGCGCTCCACCGCATCCGCAATCGCTTCCTTCACCGCCGGGGCGGTGGGAAAGTCGCTTTCCGCGATGAACAACGGCAGCACGTCAGCGTCGAACTGCGTCCACTTACGCGTGCCGCGGGCTTGCAGGGTTTCAAGGCTGGGAAATTGCATGCGCCCTACGGTAGTGGGATTCTTTCTTTCGCGGACCCTTTTATGCCGTAGCGCGTGGTGCTACGGTCAGTCCATGACGGAGACAATCAGCCAGCGAGAGCTGCGAAATGAAAGCGGGCGCATCATGCGAGCGCTCGACGAGGGGGAGACATTTGTGATTACAAGCAACTCGCATCCGGTAGGTGAATTGCGACCATTAAGGAAGCCACGATTCGCACGAAAAGAAGACTTGCTAGCAACGGTCAGGCGGCTTCCGAAAGTCGATTTTGAAAAGTTCCGGGCCGATATTGACGAGTATGTAGACCAACGAATTGATCCGCGTGACTAGCAGAGGCTTGTTGGATACATCAGTGCTCCTCGATCTCGATGAAATAGATCCAAATCTACTGCCAGAGCAGTGGACAATCTCGTCTATCGCTTTCGCTGAGCTGGCTGTCGGCCCTGTTGCAGCGCAGGATCCTTTGGAGCGTGCCCGCCGATCAAATCAGGCCCGTGCAATCGCTGAACTAGTTGAGTGTATTCCGTTCGACGATCGTGCAGCACAAGCCTATGCCCTTGTATATGGGGCAGTGATCCGTGCCGGGCGAAAGCCACGAGGGCGTGCGTTTGATCTCTTGATCGCAAGCACTGCTGTGGCGGAAGGGCTTGATTTGTATACGAGGAATCCGCAGGACTTTAGAGGTCTTGAAGAACTTTTGAACGTGATTTCGGTTTAGTCCGTTGCGCCCTCGTCTTCATCTTCGTCGTACTCGTCGTCATCGCCCCCGTCGGCGGCGAAACCGAACGCCTTCAACCGCTTCCTATCTGCAGCAGAAGAGGATGCCGTCAGGCGCAACAGCTCTGAATAAATACCGCCAGAGACAGCCAGATCTGCCGGCGAGCCGATCTCGTCGATACGTCCGTCGCGCAGGGTGATGATGGTGTCCACGCCGGCAATCGTCGATAAGCGGTGCGCGATCATGATCGTCGTGCGATCCCGCATAAGTTCATCCAGGCCCGCTTGGACGGCGCGCTCGGCCTTGGTGTCCAGGGCGGAAGTGGCCTCGTCGAGAATCAACAGCGGGGCGTCCTTGAGCATCGCGCGCGCCACCGCCACACGCTGGCGCTGACCACCGGATAGGCGCAGGCCGCGCTCGCCGATGATCGTGTCATAACCATCGGTGAACTTCATGATGAAGTCGTGCGCGTTCGCACGCTTGGCCACGGCAACGACCTCTTCCATCGTCGCGTCCGGCTTGCCGTAGGCGATGTTTTCAAACACCGAGCCGGAAAACAGCGCAGCCTCCTGGAACACCACACCCGTGGTGGCGCGCAGCTTCTCCACGTCCAGGTGCGAGATCTCCTCGCCGCACACCTCAAGGCGGCCACGCGTGATGGGGTAGAGGCCAAGCAGCAGGTTCACAATCGTGGACTTGCCGCCGCCGGACTCGCCAACCAGCGCGATCTTCTCGCCCTCGCGGGCGGTAAACGTCACATCGTGCAGCACCGGCTCGCCCGGCATGTACTCAAAGGTGACGTTGTCGAATGCGACGACCGGTTCGCGCACCCTCAGCGGTGTCTGCTGCGTTGCGTCGAGCGCCGGCATGCCGGAGGCTTCCGTCGCGGCCACCAGCTGGCGGTTCGCGGTCGGCTCGACCGGCTCGTCCATCACCTTGAAGTAGTCGCGCGAGCCGGCGATGGCGCGCTGCGCGGAATCGACGATCCAGCTCATCATGGTCACCGGCTGGCGGGCCATGGTCACCATCTGGATGAGCATGACCATCTCACCAACCGTGAAATGCCCATCGAGCGTGCGCGTGAACAGGATCAGGTAAATCCCCAAAAAGATCAGGTTCATGGCCACGCCGCGCGCGGTATCCATGGAGTGCCACCAGCGCGACTGCGGGCGCGTGATGTCCACGGTGTTGGTGTAGTGGCGGCCGAACTTTTCTAACTCGCGCACCTCGGCACCGTAGGACTTGGTTACCTTCACCTGGCCGACGACCTCGGCGAAACGCCCGTTGCCCTCGTCGATATTGGCGTTTTTCTCCTGCTCGAAGACCTGCCAGCGTTTCGACGTCAACGCCGTCAGCCACGTATACAGCGGGAACAGCAGCGCCAGCAGCACCGTCAGCGGCCAGTAGTAGTAGGCCGTGATGCCCAAAATGGCCACGACCTGCAGCAGCATCGGCAGGAAATTATTGGTAAAGGATTGGATGAACTGCGTGACGTTCGCAATCGAGCGGTCCAGCCGCGCGATGATCGTGCCGGTGACCTGGTTGTCGTAGTAACGCTGCGGTAGTGCGAGCAACTTGGCAAAGTAGCGCGTAGACAGAATCTGGCGGATGCGCGCCACCATCACATCGCCCAGGTATCCGGACACGTTGTACAGCATGGAAGCGGACGCCTCTGCGACAAACAGCGCGATGGCGAGCCAGACGACGGTGCGGGTTGCGTCGGGCACGGGCTCGTCGCCAAGCGCCGCAATGATCGTGTCGGTTGCCTCCCGAATGAGGAACGGGGAGATAAGCCCAAGCCCCGCGACTATCGACGACACCACCACAACCGCGATATAAAACGGCCACAACGCGGAAGCACTGCGAACGACGCGCATCAAAGACTGCATAATTTCCACAGGGTACCTGCGCGGTATTGTGTGCAGCGAAGCACTAGTTACGCGACAGAAAACGAGGCGCACATGTCCATCCGCACGAGCACCCGGCTTGCCGCCGTCATCCTGGCCACGACCATGCCGCTGGCAGCTTGCGTGGACCAACAAGAAGACCCGATTGGCGACGAAACCAGCCAGAACCTCGAAGAATCCGTCGAATCGAAGGTCAACGACAAGCCCACCTTCAACGTTGAGGAAACCGACCCGAAGGTCACCGACGAGCTCACCGGCAAGTCCGTCAAGGATCCGGCGATGGAGTTGTCGTACAAGTGGCAGGGGACGTCGTCGACAGGCGTGGGCACCGTGGTCGTTATCGCGGTGACCAACACGTCCGACGCGCCACTGCCTGTCGACGCCCTGAAGCCGGAACTGCGCTACAGCACCGACGGCTCCTCCTACACCGACGCCACGTATATCTCCAATGCGGAGAAGGCCCAGGTGGATGTCGTCGGCATCGATATGCCGCTCGGCCCGGGTGCCACCACGAACGCGAAGTTCCCCTTCGAGGTCGCGCAGGGCAACCTATGGGACGCCGAGTTCACTGTTGGCAACGTCACATTCAAGGGCAATTTGAGCTATTAGACTGTCGCGCATGACAAATCCTTTGCTTGCGCCATCGACGTTGCCCTACAACCTGCCGGACTTCGCCGCAATCCGGCTTGAGCACGTGGAACCCGCCTTTGAACAGGCGTTGGTCAACCACGCGCAGGAAATCGCGGACATCACCACCCAAGACACCCCAACCTGGGAGAACACCGTCGAGGCCTTCGAGCTCGCCGGTGCGGACCTGGACCGTGTCATGGCGTGGTTCTTCAACCTGCAGGGCACCGATTCCACCGACGAGTTCGACGCCGTCGCCGACCGGATAGTGCCGAAGTTGTCCGCGCACGTGGACTCGATCTACCAAAACAGCGAGCTCTACTCCCGCATCCAGCAGGTCACGGCGCCGGAGGATGAGGAATCGCAGCGGCTTCACGACGAACTCAAGCGCCGGTTCGCACGCCGCGGCGCCGATTTGGACGCGGCCGGCAAGACGCGCCTGCAGGAGATCAACCAGCGCCTGTCCGAACTGTCCGAACTCTTCGGCCGCAACCTGCTGGCGGATACGAAGAAACTCGCCGTGGAACTGACCCGCGAAGAACTCGACGGCCTGTCCGAGGCACAGATCGAGGCCTACCAAGACGGCGAGCGCTTCGTCGTGCCGATCGAACTGCCGACCACCCAGTCCCTGCAGGCCGAACTCGAAAACTCGGGCGCGCGCCACAAGCTTTTCGACGCCTCCCGCGCCCGCGGCCGCGACACCAACGCCGACATCGTCGCCGAGTCGGTGAAGCTGCGCCTCGAGCGCGCGAAGCTGCTCGGCTTCGATTCGCACGCCGACTACGTCATCGCCGAGGAGACCGCAGGCAACGCGGCCGCCGCCCGCCAACTGATCGCGGACCTAGCCCCCGCGGCCGCCGCAAACGCTGAGGCTGAGCGCAAGCTCGCCTCCGAACTCGCCGGTGAAGACCTCGACGGCGCGGACTGGCCCTACTGGCAGGCGAAGCGCCGCGAGCAGGAACTGGGCATCGACGAGGCGGAGATCCGCAAGTACTTCCCGCTCGAGCAGGTGCTCACCGACGGCGTGTTCTACGCCGCGAACCTCCTTTACGGCATCACGGTGGAAAAGCGCGAGGACTTGAACGGTTACCGCGACGACGTCGATGTGTGGGAGGTCAAGGAGGAAGACGGCACGGGCATTGGTCTGTTGCTGACGGACTACAACGCGCGTTCGTCGAAACGCGGCGGCGCCTGGATGAGCTCCTTTGTGGACCAGTCGCACCTGGCGGGCACGAAGCCGGTGGTGGTCAACGTCATGTCGATCACCTCGAACCTGCTCACTATCGACGAAGTGACCACCCTGTTCCACGAGTTCGGCCATGCTCTGCACGGCCTGCTGTCGGACGTGCGCTACCCGTCGAACTCCGGCACCAACGTGCCGCGCGACTGGGTGGAGTTCCCCTCCCAAATCAACGAGAACTACGCGTTCGCCCCGGAGATCGCCCGCAACTACGCGCGCCACGTGGACACCGGCGAGGTCATTTCCGACGAGCAACTCGCCGCACTGAAGGCCTCGCGTCAGTTCGGCCAGGGCTTCCTCACCGCCGAATACCTCGCGGCCAGCGCGATCGACCTGGCGTGGCACTCGATCACCGAGGACACCCCGTCCGACATCCAAACCTTCGAGGAAGAAGCCCTGCGCGAGGTCGGTCTGGACATCGACGGGCTCGAGCCGCGCTACCGCTCCACCTGGTTCAACCACATCTTCGCCGGCGGCTACTCGGCGGGCTACTACTCCTACCTGTGGGCAGAAGCACTTGATGCCGACGGCTACCAGTTGGTCGAACAGGAAGGCATCAACCGCGACACCGGCGCGAAGTTCCGCGAGACCATCCTGTCCAAGGGGTCCTCGCGCGACTACGCCGAGGCCTACCGTGCGTTCCGTGGCCGCGACAAGGACACGCGTCCGTTGCTGGAGCGTCGCGGCCTGGCGGGCTCCGACGTATCGGCATAGCCGGTTAACGGCCTGCACTACGCTGGCGGCATGTCCCGCGGCAGTGTGAAGCATTGGTGCGCGGCTGCGGTGGTTGCCACGACGCTTGCGGCGTCGGGGGTTCCTGCAGTCGCGCCTGCTTCGCCTGCGTTGAATGCGGCGCAGGGTGGGCGGATTTTCGTCGATAATTTAGGCTCTAACCGCCTCACCGCCTGCACGCTTGGCTTCAACGACGTCGAGCACCGCCGCAGTTACACCGCCGCCCACTGCGTGGTACAAAACGAGCAGTACTTCCCCCAGGGCGCGCTGGTCTACCTTGCAGATAGCGCCGGCAAACAAATCGACGAGCCCGCAGGGTTGATCTTCCCCGCGCGGGCGTATTCGCCGAAGACGTCCGCCAACGACTGGGCGGTGATCTACTGGTTCGAAGACGTTCGTGTTGGCGGCAACCCGTATGGCGGGACGGTTATACCGGTGGAAAAGATCAGCAGCACCGACACGATCTGCTTCCGCGGGTACTCCACCCATGGGCGCTCGGATGCCTCGACGTGCGGCAAGTTCGTCGGCACGGTTGAAAACACCACGTACTTCGACGCGCCGAAGATGCCGGTGCCAGGTGACTCCGGTGGGCCGGTGTACATCCCGGGCCGCGGCCTGGTGGGGGTGATCTCGGGCGCGAACTATGTCGCGGGCGAGGATAACCATCAGTTGATTGGGTTCCAGCGCGCCAGTTCGCTCGACAGTGGCCCGGTGTACGGGGAGGAGCAGGTCGACGACTTTTTGGAGTACCAGTATTCGCTGCGCTACTCCACGACGATCACCAACCCGCCGGGTGGCACGATCACGTTGACGCCGACCTTGGTGCCGCGAAGGACGCCTGCGCAGGCGACGTTTGAGTCTGGTGCCGCGACGCCGACGAGTGTGCCGACGGTGGCACCAAGGCAGAAGGCAACGGAGCAGGCGCCGTCGGGCCCGTCGGCGTCGCAAGTTATCGGGATCATTATCGGCATTTTGGTGGTTGTTGCCGCGGTGAGCCCGATCGTGATGATAGCGTTGAAAGCGGTCTAAATGGGCTGGTTAATGGGGTTGAGCCCGTGGTTGCAGGTGCCGCTGATTGTGGTGCTGGCGCTGCCGGCGTGCGCGGCGGTGTCCTATGTGCTGCTTTGGGTCGTCGACCGGCTCGGTCTAGGCTTGGGCACCATGGCCAACCCTGAAGAGCTGCGCAAGCAGGATCAACAGCTGCCCAAGCCGCAGCGTAAGTACCCGCAGTCGCGGGTGACCCAAGCAATGTGGGTGCTCATCGCTCTTGTCATTGTTGCTGCGGTGATCGGCGCGCTTTAGTTGCGTATCGACGCCTCCGCCACCGCCTTAAACAACTCCATCTCCGGTAGGTGTTCGATGAGCACGGGGGTGCCGGTGGCGTCGCAAAGCGGCATGCGCCAGTTGGTGTACTGCTCGCCGTTGGTGCCGGGCTGGTTTTGAATGCGCTCGTCGCCAACCATGTCCACCAGGTTCGTACACGTCATCGCCGATGGGGTGGAGGCGACGAAGCGAGTCAGTCCCGTGATCAGTGCCTTATCGTCGTCGCCGGTAAGCGCACCTTCCTCCCGCGCGAGGCCAAGCACCTGGTCGATCCAGATGCGGTCGGTGGCGTTGAGGTGCTCCACGGGGTCGTCGACAAGCCCAAGCTCATGGCGCAATTCGTTGTGTGCACCCTTGAGGTAGCCAGCGGTGGGCGGCAGGTCGTGCGTGCCCACAGCCGTAAGCGCCAGGTGGCGGTACTGCTGCGAGGGGCGCGGCACGCCCGGCGGGATGGATTCGAACCACAGCACCGAGGTGCCCAAAATGCCCTTGTCGCGAAGGAAGTCCTGCACCCACGGCTCGAACGTGCCCAGGTCTTCGCCGACGACGACCGCCCCGGCGCGCTGCGCCTCCAACACGAGGGTGCCCACCATGGCCTCAAAGTCGTAGTTCATGTACACCCCGCCAGCGGGTGTGCCGGCGCGCGGCACCCAGAACAGGCGGAACAGTCCGAGTACATGGTCGACGCGGATCCCGCCGCTGTGGCGCAGCGCCGTGCGCAACAGGTCGCGCCACGGCCCGTAGCCGGCCTCGGCGAGTTGCTGCGGGTTCCACGGCGGCTGCGACCAGTCCTGGCCTTTTTGCGAGTACTGGTCCGGGGGAGCGCCCACCGACGCATCGGGCACGAGCACCTCGTGCAGTGTTGCCGCGTCCGCGCCGCCAGGGTGGATGCCCACCGCAAGGTCCGTCATGATGCCGATCGACATCCCGGCCGCTGTCGCACGTTCCTGGGCCAGACGCAGTTGCTCGTCGGCGATGAACTGCAGCCACATATAGAACTGCACGAGGTCCTCGATGTCGCCGCCAGCGTGCCTCGAGCGATGCTCCGGGTGATGCTCCGACTCGGCGGCCTGCGCAGCACACCAGGTGGCAAACTCGCGCAGGCCCTCGCCCTCGTCCAGACAGAACAGCTCAAAGTCGTGGGTGCGCGCGGCATCGGCCTGCGAGGCCCAGAACAGCTCGCGCAGCGCCGCCAACTTCGCGGCGAACACACGGTTGCGATCCAGCGGCGCTGGCGAAGTGTTCAGGTCCTTCAGCGGCGCGGCCAACTCGGCGATCGCCGCACGAAGATTGTCGTCCACCAGCTCGAACTCCGGCACCTGCTCCACCGCGATGTAGAGCGGGTTGATAAACCGGCGCGAGGTGGGCAAATATGGCGAATCCTCCACCGGCGGCACCGGCTGGGCGGCGTGCACCGGATTGATCAGCAAATAATCGGCACCCTGCGCGGCGACCGTCTCCGCGAGCAACGCCAGATCCCCAAAATCGCCCAACCCCCACGAGGCAGCCGAGCGCACCGAATACAACTGCGCCATTACGCCCCAGACGGGGTGCTGGACGACACGGGAGTTCGTCGACAAGCAATCGGGCACCACGAGCAACGTGCACACCGCATCAAAATTGTCCGACTCCAGATGCAACTCGTGCCAGCCCGGCGGCAGATCCCCAGGCGTATGAAACGTCGCCTCGCCCCACACCACACCATCTGAAGCCGTAAACGGCGGCGCCCAATTCTCATCCTGGTAGCAATCCCGCGAGGAACCATCCTCCAGCCGGATCCAACAATGCGCCGGGTGCCCGTCGTGGACGTGCACGTTGAAGTGCTGCTCGCGGCCCTCCGTGGCCACCACCGTCGGTGGCAACGGGCGCGTCGCCCAGTGTTCGCGCCGGGCATCGAGGTGGAAGTGGAGTTCCTCGTCGGTGGGGTCGTCGTCAAGCGAAAGTCCCAACGCCCGCAACAACGCCACAAACGACTCCGGCGGCGGCGACACCATCCGGCCGTCAGTCGCGCGATAGGAGGTGCCAAAGCCATAGGACTCGGCAAGGGCGTGCAGCAGTTCCACGTTGGTCACGCTTCCGCATTCTGCCAAAACGTCGGTAATGTTGGGCACCATGCCATCGACTTCTCACACGACGGAACTTGGATTCACCCTCAACGACACGGAGACGTGCCTGAGCCGACTCATCGAAATGTGCGAGAAGCACCCGCACCTCGTGCTGTTCTCGCGGCCCCGCAACTACGAATGGGTCTCCGTGACGGCAGGGGAGTTCCTGCAAGAAGTCTACGACGTGGCCAAGGGGCTGATTGCCGCAGGTATCGAGCCCGGCGACCGCGTGGCCATCCTGTCCAGCACGCGCTACGAGTGGGCGCTGCTCGACTTCGCCATCTGGGCCGCCGGCGCCGCATCCGTGCCAATCTACCCGTCGTCCTCGATGCACCAAATCCAGTGGATCCTCGAAGACTCCGGCGCGAAAATCGCGTTCACGGAAACGCGCGACCACACGATGCTCATGAGCCCGTTCCTCCTCGGCGAGGACGGCACCCCGCGCATGGCCGACTCCACGTCGCAGCTGCAGCGCATCTACGAGTTCAACTCGGCCGCCGTGGAGCAGATCAAGTTTGAGGGCCGCGAGGTGGAGCAGTCGCTTATCGACGACCGCGTTGCCGCCACCCGCCACCCCGATCTGGGCTCCATCGTGTACACCTCCGGCACCACCGGCCGCCCCAAAGGTGTGGAGATCACCCACGGTAACTGGGCGTACCAGGCGTGGGCGCTGCTGGAAAACGAGATCGGCTCCGTGTCGTTCCCGGGCCAGCGCGTGGTGACGTTTTTGCCGTTGGCGCACGTGCTTGCGCGCGCGGTGGCGCTGGCGTGGACGATTTCGGGCGCGACCCAGTCGCACTGGTCGGATACTTCAACGTTGACCGTGGAGCTGCAGCGCGCACGCCCCAACCTGGTCATCGGCGTGCCGCGCGTGTTTGAAAAGGTGCGCGAGGGTGCGTACAACAAGGCCGCCGACGGGTCTGCGGTGGGCAAGCGCATCTTCCTCGAAGCTGAAAAGGCCGCGATTGAGTACTCCAAGGCGCTGGACACCGACGAGGGCCCGTCGCGAGTGCAGAAGGCCAAGGTCAAGCTCTACGACAAACTGGTCTACGCCAAGATCAAGGAGGCCATGGGTGGTTCCGTCTGGTACGGGATTACGGGTGGCTCCGCGATGAGCGCGGACCTGTCGCACTTCTTCCGCGGCATGGGTGTGCCGATCTACGAAGGCTACGGCCTGACCGAAACGTGTGCGGCGGCGTGTGTGAACAACGCGCACAGCAACAAGATCGGCACCGTTGGCCGCCCGGTCAATGGCTACTCGGTGCGGATTAACGACGACGGCGAGATCGAATTTAAAGGCCCCGGCGTGTTCTCCAAGTACTGGCGCAACCCGGCCGCGACCGAGGAAGCGCTCACGGACGGCTGGTTCAACACCGGCGATCTTGGCGAGGTCGACGAAGACGGCTTCGTGTCCATCACCGGCCGCAAGAAGGACCTCATCGTCACCGCCGGCGGCAAGAACATCTCCCCGGGACCGATGGAGGAGATTATCCGCCAGCACCCGCTGATCTCTAACGCGCTGGTGGTTGGCGACGGTAAACCGTTCGTCGGCGTGCTGGTCACCCTCGACGAGGAGGAACTGAAGCGCTGGAAGGCGAACCACAACATCCCGGCGAACAAGAAGGTGTCGGATCTGGCGCAGGACCCGGCGTTGCGCGCCGAGGTGCAAGACGCGGTGAACATGGCCAACGCGACCGTCTCGCGCGCGGAGGCGATTAAGAAGTTCCGCATCCTGGATCGCGACCTGTCGGAGCAGCACGACGAGATGACGCCGACGATGAAGGTGAAGCGCAATGTGGTGTTCCAGCGCTTCCAGGAGGACATCGACAAGCTGTATCAGCGTTAACGGCGCGCCTAACCTCATCGGCTCGCGGTGTGACATAGCATCCCAATCTGTCACTTCCACAGTTCGTTTTAAGGGGGTTCACGCCGTGCACAAAACTGCAGCCGTGCTGCGTCACCGTGAACTTACCCAGGAGATTTACAACATCGGCGACGAGGTTGCGGAGTACATCGAGCACGTCGCCGAGTCGATTGCGGACTATGACGGTGAGCTCACCGAAGATTGCCTGGCAGAGTTCGAGGAGATTGTCGACGACGCCCGCCAGGACGCCCGCCGCATCGTCGCCGAGTTAATCGGCCTGCGCCAAGCATTAACGTCCGGCCGCGCCGCCGGCTACCTGTCGGTGGGTGTGCGCCCGGAGGAGCGCATCCCGCAGCCTGAACTTCTCGACGCCGCCGGCCTCAAAGACCTCTTCCCGCTGCAAGCACCATTTTCGGTGCAGACGATGCACGACGCACTCGTCGGCCGCACCGAACTGGTGGTGCAGCACTTGGAGGAGATCGTCTCCTTCACCCTCGAGCAGACTGACATGGTCGCCCGCGAACTCGGCGTGGTGTCGCTTCCGCACCTGTACGCACGCGTCGGCGAGATCGTCGAAAAAGCCGTGATCGGCTGGGTCGAAACCGTCTGCTTGGACCACCCGGCATTCGTGCGCACGATGCGCGGATCCAACCCGCCGGAGTTTTTGGAGGAGCGCGCCCGCATCGACCGCATTGTGGCGAAGGTGGCGGCGAAGCGTTCCCTGCGCGGGGCTTAGGTGGGGGTTCCGTGATGGATTCCTTCGGCGTGTACATCCACGTGCCGTTTTGTGCGACGCGCTGTGGCTACTGCGACTTCAACACGTATACGCCCACCGAGGTGGATTCCTCGCACGCGCAGTACCTCGACGCGCTGGAGCGCGAACTCGAGCTCGCCGCCGCCCGCGGCCTGCCGGAAGCCCAAACCGTGTTTATCGGCGGTGGCACCCCGAGCCTGCTCGGCGCGCAAGGCCTCGGCCGCATCCTGGGCGTCATCCGCAACACGTTCGGCATCGCGGCCGGCGCGGAGATCACCACCGAATCCAACCCGGAATCCACCAGCCCCGACTACTTCGCGGGCCTGCTCGACGCCGGTTTCACCCGTGTCTCGCTCGGCATGCAGTCCGCCTCAACGCCGGTGCTCAAAGTCCTGGACCGCCAGCACACCCCGGGCCGCGCCGTCGCCGCCGCACGCGAGGCCCTTGCCGCAGGCTTCGAGCACGTGAACCTGGACATGATCTACGGCACGCCCACCGAAACCGACGACGACGTACGCCGCACCCTCGACGCCATCCTGGCAACCGGCGTCGACCACGTCAGCGCCTATTCGCTCATCGTGGAAGACGGCACCGCCATGGCGCGCAAGATCCGCCGCGGCGAACTGCCCGCACCGCAAGAGGACGTCTACGCGGACCGCTACGAGATCATCGCCGCAACGCTGGAGGCCAACGGCTACGACTGGTACGAGGTCTCCAACTGGGCCAAACCCGGCGGCGAGTGCCGCCACAACCTCATCTACTGGCACAACCAGAACTGGTGGGGCGCAGGCCCCGGCGCGCACAGCTTCATTGACGGGAAGCGCTTCTACAACGTCAAACGTCCCGAGCGCTACGCACAGTTGCTTCACGACGACACCCTGCCCATCCAGGACACCGAAACCATCACCGCAGACGAAGCCCACACCGAGGCGATCATGCTGGGGCTTCGCCTGCGTGAGGGGATTCCGGCCGAGTGGGTTGGGGAGCGGGCGCGTGGTGTCGTCGATAAGCATGTGCGCGCGGGGCTTTTAGAGCGGGGAGAGCGCTTGCGCGTGACGGATACCGGCAGACTGCTTGCAGACGGCATCATCACCGATATCCTGGCAGCCGAGTAAGGAGGCGATCATGAGCGCAGCAGACGAGCGGCGCCAAAAGGTGCTGCGGGCGATCGTGGCGGACTACATCGCCAGCCAAGAACCCGTCGGCTCCAAAGCGCTGGTGGAACGGCACAACATGGGGGTGTCGTCGGCCACGATCCGCAACGACATGGCGGTGCTTGAGCAGCAGGGCTACATCTCGCAGACGCACGCCTCGTCCGGGCGCATCCCCACCGAGGCCGGCTACCGCAAGTTCGTGGATGCGCTCCACGACGTCAAACCACTGTCCGCCGCCGAGCGCCACGCGATTTTGGACTTCCTCGAAGACGGGGTGGACCTCGAAGACGTGCTACGCCGCTCCGTGCAACTGCTCTCTCAACTGACCCACCAAGCCGCCGTGGTGCAACTGCCGAACCTGTCCGCCTCGCGCGTGAAACACTGTGAGGTTGTCGAACTCACACCAACGCGCCTGCTGCTCGTGCTCATCACCGACGCCGGCCGCGTCGACCAACGCAACGTTGATCTCGCCGCGCCAATTGGCGACGACGGCGTGCGCATCCTTCGCGACATCCTCAACGACGCACTTGTGGGCAAGAACATGCGCGACGCCTCCGCCTCACTCGCCGGCGTGGCGGTCAGCGCCCCGCCGCACCTGACCGAACCCACCACGCGCGCCGCCGAAGTGCTCATCACCACACTTGTCGACGCCGCCCCCGACCGCCTCATCATCGCAGGCTCCTCAAACCTGCTCGTGCCCTCCGGCGGCCTCCAAGACGTCATCGACGCCCTTGAGCAGCAAGTTGTCGTACTGAAACTGCTCGCCGGCGCCCAAGAACTCGAACGTGTCTCCGTGCGCATCGGCCGCGAAAACGAAGACGAGGAATTATCCAGCGCCTCAATTGTTACAACAGCGTACGGGGCAGGCGATGCAGCACTCGGCGGCCTCGGGGTAGTCGGTCCAACCCACATGGACTACCCCGGTACCATGCAGAAGGTTGCCACCGTGGCTCGTTACATCAGCCGCACACTGCGGGGTGAATAGAAGGGAAGATATGGCTCGCGATTACTACGGCATCCTCGGCGTGGACAAGGACGCCACCGAGCAGGAAATTAAACGGGCGTACCGCAAGCTCGCACGCAAATACCACCCGGACGTGAACCCGTCCGAGGAAGCTGCCGAGAAGTTCGCGGAGATCGCGGCAGCGCAAGAGGTGCTGCTGGATCCGCAGAAGCGTTCCATCGTGGACCGCGGCGGCGACCCGATGGAGGCCGGCGGCGGCATGGGCGGCGCCGGTTTTGGCGGAGGTGGCCTCGGCGACATCTTCGAGGCATTCTTCGGCGGTGGCGGTGGTGCTCGCCAGCCGCGCTCGCGCGTGCAGCCGGGCAACGACGCGCTCCTGCGCACCTCGATCACGCTCGCGGAGGCGTTCACGGGCGTGAAGCAGGACGTCACCGTCGATACGGCGGTGCTGTGCGACAAGTGCCACGGCTCCGGCTCCAAGTCAGGGGCTAAGCCGGTTACCTGTGACGTATGCCAGGGCCACGGCGCGGTCCAGGAGATGCAGCAGTCTTTCCTGGGCAATGTGATGACCACCCGCGAGTGCCACAAGTGCCATGGCTTCGGCGAAGTGATCACCGACCCGTGCGCCCAGTGCGCCGGCGACGGCCGCGTGCGCGCCACCCGCGACCTGGTGGTCAACATCCCGGCCGGCATTAATAACGGCATGCGCATCC
>OJLW01000074.1_pt1 | contig 53779 bp, 68 predicted proteins | sample 1597021 | NCBI WGS metagenome assembly OJLW01 (sample SAMEA3904676, study PRJEB24821) | metagenome | biome: Builtin; feature: hospital; material: surface | place: USA | collected 2013-06-03
TGCCGTCCATGACAGCCAGGATCGGGGTGCCGGGGGCGTTCGCAATGTCGACGCCGTAGTGGAAGGAGCCCCAGCGCGGGCCGAAGCCGGAGGTGAAAGCACCCTCGGCCGGGCGAGCGACCTGCGGTGCGCGAGCGGCCTCGTCGGCCTTCGCTACCTCGTCGGAGTGGGCGACTGCCTTGTCCAGCTGGTCGGCCAGGTTGACTACCGGCTTGTACTCGGCAATCGCCAGGATCTGCGGGGCGGACTCCAGGGCGGAGGTTGCATCGGCGACCAGCTGGTCGGTGTCTGCCGCCAGGGTGTCGTTCGCGTCGTTTGCAGTGGTGTCCTCGGAGGCGAGCGTTGCTGCTGCGGCACCGCTCAGGCCGGCGGTGGAGACTGCACCAGTTGCCACGGCTACCATGGCGACGCGGCCCTTATTGGGAGACTGCTTCCGGTGCTTGCCGCCCTGCTTCGATGCCTTGAACATAGGTCCCCTTAGAAAATCCGACTCCGTGACCTTGGCGGCCCCGGATTGTAACCTTCCTGTTATCTACGAGTGGTTACTGTAACGAATTGGTCTCGGTAAGGCAACTGGATTCCTCAAAAAATTCTTAATCGTTGGCCACCTCACTTTTCGTTACACATCCGGGTGTAGCGGGCCGGTGGAGTGTTGTAGTTCAGGCGATAAGGGGAGAGGTGGCAGAGTTAGTTGACGATGAGCACGAATTCGAATCCCCGGTCCGCCCCGTCGTCACGCGCGCGCAGCGAAGGCCGCACCCGCGACCGCGCCGCCGCCCGCAGCCGCTCCAAGGCACGTTTGCAGCGTGCTGGAACCGCTGCGCGCGTCCAGAAGCGCGACAACACGAAAGCGCCGGAGACCTGGCAGGAGCGCCTCCGCCACTACTTCGCGTTCGCCATTGTGCCGAACGCGGTGCTCGCACTCGGTGCCGTCGCAGTGTGCTTCGCGGTACTTTTGATCGGCGGCTGGCCCCTGCCGTATCTGCCGCTGACGATTGGCGAGTTCTGGCTCGTTGGCCATGGTGTGCCCGCCACCATCGACGGGGTCACCCTGGGGGCGGTCCCGCTACTGCCTGCCGTAGGTGTCGTCGCGCTGGTAGCAACCCGAGTGCGCGCGGCCACCGAGCACCGCGTGAGCATACTGGACCTGTGGGCGCTGCTCGGGCTCACGCTCGCCATCCCGCTCGTGTGCTCCGCCATCGCGTTGTTCATGGTCGCGGATGCCTCGAAGGTCTACGCCACCAGCGCCCCGCCCGCGTGGCAGGCCCTGAGCTACCCGCTCGCGCTGCACTTCATCGGATTCTGCTTCGGCCTGCGCACCGTGCTGTGGCGCGCGCTGGCGAAAAGAATCAGCGTCCCGCCAATGCTTATCGACGCCGCGCTCACCGCCGCACAGGCCACCCGCAACCTACTCGCCGCCGGTGGGGCAGTGTTCCTCATCCTGCTGGCGTTTAATTACCAGCGCGTCGGCGAGGCCATCGCGAGCTTCCCCAACCTCGGGGCCGTAGGTGGGATCTGGCTTCTGCTCGTCTGCCTGCTCTACCTGCCGAATGCGACGATCGCCACACTCGCGGTGCTGCTCGGCGGCGCCTTCGAGTACGCGGGCGTGGCGACCTCCCTGTTCGCCACCGGCAATGTAGCGCTGCCGCCGCTGCCCGTGCTCGCCGCGGTGCCCGCGAGCGTGCCTGCCTGGGCGCCGGTGGCGATGGTGATTCCGGCGGCCGTGATCCTCGCGTCGCTGTGGAAGGTGCGCCCGAGTGCGGCCACAGCCGGCGCAATCGGGGCGTGGGCCGGCGTCTACGGGCTCGTCCTCGGCGCGCTGGCCTCCGGTGTGGCGGGCGCGTACGGCATGGTTGGGCCGACCTACTGGATGTTCGGCGGGCTCATGTTCGCGTGGGTGGCCGTGATCGCGCTGTTGGTGTGGTGTGTGGCGTGGGTGCGGGAGCGTGGCGTCGAGAAGCATCCGGCCCCTGAAGCCACAAAGCCTGAGGGCGACTAAGCTATGGGCCGTGAGTAGCCAACCTTTGTCCGTCGTGGTGCTGGTTTCCGGCACCGGCAGCCTGCTCAAGGCGATTTTGGACGATACAGCAAGTCCCTACCGCGTCGACCTCGTCGTCGCGGATCAACTTTGCGCCGGTATCGAGCGCGCGAAAAACGCCGGGGTCAGCACCGCGGTTGTCCCAATGTCCGCCGATCGGGCGACCTGGGATAAGGAGCTGACCCAGACCGTGGCGAAAGCACGGCCGGACGTGGTGGTTTCCGCAGGCTTCATGCGGATTCTTGGGCCGGAGTTCCTCGCCAAGTTTGAGGGACGCACCATCAACACTCACCCCTCCCTGCTGCCGGCGTTCCCGGGAGCGCACGCCGTGGATGATGCGCTGGATTACGGCGTAAAGGTCACCGGCTGCACGGTCCACTACGTGGACGCCGGAATGGATACCGGTGAAATCATCGCGCAGCGCGCGGTGCGCGTTGAGGAGGGCGACACGAAATCCACTCTGCACGAAAGAATCAAACAGGCCGAGCGCGAGCAGATTGTGGATCTGCTGCGTCGCGCCTCCATTTCCAACGGGAAGGTAGTCTTCAATGGGAATTCAGATTAAGCGCGCGCTGATCAGCGTCTACGACAAGACGGGCGTGGAGGACCTCGCCCGCGCGCTGGGTGAGGCCGGCGTGGAAATCGTCTCCACCGGCTCCACCGCAAAGCGCATCGCGAACGCCGGTGTCAAGGTCACCGAGGTCGCCGAGCTGACCGGCTTCCCCGAGGTGCTCGAGGGGCGCGTGAAGACCCTGCACCCGCGCGTGCACTCCGGCATCCTGGCGGACCTGCGCAAGGAAAGCCACGCGGAGCAGCTCAAGGAGCTGGGCATCGAGCCCTTCCAGCTGGTCGTGGTGAACCTGTACCCGTTTGAGGAGACCGTGGCCTCCGGTGCGGATTTCGACGCCTGCGTGGAGCAGATCGACATCGGCGGGCCGTCCATGGTGCGTGCTGCCGCGAAGAACCACCCGTCGGTGGCCGTGGTGACCAACCCCGCGCGCTACGCAGAGGTCATCGAGGCTGTGAAGGGCGACGGCTTCGAGTTGGAAGACCGCAAGCGCCTCGCCCTGGAGGCGTTTACCCACACCGCGCAGTACGACGCGGCGGTGTCCGGTTGGCTGGCTGAGCAGCTCGACGCAGATGGCGCTGCTGAGTCCACCGAGGGCGACGCGCTGCGCTACGGCGAGAACCCGCACCAGGCCGCCCGCCTGGTCAACGAGGGCTGGGGCATTGCGAACGCCACCCAGTTCGGCGGCAAGGAAATGAGCTACAACAACTACCAGGACGCCGACGCCGCCTGGCGCGCGGCCTGGGACCACGAGCGTGCCTGCGTGGCCATTATCAAGCACGCGAACCCCTGCGGCGTAGCCGTTTCCGATACCTCCATTGCTGATGCGCACGCGAAGGCGCACGCCTGCGACCCGGTCTCCGCCTACGGCGGCGTGGTCGCGGCCAACCGTGAGGTGACCGTAGAGATGGCCAAGCAGGTCCAGCCGATCTTTACCGAGGTCATCCTGGCCCCGTCGTACGAGGACGGCGCGATCGAGGTGCTCAAGGAGAAGAAGAACCTGCGCATCCTGCAGGTCGACCCGAAGCAGCCGGGCGAGGAGCGTCGCCAGATCTCCGGCGGCTGGCTCGTTCAGGAGCGCGACTCCTACCAGGCTGAGGGCGACGCCGCTGCAAGCTGGAAGCTGGTCGCCGGCGAGGCCGCCGACGAGCAGACCCTGGCAGATCTGGAGTTCGCGTGGCGCAGCGTGCGTTGCGTGAAGTCGAATGCGATCCTGATTGCGGACAACGGGGCGTCGGTAGGCATCGGCATGGGCCAGGTCAACCGCGTCGACTCGGCCAAGTTGGCCGTCGACCGCGCGAACACCCTGGACGAGGGCAAGAACCGCACCAACGGTGCCGTGGCCGCTTCCGATGCGTTCTTCCCGTTCGCCGACGGCTTCCAGCTGCTCGCGGATTCCGGCGTGAAGGCCGTGGTGCAGCCGGGCGGCTCCATCCGTGATGAGGAGGTCATCGCCGCCGCGGAGGCAGCTGGCGTGACCATGTACCTCACCGGCACCCGCCACTTCGCGCACTAAATCGCCGCTTTTCGACGCCGCGTAGCCTGTTTCAAGGTCACGCGGCGTTTGCATAGGCGGCATGTGCTTTTCCTGCTACCATGCACGTGTCTTTGCAGTTTGTACTAAAGGAGCACGCCCGTGTCTTCCCAGCTCTCTTCCCAGCCCTGGGCCAAGCAGATCATCGCTGCGCTGACGGCCATGGGCATCGCCCTGCCTGTCGTCCCGCGCGTGGAGGAACTCCCCGTCATCGGGGATGCGTACGTGCAGGCGTACAACAACCTGCCCGCGAACGTGAAGCAGCAGGTGCCGCCGCAGCTGCGCCCCAAGCAGCCGGGGCAGGAGAAGAAGGCCCCGGCGAAACCGGCACCGGTCGCTCCGGATGCCCAGGCGAAGCTGCACCAGCTGGTCCAGGACGTGGTGGGCCGACACGGCGGGCGCGCGGCCATCTCCGTGGCGGGCGCGGGTAGGCAGATCACGGTGGGGGACAACCGGGCGGAGCCCGCCTTCTCCACGATGAAGGTGCCGCTGTCCATCGCGGCGCTGCGGCAGAACCCGGCCTTTGCTGGTGACGCGCGCCTGGCGATCACCGTCTCGGACAACCCGGCGGCGCACCGCATGTTCGCGCAGGTCCCGGCGTCTGCTTACGGCGGCGTGATCGCCGAGGCTGGCTCGAAGACGACCACGCCCGCGGGCTACGAGATGGGCACGCTGTGGACGACCGCGGACCAGGCACAGTTCGCCTCCGGCCTGCGCTGCGTGCGCGGCCACGAGCCCGTATTGGATTTGATGGGGCAGATCACCCGCGACCAGCGCTGGGGGCTGGGCCAGATCGGCGGTGCCCGCTTCAAGGGCGGTTGGAACGTCCACCAAGGCGGGTACCTCACGCGCCAGTTTGGTCTGATCCCGGGGCCGAACGGCGACATTGCCGTTGCAATTACCGCGTTCAGCAACGGTGGCTACGCCGAGAGTACGCAGATGCTCAACGAACTCGCACACGGCATTGAGGGAATGCGTGGCGGTTTGCCAACCTCGCGCTGCTAACCTCTTCCGAGATCCGGACGAGGGCAAGCGCGCTGACGAAGAGCGCGGAGGAAGGCGGTAGCGCGTGGTCGACCCCGAGGAACATCAGGGCGACGACCCGCCGACCGCTGAGCTTCCCGCACTCTCCCCTGAGAGCACCCTCGAGCAGGATGTGCTGTGGGACGACGATATGGACGAGGAACGCCCTGCTCCAAGTGTTGGCGTCTGGGTCGTCGGAGGGATAGTTGCGCTCGCAGCCATCGTGATTGGCGTACTTCTCGCAGCCTCCGCCACGAGCCTTGCCAAAGGCGGGAAGACACCCGACCCCGTGACGAACACTGTCGTGGTGACGTCTACGCGGCTGACTGAAGTTACCACGACGCGAGTCGTGACAACGCAGCCAATAACCTCTTCGAAGGCAACCTCTTCTAAGACAAGTTCTTCGAAGACACCACCGAAGAAGACGACTGCGAAGAAGACGACGAAGAGCGGATCGGCTTCGGTCAATGCGACGAAGACAAGCTCGAAAAAGGCCACGACTTCGACGACGACTCGATAGCGCGCACACTGCATTGCCGGATATTTTTCCGGTAATGTTCATAGAGTGTTCAGGGTTTGGCTATGATCTACTCGTATCCATGTGCAGACATACCCCAAGGCAGTAGCCGGTATCGAGGGAAAGGCCGAGAGTGAATAGCAATTACGGACAGGGCACCCCCAACCCAGACACCGAGCAGTGGGCAGTTCCTGAAGCCGGAGCGCAGCAGTTTCCCTCCCAGGGGTACCCGCCCCAGCAGTACCAAGCGCCCGCCTACGCGCAAAGTCCGTACCCATACCCGCAGCAGACGACCGGGAAGAATGCAACACCCTGGGTCATTGCGCTCGCTGGTGTGCTCCTCGCAGCGCTCGTGGGCGTGCTTGCATACATGGGAGGTGCCGGGCTTTTCAGCCGCGGCGGTGGTGGCAGCCAAGAACCGGTTGTTGTCACTGAGGTTGAGACGCAGACGCTGAATCAACAGCCGCCAGCACAGCAGCAGGCTCCGGCTCCCGAACCTGCCCCAGCGCCTGCGCGGTACTCGTACGGGAACTACTCCGCGGCATCCAGCAAAACTTCGGGTCCATTTGCCGCGAATGTCTATAGCGCATTCGTGGACGCGTATAACAGCACCGGGAGCCCGAATGTGACCGTGGATGTGTATAGCCCGGTGACTGGCAATACCTACACCATGTCGTGCAGCGGCGGCAGCACTGTGTACTGCACTGGCGGCAACAACGCACGCGTCCGGATTTGGTAACGGATGCGTCGCGCGAGCGCAGTAGCGCTGGCCGCAGCGGGGTGCGTGCTCTCCGCCTGCGGCCCCTCTGAGGCACCACCAACAATCGTGGTGACATCGACTGAGTTCGTCGCGCCCCAGCCTGAGTCAGTCCCGTCGCGTACCGGGGCGCCGGAAGTACCTGCTGCCACGGATGCGCAGTCGCTTGCCGACGCCGCGGTGCAGGCCGCCTCACACCTCGGCACCGCCGGCGCAGCCGTCGGTGGGCCGGAAGGGATCGTGGTTGCAGGATTCACTGAACCCACCCCGGCCTGGTCGACGATCAAGGTGCCGATCGCGATCGCTGCCCTGCGCGCCGACCCGTCGCTGAGCCCGGACGCCGCAGCCGCGATCACTGCCTCGGACAATGACGCCGCCCAGCGCCTCTACACGGCCGCGGGCGAAGCCGGGACAAACGCGGTGCTAGCTGAACTCGGACTTGGAACCGGGGTGAATACGGCCCCGCTTCGCCCCGAGTTTTCCACCTTCGGCCAAACGCCCCTGAGCGTGGTGGATGAGGCAACCATGGCTAACACCTTGGCATGCGTGTCCGGGGCAGGCGAGGTCCTCGGGCTGATGGGACAGGTCGACCCCGGGCAGTCCTACGGGCTCGGCACCCAGGGCGCGCTGTTCAAAGGCGGGTGGGGCCCGGACGAGTCCGGAATGTACCAGGTACGCCAGTTCGGCCTGCTGCCGCGTGGCGACGGCACGTACGTCCCCGTGGCACTCACCGCGCTGCCTGCCGACGGCAGTTACGAATCCGGCCAGCGCATGCTTAGCGCGATGGCGCAGACGCTGGGGGAGCAGCCCGATGCGCTGACTCCAGCAGGGTGCCAGCCTTAGCTTTTAGCGCTTCGTCTCGCCGCTCACCTTCGCTACCAGCTCGAGAGTGCGCTCACCGCGGCAGGAGGGCAGCTCCGCGTGCAGGACATCGAGCACGGCATCGGCGATCATGACGGAGGGGGCGGGTAACGCATCGTCGACAAGCGGGTAGGGCGCGGTGCCCGTGTTATCGCGCATCTCGATCGCGGCGAGCGTCATGTGGAAGGGCAAGTCAATGCGCGGGTCGTCATCGCCGACGATCTGCGCGGCTAAATCGCGGTAGATGCCCTCCAGCTTCGCGCGGTCCTCGTGGTACTCCTTGAATTCCTCCGAGTCCAGGGTGGGCAGCTGGTAGAGGCGACCAATGTTCCAATTCGAGGACAGAAGGATGCGTGTCTCCGCCGCGCACAGCGCCCACAGCTTCAGCGCGGGCGAAGCATCTGACTCCGCGAGGTCCGAGGCCAAGTCCAGCGCGGGCTGGATCGTGCCTTTGAGCAGCGTGAGGAAGATGTCGTTCTTCGAGGGGAAGTGGTAGTAGAGCGACGCCTGGCGGATGCCCACGGCCTCCGCGATCTGGTGGGTGGAGGTGGTAGAGAACCCGCGGCGGGTGAACAGCTCCGAGGAAGCATCGAGAATTTCCTCGCGGGCGGTCTTCCCGCGGCGGCGGGGCCGGTTCTTGCGGGGGCGCCCTACGGTTCGCGTCATGCGCTGCTCCTCTCCATGTGCCTTACGTGCCTGACTAGTCTACTGCATCTCTATCTTTCAATCGGTTGAAAGGTAGTTTTGCGCGGAGGTGGGGTGCTTAAGGAATGAAAAGCGCCCGCCACGTACTCACGATGAGGACGGGGCGGGCGCTTTTTAAGTCGAAAGACTCTACGCTGCTGTCAACCGCTGCTTAGCGGGTGGTGAACGGCAGGAGAGCCATCTCGCGCGCGTTCTTGACTGCGGTAGCAACCTGGCGCTGCTGCTGCGGGGTCAAGCCGGTGACGCGGCGGGAACGGATCTTGTGACGATCCGAGATGAACAGACGCAGGGTCTCTACATCCTTGTAATCGACCGACTCAATGCCCTTGGCCTTGAGCGGGTTCTTCTTCGGGCGGCGGGACTGCTCCATGCGCGCCTTGCGGTGATTATTGCGCTTCATTGGTCAAATCCTCCTTACCACGAAGACTTACGAACGCCAGGCAGCTCACCACGGTGAGCCATCTCGCGCATACGGACACGGGACAGACCGAACTTGCGGAGGTAACCGCGCGGACGGCCGTCGTGGGAATCGCGGTTGCGCACGCGCGCGGGGGAAGCGTCACGCGGCTGACGGTTCAGCTCGAACTGTGCTTCCAGGCGATCCTCGTCCGAGGTCTCGGGGTTGCGGATGATTGCCTTGAGCTCGTTGCGACGCTCAGCGTAGCGAGCAACGATTTCCTTGCGCTTCTCGTTCTTAGCGATCTTGGACTTCTTCGCCATTCTTTATCGCTCCTCGCGGAATTCAACGTGCTTACGCACAACCGGATCGTACTTCTTCAGCGTGATGCGATCCGGGTTGTTGCGCTTGTTCTTGCGGGTGACGTAGGTAAAACCAGTGCCCGCGGTGCTCTTCAGCTTGATGATCGGGCGAATATCGTTACGTGCCATTAGATCTTCTCACCTCGTGCGCGGATCTTTGCCACGACGGACTCGATGCCGTCACGGTCGATGATCTTCAGACCCTTGGTAGAAACGGTCAGAGTAATGGTACGGCCCTCGGAGGGCAGGTAGAACCGGCGCTTCTGCACGTTGGGGTTCCAACGGCGCGAGTGGCGGCGGTGCGAGTGCGAGACGGTCTTGCCGAACTGCGGCTTCCGTCCCGTGACCTGGCAATGTGCCGACATGGGTTGACTTCTTTCTCTTCTGCCGCCCACGCACTGATCACTGAAAAGTTAGATACGGAAATGCGGAGTGAGGGTCCGCGACAAAGTATCTGAGTAATCGGTTGACGTAGGCGTATACGTGTACTTCGACAACAGCGAGAGTCAACAATACATGTTTCGCGCCAAATCTCCTAATCTCATGCGACCGCGCTACCCAGCCACACGGCCAGCGGGGCCAGCACGCACCCGAAGGCGATAAACACGCGCCACGGGATCTGTATCCCCGCGCGCTTGAGCTGACTGTGCCACAGGAGTGTAGCCAGCGAGGCCCAGGGCGTAATCAGTGGCCCGAAGTTCACGCCGACGAGCAGCTGCATCGGCTCATCTCCCTCCAAGAGCAAGTACGCCGGGAGGTTGTTGACCAGGTTTGCGGCAACCGCGCCAGAAAGTGCAGCGGGAGCGTCGGGGTGCAGTGGCGGCAGCAGCGCTACTGCAGAGGAGATGGCGACCACAAGCGCCAGCGACTGCCACGGCACAAGCTCGCTGCGCTTTTCGACGCCCACCGCCAACGCCATCGCCACAGCGCCGACCACGCTGGTCACCCAAAAGGGGATTGGGGTGAGTAATGCGACAACGGTCAGCCCGAGAATCCACAGCGGAGCGCCGGGGTGAGGCGGGGTGCTCGGGGAGTGCTGCTGCTTTTCCGCGGCAAAGATGAAGCGCGCAACGTAGGAAGCCGCGACCGCTACCGCGATACCGACGAGAGCTGGCCGCCAGGATGAGGCGACAAAGTCGTATGTGCCCGAATAGTGCCTCAGCGCCAAAAGGTTGGTCAGGTTGGAGACCGGGAGCAGCATTGAGCCGAGGTTGGCGATCCACACCACTGACAGCGATAAGGCCACGACGCTCAGCCCATTACGCCGCGCCACCGCCACTGCCAGCGGCGTAAGCATGATCGCCGTGGTGTCCAGGGAGAGGAAGATGGTGACCAAGACACACAGCACGAGAAAAGCCGGCCAGACGAAGCGCGTGCGCTCGATCCGTGCGGCGAGCGCCTCGAAAACACCCGCCTGTGCGGCGAGGTTGACCATCGCCGACATCGCACCTGCAAAAACCAACACGGGCAACAGGCGCGCGGCCACTGCCGTGGCGGCAGAGGTGTCCGTCAGCGCTAGGACGGCGAACAGCACGACGGCAGCCGTTGGCCAAAATATAGAGGTAAGGCGCACGGAGGAAGAGTCTAGATCCCCAAAGCCTTGGCTAACCTCAAGGCAAGCACCGTGCGGTCACGCGCTTCGAGTTTCCGGAGCAAGGCAGACACGTGGTTTTTCACTGTGCCCTCAGCCAGGAAGAGTGCACCGGCAATCTCTTGGTTGCTCATTCCTTGTGCGACCATTTCTGCGACGGAGCGCTCAGTCGGGGTAAGGATCGCCAACTGCGGGTTCCCCGCAGCGTAGCGGGCGATGCGCGGGTCGAGGACGAGGCCGCCCTGGACGGTGGCGACGATGGCGTGTGCCAATTCTTCCGGGGATACATCTTTCAGGATGTAGCCGGAGGCACCAGCGTCGAGCAGGCTCGTCACCAAGTTTGCGTCGTCGAACGTGGTGAGCACGAGAACAGGAATATGCGGGCTGCAGGCGCGCACGACCCCGAGCCCATCGGTTCCCGGCATGGCGGCGTCGGTAACCACCACGTCGACGTTGTGGCGGCGGGCGAGCTCCAGCGCTTGGGCACCGTCGGTAGTCGTGGCGGCGACCTCGACTCGGTCGTCGGTGTCCAAGATGAGTCTGAGGCCGCGCAGGAGCATCTCGTGGTCGTCGATAAGCAGCGCGCGTGTGGTCATGACTTCTCCTTGAGGTGCAATTCGATGCGGAATCCGCCGTCAATGCCGCCGTGGGCGAGCGTAGTGACCTCGCCCCCGAGGTCGGCGGCGCGTTCGCGGAGTGAGGTGATGCCGAAAGCTTCTGGCCCAGCCGTGCCTATGCCGTTGTCGGTCACGGACAGAATCCGATTATCAAGCACGATCTGGGCCCTCGTTGCGTGCGAGTGGCGCAGCACATTGGTCAGCGCCTCCTGGCAAAAGTGCAGCATGAGCATCCGTTCTTCGGTGGAGTACTTCGCCTTCGTTGCTTCAGGAGTGTGAGAGAACTGGACGTCTAAAGAAGTTGTGGCGAAAGATTCCGCCAAATGGGACAGCGCGGACTCGATGTCCTCATCAGGACGCGCGGCAGGCTTCATCGCGCGGACTGTCGCACGCATCTCGTGCAAGGCCTCTGAGACGCTCGCACGTGCATGCGCGATCTCACTATCACGCTTGTCCGGGTCGGGGATCCGGAGCGCATAGTCGAGGCTGAGCCCGATGGTGGTGAGGCGGTGCCCGAGGGCGTCGTGAAGCGTTGCCGCGATTCTTTCGCGCTCCCTTGCCATCGCCATATCCTGCTGGTGTGCCTCGTGCCAGCGCTGCCGAGCGACCGTGGAAGCCAGGTTGAGGCCTGCTGCGGCTGCGGCGGCGCCGGCGAGTGTCTCAAGCGCGACCTTGCTCACCGGGGCCTGAACCTTGAGCTGTACGAGAAAGGAAGCCACGACGATCGCACCAGCGTAGACATAGGCTGCCCGTTTGCCCAGGCTTACGTGCACCGCAACGACCGCGCACCACAGGACGAGGATGCTGATCGGGTTGTTTGCAGTGGCAAAGACGCCGAACGCGCAAAGTGCGAAGCCCACTGCGGCAACCTTGTGCTCTGTCTTGCGCCACGCCACCCATGCCACGATGGTGGGCACGGCGACCGTCAGTGCTACTCCCTGTCGCGCGAGCTCCGTGGGCGTGAAGTTGAGATACAGCAGGATGGCGAACACCAAGATGCTGTCCAAAAAATAGAGGTGGACACGGTTCATGGGGCCCAACCTACCGGCTGAAACCCGTGACTCGGGTCATGGTTTTTGGTGACCGCATCCACTATTCACGCCCGCGTGCGCTCCATAAAGTCGTGCACCATGAACCCAAGAATTCCTGTTAACGCATTCGGTCTCGTGCTTCGCGCCATCATTGCTATGGGCGTGCTCCTGGGCGCAAACTTCGCTCGGGTCCCGCTCGCCCCATACGTAGATGAGACACTCCTGTTCTGCCTGACTCCAGTCCTGGTGGTCGCGTTCGTCGTCGTGTGGGTGCGCTACGTTGAGCGCTCCAGCATCAATTGGCGCGGGGCCTGGGGTCTTGTCGGCGGCACGCTCGTGGTGGCCGTGCCGATGCTCGTGGGGTGGGCAGTGCTCGCAGCGATCCTCGGACCCGGGCAAGTGGTGCAGGAGGCAGCCGACGCCGGCGACTACCCGCTGGTCGCAATCATCGCTTGGATCCTTGTGCGCGCATACTTGCTGCAAGGTATCCCCGAGGAGCTGCTCTACCGCGGCTGGCTTTTCGACGTCACGCGTCACCGCGAGGTGCTGACCATCGTCTGGACAACAGCCGCCTTCACATTGATTCACCTGACTTCTTCCGGCGGGCAACAAAGCGCGCTGGACCATGTGGTCTACCTGGCGATGCCCTTTGGGATGTCAATCCTGGGCGCGGCGTTGGTCTACCGTTTCGGTAGCTTCTGGTGGGCGGCAGGCTCGCACGGCGGGATGCACCTCATGCTTGCGGTGCTGAGCTTGGCCTATCCGATTGAGCTGGGCAACGTTGCGTGGGTCGTGCTCGGCCTGGCGCAGGCGTTGGTTGGGGCGCTGGTGCTGTGGCGTCGAAAAGCGAACATGCGCGATTAGGCAAAAGTGCACTGGAGAAGTATAATTCTGCAGGTTGTTCAGCAATCGCTGTGCACTTGACCATTTTCGCACCCAACTCAGGCACGATCCCTGTTTTCGGGGAACCGACCTGAAGTTCAATCCTGAGGGAGACGAAGCATATGAAGAAGGATATTCACCCGGATTACCACCCGGTGATTTTCCAGGACGCGAACACGGGCCACAAGTTCCTGACGCGCTCCACCAAGACCTCCGACCGCACCGATACCTGGGAAGACGGCAACGAGTACCCGCTCATCGTCGTTGATGTGACCGCTGAGTCCCACCCGTTCTGGACCGGCGCACAGCGTCTCATGGACACCGCTGGCCGCGTTGAGAAGTTCAACCAGCGCTTCGGTGGCATGGCTCGCCGCAAGAAGAAGACCGCTAAGTAAGGCGTAGAAGGAGGAATTGAGAAATGGCTACACCGAAGTTTAAGAAGTCCCGCGCCAACACCCGTATGCGCCGTTCGCAGTGGAAGGCTGACAATGCCCAGCTGCAGGTTGTCAAGATCGACGGCCAGGAAGTGCGCATCCCGCGTCGTCTGGTCAAGGCTGCTCAGGCTGGCCTGATCGACGTCGAGCAGTTCTAGTGAGTGCTCGCGTTGTTGCTTAACTAAGCGCGCGAAAGGCCGGATTCCGCTCTCGGGATCCGGCCTTTTGTGATGTTGTGTACGAAAAGATAACCGATAGGCCATAATAGATACATGAAAATTTTAGTGGCTGACGACGAGCAGGCCGTCCGCGATTCGCTCAAGCGCTCTCTCCGCTTCAACGGGTACGAGGTGTGCCTGGCCCAAGATGGGGAAGAGGCCTTGGACATGATCCGCACCGAGGAGCCGGATCTGACCATCCTCGACGTGATGATGCCCAAACTCGACGGTCTCGGCGTGTGCCGTACGCTGCGCTCTTCCGGGTACGACCGGCCGGTGCTCATGCTCACCGCGCGCGACGGCGTCTCTGACAGGGTCGCCGGCCTAGACGCGGGCGCGGACGATTACCTGCCTAAGCCTTTTGCGCTCGAGGAGTTGCTCGCGCGAGTGCGCTCGCTGCTGCGTCGCGCCCGGGCGGACTCGATTGACGAGAATTCGCATGAGTCTTCGTTGTTGAAGTTCGAGGACCTCACGTTGAACCCGGAAACGCGCGATGTGACTCGCGGGACCCGGACGATTTCGCTCACCCGCACCGAGTTCGCGCTGCTGCACCTGCTGATGCAGAACCCGCGCCGCGTGCTGTCGCGTCAGACCATTTTGGAAGAAGTGTGGGGCTACGATTTCCCCACCTCGGGCAATGCGCTTGAGGTCTACATCGGCTACCTGCGCCGCAAGACCGAGGCTGCAGGCGAGGCCCGTCTGATCCACACCGTGCGTGGCGTCGGCTACGTGCTGCGGGAGACTGCCCCGTGATCCTGCGGCAATCCGCCGAGACCTTTCAGCGCGACCAGGACGCCTGGCAGCTTACTCCTGAGGAGATGCAGCCGACGCAGTTTAAGAATTCGCGCTTTCTAGGTCTCGGCCTTTCGTTGCGCCAACAGCTGGTGGTGCTCACCGGCGTGATGGTGGCTTTTGCGGTGCTGGTCACCGCGATGGTCAGTTATTGGGCTGCCACGACTGCGATTACTAACTCCATGGACAATGACTTGAGCTCGAAGGCTTATGCCATTGCCCGGGAGGCGGAGAAGAGTTCAGAGGCTGACCTCGAAGCGGAGATCGCGCAGTTCAAGAAGTACAACCCGGGGATCAAGGCCGCCGTCTCTCCGGTGGGCTCCAACAAGTACTTCGGCGACGCCGTCCCGGTCGGTGGTACCTTCCACTCGCAGAAGGAAGGCGAGCAGATTTCCACCCGCACTGCGGGCGGGGAGCGCATCTTGGTGCTGCGTTCGGAACGTGGAGCATCCGTTGCACTTGCCGAGCAGGTCGACCCCTCGAGGCGTCTGCAGGGCAGCTCCGGTGCGGCCCTGCTCGTGATCCTGGCCTTGGGAGCCGCGATGGCGTGGGCGGTGTCCACGATTGTGGCTGCGGCAGCACTCTACCCGCTGCGGCGGCTGCACCGCGCGGTGGATGAGGTCACTCGGACCGAGGAGCTGAAGCCACTGCCGGTGGAGGGCGACGACGAGCTGGCAAAGATCAGCCGTTCCTTCAACGAGATGATGCGTACCCTGCAGGATTCACGCACGCGTCAGACGCAGCTCGTTGCCGATGCGGGCCATGAGCTGAAGACTCCGCTGACGTCGATGCGCACGAACATCGAGCTGTTCATGATGATGTACAAATCCGGGCACCAGGACATGATCTCCCAGGAGGAGCGCGACAACCTCGAGCACGACGTGCTCGCGCAGATGGAGGAGATGTCCACGCTCATCGGCGACCTGGTTGACCTGGCGCGCGAGGACTCCCCGAACACCGAGTTTGTGGACCTGCGCTTGGACGCCATCTTGGAGGAAGCCCTGGACCGAGTGCGCCGCCGTCGCCCCGATGTGACCTTCCAGTTCCATGCGGACCCGTGGATCATGAAGGGCGACCACTTTGCCATGGGGCGCGCGCCGATCAACCTGATCGATAATGCCGCGAAGTGGTCACCGCAGGGCGGCACCGTGCGTATCTCCCTGAAGGCCGCGACCACCAAGGCTGTGCTGATCGTGGACGACTCCGGCCCGGGCATTGCCCCGCGTGAGCGCGACCGCGTCTTCGAGCGCTTCTACCGTGCTCCGGAGTCGCGCGCGATGCCAGGCTCCGGCCTGGGACTCGCGATTGTGAAGCAGGTGCTTGATCGCCACGGCGCGCAGATCTTCGTGGAGGAGTCCGACGACGGCGGCACGCGTATGCGCGTGGTCTTCCCGGGCCGCCGTCCTGAAGAGGGTGAGTAGGGCACTTCCCCCAGTGCATCGCACACAGGAAGTGCTCAGGAAGCGGTACGTTGGGTAGTGCCGTGCCTCAAGTCGGCGCGCAGAGCGCTCCCGCATAATGGGGCACATGACTTTTCCGGAGGAACCGCGCAACCCAGAAGGCGCGAACCGCACCCAGCAGGCCGTTTACCACGTTGCGAACCCGCCGCAGCAGGCGTCATCCGGGAAGCGCTTCGGCCCGGGTGCGATGATCGCCACGGCCCTGGTTGCGTCGCTGATTGCCGGCGGTGGGGCGGGGTACGTCGCCGGGAGCCGTGGGGCGGAGCAGTCGGGTGAGACCTACAATGCGCTCGAGGCACAGCCAGCAGAGTCGGCAGAGTCGGCAAGCGAGCCTGAGGGTGAGAAACCGCAGGCACCGAAAGGCTCGGTGGAGGACGTGGCGGCGCAGGTGCTTCCCGGGGTCGTCTCGATCATGGTGCAGACCCCGCGCGGTGGTGCGGAGGGCTCCGGTTCGATCATCTCCTCGGACGGCTATGTGCTGACGAACCACCACGTCATCGGGGATGCGCAGAGCCCGCAGGCGCGCATCCAGGTCACGCTGAATGACGGCACGCGGCACGACGCGACCTACGTGGCCAGCGACGTGAACACGGACGTCGGAGTGCTCAAGATTGAAAACGTGAGCAACCTGCCCACGATGAAGTTTGGAAACTCCGACCAGCTCGCCGTGGGCCAGGAGGTCGTCGCCGTCGGCTCGCCGCTTGGCCTGTCCGCGACGGTGACCAGCGGTATCGTCTCCGCCCTGAACCGCCCGGTGCGCGCGAGCCAGGGCGGCGGCGAAAGCTCGCTCATGGACGGCATCCAAACCGACGCGGCGATCAACCCGGGCAACTCCGGCGGTCCATTGGTGGACATGCAGGGCAACCTCATCGGCATGAACTCGGTGATCGCCTCGCTGTCCGCCGGCTCATTCGGCGGGCAGCAAGGGGGTTCGATCGGCTTGGGCTTTGCCATTCCCTCGAATTTTGCCAAGCGCGTCGCCCAGCAGCTTATCGACGACGGCGTGGCCACCCAGCCCATGCTCGGGGTCAGAGTCAACGCGCTTGACGACGGCACCGAGGGCGCCCGGGTCGCCGCCGTCGAACCCGGCAGCCCCGCGGAGCAGGCCGGACTGCACGCCGGTGATGTGATCGTGAAACTCAATGACCGGCTCATCGACTCGGCCGACGCGCTGATCGCCGCGACGCGTTCGCACGACTTCGGCGAGACCGTCACCCTGCAGGTGGAGCGCCCGGGGGAGGAGGATCCCGTTTCCGTAGATGTGACGCTCAGTTCCGAGTAAGTTAAGGGCTACATCATGGGCAAAAATTCCGGCGCTTGCCGGTAAGGGACGTCGAGGAAGAAGGTTATGGCAGAGACAATGGGGACGACGGGGACCACGAAGACACTGGATGCGTTTGACGGCGCGGAACCTGACGAGACGTTCCTGCGCGCGGTTGAACTCGAGGAGTCCACTCCGGCGCAGACCCGCGCGATCGTGGTGCTCGTGGGGGATCACCGCTACGAGTCGCCGGGCGACAATACCGACAAGATGGTCGCCGAGCTGCTGGGGGAGTACGGCTACCACGTCGATGGCGTCGTGCGGACCAAATCGAAGAAGTCGGAGATCCGCAAGGTGATTGAGACCGGCGTGGTCGGCGGCGTCGACCTGGTGCTCACGCTCGGCGGCACGGGCGTGGGCCCACGCGATAAGACGCCGGAAGCGACTCGCACCGTAATTGACAAGATGGTGCCGGGCGTGGCGCAGGCCATCCGCTCCTCTGGGCAGTCCTGCGGAGCGGTGGATGCGGCGACCTCGCGTGGTATCTGCGGTGTCTCCGGCTCGACCGTGGTGGTGAACCTGGCACCGAGCCGCCAGGCCATCCGGGACGGCGTCGCCACGATCGCCCCGCTGGTGGAGCACCTCATCGGCGAGCTCAACAGCTACACGGTGCAGTAGGTATGGCACGGCAGCGCCGCAGGGTACGCCGCGTCGCGGACGTGGACTACGACCGCACCGCAGACTCGCCGACGAGCACCTTCCAGGACGGGCCCGCCGGTACAGACGGCCTGCGCGAGGTTGCGTTGGAAGAAGACACCGAGCCGGAGCTGACCGGCCGGGCCTTCTACGAAAACGAACGCCCGCCGCACCACGGTGAGTAGGTGCGAGCGGGCGCTACGAGCAGCTGGAAAAGCTACTTGGTTTCTGGGCTCTCGCCGGTTGCGGGCGGGGTGGAGCTGCCAGCCTGCTGCGGGGTCTGGCCCGCGAGCATGTCGCGGATCTCGGTGAGCAGCTCGGTCTCGGTCGGCGCCGGGGTGTCCTCGGAGATACCGCGGTGACGCTTCTGCATCTCGTCGAGCTTGTTCATCGGAGCGACGATGAAGAAGTAGACCACTGCCGCGATGAGCAGGAAGTTGATGATCGCGGAGACCAGCATGCCCAGGTCGAGCGCGGTCTCGGGGCGGCCCGGGATAACCGGGATCTTCCAGCCTTCGCCGACCTCGGCGTCGCCGAAGATGTTCAGCAGCGGGGTGATGATCGCGTCAGAGAACGCGGTGACCACAGCGGTGAACGCGGCACCGATGACCACACCGACAGCCAGGTCGATGACGTTGCCGCGCAGAATAAAGTCGCGGAAGCCCTTGAGCATGGAAAACACTCCTTGTTTGAGTCATGGGGGAAAGTCACCATGGTGGCGAAGTTGCGCGATCATCCATGGCAAATGTCAAGAGTACGGAGTCTATGCCGAAGTTTCATCCGGAGTCAAAACCACCGCGAGCGGCTCGGCCAACGACGACGCCGCCACGGCCGCCGCCTGGGACTGGCGCAACAGCACCAGCACCGTATCTTTCCCGCCCGAATCCTCGTCGCTGACCGTGACTATGCGTCCACCGGTGGCCACGGTGCGAGGCCCTTCGGTCACGATGTCTACCCGGGCACCGTGGTGCAGCATTGGCAGGATATCGGGCTCCGCCAAGGAGATCGGCACCATCGTAAACGGCTCCCCGGTAGGAGCGTCGGCGACGAGGTCGCTGACCAGGTCGGGGCCGACCAGGCGCGTGGTGGTGACTACCTCACCGGCCGCGGCCGAGGCGGCCAAAATGTGGGAGTGTGCGAGTGCCTCCTCACTTAAGGCGTGGTCCGGAAGCACCTCTTCGGGCACTCGTCGCAGCGTGACGTCCTCCGGGCTTAAGCGAGTGCCGGCGGCCACATCGCGCGCAAAGACTACGGCGACCGGGTCGGTGTGTGTGGCGCGCACCAGCGCGCTGACGCAGGCGGCGGCAATAAGTAGGGCGGCGAGCACCCGCCGCAGCAGTACGGTGCGGCGATAGCCTGGGGTGCGCAGGCGCGTTGCAAGATCCATGCCTATTAGACGCAGCCGCCGCCCCCGCGGTTCCCATTGCCTGGCTACTTTCTTTCTGCCCACCACCAGCCAGACGGGGTGATCACCGCCTGAACGGCTACATCGTGTGCGTCGTGTGGCACGGCGTCGACCACGTTGTCGTCGTAGACCACCGCGGCGGTGGGGGCGTCGGTGGCTGAAAGTGCTCGGTCGTAGTATCCGGCCCCCTTGCCCAGCCGCATGCCGCTGGCGTCCACACCCAAGGCAGGCACGATGAGTGCGCCGCAGGAGTCGAGTACGCGCGAGGTGTAGCGCGGCCCGGCAGGCTCGCTGATACCGAGCGCACCCGGTGCTGCGGGCGCGCCGTCCTGTACCGCCCACGCGAGTACGCCGTCGGGAAGCGAGAGCGGCACGAAGACCCGGCGGGCATGCGCGCGCAACATGTCCGCGAAGTTGGCCGCGCCGGGCTCGGTAGGCAGCGGGTTGTAGGCCGCGATGTTGGAATCTTCGGCGCCTATGTCGCGTAAAAACGACACGGTGTGTTCCGTGAGCGCGGCGTCGAGAAGCGCCTTGCGCTGCGGGTCATCGCGCAGTGCGCAGCGGGCCTGGTGAAGCTGCGCGCGCAGTGCCTGCTTTGCAGAGGAAGATCGCGGGGACATCGAGCGGGATCCTTTCGTGCTGGTGGTGTCTGTGAATGCCTGTAAAACGCCCGGGAAGTTTCGCGCGGGAGGGAGTCGGAACAAAATAGCAGTTTTGCGCGATGTAGGCTGGGTATTTATGCGGAATTCTAGCGAAACGACCGCCGCGTCGACCTCTGGCGCGGTCAAGACAGTTGTGGTGCCGGCGGCAGGTATGGGGACCCGCTTTTTGCCTGCGACGAAGACTGTGCCGAAGGAGCTTCTGCCCGTGGTGGACACTCCGGGCATTGAGCTGATTGCGGAGGAGGCCGCACAGCTGGGTGCGCAGCGCCTGGCCATTGTGGTTGCCCCGCAAAAAGAGGAGATCATGGCGCATTTCGGCGAGTTTTCCACCCTGCGCGAAACGCTTGCCGCCCGCGGTAAGGACGAGCAGGTGGAAAAGGTGGCGCGCGCCGCTGATCTGATCGACGCGATCTCGGTGACGCAGGACAAGCCGCTCGGCTTGGGGCATGCGGTTGGCTGCGCGGAGGTCGCCCTCGACGAGGACGAGGACGTTGTGGCCGTCATGCTGCCGGACGACCTGGTGCTGCCGGCTGGTGTGATGGAGAAGATGGTCAAGGTGCGCGAGCAGCTAGGCGGCTCGGTGCTGTGTGCTTTCAACGTCACGCCCGAAGAGGTCTTTAACTACGGTGTGTTCGACGTGGCCGAGGCAGATGCCGAGGTCGAGGGCATTGAGGTCAAGCGCGTGCTTGGCATGGTGGAAAAGCCGGCGGTGGAAGACGCCCCGTCGACGCTTGTTGCCACGGGCCGCTACCTGCTGGACCGGGCGATTTTCGACGCCCTGCGCAGGATCACACCGGGCAAGGGCGGCGAGCTGCAGCTCACCGATGCCATCGAGCTGATGATTACCGAGGGCCACCCGGTGCACGTGGTGGTCCACGACGGCAAGCGCCACGACCTGGGTAACCCGGGCGGCTACATTCCGGCGAACGTGGACTTCGGTCTGCGCAGCGAGAAGTACGGCCCGGCGCTCTACACTGCGTTGAAGCAGATTATCAGCGACTTTGAAGCAGAGAACCCCGATGTTGTCCGTTAACACTTACTAGGATTGGTCGAATGCGCAGCGTTGAAGACCAGCGAGCAATGGTGGTTGACGCGGCGGTGACGCCTGAGCCGATCCGCGTCGGAATTTTAGATGCCCTTGGCCTGATGTGCGCCGAGGAGATCACCGCCACCGCACCGCTTCCCGGCTTTGCCCAGGCCGCCGTCGACGGCTATGCCGTCCGCGCGGTTGACGTGGGCGGTGCCGCTGGGCTGCGCGCTTCCCGCGACGCCAAAGACGAGGAAGTCCCCGCAGGCCGCGACCGCACTTTGCCCGTGGTTGGCGAGGTCGCGGCGGGCTCGCAGAAGCCGCTGCGACTCCAGCCACGCCAGGCAGTGCGCGTCGCGACCGGTGCGCCGCTGCCTACGCTTGCCGACGCCGTCCTGCCCCTCGAGTGGACCGACCGCGGCCGCAAGCGACTCACCCCAACCCGCACGGTGCACACCGGCGATTTCGTGCGCAAACCGGGCGCGGACATCCAGCCCGGCGACGTCGCCGTGCGCCAGGGCGCGGTGCTCGGGCCCGCCCAGATCGGCCTGGTTGCCGCCGCGGGCCGCGAAAAAGTGCTGGTCTACCCCCGCCCGCGCGTGACCGTGATCAGCTTTGGCCTGGAACTCGTCGACGTGGACCGCACACCCGGGCTGGGGCAAGTCTATGACGTGGCCTCCTACGCCGTGGCCGCCGCCGCCGAAGAGGCCGGGGCGGACGTGGTGCGCGCCGGGCTGATTCAGGCGGAGCCGCGTCGGCTGCGCGAGACGATCGCCGGGCACGTCACCCGCTCAGAGATGGTCATCATCACCGGTGCCGTGGGCGGCTCCGGCGCGAACGTGGTGCAGGACGTGCTGCGCGAGATGGGCGAGATTGACACCCAGCGCGTGGCCATGCACCCGGGCTCGGTCCAGGGCTTCGGCCTGTTGGGCGAGGAGCGCACGCCGGTGTTCCTCCTGCCCGCGAATCCGGTCAGTGCGCTGGTGATCACGGAGACGATCGTCCGTCCCGCGATCCGCCAGGCGCTCGGCAAGACGCAGGTGCAGCGCCGGCTCATACAGGCGCGCTCTGTTCGCGCGATCGAGTCCATCCCGGGCCGCCGCGCCTTCATCCGTGCCCGCCTGATGCGCGACATTGAAACCGGCGAGTACCTGGTGGAATCGCTCGGCACGGCCGAGGGAGGAGCGGCCCACCTGCTGGCGGGCTTTGCAGAGGCCAACGCCATGATCTGCCTGCCGGAGGACGTCACCGACGTGCGCCCGGGCGACGTGGTGGACGTCGAGTTTTTGCAACAGCGCAGCTAACCAATGTCGCTGCTGTCCCTGTTCCGCGAGCCCACACCGGGCTGGCCCGAAGACACCCCCACGCTGCAGCTTGCCGACGGCACCACGCTCAAACTCCGCCCCCTGAAATCCAGCGACGGACGCGCCTGGCGCGAGACCCGCATCCTGGATGAGCAGTGGCTCAAACCAGTCGAGCCGACCGTCCCCGGGACGTGGGAAGAGGCGCACTCAGCCCAGGCCTGGCGCGCCAACTGGCTGAACCTGCGCAAGCTGGCGCTCGGCGGCGTGGTGATCCCGCTAGTCATCGAGGCCGACGGCCACTTCGCCGGACAGGTCACCCTGGGCAACATCCAGCACGGCGCGGTGGGGGAGTGCTGGATCGGTTACTGGGTCCACTCGCCGTTTATGGGGCGCGGGATCGCGACGGCGGCCTGTGCTTTGGGGACGGACCACGCGCTCGGCAAGGTGGGGCTGCACCGGGTGACGGCGACCTTTCTGCCGGACAACCCGGCGTCGAGAAGCGTGCTCGCGGCGAACGGCTACCGCGAGGAAGGCTACTTCCGCAAGAACCTGCACATCGACGGGCAATGGCGCGATCATCACTACGTGGCGCTCAACGCCGAGGACTTTCCGCAGAGCGCGGTCGCGCGGCTGCGGGAGCAAGGACGCGTACGCTAAATTCTTCCGCCGGCACACGGCGTGCCTGGCGGTTGTGTGGGGCTGGCGCGGTTAGCGTTAGTGCAGTTTCTTATCTCCATCGCCGTCGTCTGTCGCGTTGAAAGGTGGCTTTGCCCATGGGCAGCCTGAGCTTGATCATCGTCCTCATCCTCGTCGTGTGGATCATCGTGCTTGCCCCGATGCTCTCGGGCAGCGTGAAAAAGATCCGCCGTTCCGGCGAAGGCTACGAGGAGACGCGCGTGCTGCACGAGGGCGGCACCGAACCCATGGTGTCGCGCCGTCGCCCGAAGCTCTCCGCCGCCGATGTGCACCAGCACGCCGAGGCCGATGAGGACGTCGAGCTCGTCGAGGCCGAGGATGAGCAGGTGCTTATCGACGACGCGCCACCCCTGCGCACCATCTTCCGCAAAGATGTCGAGCCCGCCGAGGAGACCCCCATGGTGATCGACGCCGAGCCGGTTGAGGAGACTGAAGCGGGCGGCTCGACCCGCGTGGAGCTGGATGGTGAGGCTGATGAATCTGCTGAGTCTGTTGAGGACGATGCAGACTGGGAGGACCCTGAGGACTCTGAGGACGCTGACGATGAGCACTACGAGCTGCGCGAGGCCTACGAGTCCCCGGCCGACTTCGGCTACGTCGAAGAGGATGCACCAAAGGTCGAGTGCGCACAGGAGGATGTACCCGAGCCGGCACCGGTAGGTGCGGACTCGCTCGAGCCGGACGACAGCGACATCGCCTTCGCCAAGACGCGCCGCGGCCGCGGTGGCTACGACCCGGAGCGCGAGCGTGCCGCGCGCGCAGAGCGCTTCCGTCGCCGTCAGCGCACCTTCCTTGGCCTGATCATCTTCTTCGTGGTCACCTTCGTCATCGCCTTCGTCGCGGGTGGGTGGACCTGGATCCTGCCTGCGATCGCGGTCGGGCTCAATGCGTGGTTCTTCATCGCCGCTCGCGGTGCGGTGCGCAAGGAGCGTGCCCTGCACCAGCGCCGCGTACGTCAGCTGCGACGCGCACGCATGGGCGTGGACCTCGCCCAGCGCCCGCAGCCCGCGCCTGGCGAGCGTCGCCGCGTCGGCTCCGTCATCCTGGACATGGACGAAGAACACCCCGACTTCGAGACACTCCCGGTCTACCGCCGCGAACAGGAACGCGACGAGTACTACGGCGAGCCACGCGATTACACGCCGCGCGCGAGCTAACGTTGCAGGCCTCTCACCAGCGGATTTCACCAGCTGGTGAGGGAGGAGTAACGTTGCTTCCCAGCACGGGGCTATAGCTCAGTTGGTAGAGCGTCGCGTTCGCAATGCGAAGGTCAGGGGTTCGATTCCCCTTAGCTCCACAAGATACACACCCCCAGACCCCTCGGGCCTGGGGGTTTATTTGTATTTGTGCAGGTAGTGGCGATAAATGAGAGTCCAGGAACGCGCAACAAGGTGCAATAGCGATCATTCTGTAGACCACGTTTAGACCACGAAAACGGCTATCGTAGACCACGTAGAGACCACGTTTAGACCACGTAAAAGGACGAGAAACATGCCACGCCGCCCATCGAGAAGACAGTTCGGCACCGTCTCGCAGCTTCCTTCCGGCCGCTGGCGCGCGCGCTACACCGGACCCGATGGAAAGAAGCACAGCGCCTCCACCACCTTCCCAGAACAGGACGACGCCTACGCCTGGCTCTCCAACGAGCGCAAGACCATTGACCGCGGCGACTGGACTCCGCCTACGCAACGCGCCCAAGCCAAAGAAGACAACGCGCGCACAGTCGGCGACTGGCTCACGCAATGGCTCGAGCTGCGCACCCGTGGCACCAACCCACTCGGCCCAGCAACGCACCAAAACTACACAGCAACCATCAACCGGCGAATCTTGCACGTCACCGGCAAAGCAGCACGCCTGAGAGACATTCCTCTGACCAAGCTCACCCGCCGAGATGTCGCGGCATGGTGGGACGCTATCAACATCCAACACGACACCCCGCCAACAAACCACGCAGCCTACAAGCGCCTGCGAACCGCTGTCGAAGCAGCAGTCGAGCGCGACATGCTCGACGCCAACCCAGTAGCCCTGCCCTCAGCCGCCAAGAAAGTGCAGCACGACCGCAAGCAGCTACCTGAAGATCAAGTCATCATCGACATCATCAACGAGCTCGACCGCAAAACCTCAACCTCCCGCAACACACGCGGCGACCACAAGCTCATCGCAATCCTCACCCTCATCCACGGCGTCCGCCTCGGCGAGGCACTCGGCGCACAACGCAAAGACTTCACCAAACACGGCGACACATGGTCATTCCATATCAACGGCAACGCCTACCGCGTTACCGACGGCCCCAAAGAACAACGCGGCATGGCCTACAAAAACAGTGTCAAAACAGCCGCCGCCAACCGACACGTCCCAATCTTCCCCCACTACAACAACGACCTCGAGTACCACCTCGACCACTTCACCAACCCCGACCCAAACGCATTCCTCTTCACCGGCCCCACCGGCAAAATCATCATGGACACCTCCTACCGCACCATCATGAACCGAGCCAAAGAACGCGCCGGGCACAAGGACGTGCGCATCACGCCCCACTATGGCCGCGTCTGGCTGATCACCACCCTGGTAGAAGCTGGCATGCCAATTCCCGCCATCGGCGAGATCCTCGGCCAGCGCGACCTGCGCACCATTACCGAGATCTATATGCGCACCACTGAGGCGAAGAAGCGCGAAGTGCTCGACAGCGTCAACCGGGCGCTCGATGGTCTACCTGAGGGCGTGGCCGATCTCGACGCAAAGCGTGCGGGCCAAGCAGACAACCACCAGTCCGCCTAGCCGTGCCGAGTGGGAAGCGTGGAAGCTGCAGAGGCGTTATGAAGAGTAGATATACTGGCGGTGACGAGGCAAAGGAGGAGCGCCGATGCTGCTGTGGGAGTCTGCGAGGCAGGAAGCTAAGCGACTGCGCTCCGTAGTGGAGCCAGGAAGCTTTGGCCTGGACAACTTGGTCAAGATGGCCAACATGCTTGGTGCTCGTGTGTGGGTGCAACCGCTCGAGCCGGACGTTTCTGGATTTGTACTCAAGGAAAAGGACACGGCCCCGGAGGTCTTCATCAACTCGCTCGAGACTCCGCAGCGTCAACGTTTTACGCTCGCGCATGAGATTGGTCACCTGATTGAGCGGACTGCTATCGCAAGTGACGATGATTATTCGTTCATCGACTACCGCAAGTCTGAAAACTACGACCTTCACGAGTTCTATGCGGACGAGTTCGCAGGTGCACTGCTGATGCCGGCTCCTGAACTGCTGCAAGTCGTGCGCAACAATGGGGAATACGCGGCAGCGGAGCACTTCGGTGTTTCTGTTCCTGCGGTGCGTAAGCGTTGTGAACGTCTGGAGAAGAATCCAGAGTAATGGAAGATTGGACAAACGCGGACGAGCGGAAAACCGAAGACGCCAAGGTCGACGTCCAGCCGAGCGCCCAGGCGCGTGCGATGGCAGCGCAGGCGAAGCAGCAGCACCCCAGCCCGGATCCGCCAGAGCCTGCGATGCAGAAACCGATTAATTCCCCCGCGTTCTTGATGTCCTGGGTGAAATGGCATCCAGCAATCGGCACATTCCAGTTCCTCGCTGACTGTGCGTCTTCTAGCGATGATCCACCTCACGTTCGGTTCAATTCTGCACGCGATACGTGGCCATGTCTCTTCTGGTTATGCGTGCTCGTCGACTTCCTGGTCATGGTTTCCATCCTGGTGGGACTTGGGGTTGTCGCTTATCGCGTTATCGAGATGACACTCTTCTCGTAGCGCCCATCTCGCATCATTGCCTTGCGCGACCTGGCTCTTTTCGGAATTTCCGAACAGCCTGATCAGGGTTGAGCTCTGCTGTATTGCAGAGAGATTCAAGGGCAGAAATGTAACAGTTCGAGTGATATTTTCACACGCGGGTAAAAATATCACTCGAACTGTTACATCGAGAGGCAATGACCAGCGGGTTTGCTTGTCAGAAAATCAGGATGAGCACAACGACGATCAAGATAAGACCGCAGCCGATGGTGCCTAGGTTTGACTCGTGCGGTGGGCGGTTTGACTTGAACAGTGAGCGCCTTTGGAAAACCGGCGTCCGTTTCCTGAAGTGGCCTGCTATCTGGGCATAGTCGACGTCAGGCAGATTTCGGTACTCCGCGGGGAGGGCTTTCTCCCCCTCGGGCAGGTAGAGCTTCACCTCGGTGGAGCCGTCTCTGCCTCGATATTTCTTTGCGTCGACCATGGGGACAGCCCCACTAGCAACAACTTTGGCCACAGCCTGCCAATACATATTGGTGACTCCTCGTGGGATGTAAGCGATGGTTTCACCGTGGTAGCGCACGCTGATGGCGTCAGGGTCATGGGGGTTATTGACTTCGGGGATTAGTTCCGCATCGAAGATGCCATTCGGTGTTCTGCCCAAGGCATGTTTATATGCGAACTCGCCGACAGCTTCCACAGTGGCAGACCTTGACGGGATGAGCTCAACGACGTTATCGAGTGGGAGAGGGACGATCGTGCGAGAAGATTCTGGGTCAAGCTCACTTGGGAGCTGGTAGTCGGATGCATTCGGCTGATACTCGACGAGCTGTGCAAGCGGTTTCGTGCGCTTGGTTTCGAGGAACTTGTCTGAGAGTTCGTGTGCTTTCGCGCCGTGGAGCACGACTTCGGCGGCAACCGAGGAACCTGTGATGATTGCTCGGCAATACAGGTCAAGGCCGCACTCTTCGAAATGCTCGACGGTTGGCGCGAACTTCTCGGAGGTGGTCTTGGTCAATTCACCAATTCGCTCTCCTCCGAGGCGCACTTCTACACACGTCCATCTTCTATCTCTGCCGACCTCGAAGGTGTGGAGACTGACAAGGAGCTGTCCCTCGTCTTCTATGGGGACGAAGTCAGCGAGGTATTCGAAATGGTTTGATTCCTTAGTCACTTGGATTGCACTGCCCACGGGCAACAGCGCGAAACCATCAACGGGAGGATTGTTAAGTGGAAGCAAAAGTTCAGGAGTAGGAAGCAACACTCGAACGTTGTATCTGCGTGCACCATCAGAATCCTCGCGCGCCTTAACACGAGCCTTAACCCGCGCATCGTAGCCACTAGCAGCGATACGTCGAAGTTGGGCATAGTCCTTGCATGCACTAGCGGGTAGGTAACCAATGACATAGTCCCACCACCGAACGGAGATAGCGTGCTTGTCACGCGGATTGTCTGGTTCTGGTACGAGAGTGACATCTACGTCAAAGTCCTTATTGAGACGACCGTTTGATGCCCGAAACATAGAGCCGAGCGGCCCCGGATGGGATTGAGCACCCACCATCTCAACTTTCTTACTGGAAGTGAGTATCTCGATTGGGTAGTGCGGGTATCCGTTCATACTTCTCGTCTTTGTTTAATTGCGCGGCTGCCATTAAGGCGTTGCCATGTGGTGACAATGTTGGCTGTGACGTCCAGCTCCTGCGCGAGCAGGCCCGGAGCATGCCCGTACAGACGCTCAGCTAACTCGTACTCTATCGGGGAGACAAGCAGCGTGGCAGCGAATCGATCAGCTTGCCGCTCTTGCCGCGCCTGCAGCCACCCGCCGACCCCCGCGCGGTGCCCATAGGTCGCGTGGCCAAGCTCATGTGCCAACGTGCAGCGCTGCTCGACAGGGTGCAGACCAGGCGCAAGCAAAATGAGATCATGCTCGGGAAACCAGCCACCCGACGCACCGTCCTCGAGCCAGCCGACATCGTCCACATCGACCCACACACCCAGACCACTGGCCATATCGAGCAGCTCGAGGTAACTAGGGCCCATCGTGGTACCCATCGTCTCCCATCTGCGGTTCGCGCGCCGACGAGTCCGCGGCGTACCCATCGCGCCCAGGCTTTGGCTGGTCACGCCAGTTCGCGCCCTTGAACCGCTTGTCGACGTCAGCCTCGCGCCGGGCACGCTTCTCTTCGAGGTCGGCGGGCTCCGGGATATGCACCGGCGAATCGAGGGACAACTCGAAATCGCCCTCGAACATTGGTGATGCGTTCACACGCTTGGTGATCTCGTCGAAAATCTCCGACCAATCAGCACGCTCGAGTGCCTCACGCACTGCCAGAGCTTCGACCTTGAAGTTGTCCTCGGTGCAGTAGCCGTGAGCAATCAGAGCAGCTGCGACGTCAATGTCATATGCCTGGCAAATCAGAATCACATTTTCAGCAGAGATTGCACCGCGCTCAATCTGTCGGAAGAGGGTCGTCTTTTGGATTCCGGCCTCAGATGCGACAGCGGTGATGCTTGGCGCGCCGGGCAATGAGGTTATCCAAGTTTCTATATTCATAGTTGCATTATGCAACAAGTGTTTAGGCAAGTCAAACACTTAAGTGTGTCAAGAGTTGCAAAGTGTGTAAGGATGTTTCATAATGTGTACAGAAGGTGCAATACGAAACAGGAGATAGCGATGAAATTACGACCTGGGTTCCTCGACCAACTCGCTGCAGACATCAACGCTAAGAGCGACTACGACCTCGCCAGCTTCCTCGGACTCACCGAGAAGCAACTCGAGAACCTCCGCTACGGAGCCGAAATCACACCCCAAACCGCGGCAGTCCTCGAAGCCCGCCGAGCAGCACACCTCAAAGCCGCCGAAATCCTCAACCCAACCGCCGCCTAGCGCGCCGGGTAGGCGTCGAAAAGAAAAGGAGCCACACCATGGCATGGGTACGAACGAAAAAGCTGAACGAGCGGTTCCGCAACACCTACCGAGGGTGGTCGATTGCGCTTTCCATTGTTCGGCCAGTGGAAGAGGACTACGGGACATCGGTCAGCTACGCGGCGGGATACGGACAGGCCTTGCTCGACATGTGTGCAGACGGCCTGATCAGCGCGGACGATTTCGAAGCGCTCGAAGCGGCGGCCCAAAAACGAGCGGAAGAAAAACAAGGAAATAAAAAAACTGCGGTCACAGGATACAAGCCTCCCCAGTCAAGCGACCGCCGACAAGAAACGAGCAATCATGAATGACACAGCTGAACAAGCGCGACGGTCACCTGCGCTCGATCGAGCCGTAATTGTCTCGATGGCGCAGCACGTAATCGAGTATGCACGCACGCTTGACCCCGCTGGGGGTGACCCACGACAGGTGAGCGCTCACAGTGGTACTGACAGTCTTTCCCGCGGAACCAGAAATGAAGATTCCACCAGAGCTGGAGGCACGCCGCGAGGGGTTGTCTCGCACTTCGTCGAAGTGCTTCTCGACAATGCTGTCGAGCGAGCCATAGACCTTGTCGAACGCGGGTACCTGCTCGTACGCGATGGACAACACGGTGGCCTCGTCGCACGTGAAGACAGCGGAGAAATCAAAGGCGTCAAAGGCGCAATTATTGAACACCGCCGCGGTGCCGTCGTCGTCGATCTCGAAGCCCCAGTTATACGTCGTGTGATCGCTACCAGCCGCGAACGCCCGCTCAGCGATTTCGTTTGCATCCTGTGCGAGCTTGTTTGCCTCCTCGGCAGTTACCTGAGCGTCAACCGAAACGCGGTTGGCCTCTTCCGCGAGGTTGTTGGACTGCTTCGCAGCGCAGTAGCCGAGTACGCCAAACGCAAACCCAGCGGCCCCGGTAGCCCCACTAATAACCACAGCAACTAACGAAAGATCCATCCGGCCAGCATATCTGCCGACGAACAGTGCAGCAGAAACCGCGTAGCGCATCGGCCAGGCAGCGACAAGTACACACCACACAACCAACAAGAAAGAAGTATCCCCATGCGAGAAGCAGATAAGCAGCGTCTCAGCGCGAGCCTCCAGATCGCGCAGGCCGCAATCGTGCAGGCGCAACAGCTCCAAGAACAGATCAACAACGCACGCCCACGAGAGAGCATCCACGAGCGCTATAGAGAAACGCTCCGGTGGTGGGCCAAGGCCAAAGCGAAGCGGCAGTCTGCCGATCGTGAAACTGCCCAGCTTTGGAACGGGTTCGAAATGGGGTTCGCGGAGGCCCTCTTCAGACTCTCCATGGATCTGGGGTGGAGCTTGGCTGAGTTGGAAGCCATGGAAGCTTTGGCCACCAAGCAAGCAGAGGCAGAACTACGCAAAGAGAACAACGACCGTGCGCAGCAATAGCGGCACACAAAGGAGTTAACGATGGATCCAGTCACCACCCAAACCGCAATTCATGCAGTGCTCGACGTGATGTGGCCACTGCTGCCGCCGCCCGTCCTCACGCAGCTCACCTACGTCTAGGAACAGCCATGATCAAGCTTTTGAAATACGAGGAAGTCATGGACCTGCTCGGAGTCTCTAAGAACACGGTGCGCGCCCTCTACCACGAAGGGCACCTGGAGCGGTTTAAAGACGGCCGCAAGGTCAGGTTCACCGAACGCAGCGTCAACGCCTACATCGAGTCGAAACTATTTCAGATCGAAGCGTAGGCGTACCTGCGCCAGCCTGCGCAGGCCCCATGGCGGGGCACATCTCCACGCATTCCGGTTCGACTCCGGGCGCAGGCACCAGGCAGTGGCATAGAGGGAACTCTCGCGCCCTCTCAAGGCCATATCCGTTGGTGACAATGCGGCACTGTGCGTCCTCCACTGCCCCCTAAACGAAAACAGGAAGAAGAACCGCAATGAAAAATGATGACCTGACCGCCCTGGCGGTTGCCGTCGGTGTGCTGGAAGAGCCCGCGTCGCGAGCGCGCTGTCACCGTCCACCGCTCGAACACATCTCGCCCTCGGCAGCGCACACCCGCGCAGTAGAAGAAGAGGCGTGGGAACCCACCTGGAAAACCGTGTGCGGTGCACTGATGATCATCGTGACGGTCTGGGCGTGGACGCTCCTCTTGTGGGTGTTGGGAGGTGCGGCGTGATGACTGCCCAGGCAGAGGAACATCTCGACCCACAGTGGGTGGCAAGACGGAACTTCCAGAGGGAAGTGGCCGAGCTGTCAGCGTTCTACGCTGGCCGGCTCCCTGCGAGGTGGAAGCGATACCTCGACGATCTACTCGCTGCTGACGTGGATGAGTCCCCGACAGCCTCCAGGTTTGTTCCCCGCGGTGCTGTGGAAGTGCGTTCCGCATTGTGGGGGTTTGTCCTGGCCTCGGCGACTTTCGCCGGCGGCCTGGTGATCGCGCTTGGGGGTCTGTGATGGACGACCGCGTGACACCGCTGAACGTTGCACAGCAGGCAAGGAAACGCACCCGGAAGGAGCGCTTTGGTGACTACCTCGAGGCGGTCTCGGACGTCGAGGAGATCTACCGGCACTTTGCAAAACAGTCGTGGTGTACCGCGGGCGACGCGGCACTGCTGACACTTTCGACGATTCTCGCACTACCAGAGGAGGAATGGTGACGAACCAGATTGAGATTCAGGGCAGGCAAGTCCCGCTGCTAGTTGAGGTCGTGATGCACCGACTGCAGGAAGTCACGGAGCGCTGCAGCGAGCTCGAGCGCGCACTGTCGGATGTGCCGCGGCCAACGAGCACTGAGGTGCAGCACCTCGAGAGCCTTAAAGCCCGGCTCGCAGAAACAGAAGGCAAGTACGATGCCGCGCGCGATGACCGCGCGCAGCTCCATGACGAACTGCAGAAGGTCATTCGAGAGCGAAAGGAAGCGCTCGAATCCTCGAACGCATTGCAGAAGAAGCTCCACGCAATGGAGAAGCAGATGGAGCGCGCAAACGCCACGGTGTGGAGGTCGGTGCAGCGGCACCTTGACATCGCACTGGAGAAATTTGAGGACGACCCGGACAAGTGCTTCGACGCGATCACCCGTGCTCGGCACTTCCTCACAGCTAAGGCAGACAATGACCAAGCCAAGTAGCAAGCTTCCGCATTGCCAGTACTGCGACGAGCCAGTCAAATGGGCATTCGTCGCTCGGCCAGGAGGCAGGCGCATCCCGCTAGATGCGTCACCAGATCCGGCCGGCAACTTCCTGGTGTACAAGCGCCGCGACGGCGACGGTCACGAGCACACGGTCGCGCTGTGGCTCGACGCACAAGAGGCCGCCTCGGAGCGCGCCCGCGGCGCGCTGCTGTGGAAAGCACACCAAGCGACCTGTGCGAAGCAGCCGGGCCAGACAGCGCCACGTGTTGATCCTGACTGGCTCGCCAAGAAGATCGCAGCGTTGAACCTGCCGGAGAAGCGGAAAGGAAGACGTGAACGAACGTGACCTAGACGCGTGGTTTGAAAAGCTACCGCTCAAGCGCAAGCTGCAGCTGTGGCGGTGGCTGTCGAAAGAAGAAGAACACAAGGAAATCATCGGCCAGCTTCCGTTGCCGATTCTGAAAGGAGAACCGTGAGCACGAAAAGCGAATTTGAATCACAGTTCCTGTGCCGCATGGACTATCTTTCACGCGCACTGCGCGCGGCCCTCAAGGTCGCGGGGAAGAAAGACCTCGCGTACATCCGCCTACGGCGGGCGGGCCCGAGCACGGTCGCGATCTCGTCTGTGTCGGAGAAGACCACATTCAGCACGACGCTGCATGCGGACTTCATCCGCTGGGACGATGAGCGCGACCGCGTCGTTGACATCACCAAAGCAGTCGCCGCGTCGCTGGCTGGCTTCGAAATCAAAATCGGCAAAGGAGTCGACGCAGACCCGCTCGTGTCCGTGACCATCGGCGACGAGACCATCAAGGTGCGCGACGAGACAGGACTGTTCACAGTCTCCCGCGGGCGTAATGAAGTCCGTGAATTCGAGGCGGTACTCCCCGGTGACCACCAGGCGGCTCTTGAGAAAACCAGCGCATGGGAAGCAACCTCGTTCATTATCCCGCCAGATGAGTTCGGCGTCGTCGCCGCCGTCGCCAAAGCACTCGATAAGCCGGTTGGGATCATGCAGCGGCTTGTGAAATACGCCGCGGTGAGGTGGTACGTCGTTGGCCCTGGCTGGCAGCTATCGATCTCTGCGCTCCCTGAAAAGCACGGCAAGCCTGACGAAGAAGAGCCAGAAGCCGATAGCACGAAAGAAGAATCGAACGAGACGACCGCACCGAAACCGGACGTGAAGGTCGTAGAGGCTAAGCAATCGGAGTTCGCACCAGCATGACCCTAGGCACCTGCCAGCGGAGAGAGTGGCTCCGGAAACGCGCGCGCGGCGAGACGATCCCCTGGGACTCAACTGACAAGACGACCATGCGCGATGCGGCACACACCAAGGCGCGTGTGCTGTGCGCGTCCTGCCCAGTACTCGAAGCGTGCGAGGCCTATCTGGCCGCCATGGAGCGCGCGGGAATCAGCGTCGCTGGTGTCGTCGCCGGTAGGTACAGTGATCTCCCATCGAGCGGTGTGCGCAGCACGGCACCAAAAAGCCTGCCGCGCGCGTCAGCTACAGAACAGCAAACCACGTGCCGCGGCTGTGGGAAGCGCATGTGGCCACAGTGCACAGAACCCGCCAGGATCGCTGTCAGGCCAGCCCCACAGCATCAAGGCGAAGGGCTGTGTGATGTGTGCTGGCCGGAGATGCATAGGTTCCGCAGGCGTGTGGAGGAGGAGTAGCGCATGAGCATTGAGCGCCAGCGGGCACCACCGCTGTGAGGCAAGTACTGGATTTACGTGTGTAAGGGAAGAGAAGTGATGAGTCAGCGTCAGCGGGTAGTCGGGGCGTGCCGTCGAGGCGGTGCGTGGTAGATGTCGTGGATTCGTGTCGGTGATGAATTCAACGCTGCTCCCGAGTGGGGTGCCGCGTTTGAGCTCGCGCTGGTGAATAACGACCCGCGGCTCGTCACAGAGCTGAAGGGTGCCACGATCGCGCTGTACACGTTTTCGGCCCAGCAGTGGACTGATTACCGTGTCCGTTTCGGTGATGCAGCTCGCGAGCTTGGTATCCAGGAAGCGAAGCGCATTCTGCGCGCCCTTGTCCGCATTGGCGTGGTGACTCCGCTGACGAAAGAGTGGTCAGAGTTTCAACTGCTCGAGCGCTCGAACTTCATCCACATCATCAAAAGTGATGACAAGAAGAAGAAAGCAAAGCGCAAGCGTGACCAGAATCGGGGACGTTTGCAGGTGCCTGTCTTGCTTCGCGATGGCGACCAATGCCGGTTCTGCGGCGTGGAAGTCACGTGGGGCGATACGCGCTCAGACGATGGGCGCGAGATGCACCACATCAACATTGAGGAGGATACGACACCGGACAACTACGTTGTGGCTTGTCGCGGGTGTAACCAGCTGATCTACGAGCTGGGCGAGCAGGCGGCGGAGGAACTGCCGCTGATGGATCCACCCGAAGAGCCGATTTACGGATCCGAGCTACGCAAGAAGTTGTCCAAATGGCCGCACCTCGTCGACCGCGAGGTTGCCCGCCTGGGAATCCGCCATCCGCTTCAGCGGGGCGTCGAGGCCCAAACCACGACTCTGCCACCAGCAGAGGGCACGGAGGTCAACCGTCCACCGTCAACCCAGTCCCAGACTCCCGCGCGCAGCCAGCGCGAAGGTGAGCGGCGACTCCCCAGCGACTCCCGCAAGGTTGAGACGCAGGGTCGAGACGCAAAAGGGGCGCGTAACCGTCCGCACGCCAGCGGATCGGACCCACACTCACACACCGAAGCACACCAACCGTCAGCCGCAACTACACCGCAGCCAGCGGAAGCGAGCACCTGGCATGAGCAAGATGATCGCCTGCGATCATCTCGTGCTGGAAATGCTGACACCGACCCTGCAGGAAAGCGCCGTCGAAATAAGCGTCGCAGGCGCAGGCGTTAGCTTCACAGTCATGCCCTAAACAGCTGGGCCAGAAGACATCACGCCAGCGCAACGGCAACCGTTTCATTGCATGAAACAGTTGCCGGGCTCATGCACGCCGATTTTCAAGCGTTTGACGAGCGCTCCTTTCGCATGCCCAAAACCGCCCTGGCCTCCACAAAACCTTTCCCGGGAAAGGGGAGGGGTATTTCCACGGTCGCCGGGTCGGGTCGGGTCGGGCCGGGCCGGGCAAGCAATTTTTTACACCCTGAGAATTTTGAAAGGAATGCTGTTGTGTTTGATCTAGTTTCTGAATTGGGTCGGTCGCTGTGGTTGCTTGAGCGTGACGCTCTGGTGCTCGAGGAGTTGTTGTTCCCGTCGGTGCCTGCTTCTGGGGTGAACGCTGGGGTGGCTGCTCGTCGTGGTGGCTCTCGTCCTCCGGTCTCGATTGTGCTGTTGGACTTGAAGCTGGAGACTGCCCGGGTGCTGCAGCGGTGGTGTGCGAAGCTGGCGGCGCAGGAAGGTGCCGGCACTTGGCGCGGTGGCACGTCGATTAGCGCATGCGCGCATTGGCTTGGTGCGAGGGTGACGGAGCTTGAGCAGTACCCGTGGTTTGAGATGGCGGCCTACGAGATCATTGGGCAGCAACAGGTGATAACAGCAGCGGTCGCGCCGAGTAGTGACGAGGATCCGCAGCCGATCGAGGTCGGCACGACACGAGAGATCACGCGATGGGCGCAGCATCTCGGTGCGCGTGTCTCGCGCGCTCGGGTTCGTCGTTGGGTTGAGGCTGGGCAGCTCGACTCCGAAACGCTGCCTGATGGGCGCGTTGTAGTGCGTCTCGCGGATGTGTTGGAGTTGGCGGGCGTGAAAACTATTTGAGGTGGCCCACCCATGGTGCTATGCTTGCGCATCGTAAGAGTTGTTAAGCCCCGCACCGCGAGTGTTGGGGCTTTTGTTGTCAGTACTGGGAGGTGAGGACGTGGCAAGAGCGAACACAGTGTGTTCAGTGCCAGGCTGCCCAGCCGCGTCGCATTCGCGGGGCCTGTGCCAAAGTCATGCGGCGCTTCACGAGCAGCACCAACGGCAGACTGTGCCAACGAAAATGATCTACCGCGATCCGGCGGAGCGCCGCCGCCGCGCGGACGCCGTCGCTACCCACCGCGCGAGGTATGGCAACGTCTGCCCAGGCTTCCAGCGGCCCCCACACCGGGCAACTGATCTCACCGCCCAGCACGCGGACGCGCTCGTGCTCGGCGGCGCGCCCGATCAGCCCCTGACGGTGCTATGCCGGGCGTGCAATTCACGTCATGGGATCGCCGCTAGACGAAATAAACAGACCGGCGTTTCGGCGGGGTGGGGGAGTACCCCTTGACCCACGATGAGCTGGGCCGTGCGTGAGGGCGGAAAGAAGTTTTTAGGGTTCAAAAAACCAGGTAGGAGGGGTAATTATGGGTTCAGGTGGTGCTCGAATTCGCTCCGGGCCGCGCCCCGATCCGACGTCGAAGCGCTCTGAGCACCGCGGCATCGCCGGGTCTTTGCGGCAGTTGCCCGCTGAGGGGTACACCGGCAGGATTCCGGCGTGGCCGCTGCCAAAGCGCCCGAACCGCGAGGTCGCGCTCTGGAAGAAAATGTGGCGCTACCCGCAAGCCGTCGCGTGGGCGGAGGAACCATGGCGGTGGCTGATGATTGCCCACTATGTCCACTGGGCTGTCAAGAGCGAACAACCGGATGCCTCGCCATCGACGATGACACAAGCAATGCGCCTTGCCGATGCCATTGGGCTGACCCCGGCAGGCATGCGTGAAAACGGCTGGGAGGTTCGCGCCAAGACCGAGAAGGAGGAGGCGGAGTCGACCACCTCTCGTGCCGGCCAAAATGTGGTGCAGATCCGCCGCCGACTCCGCGAATAACGATTGGAAGACTGGAAAGTCGATTTTCCAACCCTCGGCGACCTGTGGGACGCATGGGTACAGGCGCACTGCAGAGTCCCAGACGGCTACCGACGCGGCGAACCAATGCGCTGGTCGGATTGGCAGTTCTGGTGTGCAGCCAAGTTCGGCGAGATTCGCGCCGGGCTTGTCTGGGAGGGTGAACCTCTTGGCAACCAGGCGTTTCGGTATCGCCGTATGCAGGTAGTGTTGCCGCAGAAGATGGGGAAGGGGCCGTGGGCGGCGACGATGTGTGCGCTGCAGGCTGTTGGCCCTGCAGAGTTTTGCGGGTTTGCGCAGGCCGGAGATACCTACAGGTGTGCTGATTGGGGGTGCCCGTGTGGCTTCGAGTTCGAGTACATGGCTGGTGAGCCAATGGGCAGGCCGCATCCATCGCCGCTGCTGCAAATCACTGCAACCTCGGAAGACCAGACCGATAACACGTACCGTCCTCTGCGGTCGATGATCCGGCTGGGGCCGTTGATGTGGCTGCTCAAGGACTTGGGCACGTTCGTGCGTGTGCTTGGGCATGAGGGAGGTGAAGACGCAGACCGTATCGACGTTGTGACTGCGTCTGCTGACTCCAAGGTCGGTAACCCGGTCAGTTTCGTCGTCCAAGACGAGACAGGCCTGTGGACAGCGTCGAACCGAATGACAAAGCTTGCAGATAACCAGCGTCGTGGCCTGGCAGGTATGTCAGGCAGGTCGATTGAAACCACAAACGCCTGGAACACCGCAGTGAACTCGGTTGCACAGCAAACCTTTGAGTCTCCCGTTGACGACGTGTTTCGCTTCTACCCACAGCCACCAGCGGAGCTGCGCTGGTCGAATGCGGGAGAGCGCCGCGAGATTCTGGAGTACGTCTACATGGGAACACCATGGGTCAACCTCGACTCGATTGAGGCTGAAGCACAAGAACTTAACCACCGCGACCCGGAACAAGCAGAGCGCTTCTTCGGGAACCGATCAACCTACGCGTCTGGCACGTGGCTGCCAGCTGGACTCTGGGAGGGCGCATATGGAATGGATGGCGAACCCGGCTGACGGGACACGCATCTGCCTCGGCTTCGACGGCTCCGAGGTCAACGACTGGACGGCGATCCGCGCAGAGACTGTTGACGGGTTCCAGTTCACGCCTCGCTACGGCCCAGATTCACGCCCAACCATCTGGAACCCGGCCCAATGGGGCGGGCGCATTCCCCGCGGCGAAGTCATGGCCGCCGTCGATGAGGTCTTTGACCGCTACACCGTGGAGCGAATGTACTGCGACCCACAGGACTGGCGCTCCGAGATCGGCGACTGGTCACTCGCTCACGGCGATGAGACCGTGTTCGAATGGCCAACGAACTCGATTCGGCGCATGTTCGCTGCGCTTTCGCGCTTTGAAATCGACCTGACGACCGGGCGCATCACCCACGACGGCTGCCCGCTGACCGCAATGGCCATCGCGAACGCCAAGAGAGTCGCGAAACCAGGCCAACAGTACGTCCTCGGCAAACCTACCGACCACCAGAAGATCGACGCCGCCATGGCGTCCGTTGTCGCCCATGAGGCAGCCATGGACGCACATGCAGCAGGCTGGGGAAGCTCGCAAGAAACAGGCGTCATCGTGCTCGGACGACGAAGGAGGTGACACGACATGCTCACAGACGAAGAACAACGCTTGATGCAAGCCCTCTTCCACAAGATTCAACAGGCCAAACCAGCCGACAGGGAAAACGAACGCTACTACCGCGGCATCCAGGACATCGGAAATCTCGGCATCGCGATCCCACCAGACGTGCAGCCGTTCGCATTCCCACTGAACTGGTGCCGCACCTACGCCTCCGTCCTGGCCGAGCGCATGGAAGTCCGCATGATCCTCCGATCCGGGGAAACAAGCGAAGACAAAGAACTCCGCGAGGACTGGGAAGCAAACGACCTCGACGCATCCCTTCCACTGCTGGTGCGCGACTTCATCGTCCTCGGCCGCTGCGCGCTTTCCGTAGCTGCAGACCCAGACGGTGGTAGGCCACGTATCCGCGTGGAATCTCCTAAGAACCTCGCCACCGTCGTCGACCCCATCACTCGGGCAACAAAAGCCGCACTGCGTATCTACCGGGCAGAAACCGGCAGAGCCACCCACATGACTCTCTACCTCCCGAACGAGACCATCATGATCTCGCGCCGGGCGGGCAAATGGGAAGCAGTACAGCGCATCGAGCACGGATTGGGGCGAGTGCCGGTGGTCATGGCCTTCAATCAGGACACCTCCGATGACGTGTGGCGAGGGGAGACACAATTCTCCGACCTGAAGCCGTTGGTGAACATGGCGGGACGTGTGATGCTGCAGCTGCAGATGGCGATGGAGACCGTCTCAACACCGCAGAAGATCGCGCTTGGAGTTGCAAGAAGCGATTTTCAAGACGAGCACGGCAACCCCGTCGACGAGTGGGAAACCTACCTGGGCAGTGTGTGGGCGATCTCCACGAAGGGAGCTGACGTCAAGCAGCTGCCAGGTGCAGACCTGGCAGGCTTCCACAAGACCATCACCATGCTCGCCGAGCAGGCCGCAACCGTCACCGGACTGCCAGTTCGGATGATGGGGCAAAACACAGCCAACCCGGCAGCAGAAGGGTCAATCAGAGCCGATGAGTCACGCCTTGTAAAACAGGTCGAGCGAATGGCACGAGCCGTAGGAGCCGCACTTGCTTGGTCACTTGGCGTTGCGGAACGCATTCGGCGACATGCGTGGGAATCAGACGGCAAAATCTCGATCCTCTGGCACGACCCAGGAACACCAACCGAAGCTCAACGCGCGGACGCCCTGTCGAAGAAGACAGGCGGCAAGCCGATCCTGTCCGTGCGCGGCGCACTCCTGGAACTCGGGTTCACGCAAGCACGCATCGACAAGGAACTGCAGTGGCTGGCACAGGAGCGCGAGAACTACTTCGACATCGGCGATGCCAAGTTCGAGCGCGCCGGGCTTTAGTCAGGAGGTGAGGCGACATGAGTACGACATGGTCGTTTCGGGCGCTGCCGCCGGAGCTGCGGGAGGAGGCTATCGAGCGTTCTAAGATCGTGCGGCAGACGCTGCGCAAGCTGCGCATTGATCTGATGCCTCGTGCTTCCCCGATGGATATTGACGTTTGGGAGCGTGAGTTCGGCGACCAGGTGGTCGAGTTGATTGCTAGGGCGCAGGCGAAGAATGCAGCCCTGGTGGACAGGACGATGAACCTGGAGCTTATGGCGAACGGTTGGCAGGATAGTCCGATTGGTGTGCTCAACCCTGCCGGCTTTGCTGGGTACATGCCTGATGGGGATCCGCTGGAGATGATCCCTCGCGCGGTGGCCAAGCATGTGCGTGAACGGTTGGATTTGTTTGAGGAACCGACGCCGCAGCAAATTCGCTCAGCGTGGGAGTCCGGCGGCAAGCTCTTGGCGACGATTACGCAGACCGCGTTGATTGACACCCAGCGAATGGCGAAATCTGTTGCTGGGCTGATGCGCCCAAAGACGCTCTACATTCGCATGGCGAACGTGCCGTGTTGTGACCGCTGCGCGGTGCTGGCGGGCAAGCGTGGGTATTGGGACAAGCCGTTTTTGCGGCACCCGGGCTGCGATTGCACCCAGATCGCAGTCCCGAATGGTACCGACGCACGCTTCGAGGGGCCTGGTTTCGATGCTCAGGCGTACTGGGACTCGTTGAGTGCTGCAGACCAAGACAAGGTCTTTACCAAGTCTGGTGCCGCTGCGATTCGCGCCGGGGCTGATATCAACCAGGTGGTGAATAGTCGTCGTGGGATGTCGGCTGCTGGTCAGGCGTTTACGAAGATGGGCACGACGGCGCGCTCGAAGACGATGCGGTACTACTACGGCCGCCCCAAGGGGTCGGTGAGGGGTCTGCCTCGTGTTGAGCGGCTGAGCGTGCCGGAGATTATCAGCCGCTCCCAAGGCGACCAGCAGCGTCGTGCGGAGTTGCTGTACCGGTATGGCTACATTCGCTCTGTCCGTCCTGGCGTGTTGCCTGAGAAGGTGCGCGGCATGGTTGCTGACCCTGCCCGCGCGCGACATCAGGCACTGTTCGAGGAGTTCTCGAAGATTGCGCCGTCGATTGACCCGACATTGCCGGTAGAGCACATCACGAAGGCTGGACGGGTGCGTTACGCCACGAAAACACAGTGGATGTACGTCTCCGGTGGGCACACTGCAGAATGTGCGGACGAAATCGCGACTTCTGTGAAGCGAATCCGCGCAGAACACCCTGACGCAGTGTTGAGTGCTCCGAAGTCGTTTTTCCCGCCGCAGAAGCAGCAGAAACTCCTTGAGTGGCTTGCAGACGTCAAAGACGAAGTACAAAGTGATCCGGATTTCATTGACCGAACCAACGGCCAAGGTTGGCAACTGCAAAAAGGCGTTGTGGATCCTGATGGCAACCGAATACTTCTAGAAGTGGTTATCCAGACGTTTTCCACAAAAGAAGGCAGTTCGTGGCGATATGCCACGCTCTTTGCTCGTAATGGGGATAATGTAAAACGGATTACTGTAGAAGGTGAACTCGTGGATGCACCATGGAGAGGAGTTTAGATGCTTCTTCGTGAAGCCATTGAGCGGCTGGGCAATGAACTCGGGGTAGTCGATAGCGACTTACTAACTCCGCAGCGTGAAGAGCGCCTTCTGCATGCTTACCTCGATGCCGCTCGCGCAGGGAAAACTGTTACGAATGCAGAGGCTAAAAGTAAATTCCTCGAGATATTCGAAGAGCCGATCTACTTCGAGGAGAACTTCTATTGCGAGCGTGGTGTGATCGACGTCTTTACAGCAGCCCGTGAATTTGCAGCAATGACGCCAGTAGTTTCTCTGCGTCTTCCTCCTCTAGAGGAGATTGACCTTTCTCGCTGGCACTAGCCGACCACCAAAGAACATCCCACCCATCACTGCACGTGATGGGTTTTTTCATGCCCACCTACCGGTGGGCTTTCGTAATTTAAGGAGTTATCAACATGAAGAATCGTGTACGCCCTTGGGTACGCATGTTCGCCGCCGAGGCTGACGCTGGCGAGTTAGCCAGCCCCGGGCAGGGAAGCGCGCCCAGCCAGCATGATCCTCAAGAGCCTGCCGGTGCCGAAGACCGGGAAAGCGGCGTCGAAAAGCAAGCGGAGTCCGCGCCGGACGGTGAAGAGGAGAACAATCCCGACGCGCGCGGCAGCAAACGCGCCGTGCTTAAGGATCTCGCATCAGAGCGCGACAAGCGCCAGGCCGCAGAGGCCGCGCGCGACGAACTTCAGGAACGACTTGACGCAATCGACCGGGAGAAGATGACCGAGCTCGAGCGTGCACAATCTGACCTGGAAAAGGCCAACGCACGAATTGCGGAACTTGAAGCAGCAGCGACCGCGCGTGAGCGTGAACAGCTTGTCGGCAAAGTCCTGTCCGATGCGAAACTCCCCGCCGAGATGGCGGATCGGCTCCGCGGCGAAACGGAAGAAGAACTCGCCGCCGACGCCAAGACCCTCGCGGCAGCGCTCGGTTTCGACCGAAAACCCGTCGACCCCTCCCAGGGACAGGGAACACAGCGAGCCGCAACCCCAATGACCTTGCAGCAGGCCACAGACGCCCGCCTGAACATCCAACGATAGAAAGGAAGTGATGCCACATGGCTATCACCCTTGAGCAGGCAAAGCTCAACACCCAGGACGACTACGACGCAACCGTCATCGACGAGTTCCGTAAAAGCTCCGCCATTCTCGACAACCTCATTTTCGACACTGCGGTCAACCCCGCGGGTGGCGGTGCAACGCTGACCTACTCCTACCGACGTCTCGCAACACAGCGCGAAGCAGAATTCCGTGAGTTCAACACCGAGTACACCCCGTCGAGCGTCACCACCACGAAGCACTCCGTAGAACTGAAGGTCCTCGGCGGCTCCTTCCAGGTCGATCGCCAACTCGCACACCTCGGCCCGGCAACCTCGGACGAGATCGCGCTGCAGACCTCGCAGTTGATCAAGGCCACCACAACCAAGTTCAGCGACGCTGTCATCAACGGTGACTCCGCAGTCGACGAACACGGCTTCGACGGCCTGTCCAAGGCCCTGCTGGGCTCCGCAACGGAACTCAACGACCAGAAGGACTGGAGCGCTTTCGCCTCCGCCGATGCCGCACTCGGCATCCTCGACGACCTCGACGAACTGCAAGGAGCACTCGACGGCGCACCCACCCTGCTGTTCGCAAACCAGCGAGCCCTCGCAAAACTGCGCTCCGCAGCGCGCCGGGCTTCCATGTACACGGTCAACCCGATCGACGGCCTCGTCGGTGCGAACGGGCACGCCATCGAGCGTGAGCAGATCGGCAACCTGATTCTGGTTGATCCAGGCAACCAGCCGGGTACGAATGACCCGATCATTCCGGTTTCCGAGGGCGTCACCAGTGTCTACGCCGTGCGTATCGGCCTTGATGGCTTCCACGGTGTCACCACTACCTCGGGCGAGATGATGAAGACCTGGCTGCCGGACTTCACCACCTCTGGTGCGGTCAAAAACGGCGAAGTCGAGATGGGCCCGGTGGCGGTCGCGCTCAAGGCGACGAAGGCGGCCGGCGTGCTTCGCAAGGTCAAGGTGGCCTAAATGATCGTCACATCACCGAATGCCCGCTACAACGGGACCATCGGCGGCGACGTGTTCATCGAGGGCGTTTGCCGCAATCCGAACCAGGCAAACCTGTGGTACTACCAGGCGAAAGGCTTCGGTATTGGGGAAGGGGAGGTTGAACCGGCGGCGGATGAATCTGACACCTCGCCGGAGTTGACCGTCCCGTCTCGCCCGGACGGACGCGCAAAGAAGTCCCAGTGGCAGGACTACGCCAAAACGCTCGGACTTGAGCCCGCAGGCATGACGACCGAGCAGATCATCGCGATGGTTGATGCGTTCGAGGCGGATAACCAGGCGACGCCTGTGACCGAGCAGGAGTAGAGCAAGGAGGATGTCGTGGCAAAGTGGCTGATTGAAGCCCCCGAAGACATCTGGCCAGATGCTGCACCTGAGGTGAAGCAGCGCGCGAAGCGCTGGATTGACCAAGCCGAACGACTGATTTGCGCGCGAGCACCGAACATCGAGCAGCGTATCGAGCAAGGGCTGGTTGACCGCCTCGTCGTCGCCGACATCGTTGAAGCGATGGTGACGCGAGCGATCGACAAGACCACGCGAGGTGGTCTCGACAAACTTGCCTACCCGGAAGTCTCGATGGAGTGGGCTGGCGACGGCGGTGCTGGGCAAGGCTCGTTGCTGTACTTGACGCTGGACGAGCTGATGATTGTTGCCCCGCAGCAGTCACAGGCGGCGTTCACGATTCGACCACGAGGCATGCCGCCACAGGTAGCGGAAGGAGCGTACCGACCGTGGTGAGTGCAGTAGTGCTATTTCAGCCAGGTTGGAGCGCTGTCATCGCAGGAGACAGCAACGAGACGGATCCGAACACAGGCGAGCCGCTCCCGGCTGGCGTGGAAGAGATTCCCGGGCGCGGGCTGTTGCAAGCACCGCTGTGGAACGGCTTTTCTGAGGTAACAGCGTCCACCGTTGTTGATGAGCGGATGGTGTTGTTTGAACCACCGGTGGCGGTGCGGGCCGAAGACTCGTTTTATTCGCCGGCAGGGCAGTGCTGGCAAGCGATTACTGAGGGCATGCCGAGAGGTATCCCCGGCCAAGCTCCGGAGTACGTGGCTGTGCAGGTTCGGCATGCCCCCGAACTCGATAGACAGGTGTCCTAGATGCGCGGAAGACTGACTATCTATCGGCGGAGAGTGCGAAGGTACGCGTCCCGCGAGGGGTCGTTTGATGAGCGCGTCCGAATCGCCAAGGAAGTCGCGGCTGATGCTCGCCCGTTAGCGCCGATACTGACCGGTGATTACCGGGGCGGCATCGAAGTCAAGGTCGCCGGCCAGGATGTCTCGGTCGTTGACGATGACGAGGACGCAATCCACAAGGAATACGGCACATCGGACACTCCGGCTCACGCGGCGCTGACAACAGCAGCGATGAAGCATGGACGATACCAAGGCATGAGACCAAGGAGGAGTCGAATGAAGTGACAGTAAAACCGTTGCCATACGTCGCCGGCATCATCCGTGCTTGGCTGGCGGCGCAAAAGGAGTTCACCGACTGCCTGCACGGAGGCTTAATCACTACCCGCAATCTGCCCGACCCCCTCACGAAACCTCATTGTCTTGTCGCCGTGACGGGACACATGGGGGACGATCCGATGCTGCATCGAGTCATTGTTCAGGTGACCCCGTGGGCACCTGACAGTCAGGTCTCGCGGCTGCGGGAGGATCCGGATGTGACGGTGTGGCGCGCCGCCGCGATGGCGGGCGAGCTGCTCGGCAGAGCGAAGAACCAGGTACTCGATGACGCGACGGCATGGAGTGCAAACTGGCTGGACGGACCCGTTCAGCTCTATGACCTGAAACGTGGGGCCGACAGGCCCCTTTTCTATGCCCCGGTCCGATTCCAAGTGCATGTCAGGCACCGCGGGCTTTCCAGATTCTAGACTCAAAGGAGTTCAACTATGGCTGTAACGACAGCTGATCCAAGCAAGGCATATCTCTGGCTGACAGGCGACGCATACCGCGCGGCGGCAGACACCAAACTGCCCCAGGGTGATCTGCGCAAGGCAGAGATCACAGGGTGGGACGCATTCGGCGGCATTGAGGCTGGGTTCGAGCAGACCGCAGAACAGTCCGTCACCGAAAAGCAGGTGTTCAACTACCGCAAGGCCCCGTACAAGATTGCCCGCGATCCGCTCAAGGAGGGCATCAAGTTCCGTGCAGTGGATAACACCAAGGCCACGCTGCTGACTCGCGCCCAGGGCGGGAAGATCATCAAGCAGGGCGACCACTACGCCGTGGAGAAGGGCATCGGCGAGGAGTTCGCGCTGTTGATCCGAGTCGAAGACGGCACGGATGCCGCGTTCTTCTACTCCCCGCGTGTCACGCTCAAGGCACCTGCGACACGCGCGGCCATCGATGGCCAGAACATCGATGGCTGGGAGTTTGACGTGTCCTTCCTCTCCCCGATGGTGGAGATCATTCCTGCCCTGCCTGATGGCATGACTGCAGAAGAAGACACCGCGGGTGCCCAGGGCACCGGTAAGGAAGTAGAGACCCAGTAGCCAAAGCAGGATGGTGGTGCCGCGGGTCGCCACTACTGCGTAAACCCAACAACCCGCCCATTTTTCTACCCACCCAGTACCGAGAAGGGAAACGAACATGACTGCCAAGAAGAAGACCTCGATTGACATCCTGGACGCCGCGCTTGCCGTGCAAGGCGGGCCGTCTCAGCTGATTGACCTTGACGGAATCGAGCTCAGCCTGCGCAAGAACTTCACGGGCCGTGAGGCACGCGAGTACGTGGAGATCTGGCGCGTTGACAAGGCGAATGAAAACGTCGACATCGTCAAGAAGACCGTCGCACTGCTGTCGGACTCAGACGATGAGGCGAAAGAAGCATTTGCAGAGCGGCTGCTGCAGGAGGCCGCACCGACCGCTTCGCGTGTGCTTGGCCGCATGGCGGTGATTGCAGGACTGCGGTCTGAAGACGGGAATTTTTTTCCTGGTGTCTCCGCCTAGCCGCGCCGGGCGAGTTCGCCCGTCTGCTCGTTGAGTTTCGCAGGCAGTACTGTCTCGATTTCCGCGAGGCGCTGGACACGATGTGGCATGGGGATGTCGCGGTGCTCATCGATGGGCTGGATCGGTGGTCTGATCAGGATGAGAACCTGGCGATGCTTGTTGACCGTCTCGACTACTGGTTGAACTCCGAGTACCGCTCATGGATTACCGACCCTGACGACCCGGACGTCGCTCGCGAGCGAGCTCGCCGCAAACGCGAAGGCATCAAACCGCCGGCAGACCCGGTGATCTTCCCTGTTGCGCACCGCCCGGCGCACATCCACAGGGCGCTGATGAGCGAACTACTGAAAGCACAAGAAAACACCACGCCGACTGTCACGAAATCTGACGGTCGGCGTTTTGGTTCGCTGAGTGATCTGCGAAGAATGAGAGGAGAATAACCAATGGCCGGTGGCAAAATTGACATCCTGGTTGAACCGGATACGAAGGGGTTTGTCCCCAAGATGGAGTCCGGTCTGAAAGGCGCAATTGGTGCCGCCGGAAAACTCGGTGCAGCTCTCGGCGTGGCAATGGGAGGTGCCGAGGCAGTCAAGACCGTCGTACAGGTCGGCAAGGAGTTCGAAGCAGAACTCAACACGATGAGGGCCGTTTCGCAGGCTACGGGTGAGCAGATTGAAGCGATCACCCAGCGTGCCCGCGAACTTGGCAACGACACGTCGCTGACCGCAACGTCGGCCTCTGACGCTGCTGCAGCGATGACCGAGCTGGCCAAGGGCGGCTTCTCGGTAGAAGAAGCAATGGCGGCAGCAAAGGGCACCCTGCAGTTGGCCTCTGCCGCACAAACGGATGCCGCGAGTGCTGCAACGATCCAGTCCCAGGCGCTGCAAGCGTTCTCGCTCGATGCATCTGAAGCCGCGAGGGTTTCAGACATTCTGGCCGGTGCAGCAAACGCGTCGTCCGCAGAAATCGGTGACGTCGCAAACGCGTTGCAGCAATCTGGTGCCGTGGCGCATCAGTTCGGTGTGTCCATCGACGACACCGCGACTGCGATCGCGATGTTCGCTAACGCAGGTATTACCGGCTCTGACGCAGGTACACTGCTGAAAACTGCACTGCTGTCGCTGACGAACCAGGGCAAGCCGGCGCAGGCTGCTATTGAAGCGCTTGGCTTAAGCGTTTACGACGCACAGGGGAAGTTTGTCGGTCTGCCGACGTTGATGGGGCAGCTGAAAACGGCTGCACAAGAGATGACCCCGGAGGCGTACCAGGCCGCAACCGCGACACTGTTCGGCAGCGACGCGATGCGCATGGCTGGTGTCGCAGCGCAGCAGGGCAAAGAGGGCTTTGACACGCTTTCCGAGGCCGTGACCCGTCAGGGGCAAGCCGCAGAAGTCGCAGCAGCGCAAACCAACGGCCTGCCAGGTGCGATGGAGCGGCTGGAAAACACCGTTGAAGACGTCGCACTCGGTACGTACGAAGCGCTTGCCGGCACGATGGTGGCGGGCGTGGATATGGCCACCGCCGCCATCGGCAAGTTCGGCGACTACACCGAGTCCGCAATCAACGGGTTAAAAACGACGGCTGACGTCGCCGGTGACCTCTTCGCGCCGATGGAAGGCAGCGTGAAGACCGCAGGCAACGCGCTGCAGGGACTCTCGGGCCCAATCATCGGTGCGGCTGCAGCATTCGCAATCCTCAAGAAAGCCGACATCCCTTCTCACATGGCCGTAGCGCGTGAAAGCGCAAAGGGATTCGGCGAAATGATGGAGGTGCACACGCTCCTCGCGCAAAAGAATGGTGTGGAGCTGACCCGCATGGGTGCAGCGCTTGCCGTCGTCGAATCGAAGCACAAAACAATCGCTCTCATGGCGGAATCAGCCCGTCAGGCGTCGGCTCCGATGCGGAATCTTGGTGCGAACACGAAGCGCTGGTCGACGGAGATGACCGGAGCTTCACGGGTGGCGACTGCTGCACGTGGCAGTCTCTTGCTACTTGGCGGGGCCGCGAAGGGTGCCGCCGCCGGTGGGTTTAGTCTGCTGCGCAGCGGTGTCTCTGGTGTCGTCGACGCCATGGGTGGCCCGTTTAACGTCGCGATGATGGGCGGGGCTGCACTCGTCGGCGCGTATGTGCAGTCGGCGAACGCTGCGTCCACTATCCAAGACAAGCTTGCACAAGCCTCACGCAACGCTGCGGAAGCGCAGACTGAGCTGCAAATGGCGGTCGCTGGCACCACCGGTGCACTCAATGAGCAGGGGCTTGCTGCTGCTGCGAAGATCGCGGAGGCGGAAATGACGCAGCTCACCGCTATCGGTGAGCAGATGAACAGCACGTTCAACGTCATTCAGGCTCCTGATTTGTCGTGGTGGCAGCAAGGCTTCTGGAACAAGGAGTTCAGCGAGTATCGCTCCCAGGTCAACGAGACGAAGAAGACTTATGACGCGCTGAAGTCTGCCGCCGGCGAGTTAAAGATTCCGATGGAAGACATCGGTAAGGTTGTTGCGGCAGGTGGGCCTCAGTTTGCGCAGCTGATAGCTCATCTGGATGCTGGCGGGGATGCCTCGCAGCGTGCTGCAGAGCAACTGCTGCAGGTCAAGGCGGCTCTGGACGAGCAAGTCCAGGCTGCGCAGCGGGTTGCACCTGCCACCGCGCAGATTGAAGCCGGGATGCAGGTGCTGGCGGACTCCTCTGCAGCTGCGGAGGAGCGCTTGAGCGCGCTGAAACAGGTGCTGCAGGCGATGGGCATGCTTCCGGCCTCCACGCAGGACGCGATGATGAACTTGGCCAAGACTGTCGACCAGGTCAGCGAGTCCGCGGCAGGTGCGATCATCGAAGGTGAAGGCCTTGGTGACGCACTGTTCGACCAGTCGGGCAAGCTTGAAGTCGCGGATAAGAATGCGCAGTCGCTGCATGAATCGTTGATGTCGATCTCTGATGGTTTCTTGCAGTCGGTCATTTCCGGAAACGACGCACAAGAAGCGTACGGGCTTGTTGAAGCAGGGCTCGAGGATCTCGCAGCAGCGTACGGGCTGACCGAACCTCAGGTTGAGTCGCTGCGCCAGCAGTATGCGCTGATGCCGGAGGTCGTCGAGACCCTGGTGCAGCTGCAGGGCGCGGACTCCGTAGAGACAGAGATCGCTGTGGTGTGGGCGCTGCTGCAGGATCTGCCGGAGGGCCAATCTGTTGAGCTCAACGTGCTTTCTGAAGAAGCACAAGCCCAGTTAGAACAGCTCGGGATCGAACTTGACGACATGCCAGACGGGCACACCACAAAGATCGAGGCACCGACAGAGGAAGCCCGGAAAAACGTTGACACCTTCATCAAGGACGTCGAGACTGAACTGGGCAAGAAGAAAGAAGCCAAGATCGAGGCCGACGCCAGCCAGGCCAAGAAAGAGATTGACGACGTCCAGCGCCGCCTGAGCGGTATTAAAGACAAGACGATCACCGTCACCACCAGGCAACGCACTATCACCGAACGCACTCCAAGGCGCGCATCCGGTGGGCGCGCGCCGGGTCTTGCAACTGGTGGCCAGGTCGCCGGCTACCGTTTGCCAACGACTGGGCCGGGTACTGAGATCGTCGACGGTTTCCTGGGTGTCGATGCTGTTGGCAGTCCGCTGGCGCGCTTGGACGCGGGCGAGTGGGTGATCAACCGGGCGTCGTCTGACAAGTACGACGCGGAACTTGCCGCAATTAACCAGGGCACGTTCCCGAAACTGCCTGGGTTTGCTGATGGTGGCCTGGTCTCTTCGAGTGAGATTAAGCGCCAGCTCGCGTTTCTTGATGGGACTCCGTACTTCATGGGTGGGTGGTCACCGAGCGGTGTGGATTGTTCTGGGGCTGTTTCTGCCACGGTCAATGTTTACCGCGGGGAAGACCCGTTTACCTCTCGCATGTCCACGGTCACGGAGGGCGACTGGCTTGCCGCCCGTGGCGCGCAGCCTGGCAGGGGTGGCGCTGGTGACATCACCATTGGGTGGTGGGACCAGGGCGGCGGTGCCAACGGGCACACCGCGATGCAGTTGGCCGACGGGACGTTTATCGAGTCCGGTGGGAACACCGGCGGCGGGTTCACGATCGGTCGCACCGCGGGTCCGCTTGAGGGACGTGGCTTTACGGACTGGGCGCACTTCCCTGACGCCGACGTGGTTGCGGAGTCCCTGGATGACTTTGCAAGCGACATAGCAATCTCGTCACGCGCGGGGCTTACGAGTGTGTCCTCGCCTGCGGGCAGCCCCAATGTGTCGTGGGGTGCTGCTGACCGCACCTTTGACATCATCTCCTCGTTGTTCGGCGTGAAGCTGTATGACCAGGGCGGGTACTTGCCCCACGGTGGTGTGGCGATGAACTTGTCCGGGAAGCCGGAGCCAGTGCTCACGGATGCGCAGTGGGCAGACTTGTCTGAGTTCGCCAGGTCTATGCGCGAAGTTGCCGCTGAACTTCCCGCCGTCGTCGATGGGTTCAAGGAAGCGTCAGAGAACTTGGACGCCACAGCTGCCGGGCTTGAAGCGATCGCGCCGCAGGACGGGTCTCGGTCTATCGCGGATGAGCCCACGTCGGCGTTTGATGTGGTTGACGATCTGACGAACTCGTTTGCGGTCGCCGCGGGCAACTACCACGCCAACCCGACACGGTTCGGGCTTGGCGTTGGTGGCGCGCTGATGCCGGAGGTCTTCGGAGGTTTGCGTGACGCTGAACGAGGCCTGAGCGATACCCGCCAGGCCGCCAAGGATGGCGTCGAGGAGATCGCTGAGCGCGAACGCGAACTTGCGGAAGCGCGTGAAGTCTTAGCCGAAATCGAGGCTGAAGAAGGCGGCTACGACAAGCAGACGCAGCGCAGGATTGAAGACGCGGAGAAAGCGGTCGCGCGCGCCAAGAATGACAAGAATCCGTCGGCGGAAAAGATCGCTGATGCAGAGGAGCGGCTGCGCCGTGCTCGTGAGGACGCGGCGGAGAAGCTCGATGCTGAAGACAAGAAGCGGGCCAAGGATCGCGATAGAGCTGCGGACAACGTGATCAAGGCGGAAAAGAACCTGAGCTTGGCGCGGACAAACACCGCGCAGCTCGCGGCACAGATTGGTGCCGGGCAGATCACCATGGCCATTGAAGCGGCCAAGGCGGTGTATGCCTTGAGCAAGGCGGTAGTTGAGGCCATTAGCAAGGTTGTTGACTGGATCACCGATAAGATCAACGCGGTCGAGGCGGCCCGTGTGGAAACGCTGACGAAGTCCGTCGAGATGATGGATAAGCTCGCGCGCGGCATCGATGAGGCGCACCAGAAGCTGACGCAGCTGCGCATGGGCGCAGTCAATGCGTTGCTTGCTGAGCAGCAGGCGCAATGGCAGCTTGGCCAGGCACGGGCGAACTACACGCAGACCCAGCTCCGTGGAATCGTCGATGTCGCTAATGCTCGCGCGAAGGCGACGAGTGCGGAGCTTGGCTCCCTGCGAGTCATCGGCACCAGCGTCGACGATATGTGGGCGCGCACCGTAGCCGGGCTGAAGAACGGCAAGCTCACCTTCGGCGAGACCATGGACTCGGTGACCGGGTCAATCCGTGAAAAGCTCGCGCTCGAGGCTGACACACACAAGACACAAGCTGAGTCGCTGAAGGCCAACGCTGACGCAGCGTTAAAGCTGCTGGACTCGTCGAAAGAAGCGGCCAAGGCCGCGCTGTCTGCCAAATCGGCAACCGCACTGTTGAGTGCCCAGGCCGGCAGGCTGAAAGCTATGACCACGCTTGGCGACGGGTCGTTATCTACACCGCAGGCGATGAGGATGCAGCGCGTGACGCAGCTGCTCGCCGAGTCTGCCGACTGGAAAGCCCGCGACCGCAAGGAAATCAAGGTCGAGGAGTCCCGCAGGTACGAGCGTGCTGCTGCACAAGCGAAAGCTGAAGCCATGCGCATCCTGCAGGAGCACTTCGGCGACGATCCGGAGTACGGCAAGTACGTCGCTGAAATCGAACAGGTCATGGCACGCGCCGGGCACTACGGGTTCTGGAACTCTACGGAGGATGCGAAAAAGGTCATCGAGGCCGCGCTGAAGGACACCTCGCTCGGGCGTGCTGTCCAGGCGCTGGAAACCCAGCAAATGGAGCAGCAAATCGCCGACTACGAGAAGGCACTTGCTGAGACAAAGGTCGACGTCGGCAACCTTGCCATTGATGCGCAGTACGCGCCGCAAGAAGCTAAGGCCCGTGGCGACCTCGCCACAGCCGAGCAGCAGGTCAGTTACTTCACGTCGATGGCGGAGTACTACCGCACCTCTGACGAGGGCGTGAAAACTGCGCTGAAAGAGCTCATGGACTTCAACCGAAGCCAAAGCACCACACTTGCAGAGTCAACCTCCAAGCAAGTCACCGAGCTGGAGGCAATCGCTGAGACAGCCGAGCAGATCTACCAGACACTCCCGCCTGGAGGGTTTGAATACCAACTGCCCGGCGCAGCTGCCCTGCCACCGTCTCGCGTGCCACGCACGTGGGCAGGCGAGCTGGCGGCAGCAATGGACGGTGCCGCACTCGGAGATGCCGGCATCACCCGCGTGGCACAAGCAGCACTCGACAACATCGACATCCCCCAGATCGGCTCGCGACACAAGACACGTGAAGACGTGGAAGCCGCGCGCCGGGCTCGCGATGAGCAACTGCGCGCGGCAGTCGAGTCGGAGCTGGCACGTGAGCGAGAACAACTACTGGCAGCCCAGATGGACCGTCGGTTCAAGGCAATCGAACGCAGCATGCTTCCAGAGCTGACCATCAACCTGCCAGGCACCGAGTACATGCGCACTGAGGACGT
>OJLW01000079.1_pt1 | contig 52244 bp, 45 predicted proteins | sample 1597021 | NCBI WGS metagenome assembly OJLW01 (sample SAMEA3904676, study PRJEB24821) | metagenome | biome: Builtin; feature: hospital; material: surface | place: USA | collected 2013-06-03
GTGGGCTCGGAGATGTGTATAAGAGACAGGCCTCGGGGTCGGCGGGGGAGGAGTTGAGCGTGCCGTCGATAGTCGCGGCGGAGCCGTATTCCTCCCAGAACTCGTTGAGGATGGCGAGCCGGATCGCGCGCTCGACCATCCATTGGCTTAAGGGCTCGACCTTGACCATGAATCGCATGTCCACGGTCCATGGTGAGCCGACGGTGGCGGGCGGGTGGATGTCCACCGCCGGGTGGACTTGGAGGTCGGCCTGCACTTTCGGCGCGATCTCCGGGGCGGCGAGCGCCTTCCGGGTGGCGCGCTCGGAGCGGGCAACTACCTCTTCGGCGGAGGAGGAACCGAGGAGCGGCACGGGGATGACCACCAGCGCGTTCGACCAGCTATTGGACTGGTTGATGCACACGCGCGCGGTGGAGTTGGGGATGGAGATCGTTGCCTGCTCGATGGTGCGGATCTGGGTGGCGCGCATGGTTAGCTGGATGACGTCGCCGGAGACGTCGATGCCGTTGCCCTGGAAGGTGACGTAGTCGCCGACGCCGTACTGCTTCTCTGTGAGGATGAAGAAGCCGGCGAGGAAGTCCGCGATGATGTTTTGCGCGCCGAAACCGATCGCGGCCGAGACGACGGTCGCGGGAATGGCCGCACCGGCGAGCGAGAACCCGATCTGCTGCAGGGCGAAGAGGAGCAGGAGGAAGTAGGCGATGATCTCGCCGATGTAGACGCCCGCGCCGACGAGCGCGAGGCGCGTCTTACCTTCGTCGGCGGTTCCTGCCCGCGTGACTTGGCGCTCGAAGTAGCGGTTGATAAACCTGCCCGCGCGGGGCACCAGCAGCGCGGCGGCTAGTAGAAGTGCGAGGTTGATGCCGGTTTCGGCGATCCAGTGCCACAACTCGATGAGGATGTACTTGAAGGGCATAGTTTTGCCGAGTGTAGTCCTCGTGCGGCCGGAATAGACCGTGAAAACCCTGCCAAAACGCCCCGAAGAGTGGGATATGAATTTTAATCAGTGAAATTGCCCCTCACGACTGCACGGTTGTGTAAGGTAAGCCACATGATCAACCAGCGACTAGTAGTACGAATTCCCACGCGGCGCTTGCCGTAGCGGGTTCGTTTTTCCTACGCCGCTGACAACAAGCGCCCTCGACAGCACCTACCGTGCTGATTCGGGGGCTTTTGTTTTGATCGACACTTCTGACCGACATTTTTCACCCAAGGAGCTTGGAATCGTGGCAGCCTCACAGGAGCCCCCGACAAAGAACTCGCAACCGATCGCGCCGGAACGTATGACAGGCGCTGACGCGGTAGTGCGGAGCCTCGAGGAACTAGGAACCCGAGTCGTCTTCGGGCTGCCGGGTGGCGCGGTGCTCCCGCTTTACGACGCACTCTTTGCCGCCAAGAAGCTACGCCACGTCCTCGTGCGCCACGAGCAGGGCGCAGGCCACGCCGCCGAAGGCTACGCCGTGGCCTCCGGCGAGGTCGGCGTCTGCCTGGCAACCTCTGGCCCGGGCGCAACCAACCTGGTCACCGCGATCGCGGATGCCTACCTGGACTCGGTACCGATGATCGCGCTCACAGGCCAGGTCGGTTCGCCGCTGATCGGCACGGACGCCTTCCAGGAGGCCGATATCCGCGGTATCACCATGCCGATTACGAAGCACAACGTCATGGTCACTGACGTCGAGGACATCCCGGGCGCAATCGCTGCTGCGCACCACCTGGCCACCACGGGCCGCCCCGGCCCGGTGCTGGTAGACATCCCGAAGGACATCCAGGCCGCGGAGTTCGAGTTTTCCTGGCCGCCGGAGGTTGATCTGCCCGGCTACAAGCCGAACGTGAAGCCGCACAACCGCCAAATCGCGCAGGCGGCGAAGATGATCGCGGCGTCGAAGCGCCCGGTGCTCTACATCGGTGGTGGCGTGGTCAAGGCTGGCGCGCACGAGGAGCTGCTCGCTTTCGCCGAGCGTACCGGCGTGCCGGTGGTGACCACCCTGATGGCGCTCGGCGCCTTCCCGCAGTCGCACCCGCTGTATATGGGTATGCCGGGCATGCACGGCTCGGTGCCCGCAGTCGGCGCATTGCAGGAGTCCGACCTGCTCATCGCGATCGGCACGCGTTTCGACGACCGCGTTACCGGCGATACCTCCACGTTCGCCCCGCACGCGAAGACGATCCACGCCGATATCGACCCGGCGGAAGTCGGCAAGATCCGCGAAGCAGACGTGCCGATCGTCGGCGACGCCAAGCGAGTCCTGGCCCAGTTGACGGAGGCGTTCCGGGACGAGAAGAGGAATGCGCCGCCGTCGATAAGCAGCTGGATCGCGCGCCTGAACTCGCTCAAAGAGCGCTTCCCTCGCGGCTACGACCCGCAGCCCGACGGCAAGCTCTCGCCGCAGTTTGTCATTGAGACGCTGTCGAAGACGGTGGGCCAAGACGCGATTTATGTCTCGGGCGTGGGCCAGCACCAGATGTGGTCGGCGCAGTTCCTTGACTTTGACAAGCCGAGGCACTGGATCAACTCCGGCGGCCTGGGCACCATGGGCTTTTCCATCCCGGCGGCGCTCGGCGCGAAGGCCGGCTGCCCGGACAAGGAGGTCTGGGCGATCGACGGCGACGGCTGCTTCCAGATGACCAACCAGGAGCTGACCACCGCCGCGATGGAGGGCTTCCCGTTCAAGGTCGCGCTGATCAACAACGGCAACCTCGGCATGGTGCGCCAGTGGCAGACGCTGTTTTACGACGGGCACTATTCCCACACCAAGCTTGGTGGGGAGGAGGTCTATGTGCCGGACTTCGTCAAGCTTTCGGAGGCGCTCGGCGCGGAGGCGATCCGCGTGACGAAGGAAGAAGAGGTCGTGCCCGCGATTAAGAAGGCGCGCGAGATCAACGACCGCCCGGTCGTCGTCGAGTTCATCGTCGGCGAGGACGCGCAGGTGTGGCCGATGATCGCGGCCGGTGCCTCCAACTCGGACATGCAGTACGCGCTCGGCATGCGCCCGTTCTTCGACATGGAAGAATCTGCGGGCGAGACCCCGGAGACGATCAGCGAAACCATCGATGCGCTCGACAACCAGCCCGCACAGGAGGAAAAGTAAATGCCACAGCAAGAACCCATTACCCGCAATACGCTTTCGGTGCTGGTGCAGGACGTCGACGGCATTATCACCCGCGTGACGGCGCTGTTTACCCGCCGCGGCTACAACCTGGTGTCGCTGGTGTCCGCGAAGACGGAGACCGAGGGGATTAACCGCCTGACCATTGTGGTGGACGCCACCGAGTACGCCATCGAGCAGATCACCAAGCAGCTGCACAAACTAGTCCAGGTGATCAAGGTGCTGCGCCTGGAGAACGACTCGATGATCGCGCGCCAGCTGCTTCTGGTGAAGGTCGCCACGACGAACCAGAACCGCCCGCAGGTGGTGGACGCGGCGAATATTTTCCGCGCCCGCATCGTGGACGTGTCGCCGGAGTCGGTGGTCATCGAGGCCACTGGTTCCTCCGACAAGCTCAAGGCTTTCCTCGAGCTCATGGATACGTTCGGCATCAAGGAGTTGGCACGCTCCGGCAACCTCGCGCTCAACCGCGGGCCGAAGACGATGGCTCCGTCGAAGAACTAAGCAATCGCTTTTCGACGCCGCGTTTTCCCCACAACCCACGGCACTTGTGCCATAATATGAAATAGCTGTCTCATAGAATAGGAAAGGTGAGTGTTCCACTCATGGCTATTGACGTGTTTTACGACAACGACGCAGACCTGTCCATCATCCAGGGCAAGAAGGTCGCCGTCATCGGCTACGGCTCCCAGGGCCACGCCCACGCGCAAAACTTGCGTGAGTCCGGTGTAGAGGTCGTCGTCGGCCTGCGCGAAGGCTCCAAGTCCGCAGCGAAGGCGAAGGAAGCCGGCTTTGAGGTCAAGACCAACGCCGAGGCCGCCAAGTGGGCCGACGTGATCATGCTGCTGGCACCGGACACCTCCCAGGCAGAGATCTTCCGCAACGACATCGAACCGAACCTGAACGACGGCGACGCCCTGTTCTTCGGCCACGGCCTGAACATCCACTTCAAGCTGATCGAGCCGGCTGAGACCGTCACCATCGGTATGGTCGCGCCGAAGGGCCCGGGCCACCTGGTGCGCCGCACCTACGTTGACGGCAAGGGTGTGCCTTGCCTGATCGCCATCGAGCAGGACCCGCAGGGCAACGGCCGCGACCTCGCTCTGTCCTATGCCGCCGCCATCGGTGGTGCCCGCGCCGGCGTTATCCCGACCACCTTCGAGGCCGAGACCGTCACCGACCTCTTCGGCGAGCAGGCAGTGCTCTGCGGTGGCCTGGAAGACCTGATCATGAAGGGCTTTGAGGTGCTCACCGAGGCCGGCTACGAGCCGGAGATGGCCTACTTCGAGTGCCTGCACGAGATCAAGCTGATCGTCGACCTGATCTACGAAGGCGGCCTCGCCAACATGAACTACTCCGTGTCCGACACCGCGGAGTTCGGCGGCTACCTCTCCGGCCCGCGCGTGATCGACGAGGGTGCCAAGGACCGCATGCGCGACATCCTCAAGGACATCCAGTCCGGCGAGTTCACCAAGCGCCTGGTCGCCAACGTCGAGGGTGGCAACAAGGAGCTCGAGGGCCTGCGCGCCAAGGTTGCGGAGCACCCGATCGAGAAGACCGGTGCACAGCTGCGCGACATGATGAGCTGGGTGAAGAACCCGCTCAACGAGACTGCATAAGTCTTTTCACGCAAGAAAGCGGCCGCCGCGAGGATCGTTCCTCGTGGCGGCCGCTTCTGTTGTGTGGCGTTTTAGTTCTCGCCGGTGACTGCGTCGGTGGCGTCATCTGCCGCGTCGCCGACGGCGTCGGTGGCGTCCTCGAGCGCCTCGCCGGCCTGCTCGGTCAGGTCGGTGCCCTCAGCGTCTGCAGTGCCCTCGGCGTCCTCGGTCGCAGCCGGTGCTTCTGCGGGCTCGCCTTCCTCGGCGGCACCCTCAGCGCCTTCGGTGGCACCCACCGTGACGGTCTCCTGGCTGGTCTCGGTGGCGACGGTGGAAGTCTCGGTCACTGCCGCGTCGCCTTCGTCGTCGCTGTCGCTGTTGAAGAGGCCGAGCAGCAGCCAGACGAGCAGCAGCGCGACCAAGATGCCCAGCAGCCACTTCCACCAGCCGCCGCCGTTGCCGCCTGCCGCAGCTTCGGTCTCCTCGGCGGTTACTGCGGTGGAGCCCGCGTTCTGCTCTGCGGCGCTCGCCGGCATCACCTTGGTCTCGTCGGTTTCGTGTGCGCCGCGCTTCGGGTCGTTCGGGTTCGGCTGGGAAGTGTTCATAGGTGTGTCCTTTCGCTTGAGTAGTTCAACCTCCCACCGTAACAAAGGTCGCCCGAGCGTGCCCGAATCCGCCCGCTGGCACCCGTTTTCATTTAATTGTCAATAACGCGGGCGAGTCGTATGCTTAAGACATGGCACACGAGCATCACCACCACGATCACGACCACTCCAGCACGCCGCTGCGCGCACTTGCGATTGCGCTGACGATTACCGGCACCGTCTTTTTCGCGGAGCTGATCGGCGGCTGGCTGGCGGGCTCGATGGCGCTGATGGCCGATGCGATGCACATGCTTTCCGACGCCGCGGGTCTCATCATTGCGGTGATCGCGGTGATAGTTGGGCGTCGACAAGCATCTGCCCAGGCCACGTACGGCTATCGACGGGTGGAGGTGCTTGCCGCACTCGTGAATGCGGTGATGGTGCTGGCGATCTCGGTGTGGATTGTCGTCGAGGCGGTGCGGCGTCTGCAGAGCCCGACCGAGGTGCAGGGCAAAACGATGCTGATCATCGCGGTGATCGGCCTGGTGGCGAACGCGGCTTCGGCGTGGGTGCTGCACCGGCACCGCGAGTCGTCGATCAACGTCGAGGGCGCGTTCTTGCACGTGCTGGTCGATATGCTCGGCTCGGTTGCGGTGATCGTGGCGGGCATCGTGGTGATGACCACGGGGTTCGTGGCGGCGGACGTGATCGCCTCCCTGATCATTGCGGCGATGGTGCTGCCGCGCGCGTGGCAGCTCATGCGGCTGTCAACGAGCGTGCTGCTGGAGCAGGTGCCGGATGGGTTCGACGCCAGCGTGATCGAGCCCGCGCTGCGGCAGGTCGACGGTGTTGCCGACATCCACGACCTGCACCTGTGGAGCCTCGACGGCGTCAGCGTGCTGGCGACCGTGCATATCGTGCGCGACGGCACCGTCGACGCCGGCCCGCTGCTGGATGCGGCCCAGCACGCCCTGCGCGAACACGGCATCGAGCACTCCACAATCCAGATCGAGCAGCCGGAGCACGAATCACACGAGACGGTTTGCTGATTGTGTTCTAGTGTTGGGGCCATGGGATTTACCACGCCGAGCTACTCCTTAAAAGACCTCTTCGCCCGCGCCGAACGCGGCGAGCTGCAGCTGCCCGATTTCCAACGCGAATACATCTGGGACGTCGACCGCGTCCGCACACTCGTGACCTCCGTGCTGCGCGGGTACCCGGTCGGGTCCTTTCTCGCGCTCGATACTCGCAACGCGCCGATGCGCTTCCGCCCGCGCCCTCTCGAGGGTTTGCGCCCGGGCGACCGCGAGCCGGGCCTGCTGCTTCTCGACGGGCAGCAGCGCCTCACCTCCCTCTACCACGCTTTTAAGGGCGACGGTGTCATCCCGTCGCTTGATTACCTCGGCCGACGCATCGAGCGCCGCTTCTTTGTCGACGTGCGCGCGGCGGTATCCGCGGACCCGATGCCGGTGGAGTCCGTCTTCGCGGTGGACTTAGACGGGCAGGTGCGCTCGCACTTCGGCCCGCAGATCGACGGCGGGATCACCTCGCGTGCCGACATGCTCACCCACGGCGTGGTGCCCATTTCGACGCTGCTGTGGAAGGAGGGCGCAGACCTGCTCATCGACTTGGCGGCGGAGTCTCAAGACCCGGGGATGCGGGAGGCGGTCAAGGCCTTCCAGCACAGCGTGCTGCGCTGGTTGCCGGCATACGACGTGCCGGTAATCCGCATCGACCGCGAGACCTCGCAGATCGGCGTCGGTCAGATCTTCGCGCACGCAAACTCCGCAGGCGTGCAGATGGATGTCTTCGAGCTGCTCACTGCTGTCTTTGCCTCGGAGGATCCGGAATTTAAGCTGAGCGAGCACTTCGCCACCCAGGAGGCACGCTTGCGCGAGTACCCGGCGCTGGACAACATTGGCCGGATTGAGTACCTGCGAGCCCTGTCGCTGCTGCTCACCAGCAGGCAAGGACACGCGGTGGGGCACCGGGGCGACATCTTGAACATCTCGCTTTCGCAGTATCTCGACCACGCCGAGGAACTTACCGACGCCTTCGTGGCCGCCGCGGAGTTCCTGGCGGAGCGCTGCATCCTGGCCGTCGACCAGGTGCCCTACGCAGCCCAGATTGTGCCGCTGGCGACCATTTTGGCCCGCCTTGCCGAGGACCCGGCGGTGCTGGAGCAGCAGGAGGCGAAGGACCGGCTGAACCGCTGGTTCTGGTCCGGCGTATTCGGCGAGCTCTACGGGGCGCATGCGCCGTCGATTCGCGCAGGCCTGGACGTCACCCAGGTCACGCCCTGGGTGCGGGGAGAAACGGACGCGGTGCCGCGTACGGTCACCGACGCCACTTTTGCGGAGTCGCGGCTACACACGGCGACTGCGGAAAGCGGCGTCTACCGCGGCCTGTACGCGCTGTTGATGGCCCGCGGCGCACTGGATTGGCGCACCGGCAAGCCGTTTACGCGCGAGACGATCGGGGAGTTGCTGCCGCGCTTCCACACCGTCTTCCCGCGCGAGTTCTGCCTGGCTGCGGGGGCTGACGAGGAGTTGGCTGACTCGGTGCTCAACCGCACGCCGATGGGCCGGCGCACCGACGTCGTGATGGAGAACAACGAACCGAAGCGCTATCTGCCGCGCCTGCAGTCGAAGTCGCTGATGGACGACGCAGAGTTTGACGCGATGCTCCGCGGCCACGAGATCCGCCCCGCTGACCTGTTGAATTCCGACTGGGAGGGCTTTATCACCTACCGCCGCGAGCACTTCGTCGGCATCATTGAGTACGCGCTGGACAAGGCCGTCGTGCGCGACGTGCGAGAGGGCGATGGCGCTGCAGAGTAGTGTTTGCGGCATCGTCGCCGCGCTGTGCGCCTGTGCGCTGGCGCTCGGCGGCTGCTCGGAGGAGGCCGAGCAGTCCCCGCTGGAAAAGGCGCGCACCGCGAACCAGTCGCGCCACGTGGCTGCGTCTTTCGACGATCGCCCGGTCGTCCTTGACGACACCAATGGGCTGGTCAGTTCCGAGTACTTCTTCGTGCGTTCGGAAACCCTCGTGGTCTCTGATGCTACGCCGGAGGCGCAGTTGCGTGCGGCGTCGATAGCCGCTTATGCGCACGCGCCTTTGCTTGTCTACGACGAGCAGCACCATGCTCAGGTGATTCAAGAAATGGAACGCTTGAAGGCACACACGGTGCTTACCGTCGGCGATGTGCCTGTCGCCCCGCTGAGCGGTGAAGTGAAAGTCAACCGCGATCCGGGCGGGCTCGAGGCGTTAGGAAAGATGACCTCGGTGCGTTTCCGCGAGCGCGCCGTGCAGGATCCCTCGCAGGCGCAGCGCGTGGTTGCGGAGCTCGATACCTCGCTGCCTACTTGGCTCAACGCGTCGTGGGCGCAGCCGGCGGTGAAACCGAACGCGAAGGCGCGGCCTTTCCCGGTGCATTCGCGGCGCGATGCCGACATGGCGCCGCAGGTGGTGGCGACGGGGGAGTCCTCGATAGCCTCGATCTCGAATGCGCGGGCGTTTGGGGCGGCGGTGGCGTATGTGGACGACCCGGACCCGCGGGCGTCGGAAAGCACATTGCTCGCGATGGCGGGGCTGGCGGACGCGCCGCTGGTGCTGCTGGGTACGCAGTTTGGCCGCGCGATCGATATTCCGGAGCGTATTATGCAGGCGGAAGAGAATTATTAGCCGGGAATTGCAGACAGTGGCGCTTCCGCGGGCTAGAATGACGCGCGTACCTATTGAGATATCGAAATGCACAGGAGTCGATCCCAGTGTCCAAACCGGTCGTGCTGATCGCTGACAAACTGTCCCAATCCACCGTCGAAGCGCTCGGAGACGCAGTCGAGGTGCGCTGGGTCGACGGGCCGAACCGCGAGGAGCTCCTCGCCGCGGTCCCGGAGGCTGACGCGCTGCTTGTGCGCTCCGCAACGACCGTCGATGCTGAGGTCATCGCGGCCGCGAAGAACCTGAAGATCATCGGGCGCGCGGGCGTGGGCCTGGACAACGTCGACATCCCCGCCGCCACCGAGCGCGGCGTGATGGTCGCGAACGCCCCGACCTCGAACATCCACTCCGCTTGCGAGCACGCGATCGCGCTGTTGCTGGCTACCGCGCGCCAGATCCCGGCCGCGGACGCGACGCTGCGCGCCGCCGAGTGGAAGCGCTCCTCCTTTAAAGGCGTGGAGATTTACGGCAAAACCGTGGGCATCGTGGGCTTCGGTCACATTGGCCAGCTGTTCGCGCAGCGCCTGAGCGCGTTCGAGACGACCGTCATCGCCTACGACCCCTACGCTAACCCCGCCCGCGCGGCCCAGCTCGGCGTAGAGCTCGTCGAGCTGGAAGAGCTCATGGGCCGCGCCGACTTCGTCACCATCCACCTGCCCAAGACGAAGGAAACCGCGGGCATGTTCAACGCGGACCTTTTGTCGAAGGCCAAGGAGGGCCAGATCCTCATCAACGCCGCCCGCGGCGGGCTGGTGGATGAGCAGGCGCTTGCCGACGCCATCGTGAACGGCCCCATCCGCGGCGCCGGGTTCGACGTCTACGCCTCCGAGCCGTGCACCGACTCGCCGCTGTTCGCCCTCGACGAGGTTGTGGTGACCCCGCACCTGGGTGCATCGACGGTGGAGGCGCAGGACCGCGCGGGCACCGACGTTGCCGATTCGGTGCTCAAGGCGCTTGCTGGCGAGTTCGTTGCGGACGCGGTCAACATCACCGGCGGCCGCGTCGGCGAAGAGGTGGCGCGCTGGCTGGACCTGGCTCGCAAGCTCGGCCTGATCGCCGGCGAGCTGCTGGATGAGGCGCCGGTCTCGCTGAAGGTCACCGCTCGCGGCGAGCTGTCGACCGAGCAGATCGACTCGCTCGGCCTGTCCGCGGTGCGCGGGCTGTTCTCTGGCATCGTGGATGAGCCGGTCACCTTCGTCAACGCCCCGCAGATCGCCGAGTCGCGCGGGCTGACCTACTCGGTGGAGACGCAGACCGAGGCGCGTGCGCACCGCAGCGCGCTCGAAGTACAGATCGTCTCCGGCACCGGCGAGACAGTCACCGTCGTCGGTGCGCTGACCGGGCTGGAGGGCGTGGAGAAGATTGTGCGCATTAACGGCCGCGGCCTGGACATGCGCGCCGAGGGCCGCAACCTCTTCTTCCGCTACACCGATGCGCCGGGCGCGCTGGGCACGGTGGGCTCCAAGCTCGGTGCTCAGGGCATCAACATCGAGGCTGCGGCGCTGACCCAGGCTTCGAAGGGCGATGGCGCGATCCTGATCCTGCGCGTCGAGTCCGAGGTGCCGGCTGCGCTTGTGGACGAGATTGCAGAGGCACTCGGTGCTTCCGCGCTGCAGGTAGTGCTGGACTAAGCCGCATGCGCGCGTGATTTCGCCCCCGCACCGCCAACATGGTGCGGGGGCACACTTTTGCCTGGGTGGGCTGCTACACTCACAGGCAAGTCCATTTGGTGAGAAAGGAATCTCAAAAATGAAGATCGCAGTGATTGGCGGCGACGGCATCGGCACCGAAGTCATGGCTGAAGGCCTGAAGGTGCTTGCCGCGGTGCGTGACGACGTGGAAACCACCGACTACGACCTCGGTGCGCGCCGCTACCTGCGCAACGGCGAACTGCTCACCGACGCCGACCTGGACAGCCTCAAGGAACACGACGCGATTCTGCTCGGCGCGATCGGCGATCCGGCGAACGTGCCCGCCGGCGTGCTCGAGCGTGGCCTGCTGCTGCCGCTGCGCTTCAAGCTGGACCACTACGTCAACCTGCGCCCCTCGCGCTTGTACCCGACGTCGACGAGCCCGCTGGCCAATCCCGGCGAGATCGATTTCGTGGTCGTGCGCGAGGGCACCGAGGGCCTGTACGCGGGTAACGGCGGCACGTTGCGCCAGGGCACGGTGCACGAGGTGGCCTCCGAGGTCAGCCAGAACACCTACTTCGGTGCCGAGCGCGTGGTGCGTTACGCCTTCGAGCTGGCCATGACACGCCGCAAGAAGCTCACGCTCGTGCATAAGACCAACGTCTTGGTCAACGCCGGCGGTCTGTGGCAGCGCGTGGTCGACGAGCTCGCGCAGGAGTTCCCCGAGGTGGAGGTGGACTACAACCACATCGACGCCGCGACGATCTACATGGTCGACGACCCGGCCCGCTACGACGTGATCGTCACCGACAACCTCTTCGGCGACATCCTCACCGACCTCGCCGGCGCGGTCACCGGCGGCGTGGGCCAGGCCTGCTCCGGCAACATCAACGCCGTGGGCGAGTTCCCCTCCATGTTCGAGCCGGTGCACGGCTCCGCGCCGGACATCGCCGGCCAGGGGATCGCCGATCCGACCGCGATGATCCTGTCGGTGGCCATGATGCTGCGCTTCCTCGGTGACGAGGACAACGCCGCTCGCATTGAGCAGGCGGTCGAGGCCGACGTTGCAGTCCGCGGCGACGGCCCGGTATCCACGACCGAGGTTGGCGACCGAATCGCCGCCGCGCTGAAGTAGCCGCCTTCATGCACATGCCCCGCCCCGTGCGGGGCTTTTCCCGTTTTTAGTGCAGGCGGATCGCCCTGCAGCGGTGGCGTGGCCGTAGAATTGTGAAAATCATGTGACCGTAGAGAAAGGTGCCCGTCAGTATGCGATTGCACACCTCCCGCGCCAGGGTCGTCAGCGCCTGCGCGCTGATCGCCGCACTCGTGATGACCGTGCTCGGCCTTAGCGGCGCGTTCCAGCAGGTGTCGGGTTCCCCGGAGGCCGCGGGCGGGCAGGCGCGGCTTGCCACCGACGGTTCTGAGGCCATCGCGGACGCGGACGGCACCGGCGTGGAGGTCTCCAAGCTGCTTTTCGACGCCGCCGATGCCGTGGTGGTGGCGGGCCCGAAACGCGAGGACCAGCTCCGCGCCGCAGCCATCGCAGTCGAGAAGGGCGTCCCGCTGCTTACGCGCTGGCCGAACACTGAGGCGGCCGTCGACGAAGAAATCGCGCGCCTGGGTGCCGAGACCGTGATCGAGGTGCCCAGCAAGGATGCGGAGGCAGACGAGGCTGCACCGGTGGAGAGCCCCGCGCCGGAGCAAGATGCCGCGTCGATCGCCGCGCTCGACGCACCGAATGCCCAAGACCGGCAGCTTCCGCCGATGCTGGCGAGCCCGCAGACCTCGCGAGCCGCGGCGGCGACTGCACGAGCGGCAGGTGCCGAGATTGAGGTGGTTGCGGCACCGGATCCGCGGGCGACGTCGACAAGCATGCGCACCGTAGCCGAGCAGGACACGCTCGCGCTAGGACGGCAGTGGGGCACGACCGAGGATTTCCAATCGCGCATTGAGCTGGCGGCCAACGGCGAGCTGCCCGGCGGGGGTGGGCTGGTCTTCCCGGGCCGGCGCATGATTGCGCTGTACGGTCACGCGTTCGCGCCTGAGCTGGGTATCATGGGCGAGCAGCCGCCGGCTGAGGCCGCCGCGCTGGCGAAGGAGTACGCGGAGAAGTACCAGCCGCTTGCCGACGAGCCCGTGATCACCGCCTTCGAGATCATCGTGACCGTGGCGTCGAACTCGCCGGGCGAGGACGGAGACTACTCGAACGAAGCTGATCCCGCCGAAGTCGTGCCGTACATCGACGCCATCACCGAGGCCGGCGGCTACGCGGTCATCGACCTGCAGCCGGGCCAGGGCGACTTCCTGCACCAGGTCAGGCTGTACGAGGAGCTGCTCAAGCGGCCCAACGTTGGGCTCGCGCTGGATGCGGAGTGGAAGCTCAACCCGGGCGAGGAGCCGCTGTCGCGCGTCGGGTCTGCGACCGCGGAGGAGATCAACGTGGTGGCCGACTGGCTCGCCGAGTTTACCCGCGAGCACAAGCTGCCCCAGAAGGCCTTCGTGCTGCACCAGTTCCAGCTCGGGATGTTCCCCGACCGCGAGAATATCCGCACCGATCACGACGAGCTGGCCTATATCCTGCACGCGGACGGGCACGGCACACCGGGGCAGAAGTTTGAGACCTGGGACCTGCTGCGCAAGGACCTCGACCCGGGCTTCTACATGGCGTGGAAGAACTTCATCGATGAGGACGAGCCGACGTTTAGCCCGGAGCAAACTTTCAACGAGGTCTCGCCGCGACCCTGGTTTGTGAGCTACCAGTAAAACCGCCACATTTGTGTGTGATCTCACGCTAATGTTGGGGCATGAGCGTCGAACTTGAAGAGGTCAGCGGCTTCCTCTCCCAGCACGAGCCCTTCTCACACCTACCCGAAGAGGAGCTCGCCGCGCTGCCCGCGCAGATGGGCATTACCTACGTGCGCCGGGGCACCACGGTCGTGGGCCTCGGCGAGCCGAACGACACGCTGCACATCATCCGCTCCGGGGCGATCGACATCGTCGCCGAGGACGGGCTGCTGCTTGACCGGCGCGACGCTGGTAAGAACTTCGGCTACTCCACGCTCGTCGGCGAGCGCGAGTCGCAGTACACCATGACCGCGGTGGAGGACTGCGTGCTGCTGCTTCTCCCGCGCGAGACGTTTGCGCAGCTCTTGGACGCCCACCCGGATCTGGAGCGTTTTTTCCAGACCGCGTCGCGTCGAGTAGCGGCGGCGGCTCAAGAAGTACGCGATTCGGGTTCGGCGCAGGTGCTGCGGACCCGGCTTTCGGAACTCATCCGCGACCGCGAGTTGCGCACCATCGAACCTACAACCCCGATCGCGGAGGCGGCGGCCACGATGGATCGCCACCGGGTGACCTGCCTGATCGTTGAGGCGGGGGAAGGGGAGCCGGGGATCCTCACGGATCGCGACCTGCGCTCGCGCGTAGTGGCAGCGCGGGTGGACCCGGACAGGCCGGTGGCCGAGATCATGACTTCGCCGGTGCGCTCGATTGCGGCTTCCGCGCTCGTCTTCGAGGCGATGCTGCTCATGGGCGAGGCGGGCATCCACCACCTGCCGGTGGAAGGCGAGCACGGCATCGAAGGTGTCGTGACTTCCTCCGACATCATGCGCCTTCTGCAAGCCGACCCGATCTATCTGGCAGCGGACGTGGAGCGCGCGAGCTACGAGGAGCTCGAGGGCGCGTACGAGCGGGCGGCCCAGGTGGCGATGCGCTTCTACGAGCGCGGTGCGTCGGCCACCGAGTCGCAGCGGATCCTCACCTCGATCGCGGACGGGATCGCGCGGCGCCTGTGTGACCTGGCCATCGAGAAGCTTGGGCCCCCGCCGGTGCCCTTCGCGTTCGTCGCGGTTGGCTCCCAGGCGCGCAGGGAGATGGGGCCCGCCTCGGATCAGGACAACGCGCTGGTGCTGGGCAACGCCTTCGACCCGGACGCGCACGGCGCGTACTTCGCCGAGCTGGGCCGCTTCGTCTGCGAGGGGCTCGGACACGCCGGTCAGGCGCTGTGCCCCGGCGACATGATGGCCGCCAACGACGCCTGGCGCATGACGCAGGCGCAGTGGGAGCGTACCTTCCACGGCTGGGTCACAGCGCCCGATCCGGACGCGCTGCTGCACGCGCAGGTGTTCTTCGACTTCCGTACTATCTTCGCCTCCGATGCTGCGGCCGAGGCCGCTGCGCGCGAGGTGCACGACGCGGCGCTTGCCTCCGCCCGCGGCTCGCGCCGACTGCACACGCACCTGGCCGCGCTGGCGACGTTCCGCGAACCGCCGATTGGGTTCTTCCGCGGCCTGGTCGTCGAGCGCAGCGGCGAGTACGCCTCCACCCTAGACATCAAGCGCGGCGGGACTGCGGCAGTGGTGCAGATGGCGCGGCTGTACTCGATCGTTTCGGGGGTGGGTGAGGTGGATACGGTGGCGCGTATTTTGGCGTCGAGAAGCGAGCCGGGCGCGATCATCTCGACGAAGGGCGCGGAGGACCTGCTGGGTGCCTACGAGTACCTGGCTGACCTGGTGATGAAGCACCAGGCGAGGCAGCTGCGCGCTGGCGAGCGGCCGGACTACCACATCGACCCGAAGCAGCTGAGCGAGCGCGACCGGGCGGCGCTGCGCGACAGTTTCCGCGTGATCAAGTCGCTGCAGAACGCGCTGGCGAACAAGTACCCGGTACAGGCGGTGTGAGATGTTCTTCGGGACGCGCGCGAAGCGCAGGCAGCTTCTCGACGGCGCGCTGCTGGCCGTCGACGTCGAAACCACCGGCCTCAAACCCGGACGCGATGCCTTGGTCGCCGTGGGGTGGGTGCCGGTCAACGGCAACGTGATCGACCTGGCCGGGGCGGAGTATCACGTGCTGTCCGGGGCGCAGGTGGGCGATTCGGCAACGATCCATGGCATTACTGACGATGAGGTGGCGGCGCGTGGCGAAGCCCCGGAAGCAGTGTGGGAGGCCTTCGCGCGCGCTATCGAAGGACGGAAGTTACTCGCGCACTTTGCGCAGATGGAGACGGGGTTCCTCGGGCAGTTGAGCGCGCAGGTGCGCGGGAAGCGCTGGGCGCTGCATGATTCCGAGGTAATTGACACGATGACGATGGAGCGACGCCACATGGAGCGCATGGGCACCTACCCGCGCGGCGAGGACCTCCGGCTGCCGCGGGTGCGCCAGCGTTACGGGCTGCCGCGGTACACCAACCACGGGGCGCTCACAGACGCGATTGCGTGTGCTGAGCTTTACCTTGCCCTGGTCAGTGAGTGATGTGTCACTTCCCGATACGCTTCGGTATGCTCTTGCCTATGCGTTTTGGACGAATTGCAACACCTGAAGGGATGACGTTCGCCGTCATCGACGAAGCGGGGGAGGTAGCCAAGGCAATCGCCGGCACACCGTATACCGACCCCGAGTACACCGGAAAAGAGTACAAGCTGGAGGACGTGCGCCTGCTCGCGCCGACGCTGCCCAGCAAGATCGTGGCGGTGGGCCGCAACTATGCGGACCACGTCGCCGAGGTGTTCAAAGAGTCGGCAGAGCACCTGCCGCCGACCATCTTTATCAAGCCGCCGACAGCGGTCGTCGGGCCGGGCGCGCCGATTCGTATCCCGGACTTCGCCACCGGCGTGGAGTTTGAGGGCGAGCTTGCCGTGGTCATCGGCGTGCCGTGCAAGAACGTCAAGGCGAAGGACTGGAAGTCGGTGGTCCGCGGAGTGACCATCATCAACGACGTGTCCTCCCGCGACCTGCAGTTTTCCGACGGCCAGTGGGCGCGCGCCAAGGGCATTGACACCTTCGCCCCGCTCGGCCCCTGGATCGAGACGGACCTGGACAAGTTCGACTTCTCCGACCTGCCGATCAAGGCGCACCTGACCCACGACGGCAAGACCGAGACGAAGCAGGACTCCAACTCCAAGCAGATGATCATGAACATCGGCGAGATGATCGAGTGGGTCACCCAGTCCTTCACCCTGCTGCCGGGCGACGTGATGGCCACCGGTTCGCCTGCTGGTACCGCCGAGATGGTGCCGGGTGACTTCATTGAGGTGGAGATCCCGGGCATCGGCAGCCTGGGCAATCCGGTCGCTCGGGCCTAAACCGGACCGAGTATCAAAGACCAAGCGCGCGCATGATGGTGCGCAGCTTGGCGCTGGTCTCGTCCAGCTCCGCCTGGGGGTCGGAGCCGAGGACGAGGCCGCCGCCCGCCCAGGTGCGGGCGCTTGTGCCGGAGGCATCGACCTCGGCGCAGCGGATCGCCACCATATACTCGCCGTCGCCGTTGTTTTCGGTATAGCCGACCGCGCCAGCGTAGAAGCCGCGGTCGGTTTCCGCGGTGGTGATCAGCGCCTCGGCTGCCTCGGGCGGCGTGCCGCAGACGGCCGGGGTGGGGTAGAGCCGCAGCGCGAGGTCGAGCGCGGTGGGCGCGGGGTCCTTGAGCTCGCCGCGGATGGAGGTGGCCAGGTGCCACATCTCGCTGGTCTTTTCAATCTGGGGGCGCTCCGGAATTTCCAGGCGGGTGCACAGCGGGGCGAGGATGCCGCGGATGTGCTCGACGACGTAGGCGTGCTCGTCGAGATCCTTCGCCGAGTTGTAGAGCGCTTTGGCCGCGGCCTCGTCGGCTTCGCGGTCGTGCGGGATGCGCGCGGCAGAACCCGCCAGCGGGTGCGAAGCAACCTCCATGCCGCGCCGCTTGACCAGCACCTCAGGTGAGGAGCCGACGAAGAAGTTGCCGGGGCGGCCGGCTGGGGTCAGATCGGCGATGAAGCCGTCGCGGGTGTAGGAGAGGTCGATAAGCCGCGCCGCGACGAGGCGCGGATCCACCGGCGGGTCAAAGGCGATGTCCACCGCGCGGGCGAGGACCACCTTGTCCAATTTGGAGGCCTCGATCGTGCCGAGCGCTGCCTCGATCCGGCGCAGGTGTTCTTGCGGCGCGGGGTCGTAGCTGGTCACGGAAGCGGAGAGGCGTGAGCCTGGTCCGACGCGGTAGTACGGGTGCGGCTCGAGCGTGCCGGATTCGCGCACGATGGTTTTCGGCACCGTGAGCGCGGCGGGGCAGTTTTGGTCGAAGGGCAGCGCGCCGACGACCATGTCGACCTCGCCGGCCTCGATGGCGTCGATGGCGGCGAAGGCGTCGGAAAACTGGCGCACCGAGCCCTGCGTGCGCACGGAGCCGTGGGCGCGGGACAGTAGGAAGTCCGGGGCGCTTGCGGGGCGTCCGTGATCAGGGGCGGGCGAGTTGTGCGCGGGGGTCTGCGGCATAAGGGGAGACTTTAGCAACCGCGAAATATACAGCAACTGTGGGGCAGTTCCATGCGAACTGGCAGAAACTTACAAGGTGAGTAATGTGGCATAAGTGGAGATTGTGAAAGCATTTGCTGGATGCATGGCTGCGCTCATGTTGGCTACTCAGGCCACCCCGGCTCCTGCTCAAGATCTGTCCTCAACGCTCGGTGGGCAGGTCAACGCAGCGATGGAGAACGCGAACAACGCTGTCAGTGACGCGGTGCGCAACGCGAATGCGGAATGGAACAAATTTGTCCGCATGGCCAATGAGTCTCTGCCGCCCGGCTCTTCGCTGCCGCACAACCCGCTTCCTGCACCGAAAGTGCCAGGGGTGCAAGCATGGGCACCGCAGGCAAAAGCCCCGATTGCCCCGGGCCGCAACGGAGAGATTGTCGGAGCAGGCCGCAGCTACCTCGTGTGGGTGCCTGCCAACTACAACCCGGCCCGCCCCACGCCGGTGATGGTGGGCTACTCGGCGTACCAGGATTCCACCGAGAATTTCCGCAACTACTCGCGGTTGCGTGAGTCCGCGGTGGGGCAGAACGCCATCATCGTCTACCCCCGCGCCATCGGGGCGTCGTGGGAGGGTTCGCCGACGGCGGTGACTCGCCCGGGCCAGGATATCCGCTTCGTTCGCGCAATGATCGACGATGTGCAGCGCTACTACAACATCGACCGCCGCCGCATTTACGCCACCGGCATGTCCACCGGTGGCGGGATGGCAGCGGTCTCGGCCTGCCACATGGCCGACCTCTTCGCTGGTGTGGCGGGTGTCTCTGGCGCCTACTATGCGCCAGTCAACCGCGGCTGCCAGCCAATCCCGGTCGCCTTTATGGCGGTCCACGGCACGGGGGACACACTCACGCCCTACCACGGCACGGTCCGGCGAGGGGAGCGCGTACTGCCGGTACCGACGATGTTCGCCTCCTACGAGCGCCGTAACCGCTGCGCCGGCGGCATCAACCGCGCCCCGGTCGGGCCGAACGCAACCCGCGTGTCCGCGCGCGGCTGCGCCAAGGGTGTGCAGGTGATCCAGGTGCACGGCTCGAACCACTACTGGTGGTACTCGCCGTCCGCCGCAGATGAGCTGTGGTGGTTCCTTTCGCGGCACGCGAAGTAGGGGAGACGGTGGGCGTCGAAAAGCGACTGCCCGCACGTAGGGGCTACTATTTACCCCATGACTGAATCTGCAATGCGAGTACGTTTTTGCCCATCGCCCACTGGCACCCCGCACGTCGGGATGGTGCGCACCGCCCTGTTCAACTGGGCGCAGGCGCGGCACAGCGGCGGCACGTTTGTCTTCCGTATCGAGGACACTGACGCCGCCCGCGACTCCGAGGAGTCCTACCAGGCCATCATCGAGTCGCTTGAGTGGCTCGGCCTGACCTGGGACGAGGGGATCAACGTGGGCGGCCCGCACGAGCCGTACCGCCAGTCGCAGCGCATGGACATTTACAAAGAGGTCCTGGACAAGCTGATTGAGGCCGGCGAGGTCTACCCGGCGTACTCCACCAACGAGGAAGTGCAGGAGCGCCATAAGGCCGCCGGGCGCGACCCGCAGCTGGGCTATGACAACTTCGACCGCGACCTCACCCAGGAGCAGATCGACGCATTCGAGGCAGAGGGCCGCAAGCCCGTGTGGCGCCTGCGCATGCCGGATCAGGACTGGACCTGGAACGACCTCGTGCGTGGCGAGGTGACCTTCAAGTCGGAGACGCAGCCGGACTTCGTGGTCGCCCGCTCCAACGGGGCCCCGCTGTACACCCTGGTCAACCCGGTCGACGACGCGCTGATGGGCATCACCCACGTCCTGCGCGGGGAGGATCTGCTTTCCTCCACCCCGCGCCAGATCGCGCTCTACGCGGCGCTGCAGCGCATCGGCGTCACCGACTTCACGCCCGAGTTCGCGCACCTGCCGTTCGTGATGGGGCAGGGCAACAAGAAGCTGTCTAAGCGCGACCCGGAATCGAACCTGTTCAACCATCGCGATGCCGGCATCATTCCGGAGGGCATGATCAACTACCTCGCGCTTCTGGGCTGGTCGCTGTCCGCGGACCAGGACATCTTCTCTGTCGACGAGTTTGTCAAGGCCTTCGACGTTTCAGACGTGCTTGGCAACCCCGCGCGCTTCGACCAGAAGAAGCTCGAGGCGATCAACGCGGATCATATCCGCCTGCTCGAGCCCGAGGACTTCCGCGATCGCCTGCGCGCCTATCTCACCGAGTACACCGATTTCCCGGCCGATTACCCGGCGGAGAAGTTCGCCCTGGCCGCCGAGCTGGTGCAGACCCGCATCAAGATGCTTGGCGACGCCTACGGGCTCCTCAAGTTCCTCGTCACCCCAGATTCCGAGCTCGAGCTCAACGAGAAGGCCGCCCGCAAGAACCTCAAGGAGGATGCGGTCGAGGCGCTCGATGAGGGTATTGCGGCGCTTGAGGCCATCGACGAGTCTGAATGGGCCACCGACGCCATCGACGCCGCGCTCAACGAGGCACTCATCCAGAAACTCGAGCTGAAGCCGCGTAAGGCCTTCGGCGCCTTGCGCGTCGGCGTCTCCGGCGAGCAGGTCTCCCCGCCGCTGTTCGAGTCCATGGAGCTTCTGGGCAAGGAGTCCACGCTCACGCGCCTGCGTGCCGCCCGCGCGGTCACGCCTTACGCAGCTGAGTAAGGTTTTCGCTTCTCGCTCGCTTCTCGACGCCCGCGTGCCCGCCCGGCACGCGGGCGTCGTCGTATTTGAGCACACTTACAACGGCGTCATTTTAACGCCTAAAAAGCGGCGATACGCAGGCGATTTGGTATGTATTGTACCTTCTGGTTATAGTAATCATCGTTGTTCAGAGCGAGCAAGGAAAAACTTCACAAAGAGTTTACTCCGGTAAGCACTGAAAAACGATGGCCTATGGTGTAATTGGCAACACAACGGTTTCTGGTACCGTCATTCTTGGTTCGAGTCCAGGTAGGCCAGCAACAGAACTTCACAAAAGTTGTTCTGTGTCCTAATGCCCCGTTCGTCTAGCGGCCTAGGACGCCGCCCTCTCACGGCGGTAACACGGGTTCAAATCCCGTACGGGGTACAAATCGCCGAGGCGGTCAGCTGAAAAGCTGGCCACCTCGGTTTTTGTGTATGGCTTCTGTGTTTCGGGGGTCTCAGTCCTCCTTTCGCGGCCTGGGGTGTTCACCGGTTGGGGTTCTCGCGGGGCGGGTCCAAACGGAGCTAGCTCCGTTTAGGAGATCTCGCGAGTAGCGACCTGGGGTTTCTCCGGTGGGGTTGGCGCAAATGGAGCTAGCTCCGTTTGGAAGGGCCTCCGGCGCTTATGTGGGGATGTGCAGTCTGTGAAGTTCCGGTCGCGCCAGTGGGGTAGAGACAAGGGCCCGAAGTCCAGGCCCATACCCGCTATCCCCTCATCTGTCGTCGCGTTGCCGTGCTGGGACATTCTGGGTAATGAAGTGGGGTCAATTTGGGTAATTCAGATGGGACAAAGTGGGTAATGAAGTGGGAGCAATTTGGGTAATAGGGTTCTCTACCTGCTAAAAGTGCAGCTATCATGCTACGGTTCTCGCATGGGCGAAGACGAGAACTCAACGAGATACTTGAGGCGGGAGATTGATACCCTCCTCGACGAGGTGATGCCGTACTTTCCGGCGATTGCGCTCGAAGGAGCGAAAGGCGTAGGGAAAACCCAAACCGCGTTCCAGCGTGTCGAGCATGTGCTGCAGTTGGATGCACCGGGAATGAGCGACCTGGTAGCGGCTGATCCCTCAATCGTGAACTCGCGGCAGGGAAGCGTGCTCATTGATGAGTGGCAGAAGTACCCACCGGTGTGGGATATCGTGCGCCGAGCGGTGGATACAGGTGCACCCGCCGGAGCATTTCTTCTGACGGGAAGTGCGTATCCGCCTCATGGAGCTGGGATCCATTCCGGGGCAGGAAGGATCGATACGGTGCGGATGCGGCCATTCGCGATGCAGGAACGCTCGCTGGCTGCCACGAAAGTGCGTATCTCGGACATATTCGGTGGAACGCAACGCAACGTTGAGGCCGAAGAGATTACCGTCGGTGCGTCGGAATACGCCGAGGAGATTTGTCGTTCGGGATTTCCGGGAATTATGGACCTGCCGCCGCGGCTGCGGGCAATGCGCCTGAACTCCTATGTCGAGCGTCTTGCAACGCACGAGTTTGAAGAACTGGGGCAGCGTATTCACGACCCTCAGTCGGTGATCCGCTGGCTCACTGCGTATGCTGCTGGCTCTTCGCGAACCGACAGCTACCAGTCGATTCTTGATCGCGCGACGCCGGGCGAGGCTGACAAACCGGCGAGGAAAACGACCCAGGGATATCGTCGTCTTTTGGAGCAACTGATGATTCTGGAGCCCCTTCCAGCATGGGACCCACTGCAGGCGGGTTTTCCTGCGCTGATCCGCTCGCCCAAGCACCACCTGTGTGACCCAGGACTGGCCGCAACATTGCTTGGCGCGACGTCGACTTCACTCATCTCTGGGGATCCAGCTCAAAGTGAGTTGTTTGCTCAGCTGTTTGAGTCTTTCGTGCTGCTGAGTGCTCGCGTCGCAGCAGAGACTCTTGGCGCGAAGACGTGGCATCTGCGCGCGCGGAAGGGGGAGCGTGAGGTGGACATCCTCGTTGAGGACATGGAGAAACGGATTGTGGGGATCGAGGTGAAGGTATCTCCGGAAGTCCGGGATGACGACGTTGCGCACCTTCATTGGTTGCGAGAACATTTGGGCCCGAAGTGGGCGGGCGGCATAGTGGTGCACGCCGGTAGCCACCTGTACCGGCGAGCTGATGGAATCTGGGTCGTTCCTCTCGCAGCGTTGGGCTAGGGGCGCGGGACGTCGAGAAGCGTGCTGGCTTCGCGCTGCGAAGTACCTGTGTCTTTGCTACGGTCAGGTTCGATAAAAATCGGCTCACTCGAAGGAGTATCGCTATGCGCTCGAAAAAGACCTTGACCACCATGTTTGCTGCGAGTTCCGTGGCTGCGCTGCTCGTCGGCTGCTCCGAGCCGTCGGAGGACTCGGCGGCGACGGGATCCGAAGGATCGACCGCTGCGAACGGCGAAGTGACGCTCACGGTGTACACGTCTGAGCCGGAGGAGAAGGTCGACGAGATCAACCAGGCTTTCGAGGAGGCTAACCCGGACGTCAAGGTAAAGGTCTACCGCGCCGGCACCGGCGACCTGACCGCGCGACTGGAGGCGGAGAAGACCGCCGGAAGCATCGAAGCAGATATTTTCTGGGCCGCTGATGCCCCCACGTTCGAGACGTACAAGGAAGCTGGCGACCTGGCCGAGCTCACCGACGTCGACACCTCGCAGGTGATTGACGCTGCTCAGGGCGCGGACAATATGTACGTGGGCACGCGCATCATCCCCACCGTGATTGCCTACAACACTGATGTGTACGACCAGGACAACGCGCCAGCGTCGTGGCAGGCCCTCACTGATCCTGAATACCAGGGGAAGCTCGTCATGCCGGACCCGTCCGTCTCTGGTGCGGCCGCGTACAACGCCACCGTGTGGAAGGGCGACGAGCAGCTGGGTGAAGAGTGGATCACGAAGCTGGGGGAGAACCAGCCGATGATTGCCAAGTCCAACGGGCCTACCTCGCAGGAAATCGCAGGCGGTGGGCACCCAGTGGGCATCGTGGTGGACTACCTGGTGCGTGACCTTGCTGATGCGGGCTCGCCGATCAATACGGCGTACCCGGAGGAGGGCGCGCCCTTTATCACCGAGCCGATCGCCGTGTTTAAGGATTCGGACGTGAAGGACGCGGCGCAGCGCTACATCAACTTCATCCTGTCGGAGGAAGGTCAAAAGATTGCAGTCGAGCAGAATTACCTGCCGGTGATCGAATCTGTGGGCACGCCTGGCGACGCACCGAGCTTGCAGGAGATTCCCTTGATGGAAGCGGACCTGGCTGCCTTGACCGAAGACCGTGAGGAAGCCGTGGCGTTCTTCCAGAACGCAGTGCAGTAACTCGCTTCGGAAGAGAAAACCTGTAGGAGTACTGTGCCCGACACTTTTCAGCGGCGCGTTAGCGGTGTGCGTCTTGTACGCCTCGGGGTGTGGCTCATCGTCGCCGCGCTTTTTGTTGCACCGCTGGCGCTTGTAGTTTCTCTCGCGCTTGGTGATAATCAGTTCCCCCTGCTCTTGCAGCAGGGATTGGGCGAAGCGGCGGCGAATTCTGTGGTGACCACGGTGGCGTCGTCAGCTTTTGCTGTTGTCCTTGGCGGGTTGGTGGCGCTGCTGCTCGAGCGAACCGACGTGTATGGCAAGAATGCGTTGCGCATCCTGCTGCTTTCCCCGCTGCTGATCCCGCCTTTTGTCGGCGCGATTTCTTGGCTGCAGCTTTTTGGCAACAACCAGGGGCTTAATGCGGTGTTTGGCCGCGAGATTTGGAATATCTACGGCGCCGACGGAGTCATCTTTTTGATGACGCTGCATTCATACCCTGTTGTCTACGTCATCATCGCCGCCGCGCTGCGCTCCATCCCCGCGGACCTGGAGCTCGCTGCGCGCATCAGCGGGGCGGGGAGCGCGCGCATCTTACGCACGGTGACGCTGCCGCTGCTGGGGCCTGCTTTTCTGAGTGCTTTCACGCTGACCGCGGTATCGAACTTGGCCGATTTCGGGATTCCCTCGATTCTCGGTTCACCGGTGCGCTTTGAAACGCTAGCCACCATGGTCTACCGCATGATGGAGTCTGGCATCGTGGCAAACCCGCTACAGGTGGTCTCCACCATTGGCTCAGTACTTCTGGTGCTCGGTATCGCTGCAGTCGTCGCAGATCACGTGGTGTCTTCCCGCGGGGTACACGCGACCGATGCAGGCGAGTCGATGCCACTGCCGCTCGGAGCCTCGCGCGCAGTGGTCTCTGTGATCTCGTGGGTGCTTGCGCTCGCGCTTACCCTCGGGCCGATTCTTGGCTTGACGTACCGTGCGCTTCTGCCGGCCCCTGGCGTGCCTTTCACGCTGCAGAACATCTCTTTGTCCAATTTCCAGTCCACGTTGCAGAACCCCCGAGTGGTGGAGGGGTTTACGAACTCTGTCACGCTTGCTTGCGGTGCGGCGCTGCTTTGCGGTGTGTTGGGCTGGGCAGTGGGGCTGTTGGTCACGCGCACCAGTGCGCGGACCAACACTGCGCTGACGCTGATCGTGCTGCTACCGACGTCGCTGCCCGGGCTGATCATCGGCGTCGGCTGGGTGATCTACGGCCGCTACACAGACCTGTACAACACGCGGTGGGTGATCCTGCTCGCGTACGTCTGCGCGTTCACCGCGCTTGTGCTCCAGGCAGTTCGCGCTCCGCTCGCTTCGATGCCGACAGCCGTGGAGGAAGCGGCGCGAATTTCTGGTGCGGGCCCGCTGCGCGCCTTGCTCGACACCACGGGGCGCATGGCGATTCCGGCGGTGGTCTCCGGCGCGGTACTAGTCGCAGTCACGGCGGTACGGGAGTTGACCGTGTCGATCTTGCTCATCGCTCCGGGCACCACCACAATCGGCGTGCAACTGTTTAATCTCCAGCAATCCGGCAATTACAACCAGGCCTCGGCGCTCGCGCTGATGTTCGCCGTCATCGGCATTGCCGCCCTCGCACTAACTATCCGCAACCCTGAACGGAGCAAATCGTGAGTGACATTCAACTCAGCGAATTGAGTGTGGTCTTTCCCGACGGCACAGTCGGCCTCGATTCGCTGAACGCCACCGTCCAAAGCGGAGAGTTCCTTGCGCTCGTTGGGCCTTCTGGCTCGGGCAAGACCACCCTGTTGCGCACGCTCGCCGGTTTCATTCAGCCCTCCTCAGGCAGCCTTAGCATTGCTGGCCGCGATGTGTCTGCCGTACCACCGGAGCACCGCAACATGGGCATGGTGTTTCAGCAGCACGCGGTGTGGCCGCACATGTCAGTTGCAGCCAATGTCGCGTACCCGCTCAAGCAAGCCAAAGTACCCAGTGCTGAGCGAAAAGCCCGCGTGGAGGAGGTCCTCGCGCTCGTTGGCCTCGCCGGCTACGGCTCCCGCAAGCCCGCGTCGCTTTCCGGCGGTCAGCGGCAGCGCGTCGCCCTCGCACGCGCCATCGTCGCGCGCCCGAGTGTGCTGCTTCTCGACGAAGCGTTGTCCGCCCTCGACGAGCCCTTAAGAGATGGGCTGCGCCGCGAGCTCGTTGCGCTGACCCGCACGCACAAACTGACCACCGTGCATGTCACCCACGACCGGAAAGAAGCACTTGCTATCGCCGATCGCATTGCCGTGTTGCACGACGGCGTGATCGAGCAGATTGCCTCTCCACCGGAATTGCTCGCCCGTCCGGCCTCCGCGTGGGTTGCGTCTTTCCTCAGCGATGCCACCGTCTTGCCGGGGCATATCCGGGAGGGAAGGGTAGTCGTCGAGAAGCTGGGCAGTTGGGTCTACGAGGGTGACGCGCACGAAGGCGCGAGCGTCGACGTCGCTGTGCAGCCGTCCATGGTGCACCTCGATGCCGCTCCCAGCTCTGGCAGCACTACGGCGGCAATGACCGTGGTCTCCGCGCTGTTCGAGCACAATGGCTACTCGGTATCGCTGCGCGCGGGCGAGCACACGTTCCGGTCATTCGTTGCAGGGGATACCCGGCCCGAGATCGACTCGCAAGTCACCGTGCAGATTGATCCTCCGCTCGTTTTCGCTTCCGAGCAGTAAGGACTCACCATGGAAACCTCCGCACAACGCGGTAGCGCCGCCGAAGTGTTCGCTGCGTTTCTCAAACTCGGCTGTACCTCCTTCGGCGGCCCGGTCGCGCACCTTGGTTTCTTCCGCGAGGAGTTCGTCGCTTGCCGCAGGTGGCTCAGCGACGCCGAGTACGCCGACCTCGTCGCCCTGTGCCAATTCCTCCCCGGCCCGGCTTCCAGCCAGGTTGGTATGGCGCTCGGGCTGCGTCGGGCTGGCATGCTGGGGTTGGTAGCGGCGTGGGTGGCGTTTACGGCGCCGTCGGCAATCGCCCTGGTCTGCTTCGCGCTCGGCGTGGGCAAACTCGGCAGCGTCGCTGACGCTGGCTGGCTCATCGGTATGAAAGCCGCGGCGGTCGCCGTGGTGGCGCACGCGCTGATCGGAATGGCCACGTCGCTGGTTACCGACAGGTGGCGCGCGCTTATCGCGGTTGTGGCGATGGTGCTGGTGCTGCTTGTGCCGAGCCCGCTCATCCAGGTCGCTGCGATCCTCGTCGGCGCGGCGGTCGGCTACACACTGCTGCGCGAAGCCGCCCCCGCGAACGAGCCCACGTCGGCACCGCCCCTCCCAAAGAGCACTGGAATCACGAGCCTGGCCATCTTTTTCGGGTTGCTGCTCGCGTTGCCGATCATCGCCCGTGGCAGCGACGTGGGGCTCATGCTTATCGACGGCTTCTACCGCGCCGGTGCCCTCGTCTTCGGCGGCGGACACGTCGTCCTGCCGCTGCTGGAGCAAGCCGTGGTGCCGACAAGATTGGTGAGCGCCGACGTCTTCCTTGCCGGCTACGGCGCAGCCCAGGCGGTGCCCGGCCCGCTGTTTACGTTCGCGTCCTTCCTCGGCGCGAGCGCGACCGGCATCCACTGGGCGCTGGGCGCGGTGCTCGCCACGGTGGCGATCTTCCTGCCCGCGGCCCTGCTCGTCGTCGGTGCAATGCCGTTCTGGGACGCGCTACGCGCGCATCCGGCGAGCCGGAGCGTGCTGGCCGGTGCCAACGCGGCAGTCGTAGGCATCCTCGCCGCCGCGCTGTACACACCAGTCTTCACCGCCGGTATCGCGGGGCCGGCGACGATGGCGCTCGCGGCCGCGGCCTTTGTTGCGCTGCGCTCATGGAAGGTCCCCGCCTGGGCAGTGGTCATCGCTGCGGCAGCGGTGGGACTGGTCGCGCTGTAGGCCACCCCATACCAGTGTGATGGGCCACACGTTCTATCGTGCGCTGTTGCGTTTCGACGGGGTAGAACCAGTAGCTGATTTGTGCAAGGGTCTTCCGCGCTGGTGTGTTCCCGCCTAGGGTGAGACGTAGCAGGTCAGACGCCCTCCCCGCACAATAGAACGCAAGGGGAGCAGAGCCGAAGACACGCTGGAAGTGAAGCGTCGACAGGAAGGAGACCGGATGACAGCAAGTGATACTGAGCATCACGACGGTGCCTCCGGCGCGGGCAATACGCCATACGCGGCATAGCCATAATCCGACTTCCAAATCGCAAGGGATGCGAGAAGCGGAGCTTCCGGCGAAACGGCTCGCGAAAGGGGCTGCACCACCAGCAAAAGGCTGGATGCGACGAAAAGAAAGGCGCACCTTAAGAGGGTGCGCCTTTTAGTATGTAGAAGATATCGAAAAACGCGCTCTACGCTGGCGATTTGTGCGTTTAATGTAAGACCCTCTATTGTTTACAAAGTCGCAAGGAACGCGAACGCGCCCCGTTCGTCTAGTGGCCTAGGACGCCGCCCTCTCACGGCGGTAACACGGGTTCAAATCCCGTACGGGGTACCACATGAAGTGGTCGGCATCAGCAAAGATGTTGGCCACTTTTGCTTTATCCGGTCACCACCACTTCGCGTCGGTGCTATCAAACGGCAGGTTCCACCGCTTCGCCATTTGCGCGAACACCGCCCGCTCCTGCGCACCCGAGAGATCGACGGTGAGTGCGCCCCGGTCGATCGACTTGCCGTAGGGGACCATGTACAGTGCCCAGCCGTTGTTGTGCTCGGGGTCGACGCGAGCGGCCTCGGCGCTCTCCACTACGAGGAAGTCCTTTTCTTGGGGCCCTCGGGCGGGTACTTCCGTGTCGTAGCCGAAGGTAAATTTCTGCTCCGGCAGGGGCATCCATTCGCCGTTCGGGTTAAGCAGCAGACACAACGCGGAATAGTTGTACACGTGGAGATCCTCGTCGCCCTTGCTGTACGCCCGCCCGTGTTTGATCAGGTCACCGATCAGGACTGGGTAGAGGCGCAACCAACCGTTATTCCATGCCTCCTGGACGCGGTTTCGGCGACGGATCTCCCGTATCCCGCGGTAGGCCATAAACCCGGCTGCGGCGTAGAACAGCAGGGCCATACACAAGAAGATGAAGGTGACGTGGAACAAACTGGGGTCGAACCCGGAAAGCGCCGCGTTGCCGATGAGCACGAGGCCTATAGGGAAGATAACGGTGATCAGGATCAGCTGCGTGCGCCGGATCAGCGTGGGTCGACCCTCGCGCTGAATGAGCTCGGCGATGCCGCTAGTATCTTGCGCTGGGTTTTCCCTCCCCACGGGGACGCCTTGGAGGGCGTCGCGGAGCCGGGTGTAGTCGGCGTCATAAAAGGGGAGCCTGGCGGAGGTGAAGTCTTCCCGGTTGATCATGTGGCCCAGGGTACGTCTCTTAATGGCAGGTGTCAGTACTTTTCCCACCAACGCTCGTCTGCGTCGTGTCCCGGCAGCTGCCACGTGCGTGCGATATGGGAAAAGATGCGCGCCTCATCTTCCCCGGACAGATTCACGGCGACTGCGCCCTGGTCGACGGGCTCGCCGTAGGGAGCCAAGTACAGAACCCAACCGTTGTTGTGTTGCGGGTCGACGGCAGGAGCCGCTCCGGATTCGGCGATGCGCAACTCATGCGGACCAGCATTGCGGTTGAGCCTGAGCAATTGCTCCTTTACCGGTATCCATTCGCCTTTGGGACTCAGTACGAGCGCTGGTGCGGTGCATGTGGCGCGCTGGCCTTTGGCAATGTGTTTCGCCGCGGTGTCCCCCTTCGGTACGAGGTCACCGATGAGCGCTGGAGCCACGCGCAGCCAGCCGTTTGCCCACGCCTGCTGGATTCGCTGCCGACGCCTACGCTCCCGGTACACGTACGAGCCCCGGCCAAAGACCATCATGAGTACCACCACGATCGTGAAGAAGGTATTGCCCGAGACCATTTGGGCAACAACCACAAAACCGGCCATAAAGAGGTAGGCGGGTATGGATTGCGGCTCGGGCTGGAACAGGCCCTTCTGGATGGGCAGGGAGATCCGTTCGCGCTGAATGAGCTCAGCAACGCCGGTGGGGTCACGCTGCGGATTGGGTGTCGCCACAGGTGCGTCCTGGATGGCCAGGGTGAGGCGCGTGTAATCCGTGTCGTAGATAGGCAGCCTGGAGGCGGTGAGGTCGTCCCGGTTGATCATGCGGCCCAGGGTACGTGCTCGACGCACACGGCGGTCGCCGGTTGTCACACTTGGTCAACCGGCGGCCGGAGCCTTGGCTAGATGTTGAAGTAGTCGCGGATCTGCTGCACAAGCTGCGGGTGCAGGTAGGTGAGCGCGCCTGCGATCACGGCGAGCAGTGCTGCGAGCACGCCCAGAACCGTGAAGATGATGCCCGCGGTGCTGCTGCCGGCCTGCTTGGTATCGACGGACGGTTCCTGCGCCGTCGTGGTCTTGGTGATGGTGGTCGGCCCCTCGACCGTTGAGGTGTTCGTCAAGGTCTTCTCCACCGTGGTGGGCACCGTCTTGGTCACCTCGACCTCCTTCGTGGTCGGGGAAGTCTGCGTGGACGTCGAGGTCACCACAGTGTCCTCGACCGTGGTGACGGTGGAGGTGGCGGTCTTCTCAGAAGACACCGTGGTGGTGATGACCTCGGGCTCCGACTTTGTGGTCTCGGTTGCAGTCGCGGTGGTCGTCACGGTTGCGGTGCCTGCTTCCGAAGGCTTCGTAGGCTCCGCAGAAGTGGTTGCAGTCGGCGTTTCTTCGGGGTTCTCGGTCGGTGCCTCTTCCGGTACCTCTGCGTCCTTCTTCTGCAGCGTGACCTGATCCACCACGTACGGGGTGTTGATGTTGTAGGTCGTCAGCTTGAGTGCCTCGGGGCTGACCTCGACGCTGGTGTAGTCCGGGTTGTAGTCCTGGCGCCAGCGGGCGGTGGAGTCGTGCGCAAGGTCTGCCGCGTACTCCTCGCGAATGCGCGGGTGGGTGTTGCCGTCCTTGTCCTGGAAGTCATAGTACTTGCCGCCGGTGGCGGTGGTGGAAGTGACGTAGAGGACCTGGTTCTCGTCCGGGATGAGCACGTCGCCGGCCTTTGCGGCACCTTCGGGGATGACGGGCTCGGCACCCTCCATAAGGTGGCTGCGGGTGTAGATGTGGTCGTGGCCGCTCAAGACCAGGTCCACGCCGGCGTCGGAAAGCTTCGGGGTGAGCTCTTCGCGCAGGCGCACCACGTCGTCGTCGGTGTAGTGGGTGCCCTGCGAGAACGGCGCGTGGTGGAAGCCTACGATGACCCAGTCCGCCTCTGCTCCGTGCTCGTCGATGGCGTTTTGGACGAACTCGGCGTGCTGTGCGATCTCATCGGACTTGGAGGCGTTGCTGTCCAGGCCGATGAAGAGCACGTTGTTGTAGTTAAAGAAGTAGTTGCCCGAGTCGTTTTCCTCGTTGGGCAGGTAGAACGCGTCGTTGAAGTGGCGCTTGACGGTGTAGGTTTCGTGGTTGCCGCGCAGGACGCCAAGGCGGTAGCTGCGCAGCTTCTCCGGGGCGGTAAACGCCTTGGTCTGCGCTGTGGCGGAGCCCCAGCCTTCAATCTGGTCGCCCAAGTGCATGATGAAGGAGGCATCCGGGTGCTCAGAAGTTGCGGTGTTTACGGCCTTATCCCAAGCAGCGGCCTGCTCTTTCACCTTGGTGTCAACGCCGATCTGCGCATCGGCGAAGGCGAGGAAGTTCCAGGTGTCGTCGCCAGAATCGGTGGTGAAGGTGTATTCGTCGGTCCAGCCGGCGCGGTCGCTGCCCACGCGGTAGGCGTACTCGGTATCCGGCTCAAGGCCGGTCATCAGCGCCTCGTGTGGGCCGCGCTCGGACTCCACACGCTGCTTGTCGTCGGGCGAAGAGGTCTTCCAGTACTCAAGGTACTGGGCACCTGTGCGGGAGGTCTGCCAGGCAACGTTCGCCTGCGTCTCGTCGGCACCAATGCCGAAGGTGAGGCGATCGATCTTATTGGTGGCGGCCTGCGCGGTGGGGACCGCAACCGTGGAGGCGGACAGGGCTGCGGTCAGCATGATGGCGACAGCAGGGCGCAGCAGGCGATTCGGACGGCGGGAAGTACGCATAAGGGTCATGGTTTGCTACCTAACCTGAGCGTTTTTAACAGCCGGTTACAGGCAAAGTGCCCGAAAGCTGAATACAAGGTGAACTTTTGCCAACATCAGGCTGTTCGCCTTGCAGGTGCCCGACCGCTGGTTGAAAGTAAGCGACATGAACTCAGAAATCCGTGTGAATCGTCGTGTCGTCCTGCAAGCTGCCGCCGCCTCCGCGGCTGCCGTAGCGGTGGGTGCTGGAGGCGCCTACGCAGCCCGTACCTCCACCGTGTCCACCCCGGAAACACCTACGCAGGCTGAACAGTGGGACTTGCCCTTTCTCCACGGCGTTGCCTCCGGCGATCCGCTGCCTGATCGCGTGATCCTCTGGACGCGCGTGACGCCCTCGCGCGATGCGCTGCCTGGCTCGGGCCTGGGCGAGGACGTCGAGCTGGAGTGGCAGCTCGATACCTCGGAGGACTTTAAAAACCCGCAGACCGGCACGGTTGTGGCCATCGCGTCAGCGGACCACACCGTGCACGTGGACCCGACTGGGCTTTCGCCGGACACGGAGTACTTCTACCGCTTCATCGTGCAAAGCGGCGAGCACGCGGGCGCGACGTCGCCGGTGGGACGCACGCTGACCGCGCCCGCGGAGGATGCCGAGATTGAGCAGCTCAACCTCGCCATCGCCTCGTGCGCGAACTGGGAGTCCGGGTTCTTCAACGCCTACGGGGATATGGCGCAGCGGGCGCGCAACCGCGAGATTGATCACGTGGTGTTCCTGGGCGATTACATCTACGAGTACCCGACTGGCGAGTACGCGGGTAAGAGCGGCGTGGCGCGCATGCACCACCCGGAGTGGGAGATCACCACGCTCGAGGACTACCGCCAGCGCTACGGGCGCTACCGCACGGATCTGCACCTGCAGGCCGCCCATGGCGCGTGCCCGTGGATCGTGGTGTGGGACGACCACGAGATTGCCAACAATAACTGGCGAGATGGTGCGGAGAACCATACGGATGGTCGCGTTGAGGGGGAGTGGGCGCAGCGTCGAGAAGCGGCGATGCAGGCCTACTTTGAGTGGCTACCGGTGCGCGCCGAGTCACTGTCCGGAGAGCGCCGCCTCTACCGCCGCTTCAATTTCGGAACGCTCGCGCAGCTGACGGTGATGGACCTGCGCACCTACCGCGACGCGGAGACGACCGGCTCCCAATTCAATGACCCGGATCGCACCATGCTGGGCTCCGAGCAATTCAACTGGCTGACCGAGCAGCTGAAAAACTCCACGGCGCGCTGGGACGTGCTGGGCAACTCGGTGATGATCTCCCCGATGCGCTTTGCCACAATCGCCGGCAACGATAAGGCGAACGAGGCTATCGGCTACATCCGGGAGCGCTCCACCGGCATCGCGGTGAACTCTGACCAGTGGGACGGCTACGCCGCCGAGCGCGACCGCCTGCTCACCATGTTGGACGAGCAGAACTCCAACGCCCTGTTCCTCACCGGCGACATCCACTCCGAGTGGGCGAACTCGATTTCTGCAACCTACGGCGAGATCGGCTGCGAGATGGTCACCACTTCGATCTCCGCGCCGAACGTGGATGAGATCCTCACCAGCGCTTTTGGCACCTACCACCCCGAGGACAACTCGACCTCGCTGCTGGTGGAGAAGGTTATCCGCGACAACAACCCGTGGGTCAACCACATCGACTTCGACGCGCACGGCTACGGCATTGCCAGTATCCACCACGATTTTGTGGACATGTGCTACTACCGCGTATCCGATGTGGAGGACCCGGAAGCCACCGTCGCGCTCGGCGAAAAGCGCCAGTGGCGCATCGGCGAGGGCTTCGTTGATGCTTAGCGACGCCTACAGCGCCGCCTCCAAACGACTCCGCGCAGCCAGCAACGCCTCGCCCCACTTCCCAGCTGGGCTGGGGGAGAGCCTTTCTGCCGGGCCGGAGACGGAAAGCACGGCGATAACACTGCCGTCGCGGTCGCGAACCGCGGTGGAGACGGAGGCAAGCCCGATCTCGCGCTCGGCGACCGATTCCGCCAGGCCGGTTTCGCGGACTTTGCGGAGTTCGGAGGCGGGGAATGGCGTGGCGTCGATAAGCGAGAAGGCGGCGTAGACGCGCGCGGCGGAACCCGCGGCGAGGGAGAGCTGCGAGCCCACGGGCACGGTGTAGGTGAGCCCGGCGGCCGGTTCTTCGGCGGCGATGCACGTGCGGGTCTCGCCGGTGAGCTCGTAAAGCTGCACGGCCTCGCCGGTGGTGGCGACGAGGTCGCGCATGATGGGGGAGGCGGCGCTGAGCAGCAGCGGGGACGTGCCCGAGGTGAAGCTGGCGAGCGCGGGTCCGATCGTCCACGCGCCCGATTCGGTGCGCGAGAGGATGTGGTGGACCTCGAGTGCTGTGGCGATGCGGTGGGTGGTTGCGCGCGGCAGGCCGGTTTCCTCGCTGAGCTGTGCGAGCGGCTTTTCCCCGCGGGCGACGGCGCGCACGATCGCAACCGAGCGGTCAAGCACTTTGATGCCGGAGTCTTCGCTATACTGTCTCACGTAATGGATAATACCATCTCGCATTCTGGGAAGAATTCACGCTTCCCGGGCGCGGGCACCAAGGAGGAACAGTATGGCACGCACGCCGCAAACCCTGGCAGAAAAGGTCTGGAACGACCATATCGTCAAAGCCGGTGAGAACGGGGAACCCGACCTGATCTACATCGACTTCCAGCTCCTCCACGAGGTGACCTCCCCGCAGGCTTTCGACGGACTGCGCATGGCCGGGCGCACAATGCGCCACCCAGAACTGCACCTGGCCACCGAGGACCACAACGTGCCCACCGACGAAGGCATCGTCAGCGGCAACCTCCTTGAGATTACCGAGCCGACCTCGCGCACCCAGGTCGAAACCCTGCGCAAGAACTGCGAGGAGTTCGGTGTGCGTCTCCACCCGATGGGGGACGTCAAGCAGGGCATCGTGCACACCGTCGGCCCGCAGCTGGGCATCACCCAGCCCGGCATGACGATCGTCTGCGGCGACTCGCACACCTCCACCCACGGCGCCTTCGGCTCGATCGCCATGGGCATCGGCACCTCCGAGGTCGAGCACGTCATGGCAACCCAGACGCTCTCGCTCAAGCCCTTCAAAACCATGGCGGTAGAGGTCACCGGCGAGCTCGCTGAGGGTGTGAGCGCAAAGGACCTCATCCTCGCCATCATCGCCAAGATCGGCACCGGCGGCGGGCAGGGCCACATCATCGAGTACCGCGGCGAGGCCATCGAGAAGCTGTCCATGGAAGCGCGCATGACCATCTGCAACATGTCGATCGAGGCAGGCGCGCGCGCCGGGATGGTCGCCCCGGACGAGAAGACCTTCGAGTACGTCAAGGGCCGCGAGTACGCACCGAAAGGTGCTGACTGGGACGCGGCGGTGGAGTACTGGAAGACCCTGCCGACCGACGAGGGCGCAACCTTTGACACCGTCGTGGAAATCGACGGCTCCAGCCTCACCCCGTTCGTCACCTGGGGCACCAACCCCGGCCAGGGCCTGCCGCTGTCGAGCAACGTGCCCGACCCGGAGGATTTCACCGATGAGAGCTCCAAGCAGGCCGCCGAGAAGGCGCTCGCATACATGGACCTCACCCCGGGCACGCCGCTGCGCGACATCGCCATCGACACGGTCTTCCTCGGCTCGTGCACCAACGCGCGCATCGAGGACCTGCGTGCCGCCGCCTCGGTCGTGGAGGGTCGCCGCATTGCCGAGAACACCCGCATGCTGGTCGTGCCTTCCTCCACGCTGGTCAAGCAGCAGGCGGAGGAAGAGGGCCTGGACCGCATCTTCACCGAGTTCGGTGCCGAGTGGCGCACCGCCGGCTGCTCCATGTGCCTGGGCATGAATCCGGATCAGCTTGCGCCAGGTGAGCGTTCGGCGTCGACAAGCAACCGCAACTTCGAGGGCCGCCAGGGCCCGGGCGGGCGCACCCACCTCGTTTCGCCACTGGTTGCCGCGGCCACCGCGGTCACCGGCCACCTCGCTAGCCCCGCCGACCTGTAAAAGGAGAAACACATCATGGAAAAGTTCACCACCCACACCGGCGTCGGCGTGCCGCTGACCCGCTCTAACGTTGACACCGACCAGATCATCCCCGCCCGTTACCTCAAGCGCGTCTCGCGCACCGGCTTCGAGGATGGCCTGTTTTCCAACTGGCGCGAAAACCAGCCAGATTTTGTGCTCAACCAAGAGGACTACGCCGACGGCTCCGTGCTTTTCGCTGGGCCGGACCTCGGCACCGGCTCGTCGCGTGAGCACGCCGTCTGGGCGCTGATGGACTATGGCTTCAAGGCCGTGTTCAGCCCGCGTTTCGCCGACATCTTCCGCGGTAACTCCGGCAAGGCCGGCCTGCTCGCGGGCATCATGAGCGAGTCCGACATCGAGCTGATCTGGAAGCAACTGGAACAGCAGCCCGGCCTCGAGGCGACCGTCTCGCTCGCGGACCGCACCGTCACTGTCGGTGAGAACACCTACACCTTCGAGATCGACGACTACACCCGCTGGCGCCTCATGGAGGGCCTCGACGACATCGGGCTCACGCTTCGCGACGAAGCCGCGATCGCCGAGTTCGAGGCCAGCCGCCCCGCGTTCAAGCCCGCGGTACGCTAACGCACTCGCGTGCTGCGCGGGCTACTCCGGGAGCTGGCGCAGCACCTCGGGCGCGAACTCGGAAAGAAACGCCTTCGCAGTGTTGACTACGCCGAGGATGCCGCGGTCGAGGAAATCGCGGAACTGCTCGTCGGTGTGCTGCCACTGACACGGCAGCGCGTAGGAAATGCCGAGGGCTGCGAGGTCGCGCTCCGGCTCCTCGATTGCGATTGCGGTGGGGAAGGAGCGAGCGTTGTTGAACTGCTCGCAGAATTCGAGCACGTCGGCAAAGCGGTCGGCCTTGATTTCGGCCACGCCGATGGTGGTAAACAGCACGATCGTGTTCGAGTTGTAGGAGATATCCATCGCGATCCCGGCAAACACCGTCTTGATCGTGTCCGGATCTTCTGCGTCCGTGTACGTCCACTCCTGTGCCTGAAAGTAGTCGCGCACGCGGTCCAGATTGGTCTGCTTCATGGTGTTAGGCCTCCCCGTCGGTAGCAGCGGCGCGCAGCTGCGGCAGCTGCTCGTTGAGCGAATCCGTGGCGTAGCGCAGCATGGCGAACGTAAAGTCCAGGATCTTATGCAGCTGGTCGTCGTCGAGGCCGCCGACCGGGAAGAACGGGGCGTCGATAAACGCGAGCATCGCCCCGTCCTCCCAATCCACCCGGTGCGCGCGCAGGCGCGGTAGAGAACGGTTGAGGTGGTTGACTGCCCGGCGCAGCGCCTCCTTGTCCTCGTCGCTGTGCGCCTTGCCCAGCCAGCGCGACACGATGTTGAACATGTCGCCCTCCAGCCGGAAGAAGCAGACGGCGCTGGGGAACGCGGTCACCGTCAACCCATCGGACTCGCTGCGGTAGTGCTTGAGGCCCATCGCGTCCAACGTCGCCTCAACGCGCTCCTGTGTCACGGGAGCCAAAGCCATAAACGCCTCTTTCCTTTTCTTATTGCACGGGCCTATTGCACGGGCAGCGGCGAGGGCAGGTAGTCCGCGCCCGTGAGCTGGCCCTCGTGGAAGGTCAGCGACCACACGGAGCCCTTCTTCGACTTGATCTCAGTATCGATCGGCAGCGTGCCGTTCGCCGACAACCACGCTATCAGCCCCGGGATGGCCTCGCCCTGGCTGCAAATCACGCTGGTGCCGCCGGCCTCGATCACCTCCTGGAAGGCGCGCTTTGCGCCCACCATGTCTTCCAACCAGGCCTTATCGCCGAAGCGGGTCTCGACGGTGATGTCCAAGCCCAGCTCGTCCGCGAGCGGTTCCACCGTGGAGTGGCAGCGGTCCGGCCGCGCCGAGAAGATCCGCTGCGGTGCGAAGGGGGCGAGCAACGGCACCAGCATCTCCGCCTGGCGGCGCCCCTTCTTGTCCAGCGGGCGCAGGTTGTCGTCGCCTGCCCACTTCTGGCGCTCGTGCGCGCGGGCGTGGCGCACGAGGAGGATGCGGGCGTCGGCAGGCCGCGAGAAGCGCTTCTGCGCCTTCTCCAACACCTCGCGATCCAGCGCGTAGCTCATCAGCTCCTTCGCCTCCGGGATCGGCAGCCAACGGATCTCGTCGACCTCATCGTTCGGGGTGAACTCGCCGCCGGTGACCTCGCCGGTCCAGTAGTAGACCACCTTGGTGGTGTTCTTCACCGGGTAGACCGTCTTGCCCAAAAGTTTGCCCAGGCGGATGTGGTAGCCGGTCTCCTCGCGGATCTCGCGCACCGCGGTGGCGACCAGCGACTCGCCCGGGTCCAGTTTGCCCTTAGCCAGCGACCAGTCGTCGTAGTGCGGGCGGTGAATGCAGGCCACCTCAATCGAGGAGGTGTCGTTCCGGTCGCCGCGCCACAGCACCGCACCGGCGGCGAGTGTGGTGCGCGTGAACTCGTCCTGCGGGCGCTTCGGCACCTCCTGGTGGCGGCCCGTCAAGAACATCTCCCCGGCGATGTCCTTGTGCTGCTCGTGCAGTTTCCCCTTCAACGATTTCTTCTCAGCCATACCCGCTATCTTTGCCTACCTTGCCGGGCTGCGCCACGCGCGGCACGCCCCCGCGAGGTGTTGATTGTCCCAACACAGGTCTTTCGCGCGCGAAGCGACGGAGTCGGGACGGTGAAACGGGCGCGCGGGTGATAGGTTGAAACAACGTTCGGTGGCAAATGGATCAGGAAGGCATGCACAGCGATGGTCAATGTGGCAGTACTCGGCGCTGGCTCTTGGGGAACCACGCTTGCGAAGGTCTTTGCCGACGCCGGCAACGCCGTCGACTTGTGGGCACGCCGCCCCGAGCTGGCGCAGAAGATCGCCGAGACGCAGGAGAACCCCGACTACCTGCCCGGCATCACGCTGCCGAAGGCGGTGCGGGCTACCTCTGACGCCACTGAGGCCCTGGACGCCGACATTGTGGTTTTCGCCGTGCCGAGCCAGACGATGCGCGAAAACCTCACCAAGTGGGCGCCGCACCTGCGCACTGACTCCACGCTACTGTCCATCTCCAAGGGCATTGAGACCGATACCCACCTGCGCATGACGCAGATCATCGCCGAGGTCACCGGGGCCGAGGAGGACCGCATCGCCGTGCTGTCGGGGCCGAACCTGGCCAAGGAGGTCGCGCTCGAGCAGCCCGCCGCCACCGTGATCGCCTGCAGCGACTTGAACCGCGCGAAGCTCGTGCAGGCCGCCTGCGCGACGAGCTACCTGCGCCCCTACACCAACGAGGACGTGGTCGGCTGCGAGATCGGCGGCGCAACCAAGAACGTCATCGCGCTCGCCTGCGGCATGGCCTCCGGACAAGGATTGGGGGAGAACACGCTAGCCTCGCTGATCACTCGCGGGCTCGCGGAGATCACCCGCCTGGGTACCGAGTTGGGCGCCGATGCGCGTACCTTCTCCGGGCTCGCCGGGCTGGGGGACCTGGTGGCCACCTGCTCCTCGCCGCTGTCACGTAACCGCACCTTCGGCTCCGCGCTGGGCCAGGGCGCGACGATCGAGGAGGCGAAGGCTGCGACGAAGGGGCAGGTTGCGGAGGGCGTGGTGTCGTCGAGAAGCATTTTCCAGCTCGCGCAGGAGCGCGGTGTCGACATGCCGTTGACCCAGGCCGTCTACGCGGTGTGCCATCAGGGTGTGAAGGTGCCCGAGACGATTGCGGCGCTGATGGGGCGGAGCAAGAAGTCTGAGTAGGCCCCTGGTGTAGTCTCGTCATGTGATTCGTATAGCCGTTATTTACGGTGGGCAGTCCACCGAGCACTCGATTTCCTGTATCTCGGCCGGCGCGGTCATGGCGCACCTTGCGCCCGAGCGCTACGAGATTTACCCGGTCGGCATCACCCGCGGCGGGGCCTGGGTGGAAGGTAGCCGCGACCCCGTGGCGGGCGCGACGCTGCCGGAGGTGGCAGGCGAGCGCGAGGTGGCGCTCTCGCTGAATCCGGATCGGCGCGGGCAGTTTATCGACGTCGCGACAGGCGAGGTCCGCGCTACCGTCGACGTGGTCTTCCCCGTCCTGCACGGCAAGTTCGGCGAGGACGGCACCATCCAGGGCCTGCTCGAGATGGCCGGGCTGCCGTATGTCGGCCCGGGCGTGTTGGCCTCTGCTTGCGGGATGGATAAGGAGTACACCAAGACGCTCGTGCGCGCCGCCGGTGTCGCAGTTGCGGAGCAGGTGGTGCTGGGCAGGGGAGAGTCGCTGGACGAGGCGCAGCGCGGGATGCTTGGGCTTCCAGTGTTTGTAAAGCCCGCCTCGGGTGGCTCTTCGATCGGCGTGTCCAAGGTGGAGAACTGGGAGGCGTTCGAGGAGGCGCTCGCGCTGGCCTTCGAATCCGATACGAAGGTGCTGGTGGAATCCGAGCTGGTCGGCGACGAGGTCGAGGTCGGCGTGATCGAGCACCCGGACGGCCGGATCGAGGCCAGCGTGCCCGCCCGCCTCAACGGCACCGAAGACTCCGCAGAGGGCTTTTACGGGTTCGAGACCAAGTACTTAGAAGACGGCGTCACCGCGACGATCCCCGCGCCCTACGAGGACGCGGTGATCGCCGAGCTGAAACAGCTCGCGCTGCGGTGCTTTAAGGCGCTGAACTGCAAGTCGCTGGCGCGCATCGACTTCTTTGTCACAGAATCAGGCCCGGTGCTCAACGAGATCAACACCATGCCCGGGTTCACCCCGATCTCCATGTATCCGCAGGTGTGGCAAGCCAGCGGGCTTGACTACCCGGCGATGCTGGACCTTCTCGTCACCACGGCGCTCGAGCGCGCCTAGCGCTCCGGCAGCGTCTCCGCGATCAGCTTGGACAGGTTGGTCACGGCCTCGTTGCCCTCGGACTGCGGCAGGGAAGCGGCGACGTCGGTCACGCGCCCGAGGGCGTACCAGGTTGAGGTGGTCGTGCCGTTGGCAAGGGTGGTGTCCTCGAACCAGGGGACATCGTTGACCTGCGACAGCTGCGCGCCGGCGGCGTAGTTCTCCGGCTCCGCCACCCCGCAGCGCACCACGACCGGCTCCTTGCCCTCGGCAACCCAGGCGAGGCTATCTTCGCCCTCCGGTTGCACGCGGCGGTAGCCTTCGGCGATTTCCTCCGGCGCGGCGTCGACAAGCGCGGCGCAGGCTTGCGCGTCCTTCGTGTTTGCCGCGGGCTTGAGCTGCGACAGCGGCGTAGGGGCCGGCTGCTGCTCTTCGGCGGGCAGCATGGAGACATCCAGGCCTTCGAGGGGAGTGTCGGCCCGGCCCAGGGCATTGTCGTCGGCGGTGACGGCAACGGCCGGCGAGCGGTCGACGCTGAACCATGTGGACAGGGTCGAGCCCGGAGTCGCATCGTCGACGCGCAGCCAGCGCGCCCCCGCCGCGTCGAAGACCAGCGGCTCCGAGTACGCGGTGTACTGCGCCGGCATGTGGACCCCGCAGCGCAGCGTGATGCGCTCGGTGGAAGAGGACTGCCAGGCCGCCGCGCCCTCGGGCGCGGGTTCGGCGAGTTCGGCGCGGCGGTGGCCGCCGAGTTTGTCCGGCAGGGCGTCGACAAGCGCGGCGCACTCGGGCGAATCCGCGGCAGGCGAGTCGAGCTCCGACATCGCCACCGGCTGCTGCGCCGCCTTCGTGACGAAGTAGCGCGCGCCGCCAAGCACCGCCACGACGAACACCAGCGCGAGCCCAAGGCTGAGCAACACAATGCTTCGGTTAATCTGTGAGTCGTTCGCCGCGGAATCAGTCATGGCGTCACAGTCTATCGAAAGGTGCGTGCCCCTCGTGATCACTACCGGGTTTCCCACCGTCGGGCCCTCGCTTGCCGACGTCGGCGAGCAGGCCGTCATCGACGCCATCGTCGCCGCCTCGCCCTCGCCCATCAACGGCGATGACGCCGCGGTACTCACCCCCTCGACCCCGAACTCGCGCGTAGTCGCCGCCACCGACATGCTCGTCGAGGGCCGCCACTTCCGCGCAGACGTGACCACGCCGGAAAGCGTCGGCCGCAAGGCCGTGATCCAGAATTTCGCCGACATCGAAGCCATGGGCGCCCGCCCGATTGCCGCGCTACTGGGCATCGCCGCGCCGCCGACCACCCCGCTTTCCGTTGTCGAGGGACTCGCGCGCGGAGTGGGCGCAGCGACCGCGGCGTACTCCACCGAGCTCGTCGGCGGGGACGTCACGCAGTCGCAGCAGCTGGTCATCTCCGTGGCAGCCATCGGCTCGCTCGGCGGGAACCGGGAGCCGCTGACCATGGCTGCCGCCCGCCCCGGCCAGCGCGTGATCGCCCACGGCACCATCGGGTATTCTGCCGCGGGCTTCGCGCTTCTCGACGCTGGCGTGGACATCCCCGAAGCCCTCGAACCCCTCGCCCGCGCCCACCAAGTACCGCAGCTGACCCCGGGCCGCGGCGTGGTCGCGCGCGCGGCCGGCGCGACCGCGATGACGGACAACTCCGACGGCCTCATCCACGATCTTTCCCGGCTGGCGAAGCGCTCCGGAGTGGGCATCGACCTCGCCAAGCTCGCTATCGCGCCCGACGACCTGCTGCGCCAGGCCGGCGAGCTGCTCGGGGTGGACCCGTGGCAGTGGGTGCTCGCAGGGGGAGAGGACCACACGCTGCTGGGCACCTGCGACGGCTCGGCCCCGGTGGGCTTCCGCTCCATCGGCACCGTGACCCGCACCCCGGGCGTGCGCATCGACGGGGAGGCACCAACTTACACCTACGGATGGGAGAGTTTCGGATGAATCTGCCGGTACACGAAACCTGGCACGAGCCTTTGCGCGGCGTGGAGGACCAGATCCATGCCATGGGCGACTTTTTGCGCGCAGAGCAGGCCTACCTGCCGCGCGGCAACGACATCCTGCGCGCTTTCGCGGACCCATTCGACGAGGTTCGCGTCCTCATCCTCGGCCAGGACCCGTACCCCACGCCTGGCCATCCGATGGGCCTTGCCTTTTCTACCCAGCCTGGGGTGAAACCGCCGCGCAGCCTGGTCAACATTTATAAGGAGCTCAACGACGATCTCGGCGTGCCCCCGCGCGCCGACGGCGACCTTACCTCCTGGTCGCGCCAGGGCATTTTGCTGCTCAACCGCGTACTGACCGTGCGGCCGGGCAAACCCGCCTCGCACCGCGGCAAAGGATGGGAGCAGGTGACCGAGGCCGCGATCACCGCGCTTGCGCAGCGCGGTACGCCGCTGGTGGCCATCCTGTGGGGCCGCGACGCCCAGAGTGCCGCCCGCTTCCTCGGTGACACCCCACGGATCGAATCGCCACACCCCTCGCCGCTGTCCGCCAGCCGCGGCTTCTTCGGCTCGCGCCCGTTTTCCCGCGCGAACCAGGCCTTGGTTGACCAAGGTGGGCAGCCGGTGGACTGGGGCCTGTAAGATATCCGCTCATGGTGACTCCTCCCGGCTTCGACGGTGCCCGCCTGCGCTCCTGGGCGCAGCGCGCAGCAACCGAACTTGATCGTCGACGGGTGGAGATCAACGAGCTCAACGTCTTCCCCGTCCCCGACGCAGACACCGGCTCGAACATGGCACACACGATGGCAGCAGCCGTCGCCGCTACCGAGGCGCTAGACGCGCAGGCGAGCGCCTCGCAGGTCGCCGAGGCACTCGCCCAGGGCGCGGTCCGCGGAGCGCGCGGCAATTCCGGGGTGGTGCTCTCCCAGGTCATCCGCGGGATCGCGCAGTCGATGGTGGAAGAGACCGCAGGCGGGGTCGTCGTCGCGGACGCGTTGGCCGCAGCTGTGCGCTTCGCCGACCGCGCGATCGCGGAGCCGGTCGAGGGCACCGTGATTACGGTGCTGCGCGCCGCCGCTGTTGCCGCCGCGGAGGCGGTGGCCGATCAGTCGGGTGGTGCGCCGTCGATAAACGCGGTGGCGCATACGGCAACGGAGGCCGCGCGCACCGCGCTCGCGAACACCCCCTCCCAGCTTGAGGTGCTGCGTGAGGCCGGGGTCGTCGACGCCGGCGGCACCGGCCTGGTCATTTTGCTCGAGGCGCTTGTCGACGAAACCGCCCACGCCCAGACCCCGCCCCCGGTCGCACAGGACACCGAGGCGGAGACTGCGAATACGCAGCACGGCGAGCCCGGGAACCTGGAAGTCATGTTCTACTTCCACGGCGATATCGACGCGCTCGAGGCCACGCTGGGCGAGCTCGGCGACAGCCTGGTCACCGCGCGCGCGAACGAGAGCGAGGGCACCGTGCACATCCACTCCACCCGCGCTGGTGCCGTGATCGAAGCCGCCTACGCCGCGGGCCAGGTCAGCGATCTGCGCCTAGAGGTGCTGCCCGCCGAGCCGGTGACGCACGCGCCCGGGCGCACGATTATCGCCGTGACCCCGCCCGGCTCGCTGACCGAGCTGTACACGCAGGCGGGCGCGATCCCCGTCGCACCAGGCGAGGATGTGGTCGCCGAGGTACTCGCCGCAGTGCGCCGCTCCGGCGCACAAGAGATCATCCTGCTGCCCAACGGGCTGTTGGACAGCCGCAACCTGGTCGCTGTGGAGAAGGCGGCGCGCGCTTTCGAGCAGTCCATCACGCTTTTGCCGACCGTCCGCTTGGTCTCCGGCATCGCGGCGCTGACCGTCCACGACGCGGCGCAGCCGCTGGCCACGGCCGCGTTCACCATGTCGGAAGCCGCAGGAGAGATGCGCACCGCCGTGGCGCACCGCGCGGAGAAGGCCGGGCTAATCCAGGGCGGGGCCGTAGGCAAGGGAGACATCATTGTGAGCGCGCACGGCGAGACCGTGCTGATTGCCGACACCGCCGCCGAGGCGCTGACCGGGGCTTGCGCGCGGCTACTCGAGCACGGCGGCGAGCAAGTCACTGTGCTCTACGACCCGCTCGCCGTCGACCCGACGACGCTCGACCGCCTGGAGGAGAAACTCGGCGTGGAAGTGGTGGTCTACCCGGCCGATGGCCTCGGTGCGGTCGCCGAGATCGGGGTAGAGTAGCGGCCATGCTTGGGTTTGAAGATACGCGCCCGCTCAACCTGGTCATTCCCTTGAAACAGGCGCGTGCGCTGTCCAAGCACCTCGGCATCGAGACCTGCGGCCAGCTGCTGCAGCATTACCCGCGCCGCTACCTGCAGTACGGCAAAGGCACCGACCTGCGCCAGATGGAGGAGGGTACTACCGCCACCATCATCGGCTGGGTGGAAAACGCCACCCACATTTCAAATACAAAGAACCCGCGCCGCCCGATCTACCGCATCGAGGTCCACGACGGCTACCAGCGCGTCGCCGCAACCTTCTTCGGTTCCACGTATGCACAGCGCGTGCTCAAACCCGGCCGCCGCGTGATGCTCAACGGCAAGCTCAACTTCTTCCGCAATGCCCCGCAGTTGCAGCACCCGGACTTCGTGCTTCTCGACGGTCCCACCCAAGCCACCGGCTCCCTGAAGCAACTCATGCACTTCGGCGAGCTCGAGGAGATCCTCGCTGGGCGCGAATGGCTCCCACTCTATCCCGCGAAGAAGGGCGTGAGCACCTGGACGATCATGGGCGCGGTCCATAAGGTGCTGCGCGATCTGCCGCCGATCGAGGAGCCGCTCGGCTTCACCCCAATCGGCATGCTGCCGCTGAACTCCGCGGTGCGCCAGATCCACGAGCCCGGGCCGGACGGGCCCGCGCGTGCCCTGCACCGCTTGAAGTACGACGAGGCGCTCTCCGTCGCGCTCGCGATGGGGGTGCGGCGCGCGGACGTCGCTCACCGGCGCGCGCCAACCCTGCCGCGAGTGCCGGGCCGCGACCAGGAAACGCTGCTGGAACGTTTGCCTTTCGACTTGACCGCTGGCCAATCGCAAGTCTTCAACGAGATCTCCGCCGACATGTCCGCGGTCAAGCCCATGAGCCGCCTGCTCCAGGGCGAAGTCGGTTCCGGCAAAACCGTCATCGCGGCCCTTGCAATGCTGCAAGCCGTGGACAACGGGGCACAGGCTGCGCTCCTGTCCCCCACAGAGGTACTCGCGCTCCAGCACGCGCGCTCCTTGACCGAACTCATGATGCGTGCCGGCCTGCCCACACGCGTCGTCGCGTTGACGGGTTCCATGCCGGCGGTGCAGAAGCAAGAGGCTCTGCTGCACATTGTCTCCGGCGAGGCCGACATCGTGGTGGGCACCCACGCCTTGATCCAGGATTCGGTGGAGTTCTTCCGGCTGGGTGCGGTGGTCGTCGATGAGCAGCATCGCTTCGGGGTGGAGCAGCGCGACCAGCTGCGCGCGAAAGCGGGGGAGACCACCCCGCACCTGTTGGTCATGACTGCGACTCCGATCCCGCGCACCATCGCGATCACGGTCTTCGGCGATTTGAGCGTGTCCACGCTCAAGGAGCTGCCGGGCGGGCGCAAACCGATCCGCTCTTCGGTGGTGCCGCAGTTCAAACCCGCGTGGGTGGCGCGCGCCTGGGAGAAGATGCGCGAGGAGATCGCCCAGGGCCGTCAGGCCTACGTGGTGTGCCCGCGTATCGAGGGCGAGGGCGGCGTGGACGAGATCGCCGCCCATTTGGCTGCCGAGGAATTCCCGGACAGCGAAGTCGCCATCCTCCACGGCCGCATGAAGGGCGAGGAAAAAGACGCGGTGATGGCCGACTTCGCCGCGGGCGCGATCGACGTGCTGGTTTCCACCACGGTCATCGAGGTCGGCGTCGACGTGCCGAACGCCACCGTGATGATGGTCCGCGAAGCAGAACACTTTGGCATCTCCCAGCTGCACCAGTTACGCGGGCGCATCGGCCGCGGCGGGTATGAATCCTGGTGCCTGTTCCACACCCTGGCTGAGCAGGGCTCGCCGTCGTTTACGCGCGTGCAGCAGGTCGCCGCGACCACGGATGGCTTCGCACTCGCCGAACTCGACCTGCTCAATCGCCGCGAGGGCGACGTGCTCGGCACCGACCAGTCCGGCCTGCACCGCACCCTGCGCCTGATCAACCTGGTCGACGATCTCGAGCTCGTCGAGCGCGCCTACCGCGACGCCGGCAGCATCGTCGCCGACAACATCGAGTTCGCCCGCCACGCCACCGCCAATTTCGTCGCCGAGGACTTCGAGTACCTGGATAAGAGCTAGCCTGGCCGCGCACGTTAGAGTGTGTGGCATGAACCGTATCATTTCCGGCGAAGCCCGCGGCCGAAAAATCAAGGTCCCGCCCGAGGGCACCCGCCCGACCTCCGACCGCGCCCGCGAGGGGCTGTTCTCCTCCCTCCAGGTCCGCTTCGGCTTTGCGGGGGCGAACGTGCTCGACCTCTTCGCCGGCTCCGGCGCGCTCGGACTGGAGGCTGCCTCGCGCGGCGCGCAGCAGGTGGTGCTCGTGGAGAACGACCCGCGCGCGGTGGCCGTCATCGAGACCAACGCGAAAGTCGTCGGCCACCCGGACGTGCACATCGAGCCGGTGAAGGCCTCCACCTATGTCGCCCGCGCGCCCCGGAACCACTTCCACATGGTGCTCGCAGACCCGCCCTACGAGCTCGCCGATGAAGCCGTCGCCGAGATGGTGGCCGCCCTCGAGCCATTGCTTATCGACGGCGCCGTAGTCGTCGTCGAGCGCCACCGCGAAAGCCCCGAGACCGCCTGGCCTGAAGCCTTCACCCCGACCGGCCAGAAGCTAAAGAAGCGCACCTACGGGATCGCGCGCATGGACATGGCTGTCTACTCCGCACCTACAGAAAGTGAAAACGCATGACGATCGCAGTCTGCCCCGGCTCCTTCGACCCGATCACCAACGGCCACCTCGATATCGTGCGCCGCGCCTCGCACAGCTTCGACGAGGTCGTCGTGCTAGTCACCGGCAACCCGGCGAAGACCTCGGGGCTGTTTAGCGTCGACGAGCGCATGGCGCTCATCCGCGAAGTCACCGCAGACATCCCGGGCGTGCGCGTCGACTCCTGGGCGGGCCTTCTGGTGGACTACACCAACGAGCACCACGTCACGGCCCTGGTCAAGGGCCTGCGCTCCTCCCTGGACTACGACTACGAGCTGCCGATGGCGCAGATGAACCGGCGCCTGTCCGGCATCGACACCTACTTCCTCATGACCGACGAGAAGTACGGCTACGTCTCATCCTCGCTGTGCAAGGAGGTGGCGAAGTACGGCGGCGACGTCACCGGGCTGGTGCCGCCTGCCGTGCGCGCGGCGATGGAGGAGAAGTTTCGTTGATCTGGCTCGCGATCGGCGTTGCCGTCGTTGTTGCCGCCGGCGCTATCTCGCAGCGCGTCTCCGGCATGGGGCTCGGCCTGATCTCTGCGCCCGCGCTTTCGATCATGCTCGGGCCCGTCGTGGGCATCATCCTGATCAACGTGTTGGCCACCTTCAACGCGGTGGTCAACACGTGGTCCATGCGCGCGGACATTGACTGGAAGAAGTGGGCCCCGATCGCCGGAGGTCTTGCGTTTGGGGCGGTGCCGGGGGCCTTCGTCATCCGCGCGGTCTCGCCCTCGGTGCTTTTGGTCGTGGTGGGCGTGATGCTTATCCTGGCGCTCAGCGTCGTCACCCTGGGCAAACGCTACGTGCCCCGGGTCGAAGGCGTACTACCCGCGGCGCTTTCCGGCGCGGTCGGGGGCTTTATGAACACGCTCGCCGGGGTGGCAGGGCCCGCCATCACCGTCTACTCGCAGGCTGCGCGCTGGCCGCAGCGCACCTACGCCGCGACCCTGCAGCCCATCTTCCTCTGTTCCGGGGCGATCTCCTTTCTGATCAAGGAGGTCACCGGAGCGGCGAACTTGGCGTCGATCCCGCTCGCGTTCTGGGGCGCGGCCGCCATCGGGCTGATCGTCGGCCAGGTCGTGGGTACGAAGCTCGCACCTCACGTCCCCGCGGCGAAGGCGCATAAGGTAGCCCTCGGACTCGCCTTCTTCGGCGGCTTCACCGCCCTTGTGCGCGGGCTTGTCGCTTAGAACAGCGTGGAGAGGAACGACTTCGTGCGCTCCTCCTTGGGATTGTCCAGCACCTCGGCGGGAGTGCCGTACTCGATGATCTGCCCGTTCGCCATGAACGCAACGTGATCGGCCACCTCGTGCGCAAAGGCCATCTCGTGAGTGACCACCATCATGGTCATACCGCCGGCCGCAAGGTCCTTCATCACGCGAAGTACCTCGCCGACGAGTTCGGGGTCGAGGGCGGAGGTTGGCTCGTCGAAAAGCATGAGCTTCGGGTCCATCGCCACCGCGCGCGCGATGGCGACGCGCTGCTGCTGGCCGCCCGAGAGCTGGATCGGGAAGGCCTCCGCCTTCGAAGCCAGCCCGACCATCTCGAGCAGCTCCATTGCGCGGGCCTTCGCCTTCGTGGGGTTCTCGCCCTTGACGTGGATCGGTGCCTCGATGATGTTTTCCAGCACCGTGCGGTGGCCGAAGAGGTTGAAGTTCTGGAAGACCATGCCGATGTCGCGGCGCTGCTTCGCGGCGTCCTTTTCGCTCATCTCGTAGAGCACGCCGCCACGCTCGCGGTAGCCGATCAGATCCCCGTCGACGTAGAGGCGGCCTGCGTTGACCTTCTCCAGGTGATTCACGCAGCGCAAGAATGTGGACTTGCCGGAACCGGAGGGCCCGATCAGGCAGGTCACGCTACCCGGCATGACCTCGAGGTTAATGCCCTTGAGCACATCGAGCTGCCCGAAAGACTTCCACACATCCACCGCTTGGATCATCGGCGTAGTTTGTACCGTCATGGCTTAGCGACCTTTCTTCTCAGGAGCGTTGATGACTTCCACATTCGACGGGATCGTGCCCTCCGCGTCCGCGAGGCTCGCCAGCTGACGAGCTGTGAGCTGACGCGTCGCGCCGCGCTCGAAGTGGCGCTCCAGGTAGTGTTGGCCCACCATGAGCAGGGAAGTGATGACCAGGTACCAAGTCGCCGCGACCAGCAACATCGGCACCGGCTCGAACAGCGCCGCCGCGATATCCATCGAGCGGCCGTACAGTTCGAGCGAGTAGGGGACCGCGACCACGAGCGAGGAGGTCTTCAGCAGCGAGATGAACTCGTTGCCCGTCGGCGGAATGATGATGCGCATCGCCTGCGGCAGCACCGTGCGCGACATGGTCTGGCGCCAGCTCATGCCGAGCGCCTTCGACGCCTCGACCTGGCCCTCCGGCACCGAGGACACACCCGAGCGGACGATCTCGGCCATGTATGCCGCCTCGTTCAAGCCAAGGCCGACGACCGCGAGCGCGAACGCCGAGGAGGTAAAGGGCTCCAGCGAGATCTGCGCGAACCCGAGGTTAATCGAGTCGTAGATCGCGCCGATCAGGCCCCAGAACATCAGCTGCACGTAGATCGGGGTGCCACGGAAGATCCACAAAAACACCCAGGACACCGCGTTGAACACGGGGTTCGGGCTCATGCGCATCACCGCGAGCAGCACGCCGCCGACCACGCCGATGAGCATGCCCAACAACGTGATTGCCAGCGTGTGCAGGCCCGCCACCGCGATACGGGTGTCGAAGAGGTACTGGAAGTAGGTGTCCCACCCGTAGGCCTCGTTGCGCGCCGCGCCAATGATGAACCACGCGACGAGCAGCAGCAGGATCGCGGCGAGGAACCAGCGGCCAGGGTGGCGCAGCGGCTTCGCCTCGATGCGTTCCGGCTGGGTGCGCCGGTTGTCTACCTTGTTACTCATTGTGTTTCTACCCCAGCTTTTCAATTGGTTGTTCGTTGAGCAGCGCTTCGTCTAAAAGCCCCGTACCGACGTTCCACTGCGCGAGGATGCGCTCGTAGTCGCCCGTGTCAATCAGGTGCTGCATGGCCTGCGCCATCGCGGGGCCCAGCGCGGAACCCTTCGGCACAGCGAAGCCGTAGGGGGCAGCGTCGAACATGTCGCCGACGAGCTCGAGTTCACCGTCGGAGCGCTCGACAGCCCACGCGGTGACCGGCGAGTCAGCGCTGTACGCGTCCGCGCGGCCGACAAGTGCGGCGAGCGCGGCGTTATCCGCGGTGTCGAAGGACAGGATCGTAATCGGTTCCTCGCCGGCGTCCTCGCAGGCTTGCGCCTTGGGGCGCACGTCATCGGTCTCGGAGACCGTGGTGCGCTGCACCGAGACGGTGAGCCCGCAGGGGTTCGACGGGTCCACGCCGGCCCCGGGCTGCTGCGCCCACTGGATACCGGCGTAGAGGAAGTTGACAAAGTCGAAGGACTTGCGGCGCTCCTCGTTGTCGGTGAACCCGGACATGCCGGCGTCGAGGCTGCCTGCCTGCACCGCGGGCAGGATCATGGCGAAGTCCATGTCCTGGGGGTCGTACTCGAGCCCCATCACGCCGGCGACGGCGCGGCCGAGGTCCATTTCCAGACCAATGATGGCACCGGTGGAGTCTTTGAATTCGAAGGGGGCGAAGGGCGGGTTCGCGCCGATGGAGAGCTTGCCGTCGGCGGCGACTTCCTCCGGGACAAGCGCCGCGATTTCCGGCACGGCGTCGGGGACGATCGGTTCCCAGCCCTCGGGGTTGCCGCCTTCGGTGTTGGTCACGCAGCCGCTGAGCAGTGTCGCTGCGGCGAGGCAGGTCGCGAACACACCTGCGCTGCGCGTGGGAGATGTAGCGTGCATGGGACTTCCAAAACGTTGAAATATACTAACCACTGTATATTAATCGTTTTCCCGCCTGGTGGGAAGTCGCCACACACCGGCGGTTTTACTGCTGGGCCATGCGGATGCCGCGCATAATCAGCTCGATGGTCTGGCCAATGATGAGCATGCCGATCAGCGTGGGGATCAACGCGGAGGCAGCCTGGCTCGAGCCTGCGGAGCTCTGCGCGAAATCCCCGGTGAAGAAACCGGACGACATCATCGCGGAGCCCTGCGCTTCCTGCTTCCACAGCTCCACCGGGTTCGCGGTGTCCGGCACGGAGGAATTCTTCGCCCAGGCCTGGACGAACTCCTTACCGTCGCCCTCCTCCATGTCCTTAGTCCAATCGAGGAACATGTCAGAACTGGACACCTTCTTCACCGGGTTCTTCTCCGGATCGAGGTGCATGGGGTCGTTCTCGGCGTCGTAATCCAGCGACCCAAGGGCGTCCTTCGGGGCCTCGCTTTCCGACGCCCCCTCATCCGCACCCGCAAACGGCGCAGATGGGACAACGGACAGGACAAGGGTCGCGGCAACGATGCCGGCAAGAGTGGTCTGACGCATGCGGACATCCTAACCGGAAAGCTGGACCACTGTCTTATCGATAGGTGCCCAACCCTTATTAGACGCGTGTTTTGGGCCGTTGGTTCCGTTTCGGGCCAATAATGGGTGTATTCTCACATTTGCTTGTTTTGG
>OJLW01000081.1_pt1 | contig 51871 bp, 47 predicted proteins | sample 1597021 | NCBI WGS metagenome assembly OJLW01 (sample SAMEA3904676, study PRJEB24821) | metagenome | biome: Builtin; feature: hospital; material: surface | place: USA | collected 2013-06-03
GAGATAGCGTAGCGTCTCGTGGGCTCGGAGATGTGTATAAGAGACAGGGGTCGGGCGAATCGACCGCCTCGATGCGATCCCCGGTGGCCTGCTGGTAGCGGCGGATCCACTTGCCCGGCGCGGCGCCGGTGACGAAGGCGAATGAGAGCATGCACAGAATGCTACCGTGTGCAGCATGACTCAGAAGACGCCGTCGAGCACGGCCATGAAGCCGGAAACCGCCGCCAAGAAGCTGGGCGTGTACCTGCCCGCCACTCCGCAGGAGTTTCAGGAGGGTGCGGTCACCCACGCCGAGCTGCGCGAACTGCAGCACAACCCGCCGGAGTGGCTCAAAGAGCTGCGGCTTAACGGCCCGCATCCGCGGCCGGAGGTGGCGCGCAAGCTCGGCATCTCCATTACTGCGCTGAAGAAGCACGAGATGGATCGCCCGCTGACCACCGCAGAGATCAGCGAGCTGCTCAAGAATCAGCCTGATTGGCTGCGCGAAGCCCGCGCCGCGCTCGCCGCGCAGCGCGGTCACGAAGAAGAAGCCTAGAGCATCTTCCAGTCTTCCAGCTCTGGGTAGAGCGGGTACTTCTCCGCCAGCTTGTCGACGCGGGCGTGCAGCGCCTCGACGTCGGCAGCCTCGCCCTTGATCAGGGTTTCGGCGATGATCTCGGCGACCTCGATGAAGTCTTCCTTGCCGAAGCCGCGGGTTGCCAGCGCCGAAGTACCGATGCGCAGGCCGGAGGTGACCTTCGGCGGGCGCGGGTCGAACGGCACGGCGTTACGGTTGACGGTAATGCCCACGCTGTGCAGCAGGTCCTCTGCCTGCTGGCCGTCCATCTCAGAGTTGCGCAGATCCGCGAGCACCAGGTGCACGTCGGTGCCGCCGGAGACGACGTCGACGCCAGCCTCCTTCGCGTCCGGCTGGGTCAGGCGCTCGGCAAGGATGCGGGCACCCTCGATGGTGCGCTCCTGACGGTCCTTGAACTCGGGCATGCCCGCGATCTTGAACGCGGTGGCCTTCGCCGCAATGACGTGCATGAGCGGGCCGCCCTGCTGGCCGGGGAAGACCGCGGAGTTGAGCTTCTTGTGCAGGTCCTCGTCGTTGGTGAGGATGAAACCGGAGCGCGGGCCGCCGATCGTCTTGTGCACGGTGGAAGAGACCACGTGAGCGTGCGGCACCGGGGAGGGGTGCACACCGGCGGCAACCAGGCCAGCGAAGTGGGCCATGTCGACCCACAGGTAGGCACCGACCTCGTCGGCAATGGAGCGGAACTCAGCGAAGTCCTCGTGGCGCGGGTACGCGGACCAGCCGGCGATGATCACCTTCGGCTTGACCTCGCGCGCCTGCTCGCGCAGCTTCGCCATGTCGATGGTGTGGGTGTCCTTTTCCACCTCGTAGGCAGCGACGTTGTAGAGGCGGCCGGAGAAGTTGATCTTCATGCCGTGGGTGAGGTGTCCACCGTGCGCCAGGCTCAGGCCGAGGATGGTGTCCCCCGGCTCCGCGAGCGCCATGAGCACTGCCGCGTTCGCCTGCGCGCCGGAGTGCGGCTGCACGTTGGCAAACTTCGCGCCAAAGACCTCCTTGGCGCGCTCGATCGCCAGCTCCTCGACCACGTCGACGTGCTCGCAGCCGCCGTAGTAGCGCTTGCCCGGGTACCCCTCGGCGTACTTGTTGGTCAGCACGGAGCCCTGCGCCTGCAGGACGGCACGCGGCACGAAGTTCTCGGAGGCGATCATCTCCAAAGTGTTGCGCTGCCTGCTCAGCTCGTTGACAATGGCGTCGTGCACCTCTGGGTCAAAGGTGGCGAGATCCTGGTAGCGGAAGTCATCAGACACGTGCTCCGGGTCCTTTCACTTGTATTTAAGTAGCAATTCTGCACAGCCGCTTCAAAAACACGGCCGCTGGCTAGCAGTATAAACGGCCGACCCTGCGCGCGGGGCCACCTGTATTCACCTGCCCTCACCGGTGTTTGGAAGAATAGCTGGCATGGCTCAAGGCGCACGGGGCTTCGATTCCAGCCCGTATCTGGATTTCCACCGCGACGATTGGCGCAAGCGGCGCGCAAAGATGCCGCAGGTGCTCACCGCAGACGAGGTAGAAAAACTCAGCGGTATCGGCGAGAACCTGGATCTCCAGGAAGTCGCGGACATCTACCTCCCCCTCTCTCGCCTGATCCACCTGCAGGTGCGGGCGCGCCAGAAGCTCACCAACGCCACCGAGACCTTCATCGGCGGCGACCCGGGGCATGTGCCCTTCATCATCGGGCTGGCTGGCTCGGTGGCGGTGGGCAAATCGACCACCGCGCGCGTGCTGCAGGTGCTGCTACAAAGGTGGGATTCGCACCCGCGGGTAGACCTGATCACCACCGACGGCTTCCTCTACCCCACCGCGGTGCTGGAAGAGCGCAACTTGATGGCAAGGAAGGGGTTCCCGGAGTCCTACGACCGTCGTAACCTCATGCGTTTTGTCACCGAGGTGAAATCGGGCAAGCCCGTGGTCAAGGCTCCGATCTATTCGCACAACGCCTACGACATCTTGCCCGGCGAGTTCATCGAGGTCCGCCAGCCCGACATCCTGATCCTGGAGGGCCTGAACGTGCTGCAGACAGGGCCGACGCTGATGGTGTCGGACCTGTTCGACTTTTCCATCTACGTGGATGCCGCGACCGAGCACATCGAGCACTGGTACATTTCGCGCTTCCTCAAGCTGCGCAACACCGCGTTTACGAAGCCGGGCGCGCACTTTGCCAGCTACGCGGGCCTTGACGACACCGCCGCCTCACGCGAAGCCCGCGAGCTGTGGCAGTCGATCAACCTGCCTAACCTGGTGGAAAACATCCTGCCGACGAAGGTGCGGGCCTCGCTGGTGCTGCGCAAGGGCTTCGACCACACCGTGCAGCGGGTGCGCATGCGCAAGATGTAGGCGCTACTTACCAAAGCGGCGCGAGCGCTGCGAGTACTCGCGCAATGCGCGCAAGAAATCGATCTTGCGGAACGCCGGCCAGTAGGTGTCGGTGAACCAGATCTCCGAGTACGCGGCCTGCCACAGCAGAAACCCGGAGAGGCGCTGCTCGCCCGAGGTGCGAATGACCAGGTCCGGGTCCGGCTGGCCAGAGGTGTAGAGGTGCTCAGAGATGGAATCCACCGTGACCGCCTCGGCGATTTCGGCGGCGCTGGCCCCCTTGCCCGCCTCGTCCTGGATGAGCTCGCGTACCGCGTCGACAATTTCCTGGCGGCCGCCGTAGCCCACCGCGATGTTGACGGTCAGCCCGGCCTTGCCCGTAGTCGACGCCGCAGAGCGCTGCATGCGCGCCACCACGTCCTCCGGCAACAGGTCAAGGTGACCAACCAGGCGCACTCGGCACGTGTAGTGCTCGGTGGCGAGGCCGTCGATGACGTCCGAGATGATGTCGAAAAGCAGCTCGACCTCTTCGGAAGTGCGCTGGAGGTTCTCCGTGGACAGCAGGTAGAGCGTGACGACGTCCACGTCCATCTCGGCACACCAGCGTACGAGCTCACCAATTTTCGCCCCGCCCGCGCGGTGCCCCTGCGAGATGTCGCTCAGCCCGGCCTCGCGGGCCCAGCGGCGGTTGCCGTCGGCCATCACGGCGATGTGCTTCGGCCGCTTCTTGCCGCGCAGCTCGCGCCGCAGGCGGTACTCGTACAGCGGGTACAGGATTTTTTCCAGCACAGTCACGCCCCTCACCTTACCTTTTGGCGCTGCTAGAAGATGCGCTTCTTGCTCCGGTCGTACACGCCGGCTTCCTGCATTGCTTTGTCCACCGCCTGCGTATCGAAGGGATCAATGCCGTGCGCTTGCGCGAACTGCTGGCGGCGACGGAAGCGGGAGAAGCGCCGGTGAAAAGCGTATCCGAGCGTGAGGATCGCCGCAGCCAGCACGACGATGATCAACAGCCCTACCGGCGAGGCCTTGCCAAAGTCCGGCCCGACCGGCGTTTCCGCCGGTGCCTGAGCAAGCACAAAACTGGTGGCGTTGGTGGCGGAGGCGGCCAGCGTGGAAAACATCGAGCTCATTGGTTCTTAAGTGTCCTTCACTTCTCTACTTCTCTGTGGCGGGTATTCCCGCGAACAGGTCATCCTCGGGCAGTGTCGTCTCAACGCGGCTGCGCGCGAGCTCAAACTCCTCAGTTGGCCAGACTTCCTGCTGGTCTTCGACCGGGCTGGCCAGAAACGCACCGGCCGGGTCGATCTGCGTGGCGTGTGCCCTTAGGGCCTCGGCGCGGTTGGAAAAGTACTCGCTGCACTCCACCCGCGTGGTCACTCGGCTCATCACGTCCGCCTTGTTCTGCTCCCAGCGGGCAATCATCAGCTCGTAGGGGCTGGGCTTGCCCTGGGCAAAGAGACGCTCCTGCAAAAGCTTCATGCGCTGCAGGATGAAACCGTGGCTGTAGTACATCTTTAGCGGCGTCCACGGCTCCCCCGCCTCGGGCGCGAACTGCGAGTCACCGGACTTCTCCCAGGCCAGCATGGAAATAGCGTGCACCATGAGGTGGTCCGGGTGCGGGTAGCCGCCATTTTCGTCGTAAGTGATGATCACGTGCGGGCGGAACTCGCGTATCGACGCCACGAGCTTCTTCGTCACCTCCACCGGGTCCTGCACCGCAAAGGAGCCCTCCGGCAGCGGCGGCCGCGGGTCGCCCTCCGGCAGGCCGGAGTCCTGGTAGCCAAGCCATTCGTGCTCGACGCCAAGCGCAGACACCGCACGCGCCATTTCTTCCTCGCGCACGGCGATGATGTTCTCCAGCACCCCGGGGCGGTCCATCGCCGGGTTCAGAATGTCGCCGCGCCGACCGTCGGTACAGGTCACTACCTTCACGCGGTGCCCTTCGGCGGCGTAGCGCGCCATCGTTGCCGCACCCTTAGACGACTCGTCGTCGGGGTGGGCGTGGATTGCCATTAACCGCAAGCCAGTCACTGAGAAACTCCAACTTTTGTAGGGGGTAGTGCGTTAGCTTCGGCCCATCTTAGTACGATCAGGGTCAAAGTCATCTTTCACTCCCGCAGCAGTTTGTGAGGTCACCGTAGTGTCTAGCTCGAGGTCGCACTCCTCTTCCACTCCCACCCGCCAGCGTTATGGTGCTGACGCGGAGAAGAGCTCGAACCTCCCCGGGCGCATCGTGGCTATTGCCGCTGTGCTGCTCGTCGGGTTCATGATCTTCGCTGTCGCCCGCGTGGTGAGCGACCGCTCCGCGCAGCCGATCAGCGCAGATTTCATCTCCCAGGAGCGCGTCGACGATGCAACCTCTCGCCTGTGGATCGATGTAACCCGCGACGACCCGGAGGTTCCCGCCTATTGCATCGTGATCGCGGTGGACTACGACCACGCTGAGATCGGGCGTCGTGAAGTGGTGCTCCCCGCCGGGGGCGAGGCGATGCAGCGCATCCCGGTAGACATGCCGGTCAGCGGGGACCTCGCCTCGGGCCGCGTCTACGGCTGTTCTGAGCAGATCCCGGCCTACATGGATGCGCAGAGTGCCTTCTACGCTGCCAGGTAGCACCTCGCCGGTGTGATAAAATCCCGGCTGTATATTTGTACGAGCAAGAAGAGTGTTCCGTCGGACTGGGCCCGACCTGTATACCAGGCGGGCTCGTTTGACGTATGAGGGAAGGGTAAACCGCATGGCTGATACACAGAAGCAGTACATCACCCCGGAGATGAAGGCCAAGCTCGAGGCAGAGCTGCAGGCGCTGATTGATAACCGCCCGGTCGTCGCAGCCGAGATTAACGAGCGCCGCGAGGAAGGCGACCTGAAGGAGAACGCGGGCTACGACGCAGCGCGTGAGCAGCAGGACCAGGAAGAGGCCCGCATCAAGCAGATCTCTGAGCTGCTGGCCAACTCCACCACCGAGCGCACCGGTGTGGTCGAGGGCGTCGCGCACGTGGGTTCTGTCGTGCACGTCTACTACGACGGTGACGAGAACGATAAGGAGACCTTCCTGATCGGTACCCGCGCGGCCTCCACCGACAACAAGGACTTGGAGACCTACTCCGAGAACTCCCCGCTGGGTGCCGCCGTGGTTGGTGCCTCCGAGGGCGAAACCCGCACCTACACTGCCCCGAACGGCCGCGAGATTTCGGTGACGATTCTCACCGCGGAGCCGTATGATTCTGTTAAGGCGTCCACGCCGCGCGCTTAACACGCTAGATTCTAAAGTTCAATCTCAAGAAGGACTGATCCTGTGATTTCCGTTTCCCGCACCGCTGCGGCCGGCCTTGTCGCCGTGGCAGCTGTTTCCCTCGCCGCATGCCACCCGCCGCACCAGGTCGATTCCGAGCAGAAGATCGACACCGCTACCAGCCAGAAGGCTGAGTCGCTGGCGTCCTACGGCGCAACTCCCTCCGCCTCCAGCGCTACGGCCACCTCCGCTGCTGTGGCGGATGAGACGCCGACGATTGCCAACTGCGGCGCTGTCGAGCTCGAGCGCCCGACCGAGATGACGCTGGATTGCCAGGGCCAGGACGACTTCCTGCGCAACATCACCTGGGATTCCTGGGAGGCTGACATGGCCACCGGCACCGGTACCCGCGTCACCGAGAACCCGGATGCGCAGCAGCCGGAGGTTGCCATCTCGCTGAGCAACCCGCAGGTGGTCAACGGCGTGCTGGCCTACACCGACATCACGGTGGACGGCACCGCGATCTACCCCGAGGGCAACTAGACCACAGCACAAAAGCCCGGCCCACAAAAGTTTGCGGGGCCGGGCTTTTGTTATGCGCGCCTAGCGGTCTTGGAAGAGGTAGAGCAGGCGCAGGATCTCGGTGTAGAGCCACACCAGGGTCACGGCGAGGCCGAGTGCCACGCCCCACGCAGCCTTCTCAGGCGCGCCGGTGCGCACCAGCTTGTCAGCCACATCGAAGTCCTGCAGGAAGGACAGGGCGGCCAGCACGACGCAGACCAGGCCGAAGATGATGGCGAGCGTGCCGCCGCCGCGCAGCGGGTTGATCCCGGTGAAGATGGCGAGCAGGAAGTTACCCAGCGCCATGATGGCCACGCCGAAGATCAAGCCAGTGATGATGCGGTTGAAGCGCGGCGTCACGCGAATGGCACCGGTGCGGTAGACCACGAGCATGCCGATAAAGACGCCAATGGTGCCGACGATCGCTTGAAAGACGATCATGCTGCCGTTCGAGTCACCGACCTGCATGCCTGCGAACAGGAAGGAGAAACCGCCGACGAACACGCCCTCGAAGACGGCGTAGAGCAGCGTGAGGGTCTTCGAGCCGAAGTTCTTCGAGAACGCGTGCACGAGCACGGTAATGAAGGCGGCGATGGCACCGCCGAAGGTCAGCATCATGCCGAGACCAGGATTCGACAGGCTCAACATGAAATTCGCGACCGCGAAGACGACGATGACGGCAAGGGTGATGCCCGTCTTGCTCACCACATCATCGATGGTCATCGGGCGGTCGGCAGCCCGCGAATCGGGGGCACCAGGCGCGTAGCCCAGCGGCTCTGGCTGCGGCAGGTTCTTCAGTACTGGGTTGTTACTTCGCACTGAGTTCAGTCCTTTCCTTTTGGGAAGATTTTCACGCGTTGCTTTATTCGCAAGTTCACTGTGTATAACGCGTCACGCTTACAGATAGTTCCCGTTTGCGCCCGAGGTGCTTATGGTTGAGCTATGCAGCTGCCCAGTTGGGGCGCGCCAGAGCTGTTTGCCCGCGCCCATCCTCAAAGGTTTCGCCCCGCGTTGGTGGGCGATTGTTTGCGCGAACGCCTCATTTCGTGCACCGGCGACCCGGATCCTTTTGCCACGACTTACCGCGGCGTGGACATCCTCGCCTTCCGGGTCGATGCGCCACTGCCCCATTGGCTGTATTCCACCTTTGGGCTCGCGCCGGTGCGTTCCTCGCAGCCTCTGGCCGGTACCCATACGGAGCTGACGTTCCGGGTGCCGGTCGGCACAGACCCGCTGCCCCCGGAGTGGCCCGCCGCGTTACTCGCGCACTTGGTGCGCCACATCCGAAACCGCGGGTTAAGCATCGAACCGGGCCACTACATGGACTTGCGCCACCCAGTGCGCCCCGACGCCCGCCTGACCGGGCTCAGCTTCGTCACCGACCCGATCCTCGGGCTGGTTGACGGCCCTCTGGCGCTCGCCCAGTTCACCTACGCGGTCGGGCTCACCACAGCTGACCTTGAGGCGGCGCTCGCGTGGGATCCGCTGAAGCTCACGGGCGTGCTTGGCGACGTCTTCCCGCTCGGACTCAGCGACCCCGACCGCGCGGATCTCGCCGCAGATCCCCAGGCTGCGGCCCGGATCGCAGCTGCAACCGCAGCCGAGGGCTCGAGCATTGGCGCGGCGAGCGTACGCCTGCTCGACGCGGAGCCGGGTGGGCGCGTCGACGTCGACATCGCCGGCGCGCGGGCAATCCTGCGCGCGATGCGCCACCGTCTCCCCTTCGACCGCAGCTTCGCGCTGGTCGAGGACACCGGCAACGCATGGCTGCTGTTCGAGCCCGACACAACTGCGGAACTACTGCCACAGGACCAGGGGCTGCTTATTCACACTCCAGCAAACCTGCGCAACGAAATCCTGGCCACCCTGGACGCGAAGCCGGGCAAGTACAGCTTCGTCAGCGCACCCCTGACGCTGCACGTGGTGGACACCAGCACTTAAGGCCCGGAAGTTTTACAGTGGGGAAAGCAAGGTACACGCAGAAGGAAAGGACTCCCCATGGGTATCTTTGACAATCGCGTCGCGCTGGTCACAGGCGCGGGTTCCGGTATCGGCAAGGCAATCGCCCAGGACTTGGCCGCCCACGGTGCCAAGGTTGTGGCTAGCGACATCAATCTGGAGGCCGTGGAGGCAGTCGTCGCGGAGATCGAAAGCCGCGGCGGCACCGCGAAGGCCTTCACCCAGGACGCTTCGAGCAAGGAGGACAACGCAGCGGCGGTCGCCTTCGCGGTAGAGCACTTCGGTGCGCTGCACCTGGCGGTCAACAACGCGGGTATCGGCGACCAGGTGCCGCTCGCGGAGAAGAAGCTCGAGGACTGGGACCGCCTGATCAACCTCAACCTCAACGGCGTGGCCTACGGTTGTCACTACCAGCTCATTCAGATGCTCGCCCAGGACGACGAGGTCCCGTGCGCGATCGTGAACATGTCGTCGATCCACGGCTCGGTGGCCCGCCGGGGCGGAATCGCCGCCTACGCCGCGGCCAAGCACGGTGTAATCGGGCTGACCAAGTCCATCGCCGCTGACTACGCGGACAAGGGCATCCGTTGCACGAGCGTCGGGCCGGGCTACATTGATACCCCGCTGCTGGAGCGCCTGGGAGAAGAGAAGCGCCAGGAGCTTCGGCACCGCCACCCGCAGGATCGCCTGGGCAAGCCAGAAGAGGTCGCCGCGCTGGTGCGCTTTCTGCTCAGCGATGAGGCATCCTTCATCAACGGCTCCTACCACCTCGTCGACGGCGGCTACACCTCCATCTAGAAAGCATTCCTGTGTCCACTACTTCACCTCAACGCGCTGCTGTCATCGGTGCCGGCTTCGCGGGCCTGGCCACCGCGGCGCTGCTCGCCCGCGAGGGCTACGACGTCACCGTCATCGAAAAGCTTGAGACCGTGGGCGGGCGCGCCGGCGAGGAAACCTACGAGGGTTTTCGCTTTGACATGGGTCCCTCGTGGTATCTCATGCCGGACGCCTTCGACCACTTCTTCGCGCTCTTTGGCTACCGCACCGAAGAGCTTTTAGACCTGGTGCCGCTCGACCCGGCCTACCGCCTGTTCCCGGAAGGCCAGAACCCGATCGATGTGCCGAAAGACCCGGCGCAAACCGTCCAGCTTTTCGAGTCGATCGAGCCAGGGTCTGGGAATGAGCTCACCGAGTACCTGGATTCTGCGCAGCGGACCTATGACCTCGCGTTGCGGCACTTCCTCTACACCACCTTTTCTTCCCCTAAGGCGTTTCTCACCCCCGAGGTGCGCGCGGGCTACGCGGATCTGGCCAAGTTCCTCACCACCCCGCTCGACCGTTTCGTCGCCCGCCGCTTCCGCGACACGCGCCTGCGCCAGATGCTCACCTACCCCGCGGTCTTTTTATCCTCGCACCCGTCGAAGACTCCTGCCCTGTACCACCTGATGAGCCACACGGATCTCGCCCAGGGCGTGCGCTACCCACTCGGCGGTTTTGCCGCCGTGGTTGACGCCGTTTACCAACTCGCCCGCGAGCAGGGCGTGCGTTTCCGCCTCGGCACCGAGGTCAGCGCGATTACCTACTCAGGTTCGCGCGCCACCGGTGTGCGGGTGGGCTCAGAGCAGTTGCTTTTCGACGTCGTCGTGTCCGCCGCAGACCTCCACCACACCGAAACGCACCTTCTGCCGCCGCAGAAGCGCACCTACGACGAACCCTGTTTCGGCAAACGCGATCCTGGGGTGAGCGCCGTGCTGGTGCTGTGCGGGGTGCGCGGGAAGCTGCCTCAGCTGGACCACCATAATCTGTTGTTCAGCCGCGACTGGGACACGGACTTCGACGCGGTGTTCGCGGGCCCGATCGCCGAGCGCCCGTTGGGTGCTTCGCAGTCGATTTACGTGTCGAAACCGTCTGCCACCGACCCAAGTACTGCCCCGGAAGGCGATGAGAACCTGTTCGTGCTGGTGCCTGCCCCCGCCTCGGAAGCGCTGGGGACAGGCGACGCGTATGGCACGGAGGCGTCGATAAGCGTGCAGCGCATTGCGGAGGCGGCGCTGGACCAGCTCGCCGAGTGGTGCAACATCCCGGACCTGCGCGAGCGCATCGTGGTGCAGAAAACGGTGGGGCCAGCCGACTTTGCGGCACGCTACCACGCGTGGTCCGGCGGGGCGATCGGCCCGGCGCACACGCTGCGGCAATCGGCGTTCCTGCGCGGGCGCAACGCCTCGCGCAAGTTGGAGAACCTCTACTACGCCGGCGCGACGACTGTGCCCGGTGTCGGTGTGCCAATGTGCCTGATCAGCGCGGAAAATGTCCTCAAGCGTCTACGCGGTGATACAAGCTCCGGCCCACTGCGGACTGATTTTTAAGTATCGTCGGACGCATGAAACGACACATTGCAATTACCGCATCGATCGTGACCACTATCGGCCTGACCCTGGCCGGCTGCGCCGAGGACGACGCCACCGTCGCAGAAACATCCGAGTCTGCGGAGACTGCGGGGTCGGAGGCTGCTGAGTCGGCAGAAACCTCCGCAGCAGAAGATGGAGATACCGGCGAGGCCCCCACCGAGCACAGTGAGAAAGCCCAGGAGCTCATCGCCGCGTTCAAGGAGCACTACCCCGAGGCTGAAGAGACGGATCTCAACGAGCTGTACGCGCAGATGGAACAGGCCAATGAAGACATGCCCGACGAGGCAGACGTGAAGGTGGATCCGCCGGAGTGCGACTTCTCCGATGAGACTGATGAGCTGGATACACTGGCCACCGAACGCTCCTTCGGCACTCTTGTTTCCACAACCGTGGGCGGTTCGGAGCCCACTGAGGATGACATGGGGATTCCCCCGATGGATGCTACCTCTATCGACCTAGTCGTCCACGACTTCGCCAACGAGAAGGACGCCAAGACCTACCTCGAGGGTAGCGACCTGTACGGCGGCAAGTGCTCCGAGATCACCGTCACCAACGGCGAAGGCGAGGGCGCGTTTGAGGCCCACCAGACCTTCGAGAAGACCGACCTGTCCCTCGACGGCGCGGACGATTCCTTCTCCAACAACGTGACCATGGATGGCGCGCTCAGCCAGAGCGGCGGCATGCTCTTTGCCCGCTTCGGCAGCACCGTGGTGACCATTTCCACTTCTGGCCAGGACCCGGAAGAGGCCCGCCAGGCACTCGAGGACACCGTTGCGGCCCTGAATTAAGGGAAAACGGGCAGAATTGGTGCCCCCAGTGGGACTCGAACCCACACTGAATCGATTTTAAGTCGACTGCCTCTGCCGATTGGGCTATGGGGGCAACAGCCAAATATCGTACCTGCCCGCACCGCTTCATCCCGAATCGGCACCGTGTAGCCCTCTGGGTAAGGTAGTAACGCACCCAACGGAAGAACAGACGAATGAATGTTCGACGAAAGTGCTTCCGATGTTTGCCCCGGCATTACACTCATGCCTTAAAACAAATGGGTTAATACAAGGTAGGTTGCACGATGAAGAAAAAGCTGACGTCAGTTGAGATTTGCGCAGGTGCCGGTGGTCAGGCGTTAGGCCTGGAACAGGCTGGATTCGACCACAGCGCTGTTGTAGAAATTGATGACCACGCGGTTGCAACGCTTCGCGCCAATCGTCCGGAGTGGAATGTTATCCACCAGGACGTCTTAGAGTTCGACATCTCCCCCTACATCAAAGATCTTGATTTGTTTGCTGGAGGTGTCCCCTGCCCTCCTTTTTCCATTGCCGGTAAGCAGCTCGGTCAGGACGACGAACGCGATCTTTTCCCACGCGCAATTGAGCTGATCGCCGAGGCTCACCCTAAAGCTGTCATGCTTGAAAACGTCAGGGGCTTGGCGCAGCCCCGCTTTGCGGCTTATCGAAGTCAGCTCGTCAACCAACTCGCGGATCTGGGCTACCAATCACATTGGGAACTCATCACCGCGGCCGACTATCAGGTGCCTCAGCTTCGGCCTCGTTTTATTCTCGTCGCACTCAAAGACGAGTACGCGGAATACTTCGCCTGGCCCGAACCTGTAGGCACCAGAACAACTGTGGGTGAGGCGCTTGAGCCGCTCATGGCCGAGAATGGCTGGCCTGGCGCAAAGGCATGGGCGAAGCAGGCCAACAATATAGGCCCCACCCTAGTTGGCGGTTCGAAGAAGCACGGTGGCCCTGACGTTGGCCCGTCGCGGGCACGGGAAGCCTGGAAGAAACTCGGTGTGCGGGGCACCAGTATCGCGGAGGAACCTCCTGCCGCAGATTTCCCAACAGATCTCCAGGAGGAGCTTCCTCGCCTTACTGTAAAAATGGGCGCAGTGATCCAGGGCTTCCCTGCAGAGTGGAAGTGGGAAGGCGGCAAAACCGCCGCCTGGAAGCAAGTGGGCAATGCCTTCCCGCCACCGGTCGCACAGGCTATTGGTACTCGCATCGCGGCTGCGTTGCAGAAAGAACCGCTGGCCCAGCTCGCACCCGCGACTCCGATCATCCCCGACCTGCCGCTCCTGGAAGAGATTTCATCATGACAATGCACCCTGCACTCATCACCGCTGCGCGGCAGAACCTCCACCGGGAGCTAGTCGATAGCGGAACGCTGACCATCGCGGAAACGACCCTTGGCCGGGTAGCTTCAAATGCTGATCGGAGCCAAGCCACCTCCCGCCGACTCTCTTTGCACGTCGCCGAGCAGCTTCATGCGCATACTGCTGTAAAAAGCGCGGGCCAAACCGCTGGTGCAGGATTCGAACGCATCGTCGCCGATTTCTTGCGGGCTACGTTTCCGAAGATGCAATCCGCTCGTCCAGGCGATTGGACAATCCTTAACGTAGGTAGCTCTCGGCGAAAAGATCACCTCTCCGCGTATGAGCCTTACACGCATCTGGCCGACCTCGCCGAGGCGATTCGTTTGAACCCCGAAATCGGTGCCTCGCTTGGCAATAACTACGTCATTTCCCCGGACATCCTCGTCCTGCGGGAGGCTTTACCCGATAGCACCTTGAATCGAGAGCTCAAGGTGGTTGATGACCACTCAGGATTGCTTTCCCCAGTGCGTGCTGCAAACCGCAATTCTCCAACTCAGCACGTTCACGCGGTTATTTCCTGCAAGTGGACAATGCGCAGCGACCGATCCCAAAATACACGCGCGGAGGCACTGAATCTCATCCGCAACAGGAAAGGACGATCTCCGCACATCATCGCTGTCACAAACGAACCCACGATGAGCAGAATCGCTAGCCTTGCCCTCGGCACCGGCGACATTGACATGGTGTACCACGTCGCACTCAATGAGCTGATGCTCGCAATCGAGGATGAAGGTAGCGATGACGCGAAGGAGCTCCTCGAGACACTGGTACATGGCAACCGATTGCGAGATATCGGTGACCTCCCACTCGACCTATCGGTCTAACTATCGGTACCCCAATGCCCCGCCAATGGCTCTTCCTGATGCCCTGCGCCCTCGGCGCACTCGGGCTCTTCCTCGCCCGCCGCGCCGGCGACGGCTCCCCCGGTTTCTTCGCCGCCACGCTCGCTACCGCCGCACTCTACGGTCTCGCCTGGTGGGTGTGGGGAAATCCTTCGGCGTTTGCCGGGCCGCGCGAGCTTGACGACGTCGCGCTCGGGATTCTATCCGGTCTCGCCCTCGCGCTCGTGTTCTTCCTCGGAGCGCTCGTCGTCGCCCGCATCCCGTTTTTGGCCGAACCCGCAACGGAGCTGCTCGCTACTCCAGAGAAAGGCGGGCTCGTTCCAACTCTCGCCGTACTCGTGCTCAACGGGGTCGGCGAGGAGCTGGTCTACCGCGACATGGTGCCCCGCCAACTCCGCCTCTTAGGCATGAGCATGAACGCCCAAGCCTGGTTTTCCACCTTGCTCTACACGCTGATCACCGTGGCGATGGGCGTGCCGCTTTTGCTCGTCGGTGCTTTCCTGCTCGGTGCGCTCGCGTTCGTGCTCGCCGCGCGCACCGGCAGGTGCCTCGCCCCAATCGCAGCGCACCTGACCTGGAGTACCTCCATGGCCCTGGTGCTGCCGCTGTTGCTTACTCGCTAACAGAGATCACTTTCTTCTTTTTCTGCTTCTCCGTCTGCGCAGCCCCGTTGACGTCGATGGTGTCGATATCGAACATGCTGGAGAGGAAGTCCGCGACCCACTGCACGAGTTCGATGTCGCGCAGGTTCGGGCTGTTGATCGCCTTCGACTCGCGCGGCATGGGCACTTGCAGCGTCTTTGCCGCGGCACGGTAGTTCGCGCCGGAGTACAGGCGCTTGAGGCGCACCTGCTTCGAGTCCGGCAGCTCCACGGGGTGGAACTTGATGCGCGTGCCCTGCACCATGATGTCGGAGACGCCAGCTTTGCGTGCCTGGTGGCGCAGCCGCGCCACGGCCATGAGGCGGTCGACCTCCACCGGCATGGGCCCGAAGCGGTCCACCATTTCTTCCGCCACGCGGCGCAGGTCTTCCTCCTCGCGCGCCTCGGCGAGCTTGCGGTAGATCTCCAGGCGGAGGCGTTCCGCGTTGACGTAAGTGTCGGGGATGTGTGCGTCGACAGGCAGATCCACCCGGATCTCCTTCGGGCCCTGGTCGGTACCGTCGACGGGCCCGCCGTCCAGCATGGTCTTGAAGGTCTCGACGGCCTCGCCGACCAGGCGGACGTACATGTCAAAGCCGACCCCGGCGATGTGGCCGGACTGCTCGGCGCCCAGCACATTACCGGCGCCGCGCATCTCCAGGTCCTTCTGCGCGACGGCGATGCCCGCGCCCAAGTCGTTGTTCTGTGCGATTGTGGACAGCCGATCGTAGGAGGTCTCGGTGAGCGTCTTTTCCTTCGGGTAGAGGAAGTAGGCGTAGCCGCGCTCGCGGGAGCGGCCGACGCGCCCGCGCAGCTGGTGCAGCTGGCTCAGTCCCATGTTCTGGGCGTTTTCCACAATCAGGGTGTTCGCGTTCGCGATGTCCAGGCCGGTTTCCACGATCGTGGTACACACGAGCACGTCGTATTCTCGGTCCCAGAAGCCCTGCACCGTCTGCTCGAGCACCTGCTCGCTCATCTGCCCGTGTGCGACCACCACGCGGGCCTCGGGAACGAGCTCGCGCAAGTTCCGCGCCGTCTTCTCGATGTCGGAGACCTTATTGTGAATGTAGAAGACCTGCCCATCCCGCAACAGCTCACGACGGATCGCCGCCGCCACCTGCTTGTCTTCCTGCGGCCCCACGTACGTCAGCACTGGGTGACGGTCCTCGGGCGGAGTCGTGATCGAGGTCATCTCGCGGATCCCGGTCAGGCTCATCTCCAGGGTGCGCGGGATCGGGGTCGCGGTCATGGTGAGCACGTCCACGTGGCTCTTGAGCGCCTTGATGTGCTCCTTATGCTCCACGCCGAAGCGCTGCTCCTCGTCCACGATGATCAGGCCGAGGTCTTTCCAGTGCACTCCGGTGGCAAGCAGGCGGTGCGTGCCAATCACCACGTCGACGGAGCCGTCCGCCAGCCCGTCGGTAATCTCCTTGGCCTCCTTGGCGGAGGTGAAGCGGGACAGCTCGCGCACCGTCACGCCGAAGTTTTCCATCCGCTCGGCGAAGGTGGTGTAGTGCTGCTGTGCCAGGAGGGTGGTCGGCACGAGCACGGCGACCTGTTTGCCGCCTTGTACTGCCTTGAATGCGGCGCGGACTGCTACCTCCGTCTTGCCAAAGCCGACGTCGCCGACGATGACGCGGTCCATCGGCGTCGACTTTTCCATGTCGTCCTTGACCGCCTCAATCGCGGCGAGCTGGTCTTCGGTTTCCACAAACGGGAAGGCGTCTTCCATCTCCTGCTGCCAGGGAGTATCAGGCGAAAAGGCATGGCCCGGCGCGGCTTGGCGCTTGGCGTAGAGCTCGATGAGCTCGCCGGCGATCTCGCGCACGGCGGCGCGGGCCTTGCGCTTGGTGTTCTTCCAATCTGAGCCGCCCATCTTGCTCAGGTGCGGCTTTTCTCCGCCGGTGTACTTGCTCAACAGGTCGAGCGATTCCATGGGTACCCAGAGCTGGTCGCCGGGCTGTCCGCGTTTGGCCGCCTGGTATTCCAGGACGATGTACTCGCGGCGCGAGTCCTCGTCGCCGGTCTTGATGGTGCGCTCGGCCATCTTCACAAACTTGCCGATGCCGTGCGTGTCGTGCACGACGAAGTCGCCCGGGGTCAATGCCAACGGATCGACGCGGTTGCGCCTGCGCGGGGCGCGCCGCTTCGCACCGGCAATGTCGCCGACGCGGTTACCGGTGACGTCGGTCTCCGTGACCACCACGAGGTTGGGGCCGGGAAAGACCACACCGGCGTGGCTGAGCGCTTGGTAGAGGGTGACCGCGCCCTCGACGGGTTCGAGCCCGTCGGTGGCGATCCGGGCAGACACCCCGTGCTCGCGCAGCCGCTCTGCGGTGCGCTCGATCGTGCCCTTGGCAGGTGCGACAAAAGCGACCTTGCCATGGTTTGCCTGCACGTGCAGCTTCAACGTGGCGTAGAGCTGCTCAATCGCCTGCGGGTCGCCCTTCGGCGCCGGCGCGGGCTCGAACTCCAGGGGCAACGTCTCCGCGTCGTCAGCGGTGAACATGCCGGGCGGGGCGAAGGTCCACCAGGCGTTACCTGCGTTTCGCGCCGAAACTTCGAGCGACTCATAAGAACGGAACGACGACGCAGAAACATCAAGGCCCTCGACGGCGAGCGGGCCCTCGGCTCCCATGGCGGCGGCCTCCCAGCCAGCTTCGAGGAATTCCCGGTCGGTAGCTTCCAGGTCGGCGATGCGGGAGCGTACCTTCTCCGGCGAGGTCACCAGGCAGATGGAGCCGGAGGGCATCAGCTCCGGCAAGACCGAATACGGCTTGTCCGTCAGCGCGGGGATGAGCGCTTCCATCCCGTCGGCGTGCATGCCTTCGGACACGCGGGTGAGCAGCTGCACCAGGGTGGGGTTGGAGGGAAATTTCCGGGCGAGGTCGTCGGCTTTTTCGGACACGGTGGCGTCGATAAGCAACTGCCTGGCGGGGAAGATTTCGACGAGCTCGGTCTCTTCGATGGTGCGCTGGTCCGCGACCGCGAAGCTGCGGATGTCGGTGACCTCATCGCCCCAAAACTCGATGCGCACCGGGTGCTCGGCGGTGGTTGGGAAGACATCGATGATGCCGCCGCGGGTGGCGAAGTCCCCGCGCTTGGACACCATGTCGACGTGCTCGTAGGCGTAGTGGGAAATCTGCTCGGTGAGCTTACCGAAGTCGTACTCGTGGTCGCGCTCGATGCTGACCGGTGCGATCTTCGGTAACACCGGCTGGCAGGCGGCGCGCGCGGCGGCGACGATCACCTGCGGCATCTCCCACAGCACCTTGGCGCGGCGGCCCACCACATCGGGCGCGGGAGACAGGCGCTCGTGCGGCAGCGTCTCATACGCCGGGAACTGCGCGACCTTGTCCGGCCCCAACAGGGCAGCGAGCTCGGCGGAAAGGTCCTCCGCCTCGTGGCCGGTGGCGGTGACCACCAACAGCGGTACCTCGCGCGCGAGCGCACCGGCGGCCCAGGCGCGAACCTGGTCGATCCCGGTCACGTGCAGCGTGTCTATCCCGATGTTGGCCACCAGCCCCTTGAGCTTGGGATCGGTCAGCGCCATGGTGAGCAGCCCGCCGAGTGCAGGTGCCGAAGAGACAGTATTTGGCATGTAGTTAGTCGTCCTTACTTCCCGTATTCGCCTCGAGTTCAAAAGGCACGATGTGCGGCTGTGCTTCCAGGCCGCGCAGCCCGTTCCAACACATGTTGGCAATGTGCGCGGCCGTTTCGTATTTGTCGGGCTGCCGCTTATCCAGCCACCACAGGGCGGTATTGGACACCGTGCCAACGAGTGCCTGCCCGTACAACATGGCCACCGACGCATCTAATCCACGCTGCGTAAACGCCTGCTCCAACAGCGCGGAGACCTGCGAGGTCACGCGGTTGAGTAGCGTGGCGTACGAAGGCTTCTCCCCCGGCGGCTGCCCACGCGCGATAATGATAAACCCGTCGGTTTCCTCTTCGACGTAGGTCAAGACGGCGACCACGCCCTTCTCAATCCGCTCGCGCCAACGGCCATGCTGGATCACGGAGAAGATGCGCTCCTCCAGCTTGGCCATCTCCTGCTCAATGACCGCCCGATACAGGCCTTCCTTCCCACCGAAGTGCTCGTAGATGGCGGGCTTGGATACCTCCGCGCGTGCGGCGAGCTCCTCGACTGAAATGCCGTCGAGGCCACGCTCCGCAAACGCGGCGCAACCGACGTGGATGAGTTGGTCCCGACGCTGCGCGCCGGTCATTCGCTGACGAGCCATGCCTTCAAGCTTACGTACCGCGAGCCACGGCCTGGTATTTAAGGTTTTGGCAACCATGCGCTAGAATCGGTGCCTGCTGTTCCCCATGGTGTAATCGGCAACACTACGGTTTTTGGTACCGTCATTCTAGGTTCGAGTCCTGGTGGGGAAGCAACTGCCCGGCCCGCGTTTATGCAGGCCGGGTTTCGTTCATATTTCAGGGTGGGACTAAACTGTCACCGGTTTGTCACCTGCCAGGAAGGTTCGCTGTATATGCCCCGCCCTATTCACAGCTCAACCAAGTACGTTCCCGCACTGGACGGCATCCGCTCTATCGCGGTGCTGCTGGTGATCGCGTACCACCTCAACCTTCCTGGCTTTGGCGGCGGGCTGCTCGGCGTCGGCGTGTTCTTCACGCTTTCCGGATACCTCATCACCCTGAATTTGATGAACTCGCACCTGCGCCACGGCACCTTAAAGCTACGCACCTTTTGGGTTCGCCGCTTCCGCCGGCTTGCGCCCGCCATGCTCACCACCGTGCTTGCGGTGCTCATCCTGAGCGTGGCTTTCGACGCCACCAACCTACGCACCCGCGCCTTCGAGGCCTTAAGCTCGGTCGTCTACCTGAACAACTGGCACAACATCGCCACGGGCACCTCCTACTTCGACCGCTTCAACGGGCCCGGCCCTTTGGACCACATGTGGTCTTTGTCCATTGAGGAGCAGTTCTATCTCCTCTGGCCGCTGGTGTTCTGGGCGCTGCTCAAGATTTTCCGCCGCCCGTGGCTCGTAGCAGCCGCGACGACGGTGCTCGCCGGGGCCTCTTTTGCCTGGATGTGGGTGCTCGCCCAGCCCGAGGTAGACCCGACCCGCGTGTACGAGGGCACCGATACGCGCGCCGGCGGCCTGCTGCTCGGCGCGGTGCTAGCCATCATCGTCGCTTCTCGACGCCACGAGAACAAGAAGGTCGCCACCTCCCCCATCGCCGGCACGCTGGTCGGCGCGGTGGGCTTCGGCGGCATCTTCGCGCTGAGCATGCTCGTCGCGCAGGAGAACATGTTCCTGTACAAGGGCGGGATCCTGCTGCTGAATGTGGCCACCGTCCTGGCGATCTACTCCGTGTTGGGCGCGCGCGGGCCGTGGACCGCCATCTTGAGCTGGGAGCCACTACGCTGGATCGGCGAGCGCTCCTACGGCATCTACCTGTGGCACATGCCGGTGATCTACTTCATGCCGCAGACCTGGCGCACTGAGCACCTCTTCTGGGCCTCGGTGCTGGCCATCGGTCTGTCGGTGGTGCTCGCCGCGTTGAGCTGGACGCTTTTTGAAAACCCGATCCGCCGCCACGGCGTGTTCGGCCCACTGAAGCACTACAAGAAGCAGCCGCTCCAGGCGCTGCGTCCGGCCTCGCTCGGTTCGATGGTCACCCTGATCAGCGTGATTTCCATCGGGATCACCGCCCTGTTTGCCCAACAAGGCGGCAACCCACAACAGCCCGCGATGGCACTGCCCGCCGAGGCCCAAAGCGGCGGCAGCCGCGAACGCACGCAGGAAGAAGAAACGACCGCCGAGGAGGCGCCTGCCGCGTCCTGGGAGAACCAGGACGCAGACACCACCATGGCGTGCAGGCAGGTCATCCACGTCGGCGATTCCACCTCGATCGGCATGTTTGATCCGGGCCAGCTTCCCGAGGGCGCAGAAACGGCCATCGACCGCTATCTCGACGCCGGGGCAGACAGCGTGGAGACCAGCGTTTTCGGTGCTCGCGCCACGAACCAGGGCTTCAACGGCAACGGCGAAAACTACCCTTCCGCCATCGAGTCGGTCCAGGAGCTTTTGAACATGGGTGCGGCTGATGAGGGCACCTGCTGGGTCATCGCCACCGGCGTCAACGATGCGGCGAACGCGGACGCGGCCCGCTCCTACGGGTATGACCCGACAGGCGAGCTCGAGGAGAACATCCGCAAGATGCTCGAGCTTCTCGACGGCTACCGCGTCATGTGGCCCACCGCCGCCACCGGCAGCCCGTCGAACTCCTATTACGCCAACGAGAACATGGAGGAGTTCAACGAGGCGCTGCGCAAGGTAGCCAAGGAGCGCAACGAGGTCGTTGTCTACGACTGGGCCGCGGAGGCGCGTGCCAACTTGGGCTGGTTCCTCGCGGGTGACGAGGTGCACTACAACGCCGAGGGCAACGACGTGCGCGGTATCCGCTTCGCCGCTGCCCTTGCCCACGCCTTCCCCGCCGGCGTCGAGACCGCGGACATCCCGAAGGAAGCCGAGGTTAGCTCTGAGGGGCCGAAGTAGGGATTCTGAACTGCCCCATCATGCCTTCATCCTCGTGGAAGAGCATGTGGCAGTGGTACATGAACGCGTAGTCGTCGTTGCGGTGCATCGGGATATCCACTCCTAAACGCACCGTGGACAGCGGCGGGACGTAGATGGTGTCGTGCCAGCCCTCGCGGAACTTCACCTCACCGTTTTCGACGTCGAGCACGCGGAAGCGGGCGTTGTGGATGTGGAAGTTGTGCGGCCAATCCGCATTCTCGTTCGTCACCGTCCACAGCTCGGGGCCGGCCTGCGTCTTTTCAAAATCGATGCGCTCCATGTCCATGGACTGCTCGTTGATTTGGAAGCCGTTGAGCCGGAACTCGCGCTCGGCTACCCAGTCGGTGCCCATATCCTCCGCACCCACCAACCGCTCCGGCAGCGCGCCGTCACTCTCCGGCGCGCTGCCCACAATCTCCAGCAGGTCGAAGACGTCGCTCAATCCGAAGCCGTTGGCCACCTCTTCATCCGGGAGTCCGCCATGGTCGTCCACGCCGATGCTGCGCAGCATCAGCTCGCTATCGGGTTCCACGTCCACGATCACCTCGGCGCGCTCCCCCGGGCTGAGCAGAATGGCATCCACCTCAACCGGTTGTTCCACAAGCCCCTGGTCGGTGGCAATCACATGGAAAGGCACCCCAAGGCTCAGGTTGTGGAAGCGCATGGTTGCGCCGTTGACCAGGCGCAACCGCAGCTTGCCCGCCGGTGCCTCGAACCGTGGTTTGGTGATCCCGTTGACCAAGGGGGTATCCCCGAGCAAGCCGTAAGTGGGGTCGATCGTTTCATCGAGTTGTCCGTCATCGGTGAACTTTGCGTCCGTGAGCACGACCGGAATGTCATCGATTCCATAGGTATGTGGCAGCCCAAGCGCATCCGTCTCATCATCCGCCACGACAATCCCGCCCGCCAACCCCCGGTAGGCGTGCAGCCCGGATACCCCGTGCGGGTGGGGGTGGTACCACAGTGTTGCCGCGTCTTGGTCCACCTTCCACGTCGGCGACCACTCCTTCCCCGGCGGGAAAACAAGCGCGGGACCGCCGTCCGCGTCCGCCGCCAGGTGCATGCCGTGCCAGTGCACCACCGTCGGCTCGCTCACCTCGTTGCGCACCGTCATGTTGATGGTCTCGCCCCTGCGCATGTACAGCGTCGGTCCGAGGAAGTCGCCGTTGAAACCCCAGGTTGTGCTTTGGACACCGGGCAGAATCTCGTGGGTGCCCTCCTGCGCCGTAAGTGCAAAGGTCCGCGTGGAGCCGTCCAGCTCGCCCTCATATAACGGCGGGATGGGCAAAGGCCGTGCCTCTTCATCAGCGCCGCGCGGCTTTGGCTGGTTACTCGTTGCGCAGGCCGCGAGCACCGCCCCCGCGCTCAGCACTACTCCTTTAAAAAATGTGCGTCGGGACAATCCGCTTGCCATGCGTTACCTCCTGCTTGCCTGCGGGTTTGGTGCGCCTAATACGCGCAGCCATGTCACCCCAACCCTACTATTTGGGGCTATGAGCACCTCCCCAGATTCCGCTATGCCGCACCAGGAGCACAACGCCCGCCGCTTCATCTGGTCGAACGGCCTGCAGGGCATCGGCGATCAGATCGTCGCCGCCAAAACAGTCCTGCCCTGGCTCTTTACCGCCGCAGGCGTCCCGGCGGCTTTCACCTCGCTGCTCGTCCCGATCCGCGAATCCGGCTCGATGCTCCCACAAGCCGCGCTCACCCCCTGGGTTACCGCGCAGGCGCAACGCAAGCGCGCCTGGCTCATCGGCTCCTGGGGCCAAGCAATCTCGGCCGCCCTCATCGCGCTCAGTGCCATGCTTTTCGACGGTCCACTTCTCGGCGTCCTCGTCCTTGCCCTCCTCGCCGCGCTCTCGGTTTTCCGCGCCCTGTGCTCCATCGCAGGCAAAGATGTCCAGGGACGCACCATCGTGAAGGGCACCCGCGGTCTGATCACGGGCCGAGCCACGGCACTCTCGGGAGCATTCACACTGGCGATTGGCCTGCTGTTGTCCTTTTTGCCCAACGACCTGCCGCGTTGGGCGATCGTGGTACTGCTCGCCGTGGGCGCTTCCACGTCGGCCTTTGCCTCCCTCGTCTTCCGCACCATCAAGGAACCGGCTGAGGAACCCTCCCCGAAGAACAAAGAGAATTGGGCCAAGCAAACCTACGACTTGGTCAAGGGCGACAGGCAGCTGCAGAAGTTCCTCGTGGTGCGCTCACTCATGCTGGTCACGGCACTGTCCACCCCGTTTATCGTGGTGCTCGCGCAGGAAGAAGGCGCGGACTTGTCCAGCCTGGGCGCGTTCATCATCGCCTCCGGCGGCGCTGCGCTGGTCGGCGGGCGCATCTCCGGGATCTTTTCGGATCGTTCTTCAAAATCGACGATGGCGTGGGCGGCCGGGGTGGCGTCGACAAGCTTGCTCCTGCTCGTGGCGAGTGCCAACTTCCTGCCTGCCGCGGCCAACGCGTGGATCATGCCGATCGGCTTCTTCGTGGTCAACCTCGCGCACACCGCGGTGCGCGTGAGCCGCAAGACCTACCTGGTGGATATGGCTGATGGCGACCGCCGCACCCTCATTACGGGCGCCGCGAACACCGTGATGGGTGTCGTGCTGCTGCTTGTCGGCGCGCTCTCTTCGGCCATCTCCGTGTTCGGACCGCAGATCACGCTTATCTTCTTGGCTATTGTCGGTTTCATCGGCGTCGCCTCTGCCGCAAGCCTCAAAGACGTCTCCCGCGGCACCGCATAGCGGCCGATACGTTAACGTAAGAAGACATCTGCCCCCTGTAGTGAATCAAAGGAGCTAAGCGTGGCCAACCACTCTCAGCGCGCCGTCGTCGTTCTCGCGGCCGGCGCTGGTACCCGGATGAAGTCGACGAAGCAGAAGACGCTGCACGAGATCGGCGGGCGCAGCCTGCTGTCGCACTCGCTGCACGCGGCCGCTTCCGTCGAGCCTGCGCACGTCGTGGCCGTGGTGGGCCACCAGCGCGACCAGGTCGGCCCCGCAGTTGATGCGATCGCTGAAGAGATGAACATCCAGATCCTGCAGGCAGTGCAGGAGGAGCAAAACGGCACCGGCCACGCGGTGCAGTGCGGCTTGAGCGCAATCCCGGACTTCGACGGCACCGTGGTGGTGACCAACGGCGATGTTCCCCTGCTGCAGCCAGAAACTATCGATGCGCTCATTGCACAGCACGAGCAGGCGCACGCCGCCGTGACCGTGCTGTCTCTCGAGTTTGCCAACCCAATCGGCTATGGCCGCATCATCCGCGACGAGGCCGGCAACGTCCGCGAGATCGTGGAGGAAAAGGACGCTAACGATGAGCAGAAGCGCGTCAAAGAAGTCAACTCCGGCGTCTTCGCCTTCGACGGCGCAGTACTGCGCGACGCGCTGACCCGCATCAACTCCGATAACGCACAGGGCGAGCTCTACATCACCGATGTGCTTGGTATCGCCCGCGGCGACGGCAAGAAGGTCGCCGCCTTCATCGCTCCCGACGCCCGCGAGCTCGCCGGGGTCAACGACCGCGTGCAGCTGGCCGCAGCGGGCAAGGAGCTCAACCGTCGCCTTGTGGAGAAGGCGATGCGCGGCGGCGCCACCGTCATCGACCCGGAAACCACGTGGATCGGGGTGGACGTGGAGATCGGCCAGGACGTGACCATCTACCCCAACACCCAACTGTGGGGTTCCACCGTTATCGGGGATCGCGCCGAGATCGGCCCGGACACCACCCTGACCGACATGGAAGTACACGCGGGTGCGAAGGTCGTGCGTACCCAGGGCGAACTCGGCGTCATCGGCGAGGACGCCACCGTCGGCCCCTTCACCTACATCCGCCCGGGCACCGAACTGGGTGCGCGCGGCAAGCTCGGCGGCTTCGTCGAGTCCAAGAACGCCAAGATCGGCGAGGGCTCCAAGGTCCCGCACCTGACCTACATTGGCGACGCAACCGTGGGCCGCGAGTCCAACATCGGCGCCTCCTCCGTTTTTGCCAACTACGACGGAGTGAACAAGCACCACACCACGATCGGCGACTACTGCCGTACCGGCTCTGACACCATGTTCGTCGCTCCGGTCACCATCGGTGATGGCGCCTATACCGCCGCGGGTACAGTAGTGACTGAAGATGTCCCGTCTGGCGCGCTCGCCATCAAGGAGGGCCGCCAGCGCAACATCGAGGGTTGGGTGGAAAAGCGCCGCCCCGGAACCGACGCTGCGGCAGCGGCGAAAAACGCACGCGAGAACTAAAGGATCGCAATGACTGGATACTCTACTGAAAGCCACAAGGACCTCAAGGTCTTTTCTGGTCGCGCACACACGGCACTTGCTGAGCAGGTTGCCGAGGAGCTCGGTATCGAGCTGGTGCCCACCACCGCCCGTGATTTCGCCAACGGCGAGATCTTCATCCGCTTCGAGGAGTCTGTCCGCGGTGCCGACTGCTTTGTCATGCAATCGCACGCGCAGCCGCTGAACAAGTGGCTCATGGAGCAGCTCATCATGATTGACGCGCTCAAGCGTGGCTCTGCGAAGCGTATTACCGCGATTCTGCCGTTCTACCCCTACGCTCGCCAGGACAAGAAGCACCGCGGCCGCGAGCCGATTTCGGCCCGCCTCATCGCGGACCTGCTCACTGCAGCCGGCGCGGACCGCATTGTCTCGGTGGATCTGCACACCGACCAGATCCAGGGCTTCTTCGACGGCCCGGTCGACCACATGCACGCTCAGCCGATCCTGGTGGACTACATCACGTCCAAGTACTCGCTGGACAACCTGGTCGTGGTCTCCCCCGACGCAGGCCGCGTGAAGACTGCGGAGAAGTGGGCCAACGCGATGGGCGACGCCCCGATGGCGTTCGTGCACAAGACTCGCGACATCGATGCAGCGAACAAGGTGGTCTCCAACCGCGTCGTCGGCGACGTGGCGGGCAAGGACTGCGTGCTGATGGACGACATGATTGATACCGGCGGCACCATCGCCGGCGCGGTCGGCGTGCTGAAGGAGGCGGGCGCGAAGTCCGTCGTCATCGCTTGTACCCACGGTGTGTTCTCCGACCCGGCGCGCGAGCGTCTGAGCGAGTGTGGCGCAGAAGAGGTCATCACCACCGATACACTGCCGCAGTCCACGGAGGGTTGGAAGAACCTCACGGTGCTTACCATCGCCCCGCTGTTGGCGAAGACGATCCGCGAGATCTTCGAAAACGGCTCGGTGACCACCCTCTTCGAGGGTCAGGCCTAGCTTGAGTGAACCAGTCGACCCGTCAGCCGATGATGGTGGTCTCAAACGTGGCGTGAAGACACGCCACATGCTCATGATCGCCATGGGCTCATCCATCGGCACCGGGCTGTTCCTTGGCTCCGCGGAATCGATCAACTATGCCGGCCCCGCGGTACTGCTCGGCTTTGTCATCGTCGGCGCGATCGTCTATCTGCTCATGCGGATGCTGGGCGAGATGGCCGTGGCCCACCCGGTCTCCGGCTCCTTTGCCGCCTACGCGCGCGATTTCATTGGCCCGCGGGCCGGCTTTATCGTGGGCTGGAACTGGTGGTTTACCACCATCGTGGTGGGCATGATCGAGCTCACCGCGATGGGCACCTTCCTGGACTTTTGGTTTCCGGAGATCCCCCACTGGCTCACCGCGCTCGTTACTTTGGCCATTGTGGTGTTCATCAACGCCGCCCGCGTCAGCGTGTTCGCCGAGGCCGAGTATTGGCTTTCCCTGATCAAAGTTGTCGCACTGAGCCTGATGATCATCTTAGGGATTGTGCTCGTGCTCGGTCTCGGCCCCGAGCCTGCGGTGGGTACGGAAAACTTGTTTATCCACGGCGGGTTCTTCCCCAACGGTGCAACGGGCGTGCTCTTCTCGCTCGTCGCCGTGACCTTTACGTTCGGCGGCATCATGTCGATCGGCACCGCCGCTGGCGAGGCTGAAAACCCATCAACCACCATCCCGCGCGCGGTCAACTCCGTCATCTGGCGCATCTTGCTCTTCTACTTGGGCGGCATGAGCGTGATTCTGCTGCTCGCGCCGTGGGATGAGCAGGGCGATTCCGCCAGCCCCTTCGTCCGCGTGCTCACCGCCGTGGGCGTCGACGGCGCGGCGCACGTGCTCAACCTGGTCATCCTGGTCGCGGTGGCATCGGTGTGCAACACCATGACGTATTCGGGCAGCCGCATGCTGCGCGACTTGGCCCGTAACGGCCAGGCCCCGGAGTTCTTCGGAGCAACCACAAAGAAGGGACTCCCACTTCGCGCGCTGCTTTTCGACGCCGCGCTCATGGGCACCGTCGTTATCCTCAATTATTTCTTTGAGGGGAAGGTCTTCGCGATTCTCCTGGCGATCATCGTGGGCTCTGAGCTGATCACGTGGGCGTCGATAAGCTTTGCGCACCTGCGCTTCCGGGCGAATGGCGGCCGCTCGAGCTTCATGGCACCGTTCTACCCTTACGCCAATTGGCTCTGCGCCGGTTTTTATGTCCTGGTGCTCGTGCTCATGGCGTTTCTACCTGACTACCGGGTCGGCCTCGGTGCGCTCATCGCGTGGGTCGTTGGTCTAAGCATTATTGGGGCGACGCGGAAACAGTCGGCCTAAGATAGGCAGGCATGATCCGCAAAGACCTCGCTTCCCTGCCTGTCTACGTCCCCGGTGCGCGCGAACAATCAGCCGACACCATCAAGCTTTCCTCCAATGAGTCGGCCGCCGGCCCGCTGCCGTCGGTGCAGGAGGCAATGGACAAAACACTCGCCGGGGCGAACCGCTACCCGGACATGGGCGCGGTCGAACTGCGCGAGGCGCTCGCCTCGCACCTCGGCGTCACCTTTGACGAAGTCGCGGTAGGCACCGGGTCCTCGGCGCTGTGCCAGCAGCTGGTGTGCGCGACCGCGCAACCGGGTGATGAGGTGATTTTCCCCTGGCGTTCCTTTGAGGCCTACCCGATCTTCGTCCAGATCGCGGGCGCTACCGCTCGCCCGATCCCCCTCGATGCACAGCACCGCGTCGACCTGGAGGCAATGACGCGCGCAATTACTGATTCGACCCGGCTGATCTTCGTGTGCAACCCGAATAACCCGACCGGGACCACCATCACTACCGCCGAGTGGGATGAGTTTATGGCAAAGGTGCCCGCGCATGTCACGGTCGCACTCGACGAGGCATATTTTGAGTACAACCGCGCGGCCGATACCCCGGTGGCTACTGAGGAGATCACGAAGTATTCCAACGTGGTGGGCCTTCGCACCTTTTCTAAGGCCTACGGGCTCGCGGGCGTGCGCGTGGGCTACGCTTTCGGCCCTGCCGAGCTGATCGAGGGCATTAACAAGGTCGCCGTGACCTTCTCCGTCAGTTCGGTGGCACAGGCCGGAGCACTTGCCTCATTGGAGGCATCTGAAGAGCTTGCAGCACGCGTCGAAGAGACCTGCGCCCAGCGTGAGCGTCTGACGGAGACGCTCAAGGCTTTCGGCACCCCGCCGTCACAGACCAATTTCGTGTGGCTGCCAAATACTCCAAAGGATTTTGCCGCGGACCTCGCAGACCACGACGTGCTGGTGCGTTCCTTCCCCGAGGGCACCCGCATCACGGTGACGAACGAGGAAGAAACCAACGCGCTCCTCAGAGCCCTAGATACAGTGCTGGATTAGAAGCGCGCGTAGGGGTCGCGCACGCCGATCATCTGCACCTCCGTGTACTCCAGCATGCCCTCGAGCGAGCCCTCGCGGCCCAGGCCGGAGGCCTTGACCCCGCCGAAGGGGATGGAGGCATCGGAGACGACGCCGGTGTTGTAGCCCACCAGACCAAACTCCAGGTGGTCGGAGGCGCGCCACATCACATCCGGGTCCTCGGAAAAGACATACGACGCCAGGCCATACTCGGTGTCGTTTGCCAGCGCCCACGCCTCCTGCTCGGTGCTGAAGGTGAAGATCGGGGCGATGGGGCCGAAGATCTCCTCACGGAACACCTTCGCGTCCTTCGAGGCACCGGTGATCACGGTCGGTTCGAAGAAGAAGCCTGTGCCCTCGACGGCTTTGCCGCCGGTGAGGATGGTGCCGCCGTGGGACACCGCGTCGTCGACAAGCGCCTGCATGTGCTCCTGCGCCTTCTTCTCCACGAGCGGGCCTACCTCGACGCCTTCGTCCATGCCGTTGCCCACCTTCAATTCGCTCACCGCCTTGGCCAGCTTGGTGGCAAATTCCTCCGCGATCGACTCGTGGACGAGGATGCGGTTGGCAGCGGTACACGCCTCGCCGATGTTGCGCATCTTCGCGGCTTTGACTCCCTCGACCGCGTTATCAATATCGGCGTCCGCAAAGACAATCGCGGGTGCGTTGCCGCCCAGCTCGAGCGAGACCTTGACCACGTTGTCCGCGGCCAGCTTCATGAGCGCGGAGCCGACCGGGGTGGACCCGGTAAAGGAGAGCTTGCGGCAGCGCGGGTCCTGCAAAATCGGCTCCGAGACATCGGAGGCCGACTTGGACGAGACGAGGTTGATCACGCCCGCTGGCACGCCCGCCTCTTCCATGGTCTGCACGAAGTACTGCATGGTCAGCGGGGTCAGCTTCGCCGGCTTGATCACCACGGTGTTGCCCGCGGCCAGGGCCGGTGCGATCTTCCTTGTCGCCATGGACAGCGGGAAGTTCCACGGCGTGATCAGCAGGCAGGGCCCGACCGGCTTGCGCACGGTGACCATGCGGTTGCCCTTGGCCGGGTAGCGGTTGGTGTGGCCGAAGAAGTGGTTGGCTTCCTCGGAGAACCACAGCAGGTAGTCGGCGCCGTAGTCCACCTCGCCGAGTGCCTCGGTGTAGGACTTGCCCATCTCCATGGTCATGATGGCTGCGAACGCTTCCTTGCGTTCCTTGACCAGGTCGTAGCCCTTGCGCAGGATCTCTGCGCGCTCGCGCGGCGCGGTGTGCGCCCACACCTTCTGCGCCTCGTCGGCTGCGGCGAGCGCGTCCAGGGAATCTTGGCGGGTCCCGGAGGACATCGTAGCGATGACCTCCTCCGTGGCGGGGTTGAGCACGTCGTAGGTCTCCCCTTCTGCGCCATCGCGCCACTCGCCGTTGATGTACAGGCGGGTCTCCACCTGGTCCAGGATTGCTTGGATATCCATAAAATGTGTCCCTTCTCCTTTTCGTAGGTAAGCACCTTCTGGTCTACCAGCGCGGCGCAACACAGGCGACGGTTTGGATGAGATGCCCCGAATTGGATATACTCACCTGGTCTCGGCGAGGGCTGTAGAAGCCGTTATCGACGCGATATGTATCCAGACTTTTCAAGCCTGCGATCACTCGACGAGCACCTGTTCCGATCTAGTGGTCGCAGGCTTTTCCTGTGGCCCAACCATTCAAGTACAAGGAGTCACACATGGCTGTTACCCCGATCCTGGTCAAGGTTGAAAAGCGCGAAGAGTTTGGCAAGGGTGCCGCGCGCCGTCTGCGTCGCGAGGGCCGTATCCCCGGTGTCCTCTACGAGGCTGGCATTGACAACGTGCACTTCTCCGTCGACCGCATCGAGATCTCCGCGATCGTGCGCAACGAGGGTGTCAACGCCATTCTCGAGCTCGAGTACGAGGGCGAGAAGCTGCTGTGCATGGTCAAGCACGTCGATCAGAACGTCCTGACCCTGGACATCGACCACATCGACGTCCTGGGCATTAAGCGCGGCGAGAAGGTCAACGTTGAGGTCCCGGTTGTCACCACCGGCGAGGCTCACCCGGACGCTGTGGTCCTGGTGGAGAACGACCTCATCGAGATCGAGATCGACGCTCTGAGCATCCCGGACGAGCTCGAGGTGTCCATCGAGGGCAAGGAGATCGGCGACCAGATCCTGGCTGGCGACGTTGTCCTGCCGGAGGGCGCAGAGCTGCTCTCCGACCCGGAGGACCTGCTGGTCAACTTCACCTACGAGCAGGTTGACGAGGACCTCGAGGAGGCTGCCGAGGAGGCCGAGGAGGGCGGCGCCGAGGCCGGTGCCGAGTCCACCGAGGAGTCTTCCGAGGAGTAATTCCTTCTTTAAAGTCTCGCCCACTGCCGCGCGCAGTGGGCGTTTCTTTATGCTTAAGGGCGTGTCTTCTTCTCCAGTTCTAGTTGTCGGCCTGGGCAACCCGGGCCCCAAGTATGCAGGCACCCGCCACAATGCGGGCATCGCGCTTATCGACGAGCTGTGCTCCCGCGCCACCCCCATGCCCGCCCAACTCGCGGTGCACAAGCGCACGAATACCGAGGTCGCCGAGCTCGCCGCAGGCAGGCTCCTCCCCGACCGCCAGGTGATCCTTGCCCGCACCCGCGCCTTTATGAACGTCTCCGGCGGCCCCGTCAAGGCACTCGCCGACTACTTCCGCGTGGCACCAGCGGATGTGTTTGTCGCCTACGACGAGCTCGACCTTGACTTGGGCGAGGTCAAACTCCGCAAGGGCGGCGGGGACCACGGCCACAACGGCCTAAAATCTGTAACCAAGTCTTTGGGCGGCAAGCCCTACCACAAGCTCGCTATTGGGATCGGGCGCCCGCCTGGAAGAATGGCCCCTGCCGACTACGTGCTCAAGCCCTTTTCTGCCAGTCAGCAGGTCGATCTGACAATCGCGGCCGCCGACGCGGCGGATCTCTGGTTGAAATCCGTATAAGTTTAAGGGCATGCGCTTAGTCACACTGCGAGTCCCCGGCCACGATCTCACCGTCGCCGCCCGCCTGGAGTCCGACACCACCGCCGTCACCTTCCCGGGCTACCCGGACGTCGGTGCTCTCCTTAAAGTAGGCGACAGTACTGCGTGGCAGGAGGGAGAAAAAGTCGAGTTCACTCCCGAGCAGCTCGCCCCTGTCATCCCCCGCCCGGGCAAGATTATCTGCGTCGGTCTGAACTACGCCAAGCACATCGACGAGATGGGCCACGAGCGCCCCGACGTGCCCACCCTGTTCATCAAGTTCCCCGAGGCGCTCATCGGCCCCTACGACGACGCGGAGATCCCCGACTTCAACGCCGACACCCTCGATTTCGAGGGCGAGCTTGCCGTGGTGATTGGGAAGTACACCCGCCACGTCAACGAGGTTGATGCAAATGAACACATCGCCGGATACGCCGTGATCAACGACTACACCCAGCGCCATATCCAAAAACGCACCAAGCAGTGGCACCAGGGGAAATCACTCGAAAAGACAGCCGGGTTCGGCCCCTGGTTGGACACCGAGTGGCAGCCCGGCCCCGTGCTCACCACCACCGTGGGCGGCGAGGTCATGCAGCAGGCCCCCACCGATGACCTGGTGTTCTCGCCCGCGAAGCTCGTCGAGTTCATCTCGCACCTCTACCCGCTCGAGCCCGGCGACGTGATTGCCACCGGCACTCCCGACGGCGTGGGGCACGCGCGGAGCCCCCAGCGCTACCTCGCCGACGGCGACACGGTGCGCGTGGAGATTGAGGGCCTCGGTGCCATCGAGAACACGACTCGCGTCTACCCGGCCAAGTAGGCCTCGATCTCCTTCGCCGGTGCCTCCATGAGTTCGCCGCGGTCTTTGCCCACCAGGCAGTAGTCCGTGTCCGGCGTCATCGGGCGCAGATAGGGGTAGATCGGCGGCATGTCGCGGTAGCGCTTGGTCAACTCACTCTCGATCCCGCGCGCAGGCCTGCCAGAAAAAGCCCTGCTCACCACAGTGCGCCGATCAGTGCGCAGCAATTCACGGTTCTGCGGGCTCGTGCCCGCCTCGTCGGCGAGGAGAAACGCAGTGCCACAAGCAACAGCATCAGCGCCCAAGCCAAGAAGCCGCTCCACGTCCTCCGGCCCGCGCACCCCGCCCGCAGCCATGAAGGGCACGCCCAACTCAGCGACCTCTTCCACGATGGTGTCCAGGTAGAGCGTGTCCGGCACCTCTGCCGGTGACCAGGTGCTGCGGTGCCCGCCAGCCTCGGGCCCCTGCACGATCAGGCCGTCTGCGTTCCAGAGGTCCCCTATTGCCTCCCGCGCGTCCTCGATTCGGGTGACCGTCACCCATACCTCCGAGCCCACCGAGTGCAGCCGCTCCACATGCTCGGGGTGAAGCGGCCCGAAAGTCGTGCTCACGATCGGCGGTGCCGCTTCAACCACCAGCTCAAACTTTTCCTCGAAACCGCTGGTGACATCGGCCTGTGGGACCTCAGCGCCGAGCTCGGCGGCGACCATCTCGACGTCGATAAGCGAGGGCTCTGGCTGCGGCATAAAGAGATTGACGCCGAAGGGCGGCTCACATGCTTTAAGCCAAGTGCGGGCTTGCTCGACGGTGCAGGTGCCTAGCGCCAAAAAGCCGAAGCTGACTGCGTTCACGAGCTCTGGCGTGGTCGGGCCGCCCGCCATTGGTGCGGCGACGATGCGTGGAAGGTCCATGGTTATGCTTATCCTCGTGTTCGATTTTCTCAAGCGCTTCCGGCCCACGCCCCCTGCTACCGAGTGGCTCGTGGTGGGACTGGGCAACCCCGGCCCCAAGTACGAGACCACGAAGCACAACGTGGGCGCGCTCGCTGTCGACCAGTCTGCCAAAAACCTGGCCCCCGTGCGCGGGATCAAAGCAACGGTGGAGCACATTGGCGACGTCGCGTGGGCCCGCCCCACCACCTTCATGAATCTCTCCGGCGAGGCCGTGGCCCCTCTCGCAAAGCAGCTCGGCGTACCTCCCGAGCGCATCGTGGTCATTCACGACGAGCTCGACCTTCCTGCGGGCAAGGTGCGCATCAAGCTCGGCGGGAATGAGAACGGCCACAACGGACTCAAATCCATCACCGAGCACCTAGGCACGCGCGACTACGTGCGCGTACGCGTCGGCATCGGCCGCCCGCCGAAAGGACTCGCTGTCCCCGACTGGGTGCTCGGCCCCCTAGATGGAAATGAGGCGATCGAGACAGCCGCCGAGGCCGCGCGGCTTGTTTGCTCAGACGGTCTAGCTGCCGCGCAAAACGAAATCCACGCGAAGAGCTAGGCCAGCGCCTGCTCGATGTCGCCGAGCACCGTGGTGAGGTCCTTGTGCTTCTGCTCGCGCGGCTGTGGGAAGTCGTCGAAAAGCGACAGCGCGACCTGGTTGCGCACGCCGAACATGGAGAAGTTCGCTACGATCTGGCGCCAGTGCTCGACCGCGCGGACTGCACCGTCGGCACCGTAGCCAACGAAGGCCACCGGCTTTGCGGCCCACTCGCTGCCCAAGGAATCAAAGGCGTTCTTCATCGGACCCGGCACGGAGTGGTTGTACTCGGGGGTGATGAAGATGAAACCGTCGCAGGCGTCCACTGCGGCCGACCACGCGGTGGTGGCCTCGTCCGCGTACTGCTTGTTGGCGGCGCCGGGGATCATTTCCGCTTCCAGCAGCGGAACGCGGAAGTCCGCCAGGTCGAGCAGCTCGTACTCGTAGCCCGCACGCCCTGCTGCGTTGTCCATGACCCACTTGGCCACGGACTCGCCTGCGCGGCCCTTGCGGATGGAGCCGAGGATGACACCGATTTTCATGAGGTTCTCCTTCTCGCCAACATTGTTGACGTGTCTACATTGGGTATACAACGTATCCTAGCATCTCGAGAACTTTTCCAAATCCGCCGGACTTCCCGCCGCGACGATGAGGTCGGATCGACGCAGCTCAGCCCCCACTTCAAGCGGCACCCACTGGCCTTGTCCCTGCCGCACAGAAACAAGTTGGACGCGGTAGGTTTTCCACACCTGCACTGGATCGATAGGTGCGCCCACCACCGCGGCTGGTGCGCTCAGCTTGGTCACGCCATAGCCCTCCGCAATCTCGGCGAAGTCCTGGAAATCGCCGCTGAGCAGATGCGCAACGCGTCGCCCGGTGTCGCGCTCCGGGCGCACCACATGGTGCACGCCGATCTGAGAGAGGATGCGCGCGTGAGCCTCCGAGTCCGCCTTGGCCCAGATGTCTCTGACCCCCATCTCCACCAGGTTGGAGGCGGTCAGGATGGAGGCCTCCAGGTGCGAGCCGATCGCCACGACGACGCGCTCAACTTCCTCGATCCCGAGCTGCTTCAAGGCCTCCGGGTCGGTGCCGTCGGCAATGAGCGCTTCGGTGAGGTAGGCGACCTGCTCGCGCACCTCCTTGTCGCCGACGTCGATGCCTAGCACCTCGACGCCGTTGTCCATCAGCTCGTGCGACAGCGCGGTGCCGAACCTCCCCAGGCCGATCACCACGACCGGCGGGATGTCAATCGTTGCGCGAGAACGGAAAAACTTAGCCAATGAAGGGCCTTTCTTCGGGGTAGCTGAAGCGCCTGTCGACGGTCCGTGCCGCCAACGCTGCCACCAAGGTGGTTGGGCCAACTCGGCCCAGGTACATGATCATGCACAGCACAAGCTTCGACGTTGTTGAAAGGTCCGCCGTAATACCTGTAGACAATCCGGAAGTGGCAAAGGCGGAGATCACCTCAAAGGTGACCTGATCTGCCGTGAACTGTGGGTCGAAAATGCGCAGCGTGGCCACGCCGACAACAACCACCGCCACACCCGCGACGCTCAACGCGAGTGCCTGGCGGGTCACCGTATGCGGCACGCTACGGTGCCCAATTGTCGTGTTTTTACGACCGCGGAACTCGGCCGCCATCGCCGCAAGCAGCACACAAAACGTAGTCACCTTGATCCCGCCTGCGGTACCCGCGGATCCTCCGCCCAGGAACATGAGCATGTCCGTGCCCATGAGCGTGATTGGGTGGGCCTGCCCATAGTCCACGGCATTAAACCCAGCGGTGCGCGGAGAAGCACTCGCAAAGAAAGCGTTAAGCAGCTTCTGCCCTAGCGGCATCGGCCCCAGGACCCCGCGCCACTCCGCGCAGGCGAAGAACACCATGCCAAGGAGTAAGAGAAGACCCGTCGCCCACAGCGTCATGCGCCCGGTGATAGATATCCTGCGGCGTACCAGCTCCGCCCAGACGGGAAACCCAAGGCCACCGCCAATCAGCGCGGCGGCCAGCGGCAGCAGGATCCACGCGTCGGCAGCAAAGGAAACGAGGTTATCGCTGTGCGTGGAAAATCCCGCGTTGTTGAAGGCGGAGATCGCGTGGAAGATGCCCTCCCACGCCGCACGCGGGAAGGAATACCCATAGCCCAGCATCAGCCGCGCGCCCACGAGCACCGCAATCGTGGCCTCGACCACCGCGGTAAACGCGAAGGTAAAGATGAGGGTCCGAAGAATACCCCCGGACGTAATCGGCCGCCCCTCGTACGCCCCTGTCTTGCGTGCCTTCAAACTGATGCGTCCGGTCAAAATATACCCGGACAGTGAGGCCAGCGACATGATGCCGAGCCCACCGAGCTGGATCAGCACCAGGATGATCACTTGGCCCGCGGGACTGTAGAAGGTAGCTGTGTCCTCCACAATCAGGCCCGTCAGCGAGACCGCAGAGGTCGCTGTAAACAGTGCCGAAAGCGGCGAGGCACCTCCAGCAAAAGGCATCATCAAAAGGACAGTACCCACAATGATGAGCAGCAAAAACCCGGAGGCTGTCAGCCGCGCTGGGCTCGAAAGCAACTGCTTCACGCTCTCGAACTATAGACCCTTTTTTCCCACCGCGTAGACTCTTCGGCATGAGTTCTGTCGCTTCCGAGGCCACACGCCGCCGCACCTTCGCTGTCATCGCCCACCCCGACGCCGGTAAGTCCACGCTTACCGAGGCGCTGGCGCTGCACGCACACATCATCTCGGAGGCCGGCGCTGTCCACGGTAAGGGCAACCGCAAGTCCACGGTCTCCGACTGGATGGACATGGAAAAGGACCGCGGCATTTCGATCGCCTCCTCTGCCCTGCAGTTCGAGTACGCGCCCGTCGGCCACGAGGGCGAGCCCTACGTGATCAACCTGGTGGATACCCCGGGCCACGCCGACTTCTCGGAGGACACCTACCGCGTCTTGTCCGCCGTGGACGCCGCAGTGATGCTCATCGACGCCGCGAAGGGCCTCGAGCCCCAAACCCTCAAACTCTTCCGCGTCTGCAAGGCCCGCGGGCTGCCGATCGTCACCGTGGTGAACAAGTGGGACCGCGTCGGCCGCGAGCCCCTCGAGCTTGTCGACGAGATCGTCAACGAGATCGACCTCCAGCCCACTCCCCTGTACTGGCCTGTGGGCGAGGCGGGCGACTTCCGCGGGCTCGCCCACATCAGCAACGAGGGCGAGGCAGATACCTACGTCCACTTCATCCGCACCGCTGGTGGCTCGACCATCGCGCCGGAGGAGCATTACTCACCCGACGATGCCTCGAGCAAGGAAGGCGAAGCCTGGGACACGGCCGTCGAGGAGGTCGAGCTGCTGGCTGCCGACGGCGCGCTGCACAACCAGGAACTCTTCGAGCAGTGCGTGACCTCCCCGATCATCTTCGCCTCCGCGATGCTGAATTTCGGCGTCCACCAGATCCTCGACACGCTGTGTGCAATCGCCCCCGCTCCCCAGCCAAAACAGGACCGCGAGATCGACGGCGAGTTTTCCGGCGTGGTGTTTAAGGTGCAGGCGGGCATGGACCGCAACCACCGCGACACCCTCGCATTTATGCGCGTGGTCTCCGGCGAGTTCGACCGCGGCATGCAGGTCACCCACGCCCAGTCGGGCCGGACCTTCTCCACCAAATATGCACTGACGGTCTTCGGCCGCAACCGCGACACGGTGGAAACCGCCTACCCGGGCGACATCATCGGCCTGGTCAACGCCGGCTCGCTCGCCCCCGGCGACACGATTTACACCGGCAAGGCCATCCAGTACCCGCCGATGCCGCAGTTCGCGCCCGAGCACTTCCGCACGCTCCGCGCCAAGTCCCTGGGCAAGTACAAGCAGTTCCGCAAAGCCCTCGACCAGCTGGACGCCGAGGGCGTGGTGCAGATCCTGCGCAACGATCTGCGCGGCGACGCCGCCCCGATCATGGCTGCGGTCGGTCCCATGCAGTTCGAGGTCATGCAGGCCCGTATGGAGGTGGAGTACAACGTGGAGACGGTCACCGAGCCCGTCCCCTACTCCGTGGCGCGTCGTACCGATGCGGAGTCTGCTGAGGCGCTCGGCCGCCAGCGCGGTGTGGAGATTTTCACCCGCAGCGACGGCGAACTCATCGCGCTGTTTGGCGATAAGTGGAAGCTCGCCTTCGTGGAGAAGGAAAACCCGGACCTGACAATCGAGCCGCTCATCGCGGATTAACTGAGGAACTCCTCCCACGCGGGCCACTCGCGCTCGAACTGTTCCTTGCCCGCCACGTAGTTGCGCCTGAGTCGGCTCGTGCGCCGTTCAATGGACTCGGCCTGCATGTTGTCCGGGAAGAAAACGAGTGCGTCGCCTGCACTTTCCGCTGCCAGGATGCCCCGTTTAGAGGCGTTGTAGCGCGCCGGACGCTCGTGCAGCGCCGCGCCGATTTCCGGGTAGCGGCGGAACATGCCGCGCACGGCGGTCGGCTGCGCCAGGGGCTTCTTCCAATAGTCGCGGGGGCGGGTGGCTAGGACGAGGAAGCGGGTGAAGCCTGCCTGGCGCGCGGCGTCGATAAGCAAGCCACCTGAGGCCCCGAGGGCACCGTCGACGTAGGGCACCCCCTCGATCAGCGTGATCGGCATGACTTTGGGCACGGTGGATGAGGCGCGCGCCGCGCTGCTGACCAGCGAAGGGTCTTGCAGGAAATCGCCTCTCCCCCAGCTCACCGTGGCGCCGGTGTCCGCGCGCATCGCCTCGACGTGGACCTGCGCGGGCGAGGCGGCGAAGGAGGCAAAATCGAAAGGCAGGAGCTTCTCGGCGTGCCCGTAGATGAAGTCCGAGTTGAAGTAGCCCTTGCCTTTGGCGAACTTGAGCACGCCACCGAAGTGGGGATGCGCCGCCAGCTCGGTGAAGGCGGTGCGCGCTCGATTCGGATCGGCCGACGCGTAATTCAGCGCGTGGACCGCCCCGGCGGAAACCCCGCCGACCCAGCCAAACCTTACTTGTTCGATGAGGTGGACGATTGCGGGGGCGGTGTAGGAATTGCGCATCCCGCCGCCCTCGATAATCAGGGCCACATCCCGCGCATCGATCATGCGTCAAAGTCTAGGGCCAAACTTCCCTTCCTGCTGAGTGCACCGTTCTCTGGTACAAATGGAGGTGCACTTAGAAACACTCTGTCGCCAACATCAGGAGCCAACCATGACCTCCCTCTACAGGGCAGCAATCGCCTACCTCGTCCTCGGCCTCGGTGCCGGGCTGTTCTACCGTGAGTTCACCAAGATCAACGATTTCCCCGAGGGCCAGTTCACCCAGCTCGGGGTCACCCACACCCACCTGCTCACGCTGGGATTCATCATGTTCCTCATCTTCCTGGCGCTGGAGAAGGTTTTTGAAATCTCACGCAACCAGAAGCTGTTCACTTCTTTCTTCTGGCTCTACAACCTCGGCGTCATCCTCACCACCGCGATGATGGTCTGGCACGGCATTCTCACCGTCAAGGGCGAGGAATCCACTGCCATGATCTCCGGCATCGCGGGCCTCGGCCACATCTTCATCACCATCGCGCTCGCGCTCTTCGTCACCGCACTCGGCCGCGCGGTTAAGGCCGCTCGTTAAGAAATTCCCGGATCGCTTCCCACTCGCGCTCGACCTGCGCTTGGCCAGAAGCATAGTTGGCCTTGAGCTTTGCCACGTGCATCTCCGTGGATTCCACGCCCATCTGCTCCGGGTAGAAGACATAGGCATTACCCTCGGCTTCTTGTCGCTTCACCTCGGCGAGCGCCTCGTTGTAGATGCCGGGTCGCGCGAGCATGGCATCCACCACGCGCGGGGTGCGGCGCAGGATGCGTCGCAAAGCACGCTCCCGCTTCTCCGGCGGCTTGACGTAGTCGCGCGGGCGGGTGAGCACCACCAAAAACCTTTGAAAGCCCGCGTCTTTTGCCGCCTGGATGAGGATGCCGCCAGAGGTCCCCAGCGCGCCGTCGACGTAGGGCACGCCGTCGACCTCGCGCATCTTCATCACTAGCGGCAGGGTGGACGAGGTCCGCGCGGCGATATTGATCTGCTCGATCGTGCGCAGATCTTCGCGGTTGTAGGCGACGGTCTCGCCCGTGTCGGCGCGCACCGCCTCGATGTGGATCTGCTCCTCGGTGTGCAGAAAGGTCTCGAGGTCAAAGGGCAGCTTCTGCTCGTAACCCTCGTAAATAAACTCGCCGTTGAGCAGCCCTTTGCCGCGCACGACAGTGCGCCATCCACCGAACTCGCGATTGCCGACAAAATCGGTGAAAGATGCGTGCGAGCGCTCTGCATCCCGCGAGGCGAAGTTCAACGTGTGGCTCGCGCCCGCGGAAACGCCGCCCACCCAGCCAAATTGCACATTGTTGGCGATGAGTTTTTCCACGACTGGCGCGGTATAGGAATTACGTGTGCCCCCACCTTCGAAGATGAGGGCGGTATCGCGGGCGTCGATAAGCACTGGCTCGATTGGCATGGGCCTATCCTAGAAGATCGACCCGGGAGTTCTTGACTTCCCGCTCACTCCGCGCAATCCAACGCTGCACCTTCAGGCGCCACTTCGTCCCCTCACTAGAACGCGGGCGCGCCTGAATCGTGCGCTCGGAGTCGTAGCCAACCTGCAGCTCTTTCGCGCGGAGCACTTCCGCGTCAATCTTCACCCCTTCGAGCAGCACGATGTTCATCACCCAGACCAGCGCGAGCACTGCCAGCACGGTCCCGAAGGCTCCATAGGCACTACGCACACCGATCGTGGAAAGGTAGACGCCAAAGCCCCACCAGAGCAGGAAGCCGACGAGCAGCGCGGCCGCGGATCCCAGGGTGAGCAGCCGGAACCTGCCCGGCCGCACGTTGGGGCTGAAGTAGTACATCAGTGAGAGCAGAATCATCGCGGTCAGCGCAATCACCGGCGTGCGCAGGTAGGCCCACACCGGCAGGAACTTCCCGGTCAGATAATCCAGCACCCCTTCGAGCCCGAGCGGCCGCGCGATTGGCCCGAGCACCGTCTCCACGATCGACTCGGTCAAAAGCGTACCCAGCAGGATCCCCACCGCACCAACGACCAGCATCAGTGTGATCAGCCACATCGTCACCCACGTCACCACCATCGGCCGCCCCTCAGTGCGCCCATAAACCAGGTTGGCGTTGCGCGAAAAACTGCGCACGTACGCCGACGCCGCAAGCAGCGAAAGCACCAAGGACACGGTCAGGGCCACAGTGCTTTGCGACGGCGTACCCACAATCACTTCCAGCAAATTCATCGCCTCACCACGCAGTGCCTCCGGCACGTAGTTCTGCACCAGCTGGGCCAGGAGCTGGTCGACCGCGCCCGGGTCACGCGACAGCAGCAGCGTGGCGATCGCGTACGTCGAGACCACCATCGGTGCGAGCGAAAGCACCGTGTAATAGGTCAGGGTCGCGCCGCGGTCTACCATCGCGTCGTTGGAAAAATCGGCGACCAGACGCTTGGCCACCAGCACCCACCCCGCCTTAGTGAGCCGATTACTTTTGTCGAGCGGATTCGGCTTGGTGTCCGGCGGAGGCGGGACATCGAGCTCGCCAATGCCGTAGGGCAACACGAAATCGATGCGGCGCGAGACAATCTCGGGGCCCTTTTCGGCATCTTCCATAGTTTCTAGGGTATCGCCCCCTGGGTAAAACCCGCGCAGGTGTTGGGGTGATTCGAACAGAGGATTGGGGAAAGTACCCGCTCTGCGGGCCGCATTCGACATTCTGTTCTAATTTTCGAGAAATTTTCGTTCCCATGTTCGGGTGGGTCTATAGAGTGCGGTGCATGAACACTTTAGACAACGAACGCCCTTGCACACCATACTTTCGAATCGACAGACCAGGCGACGCCAATTGCATGCTCGGGCGCGCCCTGCGAGAAGCCGAGCATGCGTTGTTTAGCCCGTTTAGTAAAGATGACACTTGCATCGAGGACTTCGACCTCGCCGTCGACCGCTTAGCCCAGCAAACCGGGCACGCAAAGACCGTCATCCGCGGCGGAATCTTGGCATACAACCGGCTCGTAGATCTGCCCCAGCTCCGCGCGCTGCAGGACGAGCACACGCGGCTTTCGCTCGGCCACCTGCGCGCGATCCACCGCAAGATCGACGAGCTCGGTCCCGAGGCGGACGAAGAGCTCCTCGCCGACATCGATACTTACCTTGCCGACCTCTTTACCCCGACCAAACCGAACCAGCCTTTCCCGGACCCCGCAGCAGTTACGCGCAAGCTGCGCGAGGAGATCCGCCGTATCGATCCGGGCTTGAGCTACCTGCCGCGCAGGCGTCGACAACGCGAAGCGCAGCGCGAAAACAGCGCGGAGTTTACGCACGAATCCTTCGGAGGCCGGCGCAAGGGCGTCCTCTTCCTCACCACCGACACGACGACGCTGTCCGCGGTGCGCGCGTTCGTGGAGGAAACAGCACGCGAGCACAGCTTAAGCCTGCACGACGCGGTCATTGCGCTGCTCAGCGGAACGTATTCCCCAGCCGCGAAAGCCAACATCCAGGTCTATGCGCCCAAGGGCCGCAAGGCCGGCGAGCCTGTCTTCATTCCAGGTTTCGGATGGACGGACCCGGAAGCCACGATCGCTTTCGACGAGATGTGTGAACAGGTCCCTCCGCGAACCGTTGACCTGGAGGCGGCAGCGTCTGCGAAAACCGACAGCTACACCCCCACCGCCGCGATGCGCGCACTCGCGGAGGCCCGCGACGGCACTTGCTGCTACCCCGGCTGCAGTCGGCCCGCGCACACCTGCCAGCTGGATCACCGGATTCCCTTCGGCGAGGGCGGCGAAACGTGCGTGGACAACCTCTACTGCCTCTGCCAAAAACACCACAACGTGAAGACAGATAAGCAGGCATTCTACGTGCCCGACCCGGCCACCGGCGACATCATCTGGCTCTACGAGGACGGCCACTACGAGATCGCTGAGTCCGAGGGCATCCTCGACCAGCAACTCGGCACCCCGCACCCCCGCTGGGTTTCCTCCCTCGAGGCGGTGAAACAGAATCGGGCCAAGATGGCGGAATTCAACGCCCGCGGGCACGCGATCATGGATCAATACGACCGCGACGGTGACGTCGTCAGCTGTGAGCTCGCCCTTGCAGAACTGGAAGACGCGTTCGGCATGCGCTTCCAGTTCCACCCCGACCCCGAAACGATGGTGCCGCAGCAAGCACCGGACGAGGAGGAGCCCCCGTTCCCGGACTACGAGTTTGAGAACAACCCCGACAACTACTGCATCGACGACGCGAACCTGCCACTACCGACGGCCGGATAGACTTCCACCATGGCTTTCTTAGAACGCATCCGTGCCCTCTTCACTGGAGACGACACCGCCCCGCTCGTGGAGTACCCCGATCAGTTCGAGCGCGTGGAAGTCCCCCGCCTCGAGGTACATACTGCGAACTTGTCGCCGGATACCGACGAAGTCCTGGTCATCCTCACCACCACCCCGGCGCTACTTGGCGTGCTCAAAGAGACTCCCGGCCCCGTGCAGGCGGTGTGTGAGGGTGCGCGGCCGGTGACGTTCGTGCCCGTCGAGAAGCGAGCGGACCCACTGCTCGACCCAAACCTTGGGTGGTTGATCCCGGTGACGGAGGCGACTCGTCGTGAAATTGCGACAACCCCCGATGGGCCCGGGGCGCACGAGTTTTCCTCGCTGCACCTCGGGCTGGTGTTGGAGTGATTTAGAGTAGCCCGATCCACTGCCAGTATGTGGCAGAAAGGAGCAAGACCAGCAGGTAACCCGCGATGGTCAGCGGGATGCCCGTCTTCAGGAACTGGCGAGTCGTGAACGCGCCAGTACCGTAAGCCAGCATGTTCTGCGGCGCGGAGATTGGCAGCAGGAACCCGAAGCAGATGACAAACTGCTGGATTACCACAAACCCGATCCCGCCGTTTGGCACATCCAACGTTGCCGCGAGCGCGATGAACACCGGGATCAGCGCGGAAGCCAGCGAGGTCGCCGACGCAAATCCCAGGTGGATGATGATGTTAAACAGCGACACGATCGCGATCGTCGCCAAAATCGGCATGGAGGCGATACCCAGCGCGCCGAAGGTCTGCTCGGAAAGCCAGGTTGCCGCCCCGGTCTCCAGGAGGAAAGAGCCCAGGGAGATGCCCACCGCAAACACGATGAGCGTGCCCCAGTTGATGTTGTCCTGCGCATATTTGAAGTCCATGACGCCAATGCCCGGCAGGAGCATCAGCGCGATCGCGGCAACCGTAATCGTCGAGGAGTTGATCGGATGCAGGAAGCCTTCGGTCGCCCAGAAGCAAAGCAGCACCACGGCGATAGCGGTGAGACGCTTTTCCGCGCCCGTCATCGGCCCCATCTCCGCCAGCTGCTTTTCGACGAGCGCGCGCCCACCCTCAATGTGATCCACCTCAGGCTTAATCGCCGCGCGCATGATGAAGTACAGCGCAATCGACATCAGCACCGACCAGGGCGCGGCCCACAAAAACCACTGGCCCCAGGACACGGTCTGCCCCATCTGGTCTTCGATGAACCCGATGGCCACCAGGTTCTGCGCCGCCGCGGTTTTGATGCCGACGTTCCAGATGGAAACGGCCTGCACTGCAGTAATCACCAGCAGCGCAGACAGCTTCGAATCGACGGCCAGACCAAAGGCCGCGACCATGCCCAGCAGAATCGGCACGACGGCACCTGCGCGGGCGGTCGCCGAGGGCACGAAGAAGGCGAGGATGATGGAGATGATGATCGCGCCGGCGACAATGCGAGAAGTCTTCTCCCCTGCGATTTTGAGCACGTAAAGCGCGATACGACGATGTAGTCCGGTAGCCTGCATCGCGGTCGCGAGCGCGAGCGCCGCGGCCACGAGCGCCACCGCGCCGCTGGAGAAACCGGAAAGCGCCATGCTCAGCGCCGGTCCGGTACCGAAGACCTCCCCCGGGGGTCCCTGGATCAGGCGAAAGGCCGACCAGCAGGGAAATCAGCGAGATGATCAGCACCGAGCTGACCGGATAGCTCACCGCCTCGGTCACCCACATAATGACGGCGAACGCGAGCATCCCCAGCGCGATCTGCCCCTGCCACTCGATCCCCTCAATTGGGACGAGCAGCACCGCCGCCAGCGCCACAAAGGCAAGGAAGAACGAGATGATCTTGACCTTGCTTCTCGACGCCTCCTTCTCCTCGTGTGCTGTGGCTACCGTTGTCACGATCTTCTCCCTTTCCTCAAATTGGTGTTACCACCAATCTTAACGTCGGCAGCATATTTCGCTCTAGCTAGAACATTCCCGACGCCCACGCGGCGCCGCCGAGCAACGCCGCGATCCCGCCGATCGCGCCGAGGACGGCCAAGATGATGTTCAGATTGGAAGAGCCCTGCTGCGGTGCCTGAGGTGGTTGCTCAGTTGGCCCAAGCTCCGCACCCAGCTTGGTTTCGGCGAGGTCTTTCACCTCCTGCGAGGTATTCGGGTTGGAGAGGATCTCCTGACGAACGCGGTTTGCTTCCTCCTTGGTGTAGTCCAGCAGGGACAGCTCGTAGCGCTCCGCGAACACTTCGTCGCCGCGGACGTTGTGTACCCGGACCTCCAGCGGCATGGTTGCGCCCGTCAAGCCGGCGACGCCCGTGATCGGGATGTCGAACTTTACCGACGGATCGGAGACCAGCTGGCCGGGCACGCGGATCCGCTCGGAATACTGGCCACCCGGGTAGGTGACGGAAAGGTCGTAGTCGTGCAGGTCCAGGCCCAGGTTGCGCAGCTCGGCCGTGACGGTGTTGTCGGTGCGGGAGGTGATGATGGAGTTGGTTTCGGCGTCGATAAGCCGGAAGCCCGCCTGACCATCATTGTCCTCCGCTGCCGCGAGCTCGAGCTCGCGGGCGGTGACGTCCTTGTGGCTGGCTACCTCGTCGTCCGCGCCGGCGGTCGCCTCGACCTTGCCGATGAACTTGCCGCCCAGGTCGAGGTTGTCCCAGTCCGGGGCCACAGCGTACGAGCCGGTGTAGCAGGTGTACTCACCGCAGCGCTTTGCATCGCCGCTGCCCTTTGAAGTTTCCGTGCTGTAGTCGAACTTGGAGAACTGGTAGAGGTAGTTCATCACCGAGGCGTAGTTCTTCAGCAAGTCCTGGGTGTCCACGCGCGTCGGCGACAACGCCGCGCCGGTGTGGGTCAGGCCCAGGTTGTGGCCGAACTCGTGCAGGATCGTGTTGCGGAGCTGGTCCTGGCCGGTGAGGTAATCGTGCTTCGCCACGTAGAAGACCGAGTCGCTGACCAGGCCCATGCCCGTGGAGTAATCGTCGGCCTCCAGGCGGTCGCCGATCATGCCCACTCGGAACACGGGCAGGCGCGAGCCTAAGAGGCGGTCGCGGTCGGCGGCAAGCTGTGCGTTGTGATTGCCGTTTTTGAAGTAGAACTCCTGGAAGTCCTCGGTCGCGCCACCATAACGAGTGCCATAGTTAGGGATGTTGGTGTACATCTCGCCGGCGTCGATGTGCAGGTTGATCCCGCGTTTATCAAAGAGCTCGACCAGCTGGATCAGCGCGCCGCGGGAGGGGCGGTACACGTTCGCGTTTGCGGCGGCGCACTCAGCGAACTCGTTGAAGCCATCGGCATCCGCGCCATAGCGCTGGTCGCGGTCGCAACCCAGCGTCTCCCACTGCGACTTCGACCAGTTCAACTGCAAAAACAGGTCAGGGCGCTGCGGGTCCGCACCCCACAGGTGGAGGGGGAACTGCTCGCCGTCGGCGGTGGTGAAGCCTTCGCGCTCCCACGCATCCGGCAGCCCGTCGCGGTCAGAGTCCACGGCAGATTCCTGGGTGGCAACCTCCATCTCCATCGACGCGGTCAGCGCACCCTGTGCGGGAACCTGCTTGTGCCAGGAGCCGCGCTGGAAGGAGGACCCCTCCCCCACGTGGCCAATCTTGCCCGCGGCAGTGGTCTGGTCCTGGTCCGTATCCACTCCGGAGGCGGTGGCGTTGCGGTAGCGCAGCGTCGTCTCGTAGCCGCCCTCGGAAGGCGCGAGGAAAAACGCGCCGTCGGCAAAGCGAGCCTTGTGTGCCTCGTAGTTCATCAGGCGCGAGTTGAAGTCAACGGCGAATTCGCGCTTCTCATCCGCCAAGTTCTCCAGCGTGACGTCGACCGTGAGTTTGGTCTTCTCCACCGTGAACACGCGGGTGACTTTTACCTTCCGAGTAGTGTCCTCGTGCTCTAGGGTGATCACGTCCGCGCCGCCACGCTTGCTCTTGCTTACCGAAGTATCGCTGGGCAGGTACCGCACCTTTCCGCCGTCTACCTGCATCGCCACGTCAAAGCTGCCGGACATCAGACCAGCGACAGAGGCCGGGTGCTCGAAGGTGAACGTGGTGGTTCGCCCCTTCGACACGTCGACAACGGCGAAGCCCTCCTCGTCTGCGGCCGGCGTCATATGGACGCCGAAGGGCATGTCCTTCACCGTCGCCACAGCGGGCACGGGCACCATCAGCATCGCCGCGGCGAGGGCGGCTGCTACGCTCGCACGTTTCACTTCAAGCCTCCAAACTGGCTCCACATCCACTGCGCGCCTGCGCCAACAGCGGCCATCACTACCATGACCAGCGGAATCCACCAGGCGTCCTTCACACTCGAGGCGGGTTGCGGGGCGGACGGCTGCGGCTTTTCATCCGCCGTCAGCCGGATCTTCTGGTCCTTGCCATCGACGCGCAGGTTCACCTCGTAGCTCGCGCCACGCATCGCGTCCTCCGGAACGGTGGCGGTCACCTTACCGGTAGCTTTGTCCACGTCCAGGCGCACGCCGCCGTTGTCGATGATCTCGACCTCAGAAGCCTGCGCGTCGAGGATTTCCGTCTTCTTGCCCGGCGGCAGTACTCGTGGTGTGTCCGCAGGAGTCTCGCCGGACTGTGCGGTCGGCTCGGTGAGCTTCAGCGGCACGGCCACCTGCTCCTGGGAGCCATCCGAATAGCTCACGCGGACATGCAGCACCGTTTCCTGCGCGCCCTCATCCGGGGACGCGGAAATCGTACCGTCGACCTGGTCGATAGAGACGCGCCAGCCGGCAAGCTTCGTATTGTCGGCGCGCAGCCACCAGTACTCGGCGTCCTTGGGCATGTTGCGCTCGCCAGTCTGCTTGACCGCCGCGTGCTCACCCGGGGCTACCTCAATCGGTGCCCAGCCGGGGGTGAAACGCTTCGCGGAAGGCAGCGCGTTGATGTGGAAAGCCGCCCGGGCAGTGATCTTCTTCCCACCCGGCATGGCGGCAACGACCGGGACCTGGACGGTCTCGCCCGCTTCCTGCTGCAGGCCAGCGGTGTCCAACGTAACGCGGCCTGTCTCTGCATCTACCTGCGCGTTCGGCGCGTCGGTGGAGAACTTCACGCCCTCCGGCACCGGCTGGCTGGAAAAGTCCCTGCCCTGGTGCGAGATAGTCGCCATCGGTACGGCGCTCGTCGCCGACCGCCCCTGCTCCACAGAGGTCACTGGGTACTGCAGCGCCTTGAGCGTTTCCGGGCCGGTGACGTGGACATTTACCTTCTCCACTTGGCCAGCGGAGGTGCGCACGTCGATTGTGTAGTCCCCCGGCACCGTGCGTAATGGCGGCATCACCTCAATGGTGCCGTCGGCAAACACCTCGGCCCAGGCCGGGCCTTCCATCTTCTCGACGGTGACCTCTCGCCCGTCACCCGTAATCTGCGGGTTGACAGCAGCGCGGCTCCCCGCCGCAACGCTCATGTCCTCCCAGGAAAAGTCGACGTTGCGCTTTGTACCGTTGGTGAACCTTGCAACAACATCCTTCGGCCGAGTCAGCTCGACGGTGGTGAGCTGGCTGCCCGTCCCCTTCACATCCACCCGGTAGCTGTACGTGCCGGGTGGAACCTGGAACTTAACCAGTCCTTCATAATCCGTGACGCCGCTGAACTGCACAGTCGGGTCACCAATTTTTTCAATCTTGACCTCCGCGGCCTCAACAGGGTCGTCATGGTGTTGCACCTTCACCGTGAGCTGCACGGTTTCTTGCGCCACGGCGACTGGGGCGACAGCGACGGCAGCGGCGACCGTCACCGCCGCGAGAGGGTTTGGCATCCAATGCATGTTCAGGGCCCCTTTTGTGGGTAGGAGTGGGTTATATGAGGTCGTTGGCCCAGGCGAAGGCGGCTCCGCCGATGAGCGCGAGTAGCAGCACGATCGGCACGGCGATCGCAGCGGCTGAGCTTGTCTTTTCTGGCTGCGGGTGCTTCTCCGATGGCGCTTGCACAGCTGTCGTCGGGGGCGTGGGAGTTGCTTTTCGACGATCCGCGCCCTGCATCGCCGTCGACGCCGGTGCCTCACCAGCGCGCACCGGGACAGCGAGGCGGTCTTCGAAAGCCGTGACCCCGTGTTCGCTCCTGACCATCACGTCCAGCGGCATGCTGCCCTGGGTCTCCGGGGAGACCGGGACACGCACCGTCGCGGTGTTGTGGCCGGTACGCACCCCGCCGAGCACGACCTGCGTTTTGGTCTCGCCGACGATCACGTCGAAGCGGCCGAGATCCAGGCCCGGGTTGTGCAGCTCGAGGGTGACAGTGCCTTCTTTTCCAGCGGTGAGGTCACCTTCATCGACGATCTCCACGTCAATGCTGCCGTTCTCGCTTTCCGCCTGCGCGATCTCCCGGTCGAGCTTCTCCAAAGCGCGGACGTCCACCTTCTCAGCCTCTGCGCCAGCGGTGCCGACGGGACGGCCGAGGCGCGCCGAGTTGATGGTGAGGTTGTCCCAGTCCGCGGGGATGCGGTAGTCGCCTGTGTAGCAGTCCACGCCAGCGCGGTTGCACTCCTGCGGCAGCGGGCCGCCGGAGACGGCCTCCTCATCCGAGTAGTCGAAGTAGCTGAACTGGTACAGGTAGTTCATGACCGACTTGTAGTTCGGCAAGTAGTCCGACTTCGGCACCTGGTCCTTGAACTTCGTCGCACCGTTGTGGTTCAGACCCAGGTTGTGGCCGAGTTCGTGCATGATCGTGTTGCGGAGCTGGCTCTCCTTCGTCATGCGCTCGTGCTTGGCCACGTAAAAGCCGTTGTCACCCACCAGGGAGACGCCGACCGAGTAGTTGCTGGGGTTCATCATGTCGCCCACCACGCCCGAGTGGAACACTGCGGAACGCTGCCCCAGCAGGCGGTTCACGTTGCTCACCATGCGCAGGCCCGGGATGGTGGAGCGGAAGTAGTACTCCTCGTAGTTTTCGGTTTCACCGCCGTGGCGCGTGCCGTAGTTGGGGATGTTGGAGTAGTACTCGCCCGCGTCGATGTGCAGCGCGATATGGCGTGCAGCGAAACGCTCAACGAGCTCATCGAAGCTTGTGCGGGAGGGGCGGTAGCTGGTGGTTTTTGCGTCCGCACACTCGGTTTTGCCTGGGTTCTCGAAGCAGCCGAGGGTCTCGTACTCGGAGCGCATCCAGTTCATCTGCAGGAAGATGTCGGGGCGGTGCGGATCTGCACCCCACTCGTTGAGTGGCAACCGCGTGCCGTCGTCAAGCGTGACGCCCTGCTCTTCCCACAGATCCGGGAGGCCGTCGCGGTCGCTGTCCTTAGCGGACTCCTGGGTCTCAAACGTCAAGGTTGCGTGAGCTCGCAGCGAGTCGCCCGGGCCAACCTGATCGAACCAGCGGCCGCGCTGGAACTGGGCATCGTTCTTATCCACGCTGCCGAGCTCGCGGGAAGCGGTCGTGTCGTTGAACGAGGGGCCGACGCCCGAGTAGCGTGCGCCGGGGAACTCCAGCACCGTGTCGTAGCCGCCGAACTCGGGGCCGACGGTAAAACGACCGTCGGCAAAAGCACCGGTCAACGGGCGGTCCGTATTGATGGAGTTGGTCAGGTCGACCTGGAGGTAGCGCTCCTGCGCGCCCGTGTTTGTGACGGTGACTTCGACGTCCACGACGTTGCCGCGCGTGCGGATCTCCCGCTTCACACGCACCTGCCGCTCGGGATCGTCGTACTCGACGGCAGTGTCTTCGGCGACTGTGTTTGCCGGAGCCATGCTGCGGGCCCCCTCAACCATGATGTCGGTATACAGCGTGCTGGAAAACTTCCCAGCAACCGAATCCTCATCCTTGTAGGTCAACTGAGCCTGACGGGAAGCGTCCAGCTCAACCTTGGAAGTCTGGGCTGCCGCATGTGCAACAACTGGCTGCCCACCGAGCACCAACGCAACCCCCATCGTAGCCGCGGTGCACGCCCTTGCCAGCCTCTTCATGCGGCACATCCTCTCTTCTGTCAAAAATCATGCACGGCCCGCTTACCTCGCACCTCAAGTTTTATGCACTTCTGATGCTGGGAGGGGCCGCGCTCACTGAAACTTAAAGGTACAGGAAATGCCACGATAAACAAGGTGTTGAACAATATATAGACTGGTCGTCGACAGTGGTATACCAACTGGTCACGGTGATTATTTTGCATCTTCAGCGCATAGTATTCATCGAGTGCGGCATTATCCGCCCGAAGAGACGTTGACGCCTCATATATTTTGGCGCAACCCTCTCAGGAATTCCTAGCAAACCTTTCCCTACCAGCCAGGCAAGGCCAAACACGCACTCAGGTTCCTCGCGGCAACTCTATGCAGCCCGCCGAAGTAATGTGGCACACACTTAAGCGGGACGCAATTACGCCTCACGGGCCGCACGGAAAATACGCCTTTTTGTGATTTTACTCACACTCTAGATAAGGCCCTGGCTCATCGCCCACCCCAGGCCAGCAGCACCGACACCACCAAGCGCAAGCAGCACAGCAATCACAATT
>OJLW01000082.1_pt1 | contig 51015 bp, 58 predicted proteins | sample 1597021 | NCBI WGS metagenome assembly OJLW01 (sample SAMEA3904676, study PRJEB24821) | metagenome | biome: Builtin; feature: hospital; material: surface | place: USA | collected 2013-06-03
TTCCGTGTCCAATAAGTCATTAGACTCCGTGTCCAAAAACTCTATAGACATAACACGAGGTTCCTAAACGGGCTTCCTAAACGGAGCTAGCTCCATTTGGGCTAACCCCAGTTACAAAACCCCAGGTCGCGGGTCGCCGATCTTCCTAAACGGAGCTAGCTCCATTTGGACCAGCGCCGTCGGGTGTGCTTCGCTGTCAGCCTTTTCCGGCGGCGGAAGACCCCAAAACCGGCCCAAAACTTTGGCATCAATTTGAGCCAAGTCAAGACTTAATACGTCGCCGTAAGCGCCGCAGTTCGCTCTAGCGCTTCCCCACGCGGCAGCAGTTTGACCAGCCGCCACGGCACCTGCTCCACCTTGGCGGCGCCGATGGTCTCGAGCGTCGCCTTCTCCGGCACACCGTGGCGCAGGCCGGTTTGATCCACCACGTGGTAGCCGTTGCCGGTGTCCACGGCCACCGCGCCTGACGGCAAGCCGACGAAGTAGGAAGCCGGGCTCGCGCTGGAAAGGCGCACGTGGCCGGTCATCGCCTCCGGAACCGACAGCATCGCCGCCCCACCCGCTTCCGTCACACAGGTCGCTTTCGCCTCGCCTGTGGGCTCACCCGCCGGGTCGAGCAGGCGCATGCGCTCCTCGGGTAGGTCGATCGGCAGCGGGGTTTCCGCGTCGGGCTTGTCCGCCACAGCCTGGGCGGGCACCTCCGATACCTGCGCGCCCGCCTCCAGCAGAATCTCCGCCTGCACGCTGGTAATCGGTTGCACGCCGCCGGAGGTCTCAGCCCATTCCCGCTCGCCGGTACGCAGCACGCGCGGCAGCGGATCCGGCAGCGCAAACGACGGCTGCTCCTGCAGCGCTCCGAAAAGCTGCGCGGGCGGACGCCAACGCGGTGTGGACGCATCAATGCCTAAGACACGGCGCATGATCCGGCCGTCCGGGGTTGTCGACGGCGGCAGCTGCGTGCGCCCCTGCGCGGTGACCAGCCAGTCCCGGTGATCTACCTCGGCCACGATCGCGGATTCCGGCCCGAGTGTCGGCACCTGCGCGTCCACCGCGCGTACCACTACCTCGGGATCGGCGTCTTGCTCGCCGGGTACCGTGCACGCCGACCAGTACGTATCCACCGCGTCCTCCGGCGCGAACACCGAAGGTGCCACCCCGATGCCAACGGGCACACCGCGGGCGAGCTTTGCCAAGTGTTCGTCGCCAGCCCGCACCGGCTCTTCCGGCGCACCCACGATCAGGCGCGCCGAGGTCAGGTTCGTCACCGGGTGCACGGTGTCATCCACCCGCGCGAACAGGCTCCCGTCTGCCGCACGGATGATCGCCGCCTCGCCCGGATTCGGGTTCGGCCGCATCCAGGCGAACAGTCCCATGACGCCCGAGATCATCACCACCGCCACCACCCCGAAAATCATGGCGCGACGCCGCGAGGAAAGCGGGTCGTGAATCATGCGGATATCGCCCAGGATCAGGCCGTGTTCCACCCTGCGTCGCAGAAAGCGGTGCCCGGAAACCTGCGTCTTTGTCGTTGGCAGCAAGCGCGCCATAGGTCTTGTCCCCCCGATGCGTATTGTGCGGTCACTGGCTCCCCCGAGCCAGGCCGCTTCATTTTACTGCAGGGGCGTAAGTTCCGCAGTGCCAGCAGGTGCCTCAACGAAGAGGTCGTCGGAGCCGTGCGAGTGGGCGTCGGCAAGCATGCGCGGGAGCTGAAGCATTGCGTGGCGCATCTAAAACCACGCTGTTGTCGCATGGATGTGTCACCATTAAGTGCACGACATGTTTCTCGTGTCATAGAAAGGAATACCCCGTGGCACCATCTCATACCGCAGGCGATAAAACACCTGCGGATACGCATAGCAGAGCTCGCAGGGCGATCGCCCAAGCCGCTTCGGGTGAACGCTCTATCCACCCCGCACTCATTCCCGGCGTGAGCGTCGAAGACACCCATGCCAGTTTCAAGACAAACAAAACGGTCTTTGCGGTCGCCTTAGCAGCGACGATTGGCATTATTGTCTGGGCGATCGTAGCGCCCGATAATTTGGCCAGTACTGGTAGCAACCTGCAGTCGTGGGTCGTGCAAAACTTTGGTTGGTTGTTTACGATCGTCATGATCGCCGCGACCATATTTCTGCTGTCGATTGCGATCGCACCCACTGGAAAGATCAAACTCGGTGCCGATGCTTCGGAGCCCGACTTTTCTCGAACCTCATGGATCGCCATGCTGTTTGCGGCTGGGTTAGGAATCGGGCTGGTCTTCTACGGGCCGATGGAACCGCTCGCCCATTTCTTGACCCCGCCGCCCCACCTTTCTGGTGTTGAGCCCGCCAGCGAGGAAGCGGTCCTTCCGGCGTTCACTCAAGCAATCCTCCACCAGGCCACCCTCCCGTGGATGGTCTACGCCCTTGTCGGTGGCTCGCTTGCGTACGCCGCTTATCGACGCGGACGCCTTCCCCTTATTTCCTCACTTTTTGAGCCTCTCGCTCCGAACTCCAACAACCGAGCACTGGGCAAAATCGTAGACATCTTCTCTGTCCTGGTGACGCTGTTCGGCACCGCAACCTCGCTTGGTATCGGTGCGCTGCAAATACGCACGGGAACTTCGATCGTGACCGGAAAACCGCTTGAAGGCGACGGCATCCTCATTGCCATCATTTCAATCCTCACCGTCATCTTCATTTTCTCTGCGATGTCCGGCATCCAGCGCGGAATCCGCATTCTGTCGAATATCAACATGGGCCTTGTCGTCGGCTTAGGAATATTTGTCCTCCTCACAGGACCCACGCTGTATATTCTTGATCTGATCCCCGCATCGGTGCTGCAGTTCTTCAACAACTTCGCGGACATGATGTCCGTTGCCCCCTCGCAAGGCGAGGCCGAAAAGGAATTCGTGACCGCATGGACCATGCTCTACTGGGCTTGGTGGATTTCTTGGTCACCTTTCGTCGGCATGTTCATCGCGAAGATCTCGCGCGGCCGCACCATCCGCGAGTTTGTGCTCGTCATCATGCTCGTCCCGACGTCCCTATCCCTGCTGTGGTACGTAGTCTTTGGTGGCACCGCTATCAAGACTCACCTCGACGGGAATGGAATCGAAATCATCGATTCCGGAGAAAACGTCATGTTCGATCTCATGAGCACCCTCCCACTGTCGAGTATTAGCACCGTCGTGGTCCTCATTGCCGTGATTATCTTCTTCAATACCGCAGCTGACTCCGCAACAAACGTCATGGGTTCCATGTCTCAATCCGGCCGCCCAACGCCATCACGCCCAATTTCCATCATTTGGGGAGCTGCATTGGGAGGGATTTCCCTATCGCTGCTCTTGATTGCCGGACAAAATGCCCTCAGCGGCCTGCAGTCAATCATGGTGTCGTGTTCGCTGCCTTTTGCCTTCATTCTCATCGGAGTCATGGTTGCTTGGGGCAGAGATCTCGCGCGAGACCCTTTCATCATGCGCAAGAATTACGCATCTGCTGCCATTGCTCGAGGCGTCGAGCACGCCCTGCAGGAGCACAACGGTGACTTCATTTTCGGTTCTTCCGCCGTCCCAGAAAACCAGGGAGCGGGAGCGGACATCGAAAGCGATGATCCCTACCTCCACGAGTGGTACACCGAATCCGCCACGGATGAATACCTTGCAGACCAAGCAACGCTGCGTGATAAACAGCGAGCAGCGTTGGAAGATTTCGCAGAGCAGCAAGCACAGGAATCAGAAGACGAGAACTAGGCCTGATAATCCGCCTGCCGCTGCCTACTGTCCAGCCTGCACCGGCTCCTCAACGTAGAGGTCGTCGGAGCCGTGCGAGCGGGCGTCGGCAAGCATGCGCTCAAGCTCGTCCTGGGTGAACTCCTTGTTTACCGCGAAGATCACCACATCGCCCTTGCGGTAGACGGGCGTGAGCCCGCGCGAGGTCCAGAAGCCGCGCTGCATCTGCAGGCGCTCGAGCTGGAACGGCCAGAACGCAGACGGGCTGACCATGTAGAACTTGATCCCCAGCTCGGCCGCGGCGCGATCCACCACGTTCTCCGCGTCCGCATTACCGCGCAGGCCCTCGCCGATCTCGCGCGCTTGCCAGTACGCAATGTCCGTGTTCGACCCACGCCCGCCGGTCGGCCACAGGTAGTGCCGCGACAGCATCGGCAGCCCGTTGTAGGCGTACCCCCAGCTGTGCCCGTCGGCCGGGTCGCCAAAAATCGTGCCCGCCCAGGCCGCCGGCTGCGTGGCCAGCCAGTCCCAGGCCGCCCGGTCGTCGTCGCTGACCATGCGGTCTTCCACCCGCGTGTCCAGAAACGCCGACTGCGCGCCGGCCACAGCGGTGTCGCGCACCGTCGGCGCGGCAATCATCGCCACCACAAGGGCCATGCTTATCGACGCCACACCCGTCCCCCGCAACCACACCTTGGACCCCAACCGCGTGGCAACCGGCGCGAGTGTGAACAGGCGCACCATAGCGGCAACTCCGATCGCGGCGGCCACCAGCACGGCCAGCACCACCGGGAAGATCAGGCGGTGCGCGGTGTTGTAGTGCAGGTTGCCAGCAAGCGTGAGCAGCCCGCTGAGCGGGCCCGCCACGGGTGCGATCGCGTTAGCGGTGATGGTCAGCGACAGGGCGTAGAACAGCACAGGCCACACCTGGCGGCGCCATAGCAAGCACACCAGCGCGCCGAAACCGGCTAGCCACAGCCACACGGTCGCGTCGTAGTCCGGGAAAAACTCCAGCACGTGGCGGGTCTGCATGGAAAAGGCAATATCCCACCCGCTGTCGAAGTCCTTGCTTTCCTTCGTCGCCCAGCCGGAGACCTCCTCGGCCTGCGCCGAACCGGCGAACACCTGCGGGAGGTACATCAGCGCGGCAACGGCGCCGGGGGCGGCCATCCACACCGTGTCGGCAAGGCGGCCGCGTTCCGGGCTGATGAGTGTAGAAGTCAGCCAGTACAGGCCCACGCCCAGCACCACGACGGTCAGCGCCGCCGGGTGCGCCGTGAGCACACCGAGCAGCCCGACCGTGGCCGGGAGGGCACCCGCGTGGCGGGCGGGCAGGCGCGTGAACTGGTAGATCACCGTGCCGGTCAGCGACATGGCGAACAGGTAGGGCCACATGCCGACGAAGTCGCTCACCCAGGCAAGCTGTGGCGCGCCGTAGACGAAGATGGCGGCGAGCCCGGCTGCGATCTGCGTAGTCAGCCCGCGCGAGCGGGTAAACGCGAACGCCAGGCACGCCGCGGTGATCGGCAGCGCAATACCGGTGAGCACGATCATGCCGATGTTCAGCGCCGGGATCGGATCCAACCCGGCCGCTTCACCGAACAGCGCGATGCCCGTGTGGAACGCGGAGGGATACAGCAGGTTGGCGTGGGTCTCAACGTTCTGCAGCTCGCCCATTCGCGTTGGCGAGGCCACGCCGGTGTCCATGATGAAGCGCACCAGGTTGGCGTGCCACTGCACGTCCCAGCCCTGCACGATGTTGTACGTGCCGTGCGGGGCGCGTACCAGCCAACCCAAACGGTCCGAGATGAGCATCCAGGATCCAGCGACCACACCGGCCGTCGGCAAGAGCCAGAAGGGGTCTAAGATGCTGCCTTTCTTCCACTCGCCCGGGAACAGCGCGCGACGCCACGAGATGCGCCCGCCGCGCCGCGCCTTGCGGGCAAAGACGTAGCGCCACACCGCCGCCGCGGCCAGCGCAAACACCAGGCTCACCGCGCAAGTCCACAGGTTCAGCGGCGCAGAGGTCAGGCCCCACAGCCAGGCACTCATGCCGAAGATACCGAAGCTCACCGGCAGCGCCGTGGCCATCGCATGCGGGCCTTTCACGCCTGCGACGAGGTTAAATACCAGCCCCGGGAGGAGGAAGAACGGTATGGCAAACACAGCTGCCGCCGCTGGTGTCATGAGTCCTCCTCGAGTGTGTTCGCGTGAAAAATATTCTAAGCCTTTAGTGCTTCGGCAACGTGCGCCGGTCGCGTGTCACGGCGGCCCGCTTCGCAAACGCGTCTGGGTGCGGGTACTCCACCCCGGTCAGCGTTAGCCCGCACGCCGGGGCGAGCGGTACCTGGGAGTCGCGCTTCGTCACCTCGAGCAGCTGCGCGACCCACTCATCCTCGCGCTTGCCCTCCCCGACTTTGAGACAGGTTGCCACCAGCGCGCGGACCATGTTCCAGCAGAAGGCGTCCGCGGTGATCCGGGCCTCATAAACGTCGCGCTCGTGCTGCGTGCTCACGTCGTGCCAGGTAAAGGCGTGGACGTCGCGGATCGTGGTCGCGTGCGGTTTCGGTTTGCAGAAGGCGGCGAAGTCGTGCAGCCCGACGAGGAGGTCCGCGGCCTGCTGCATGCGGTTGATGTCGACGGGTTTACCCCAGACGGCCGTGTCGGCGCGACGTGTTGGGAGGGCCCCGGCCGGGTTGGTGGTCACCCGGTAGGTATAGGACCTGTCCAGTGCCGCGAAGCGGGCGTCGAAGGCGTCTGGTGCCTCGTTGACGTTGAGTACGCGCACGTCGTCGGGAAGTAACTTGGACAGGCGTCGCACCAGCTTGGTTGGGTCGCCGTCAATGGAGCGCTGGTCCAGCGCGGCCCGCGGTACATCCGTGTGCGCGACCTGCGCGCTAGCGTGCACGCCGGCGTCAGTGCGCCCTGCCACCGTGAGCGTGACCGGGGTGCGCAGCACGAGCGCGAGCGCGTCCTCGATGGTCTCCTGCACAGTGCGCACCCCGGAAGTCTGGCGGGCCCAGCCATGGAAGTCCGTGCCGTCGTAGGCGATGTCCAGGCGCAGGCGCATGTCCGTGCCCGATGCTGGCGGTGTGGTCATTCGGATAAGGCTAGCAGGTGGAGCGTAGACGTGACGCTGGGGCGTTAAAAGCTAAACAGCGCAACTTGCACATCGTTTAACCCCGGAAATCGGCGATAAACGAATTCCAACTTGCGCTGTTCAAAGACGCGCAAAGGCCCCACCCGAACGAACAGTGACGGGTGGGGCCCAAGCGACAAGGCGAGAGGGAACTAGTCCTCCTTGGCCTCGGTTTCAGCCTCAGCGGACTCAGCATCTTCAGCGGATTCGGCCTCTTCGGCCTTCTCCTCTTCAGCCTTCTTGGAAGCTGCGGCGCGTGCGGTGCGCTCAGCCTCGTTGGCGGCAGTCTGCTCGAGGACGAGCGAGATCTGCGTCATCGGAGCGTTGTCGCCCGGACGGTTCTCCAGCTTGATCAGGCGGGTGTAGCCGCCCTCGCGGCCCTCGAACATCGGGGCCAGCTGGTTGAACAGGTAAGCAACGATCTCCTTGTTCGGCAGTTCAGCGGCAACGGCGCGGCGGTCCGCGATGGTGCCCTTCTTTGCCTTGGTGATCAGCTTCTCAGCGTAGGGACGCAGCGTGCGTGCCTTCGCATCGGTCGTGGTGATGGCACCGTGCTGGAAGAGAGCCATAGCCAGGTTGGACAGAATGTGCTTCTGGTGGCTAGCGGACCCTCCGAGACGGGCGCCCTTCTTCGGGGTAGGCATTTTCGTACTCCTCGTGTGCGTTAGTTGAGCGCGTGCTCTTTTATGGACTCGGCTTTACTCGGTCTCGTCCCCGCTCGGGTCAACGAAGTCGCCGGTCTCGGCGTCGTAGCCCTCGATCTGGGTCGGGTCGAAATCTTCCGGTGCATCCTTCAAGGTCAGGTTCTGCGAAGCGAGCTTGATCTTGACCTCGTTGATGGACTTCTGGCCGAAGTTGCGGATATCCAGCAGCTCAGACTCGGTGCACTCTGCGAGCTGACCGACGGTGTGGATCTCCTGGCGCTTCAGGCAGTTGTAGGAGCGGACGGTGAAGTTCAGGTCCTCGATCGGCGTGTTGTACGCGGCCATGTACTCGGTCTCCTGCGGGGAGGGGCCGATCTCAATGCCCTCGGACTCCGTGTTCAGCTCGCGGGCCAGGCCGAACAGCTCCACCAGGGTGGAACCTGCCGACGCCAGCGCGTCGCGTGCTGCCATGGAGTTCTTGGTCTCCACGTCGATGATCAGCTTGTCAAAGTCGGTGCGCTGCTCGACACGGGTCGCCTCAACCTTGTAGGCGACACGGGTGACCGGGGAGTAAATCTGGTCGACCGGGATACGGCCGGGCTCCCCGCCCGAGTTCGGCATGGCCGGGACGTAACCGCGGCCGCGCTCGACAACAAGCTCCATCTCCAGACGAGCGCCCTCGCTCAGGGAGGCGATGTGCAGATCCGGGTTGTGGATCTCCACATCGGCAGGCGGCTCGATCGCGCCCGCGGTGACGTCGCCGGGGCCCTCAACAGACAGGTACATGACGACCGGCTCGTCGGAATCCGACGACAGGACCATGTCCTTGATGTTGAGGATGATCTCGGAAACGTTTTCCTTCACGCCAGCGATGGTGGTGAACTCGTGGAGCACACCATCGATCTTGATAGAGGTCACCGCAGCGCCCGGGATAGACGACAGCAGCGTGCGGCGCAGGGAGTTACCCAGGGTGTAGCCGAAACCAGGCTCGAGCGGTTCGATGACGAACTTCGAGCGGTTGGTATCGATGTACTCCTCGGTCAACTGCGGACGGTGAGAGATGAGCATGAACTTCTCCTTTGTCGGCTCCCGCTATATGAAGCCGGTAGGAACGGATGATGTTGGAAGTTTTCGCGCCACGCTTCGTCGATAAGCAAAGGGCGCGAGACGAAGTGATTACTTCGAGTAAAGCTCGACGATGAGCTGCTCCTGCAGGGGCACCTCAATCTGAGCGCGCTCGGGCAGCTGGTGCACGAGGATGCGCAGGGTGTCCGGAACGACCTGGAGCCATGCCGGGACGACGGCGTCGAGCAGGTTGTCCTGAGCATCCTCAAACCAGAGCATGCTGCGGGACTTCTCGCGGACGTCGATGATGTCGTACTGGGTCACCTTGAACGACGGGACGTCGACGCGCTTGCCGTTCACGGTGAAGTGACCGTGGGAAACAAGCTGACGAGCCTGGCGGCGGGTGCGAGCCAGACCAGCGCGGTAGACGACGTTGTCCAGACGCGACTCCAGCAGGATCAGCAGGTTGTCGCCGGTCTTACCCGGAAGACGGTTGGCCTCCTCGTAGTAGCGACGGAACTGCTTCTCCATCACGCCGTAGGTGAAGCGAGCCTTCTGCTTCTCCTGCAGCTGGAGCAGGTACTCGGACTCCTTGATGCGAGCGCGGCCAGCCTGCCCCGGGGGGTACGGGCGACGCTCGAAGGACATGTCACCGCCGACGAGGTCGACGCGGAGGCGACGGGACTTACGGGTAGCAGGGCCGGTATAACGAGCCATGGTGTTTTACCTCTTTTCCTTTCTGCCTTAAACGCGACGACGCTTCGGCGGACGGCAGCCGTTGAACGGCTGGGGCGTCACGTCCGAGATCGAGGACACCTCCAGGCCAGCAGCCTGGAGCGAACGGATAGCGGTCTCGCGGCCGGAGCCGGGACCCTTGACAAAGACATCAACCTTCTTCATGCCGTGATCCATTGCCTTGCGGGCAGCGTTCTCGGCAGCCATCTGCGCAGCGAACGGGGTGGACTTACGGGAGCCCTTGAACCCGACGTGGCCGGAGGAGGCCCAGGAGATGACGGCACCGTTGGCGTCCGTGATGGACACGATGGTGTTGTTGAAGGTGGACTTGATGTAGGCGTGGCCTGCGGCCACGTTCTTCTTTACGACGCGACGACGCGCGCCGGAACGAGTCTTCGGTGGCATAGGTTACTTCTTCTTTCCTGCGATAGTCTTCTTCGGGCCCTTGCGGGTACGCGCGTTGGTCTTCGTGCGCTGGCCGCGGACGGGCAGGCCACGACGGTGGCGCAGACCCTGGTAGGAGCCGATTTCAATCTTGCGGCGGATGTCTGCCTGCACCTCACGACGCAGGTCACCCTCAACGGTGTAGGAGGACTCGATTGCGTCGCGCAGAGCTGCGAGCTGATCGTCGCTCAGGTTGTCCGTACGCAGGTCGGGAGAAATGCCGGTCTTTTCGAGCAGTTCCTTGGCACGGGTAGCCCCGATGCCGTAAATGTAGGTGAGAGCGATCTCCATGCGCTTGTTGCGCGGGAGATCAACACCAGCGAGACGTGCCATGTGGCTACGTTCCTTTCGGGTTGTTACGGTGGTTTTCTCCCTACCCGTCCACGCCAAACAACGCTTTGTCCGGGCCGAGCCGGAGGATGGGTTGTGGTTCACGCGGCTCCAGCCACCGTGGCCGGAGGTAGACGACGCGACACAGTGCGTGCCGCGCCTGGGTAAGGAGGCTTACGTACTTACTTGTAGCGGTACGTGATACGTCCCTTGTCCAGGTCGTACGGGGAAAGCTCCACGACGACGCGGTCCTCAGGGAGGATGCGGATGTAGTGCTGGCGCATCTTGCCACTGATGTGAGCAAGGACGGTGTGCCCGTTATCAAGCTCAACGCGGAACGTTGCGTTCTTCAGCGGCTCGATTACGCGGCCTTCGACCTCAATTGCGCCTTCTTTTGCCATTCAATCCACTTCCTACTGCCCCGCATTTTTGCAGGTACTAGTCGTTTTTTCACGTCTGCTACACGGTGCCAAACATAGCAAAACTTGCAGTGCTTGCACACCAAACGACAACTATAGCCATTTACCTGCGACAACACAAACCCCGCCTCCCGGTACACACGCGGGAGGCGGGGTAAAGTACAGGCGCTGCTAGTAGACGAAGACCTTGTCGCCGATCTGCAGATCGTTGAAGTAACGCTGCGCGTCGGCCTGGTACATACGGACGCAACCGGCGGACAGGATCGTCGGGTCGCCCTGGTGGAAGGCGATGCCGTTGTAGGTGAAGTACGTCGCGTACGGCATCGGGGCGTTGTTGAACTCGTAGGAGATCTCGTCCTTGACCTTGCGGTTGACGTAGAAGGTACCGCGCGGGGTCTCCTGGCCCGGGCGGCCCGGCCCGACGAGATCAGCGGTGTAGTAGACCTCACCGTTGTTCTGCAGCCAGGAGCGACGGCCGTCAACGTCTACGCAGGCCTTCGCGTCCTTCGGGCACGGGCCGTAGTCGAAGGCCGGACGCTGCTGCTGGGCCGGAGCCTGTGCCGGGGCGGGAGCCGGCTGCGGCTTCGGCTTGGGCTTGGGCTTCGGCTTCGGGGTGCGCTCGGTGATCAGCCCTGGGAAGAGGCGCTCGACGGTCTGGTCAATCGACGCCTTGGCCTGCGCCGGCAGGTCCGGGTTGATCGCGGCGAGGCCGTCGGCCTGGGCACGCAGGCTGTTGCGCAGGTTCCAGGCCGCGTCGCGCACCGCCGTGTCGGTGCTCGAGCCGAGGTTCTCCAGCTGCGTGTTCGCGTTCTTGAGGAATACATCCAGGCCGGAGTTGGAGGACAGCTGGGCGATGGAAGACCCGCCGGCAGGCTGCTGAGGTGCCGGCGCGGCTTCTGCGGTGGTCGGGTTGACAGCAAGCGAGGCAAACACGCCTGCGGCAGCGGCGAAGGCGGCGGCACGGCGCTTGGTGGCCGAGGGCTTCGCGTGGCGAGGTTTGTAAGACATAGACAGCAGTCTAACCACCTTTTGGCAATTTTGAACAGTTAGGCGCGCGGAGAGTTTGCCTCGCGCGGCGTCAGAATACGGGGCCCCTGGGCAGTGGCGGCTACGGTGTGCTCCCAGTGCGCGGCGGGTGAACCGTCGGCGGTAACGACCGTCCAGTCGTCGGCAAGCACGCGCGAGTCGAACTCGCCACCCAGGATGAGCATCGGCTCAATCGCGAGCACGGAACCGTCCTGGATGACCGGGCCGCGGTGGGGTTTGCCCTCGTTGGCCAGGAAGGGGTCCTCGTGCATGGTGCGCCCAATCCCGTGGCCGCCGTAGCCGTCGAGGATGCCGAGAGTCACGCCGAAGCGCTCCTCGGCGCGATAGGTGGCCTGCTCGAGCGCGTGCGAGACGTCGGTAAGCCGGTTGCCAGGCACCATCGCCTTGAGGCCTTCCTGCAGCACCCACTCGGTGGCGCGGTTGAGCGCATCTACCTCGGGGGCGAGCGTGCCGACGCCGAAGCTCAACGCAGAATCCCCCACCCAGCCGTCGAGTGTGGCACCGCAGTCGATGGAGACCAAGTCACCCTCGGCGAGTACGGTGTTCGCGTTCGGGATGCCGTGGACGACGACCTCGTTCACCGAGGCACAGATCGAGCCCGGGAAGCCCTGGTAGCCCTTGAACGTCGGCGTTGCTCCGTGCTCGCGGATCACGGTTTCGGCCACCTCGTCCAGCTCGAGCGTGCTCACTCCGGGGCGGGCGGCCGTCTTGACCGCGTTCAGCGCCAGGCCGACGATACGACCCGCGGCCTCCATCGCGTCCAACTCCGGGGCCGTCTTCGCGACGATCTTACGTTTCCGGAATCCCATTGTCCTGCCTTTCTTTAAGCCGTGAAAACGAAAAACGGGGCCGGTGTAGGCGATACACCGGCCCCTGCTCTGTTGCCGCTACTTCAGCGCGTTCAGCTTGTCCATCGCGCGGGCGTTGATCTCGTCCACGTCGCCGACAGCGTCGATGGAGATGATCTCCTCGCCGTAGTGGTCGATCAGCGGAGCGGTCTCGTCGCGGTAGACGCCGAGGCGGGTGCGGATGGTTTCCTCGTTGTCGTCGGCGCGGCCGCGGGCGAGCATGCGCTCGACCACCACGTCCTCGTCAACCACGAAGTTCAGCACGCCGTCCAGCTTCTGGCCTGCCTTGGTCAGCAGCTCGGTGAGGATCTCCGCCTGCTCCACCGTGCGTGGGAAGCCGTCGAGCAGGAAGCCGTCCTTGGCGTCGTCCTCCTTCAGGCGGGACTCCACCATGCGCGCGGTGACGTCGGTAGGCACGAGCTTGCCGGCGTCGATGTAGCTCTTGGCCTCAACACCCAGCGGGGTGCCCTCGCCGATGTTGGCGCGGAACAGGTCGCCGGTAGAGATGTGCGGGACGCCGAGCTTTTCGGAAAGAATTGCGGCCTGGGTGCCCTTGCCAGCACCGGGTGGGCCAAGAAGTACGAGACGCATTATCGCAGAAGTCCTTCGTAGTTGGATTGCAGGAGTTGGGATTCAATTTGCTTGACCGTGGTCAGGGCCACGGACACCATAATCAGGATAGCCGTACCGCCAAACGCGCTCATACCCATCTGGCCGGAGCCGGCCAGGCCCGCGTCCAGCGCCAGGTTCGGCAGGACGGCGATGAAGGCCAGGTAGAGCGAGCCGACGACGAGCAGGCGGTTCATCACGTACGCCAGATACTCAGCGGTCGGGCGGCCCGGGCGGATATCCGGAATAAACCCACCGTACTTCTTCATGTTCTCCGCCTGGTCGACCGGGTCGTACTGCACCGAGACGTAGAAGTAGGAGAAGAAGATGATCATGACGAAGTAGGCCACGATGTACTGCCAGGAGCCCGGGTTCTGCAGCCACGCCATCACGTTGTTCATCCACCAGTTATCCGGCGGGGTGGGGTCGTTCATGGTGACGATCTGAGTGATCAGCACCGGCACGTACATCAGCGAGGACGCGAAGATGACCGGGATCACGCCGGCCTGGTTGACCTTCAGCGGCAGGTAGGTCGCGGAGCCGCCATACTGGCGACGGCCCACCATACGCTTGGCGTACTGCACCGGGATACGGCGCTGACCCTGCTCAATGAAGATGATGCCGACAACCAGCACGACGAGCGCCGCGATCACGACGGCGAGTGCCACGCCGCCGGAGTTCTGCAGAATGACCGCGCCCTCGGACGGCAGCTTGGTTGCGATACCGGCGAAGATGAGCAGAGACATACCGTTGCCCACGCCCTTCTCGGTGATGATCTCGCCGAGCCACATGATGATGATCGCACCGGAGGTCATGACGATGATCATCATCACGAGGGTCCACACGTTGCGGTCCTCGATCAGCACCGGCATGCCCTGGCCGAGCAGCTGCTCGCGGTCCGCCAGCGCCACGATGCCCGCGGACTGCAGCAGCGCCAGCGCCACGGTGAGGTAGCGCGTGTACTGCGTCATCTTCGCCTGGCCGGCCTGCCCCTCCTTCTTCAGTTCCTCGAACTTCGGGATCACCACGGTGAGCAGCTGGACGATAATCGACGCCGTAATGTACGGCATGATGCCGATCGCGAAGATCGACAGCTGCAGCAGCGCACCGCCGGAGAAGAGTCCGATGATGGAGAACATCGTCGCCTGGTCACCCTGAGAAATGTCCTCCAGGCGGGACTGGATCAAGTTGTAGTCCACGCCCGGGGTGGGGATTTGGGCACCGACGCGGTAGAGAATCATCAGCGCAAGGGTGATCAGAATCTTGCGGCGCAGATCATGGTCCTTAAACGCCTGAAAGATAGCGGACACAAAGCCTCCTGGCTCCCACTGCAAACATAAGCAGGAGATCGCGAACAGAATTCGTCACGAGCTGGCCCTACCTACCAAAAAGGCATGCAAAAGCTCACCCGTACATATTTGACCCCACTACCCTACCAGCCCGAACACGAAACCCAAGAGTCGAGTCGCGGTTTAAGGCTGCTCCAATCTCACCCGAAGCGCGCTAGCACTTTTTCAGGCTGCGACAAGGTGGGGCGAGTGGGCGTCGAGAAGCAAAAGCCCCATGGTAGACCGAGCTGTCTTGAGTTTACATACCAAGAGGTTTATCATTCCGTATGTTCACAATAAAACTTCCTTTGAAAGGACCACTATGCTGAAGAAAATCGCAGCACTGACTACCGTCACCGCGCTTACGCTGGGCCTGACCGCCTGCGGCGAGGAGTCGAGCGATTCGGCCGAGGGCGATTCGCAGACCATCCGCGTCGCCACCTCGCCGGGGCCCTACTCCGAGCTGTTCGAGGACGCCGTCGGCCCGATCCTGGAGAAGGACGGCTACACCGTCGAATACACCTCCTTTACCGACCTCACCCAGGCCGATATCGCACTCAACGAGGGCTCGGCGGACCTGAACGTGGACCAGCACACCGCGTGGATGGAAGTGTTTAACGAGGAAAAGGGCGGCAACCTCGCCTCCATTACCGAGGTACCGACCGTCCCGGCGGGCCTCTACTCGGACAAGTACACCGACATCGAAGAAGTCGCCGACGGCCAGACCGTGGGCATCCCGATGGACGGCTCCAACAAGTCGCGCGCCCTGCACTTGCTTGTCGACGCCGGCTGGATCACCCTGCGCGACGACGCCGACGAGGCCCTGATCGCAGAGTCCGACATCGCGGAGAACCCGCACAACCTTGAGATCACCCCGATGGACTCGGCGAACCTCTCGCGCTCCCTGCCCGACCTCGACTGGGCAGTGATCCCGGGCTCCATGTCCTACTCCGCTGGCCTGGACCCGAAGCTGCAGGTCTTCCAGGAGAACCTGCGCCCCGAGCTCATCCTTGTGGCCGTGACCACCGAGGACAAGGCCGACGAGCCGTGGACTGAGGCCGTCGCCGAGGCGTACCGCTCAGACGAGTTCAAGGAGTACTTCGACGCCAACAACGAGAACAACTACTGGTTCCTGCCGGAATCCCTGCAGTAGCCTGAGAAAGGTAGCTCATGACTCACTCCCCCGGCACCGCGGTCGCCTTCGAGCGTGTGTCTAAAGTTTTCGACACCGCGAAAGGCGAGTTCACCGCGCTGGAAGACATCACCTTCACCGTGCCCACCGGCGGCATCTCCGGAGTCGTGGGCACCTCCGGGGCGGGCAAGTCGACCCTCATCCGCACGGTCAACGGCCTGGAGACGCCCACCTCGGGCACCGTGACCGTACTCGGCCGCCAGCCCGCCGAACTCAGCCCGAAGCAGCTGCGCGAGCTGCGCCGCGAGGTCTCCATGGTCTTCCAGAACTACAACCTTCTGGAGACCAAGACCGTCGCGGAAAACGTCGCCACCCCGCTGCTTCTCTCCAAGACGCCGAAGGGCGAAGTGTCGCGCCGCGTCGCGGAAGTGCTCGAGATGGTCGGGCTGGCCGAGCGCGCCGACCACAAGCCGCGCCAGCTCTCCGGTGGTCAGCGGCAGCGCGTGGGCATCGCGCGTGCGCTGGTGACCAACCCGAGCATTTTGCTTTGCGACGAGCCCACGTCCGCCCTCGACCCACTCACCACCACCCAAATCCTCGAGCTGCTGCGCGACATCAACGCGAAGCTCGGCGTGACCATCCTGCTGATTACCCACCAGATGGACGTGGTGGCCCGCTTGGCCGACTCCGTCGCCGTGCTCGAGGCCGGCAAGCTGGTCGAGTCCGGGCCGGTGGCCGAGGTCTTCGCCAACCCGCAGGCCACGCTCACCCAGCGCTTCGTGGAGACAGTCATCCCCCGCTCGGTCCCCGACAGCGTTCGCGCCACGATTGACCGCGGCGACTACGACGAGGTCGTCCAGCTGATCCACACCGGCCACGCCGTCGCCGATGTCTTCAGCGAGCTCGGGCGCCGCTTTAACGTCGAGGCGCACCTGTTGTCCTCTGCTGAGACGGAACTCGCCGACACCAGCGTCGGCGCCACCATCCTCGGCCTGCGCGCGGGCGGCTCGCTTAACGACGGGGTGGCTTGGCTGGAGGGCCTCGACGGCCTCACCGTCAACCGCATCACCGGAAAGGACGCTTAACCCATGGAACAGCTCAACTCCTGGTGGCGCGACACCACCGGCTCCCGCGTCACCCCCTCGATGTACGTCGACTCGTTTGGCGAGACCGTCTACATGGTCGGCATCTCCCTGTTCATCGGCGCGCTCATCGGTATCCCGCTGGCGCTCGCGCTGGTGATCACCCGGCCCGGGGGCTTAAAGCCCAACGCGGTGATCTACGGCATCCTCAACGTGGTGGTCAACGTGATCCGCTCGCTGCCGTTCATCATCCTGCTCGTGGCGATCTCTCCGTTCACGCGCGTCATCGCCGGTACCGCGATCGGCACCACCGCCGCGCTCGTGCCCCTGACCCTGTACATCGCGCCGTTTATCGCGCGACTGATCGAGCAGTCCCTCCTCGAGGTCAACCCGGGCATTACCGAGGCGGCCGACTCCATGGGTGCCAGCATGAGCCAAACCATCCGCTACTTCCTGCTCCCCGAGGCCAAGTCCTCTATCATCCTCGCCGTGACCACGGCCACCGTCGGCCTGATCTCCGCCACGGCCATGGCCGGCACCATCGGCGGCGGTGGTGTGGGTGACTTGGCGATCTCCTACGGTTACCAGCAATTCGACTCGGTGGCCATGCTCACCACGGTGATCATCCTGATCATCGTCGTCCAAGCGATCCAGTCGCTGGGCAACAGGCTCGCGCACCGCGCGCGGGCGTAGGTTTCGTGTATGCGCCGCTGCAGCTTTATGGGCTGCGGCGGCGTTTTTCTTTGCGGGATCCGGGGCTGCTTGACCGTCGCCGCGCTAGATGTCGAGACCGGCAGGTCGAGTACATTGGTTTTTGTAAGGGTTCTCGACAACCCGGTCTCGACATTTGCGGTCGTTCCACACAGATAGCGCAAGTAGGACAGCGTTTATCCCGCCTCGGGGAGCGATAATCGAGCTCCAACTTGCGCTGTTTAGCCGCGCCCAGCGACCTGCTCTGACATGAACGCGCCCAACCCGCGACCGCCGTACCCACTTTTCGCTACGCTGCAGGGGCATGAGCTCCCACGCCATGACCAAAAGCAAATTCCCGCCCGCCGACGGCATGTACGAGGCGGCCGGACCCACCAGTCAGATTGCTCTCCTGCTCTGCCACGGCTGGCAACCCGATGAAATCGCCCCGTGGTTGGAAGACGAGCTGGAATCCGACCCGGCGCCCCTGATAGAGGAAGTCAGCGAAGAATACGCCCGCCTCGTGCCATCGGCATCCGAGGACGCCAAGCGCATCGGAGTTCTGCACGAGGCGCTGGCAAAGCGCAACATCGCTTTCTCGTTTGATGAGGCCTACACCAAGGCCGAAGCCGTTGAGGACGGCGGCAGGCACGCAGAGGAGGCCGGCCACCGCGGCTACGCCTACTGCACCCAGCAGGACGTAGACAGCCTCATCCACAGCGGGCGTCTCTACTTCGGCTTCGGGGACAGAGAAAACCCCAGCCTGGAAAGGGACGCCGAGGTTGCCACCCTGGTCGTTGAAGCACTCAACGAGGTCGGCTTCTCCCCCGTGTGGGACGGCGACCCAAACGCGCGCATCGAGTGCACAGACGTCGTCTTTGAGCTGCCGCTAAACCACTAACCACCAACGCAAAAAGCCCGCCACCCCTTACACAGGGGCGGCGGGCTCCAGCAGTCTCGGGCTCGAAGCCAGAGAGGCGCTTATGCCTCAGTGGTGGAGCCGCCAGCAGCCTTGATCTTCTCGGCTGCGGACTTGGAGAACTTGTTGGCGGTGACGTCGAGCTTGACGTCGATGTCGCCGTTGCCCAGGACCTTGACCGGCTGGTTCTTGCGAACCAGGCCAGCAGCGACGATGTCCTCGATGGACACGGCGCCGCCGTTCGGGAAGGCCTTGGCCAGGTCGTTCACGTTGACAACCTGGAATACGACGCGGTTCGGGTTCTTGAAGCCCTTCAGCTTCGGCAGGCGCATGTGCAGCGGCATCTGGCCGCCCTCAAACGCTGCGGAAACCTGGTAGCGAGCCTTCGTACCCTTGGTACCGCGGCCGGCGGTCTTGCCGCCCTTGCCGGCTTCACCGCGGCCAACGCGGTGCTTCGGCTTGTTCGCACCCTTTGCCGGGCGCAGATCATGAAGCTTGATGATGTCAGCCATGTGCTATCTACTCCCCTGCAACTTCCTCGACGGTGACAAGGTGACGAACCTTGAGCACCTGGCCGCGGGTTGCGGCGTTGTCCTTCTTAATCACGGACTGGCCGATCTTGCGCAGACCAAGAGCCTCGAGGTTCTTGCGGGTCTGCGGCTTCTCGCCGACCTTGCCGTGGTGCAGTGTGATCTTCAGTGCCATTGTGGTTTACGCCTCCTGTCCTGCACGTGCGCGCAGCATACGGGCCGGAGCGACGTCCTCGAGGTCCTTGCCACGCTTTGCGGCGACCTCTTCGGGGCGCACCAGTTCCTTCAGACCGGCAACGGTTGCCTGAACCACGTTCAGGGCGTTGTCGGAGCCGAGGGACTTGGCCAGGATGTCCTGGATACCTGCGCACTCGAGCACCGGACGGACTGCGCCGCCGGCGATCACACCGGTACCGGGAGCTGCCGGACGCATCATGACGACGCCTGCGGCCTCTTCGCCCTGGACCGGGTGGGGGATGGTGCCGGCAATCATCGGGACGCGGAAGAAATTCTTGCGAGCCTCTTCTGCACCCTTCTGGATTGCGGCGGGGACTTCCTTTGCCTTGCCGTAGCCGACGCCGACCATGCCCTGGCCGTCGCCGACGACAACGAGCGCGGTAAACGACATGTTGCGGCCACCCTTAACGGTCTTTGCGACGCGGTTAATGGTGATGACGCGCTCGATGTACTTATCGCGGTCGTCGTTCTGGTTGCGGCGGTCGTCGCGGCGGCCGCGGCCACCGCGCTCGTTACGGTTTCCCTTGTTGTTCTGGTTGTCGGCGGAGCGTCCGCCGTCACGCCGTTCACGTTCGGCCATTACGCGATCCTTCCGTTGATGGTGATGTTTGCGGTGATCATTAGAACTTCAGACCACCTTCACGAGCTGCTTGTGCAAGAGCTGCGATGCGGCCGTGGAACTTGTAGCCGCCGCGGTCGAAGACAATGGCTTCGATGCCGGCTGCCTTGGCACGCTCTGCGACGAGAGCGCCAACCTTGGCTGCCTTGTCCTTCTTGTCCCCGTCCAGGTTGCGCACGTCCGGCTCCATCGACGATGCGGCAACGAGGGTGTGGCCGGCGAGATCGTCGATGACCTGGACGTGGATGTGGCGGGAGGAGCGGTGCACGACGAGACGCGGGGTCTCCGGGGTGCCACGCAGGGTCTTGCGAATACGGTTGTGGCGACGTGCGCGAGCCTCGCGGCGGCGGGACGAGATGTCCTTGCCGACCGGGGTGCGCTTGGTGTTCTCTGCAGTATTGCTCATGATTACTTACCCGTCTTTCCGACCTTGCGACGTACCTGCTCGCCTGCGTAGCGGATGCCCTTACCCTTGTACGGGTCATCCTTGCGCAGACGGCGGATGTTCGCCGCGATCTGGCCAACCTGCTGCTTGTCGGTACCTTCGATCGAGAACTTGGTGTTGCCGTCGACAGCGAATGCGACGCCCTCCGGAGCCTCAATGAGGATCGGGTGGGAGTAGCCCAGGGAGAACTCGAGGTCCTTGCCCTTCTGCTGGACACGGTAACCAACGCCGAAGATCTCCATGTTGATCTTGTAGCCCTCGGTCACGCCGACAACGAGGTTGTTGATCAGCGAGCGCGACAGGCCGTGCAGCGAGCGGTTCTTACGGTGGTCATCCGGACGAGACACCACAATCTGGCCGTCCTCGACGGCTGCGGTGATCGGGGCCGGGATGTCGACGGTCATGGTGCCCTTCGGGCCCTTCACCTCGACGGTCTGGCCGTCAATCTTGGTCTCGACGTTGTTCGGGATTGCGATGGGTGCATTACCTACACGCGACATAGTCTATTCAACCTCCCCTTTACCAGACGTAAGCGAGGACTTCCCCGCCTACACCCTTCTCTTGGGCCTGTCGGTCGGTCAGCAGACCGTGGGACGTGGAGATAATCGCCACGCCCAGGCCGCCAAGGACCTGCGGCAGGTCGGTGGACTTTGCGTACACGCGCAGACCCGGCTTGGAAACGCGCCGCAGACCAGCGATGGAAGCCTCGCGGGTCGGGCCGTACTTGAGGTCCAGGGTCAGGGCCTTGCCCACCTTGGCGTCCTCAACCTTGTAGTCAGCGATGTAGCCTTCCTGCTTCAGGATCTCGGCGATGTTCACCTTGATCTTGGAGGACGGCATGGACACGGTCTCGTGGCGCGCGTTATTTGCGTTGCGCACGCGGGAGAGCATGTCCGCAATCGGATCAGTCATGGTCATAGCGAGTGACCGGTTCCTTTCTCGTTGCGGTTCCCTGCGATTTTCATCTACCCACCTGACCCATAAAGGTCGCGTTTTCCGCATGGTCTGTCGGGGGCTACTTCACGCTCCCCACGCTCAGTAACGTGGGGCGCTCGCCGCCTCCCTTGCACGCGGTCCGCATTTCGGCGGGGGGCCTGCAACAAAGTTGGATGTACATTTGGTCTTGTCGGCTTGTGGTTTTCACACAAGTCCGACGGATAACCCTATACCCAGGCCACCGCGCAGGGCAAATCGCTTATCGACGCCCACGAGTACACTCGCTGCCATGAATCCCCAGGCCGCCCTGCAACCAATCCTGCACCACCTCGACAGCACCCGCGAAGCGCGCGAGGAGGCGTACCGCTGGTTCCACCAGCACCCAGAACTCTCCATGCAGGAAGTCCAAACCACGCAGCGCATCATGCAGGAACTCGAGGCGTCCGGGATTTCATTCACCCAAGTGAGTGAGACTGGCGTCGTCGCCACCATCGAGAACGGCCCTGGCCCCGTCGTCGCGCTGCGTGCCGACATCGACGCACTGCCGGTCCGCGAGTCCTCGGGTAAGGAGTACGCTTCCACCGCCACCCAGGTCGACAAGACTTCCGGGACGGAATACCCGGTCGCGCACGCCTGCGGCCACGACGTCCACCTCATCTCACTGCTGGGCGCGCTGGCCGCGTTTCACGCGCACCGCGATTCGTGGTCCGGCACGCTCGTCGGCGTGTTCCAGCCCGGGGAGGAGACCGCCTCGGGGGCTCGCGCGATGGTGGAGGCCGGGATCACCGAGGCCGTGCCGCGCCCTGACGTCTACCTCGGCCAGCACGTGCTCTCATCGCTCCCCGGCGGCGCGGTCGGGACCCAGGCCGGCCCCGTACTGTCGCAGGCCTTCTCCGCAAAAGTCACGGTGCACGGGGCGGGCTCGCATGGCTCGATGCCGGAAAAGGGCGTCGACCCGGTACTGCTCGCCTCCACCATCGTCACCCGCTTGCACCACGTAGTCAGCCGCGAGATTGCCGCGGCGGAGACGGCGGTGCTGACCGTCGGCGCAATCAACGCCGGCTTCAAGTCCAACATCATCCCGGACTCCGCCACCTTGCTCATCAACACGCGCGCGTACTCGCAGGAGGTCAGCGACCACCTCAAAGAGGCGATCGAGCGCATCGTTCGCGCGGAGTGCCTTGCCGCGCGTAGTCCACGCGAGCCCGAGTTTGAGTACTACGACGTCTACCCCCTTACCGACAACGACGAAGCAACCACCAAAAAGGTCCGCGCCGCATTCGAGGCCCACTTCGGCGAAGTAGCCAACCTAGGACGCGTCCCGGCTTCGGAGGACTTCTCCGTCATCCCCGACGCGCTCGGCACCCCCTACAGCTACTGGGGTCTGGGCGGGTTCGCCAGCTACCCCGATGCACCTGGAAACCACTCGCCCGAGTTTGCGCCCGACCTGCAGCCCACCCTGGACCGCGGGGCAGAGGCGATGATCGTGGCGGCGGGGGCCTGGCTGGCCCGCAGCTAACGTCCGCGACTAGCGGACTCCCGCGTCAGAACGGCAGGGCGGGCCGTGCTCGCACCCGCTGCTGCCCGATATCGGAGGCATCGCCTGCCTCATGGCCCTGCCTGTAGGCGTCCGGGTCAAAGGAGCGCTTCGAGGTGTCCGCGTGCAGGTGGAGGCCACGGTCTGCGGCGAAGTCGGCGAGGGCGTTGCGGGCCTGCTCCGCATCGTCGATAAGCGCAAGCGCGTACGCCTGCGAAGTGTCGGTGACGCGGCGCTCGGACTGCGCGAGGCGCTGGCCGATGCGGGTGGCGAAGCCGGTCATGTACGAGCGGCGGGTCACGATGATGGATTCGCCCAGGTGCGTCGCGTGTAGGCGACGCGCGCCGGCCATCATGACCGGGACGAGCAGGCTGTAGAGCGCGTCGACTCGAGCCAGGTGGTCGGTATGGCCGAAGAGCGTAGCCTGCTTGACGCGCGTGGAGTTAAAGGCGCGATTATAAAAGCCGGTGCAGTGCAGACTGTCGGCGATGGCGAAAAGCAGCTTGGCCTGCATGTCGGTGTACGCGCCGCTGATGTCGTAGGTGCGGCGCTCGATCGTGTTGCCCTGACCAATGCTGGTCACATCGCGCTCGCTCAGCCCGTAGGCGGCCATGAGATCGAAAGCCTTGGCGTAAAAGGAGTCGCCCTCCGGTGTGCCTTCCCTATCCGCCGCCTGCCGTAGTAGTTTCTGGACGCGAGCCTTGAGCTTGTGGATGTCTTTCATGAGCTTTACCTTTCGTAAGTTATGGTTGGTTCGTTTATTTTTACTACACATCGCCTATTCGCGCTACCCCTACGGAAAGCGCGCCGGTGGCTACTGTGGGACACACACGATCAACGAAAAGGAGCACCCATGGCACGAGAGGAAAGCCTCCAATCCACCCACGCCTGGCTCGCGGCGCTGGCAGAGGAATTCGGCATCTCGCCGACGCTGGTGCGCGAGCTCGTCGGCGACATTCTCAAGCTGACTGCCGACGTCGCCCACAACGGCCCGTCGCGCCCAGCCGCGCCCACCACCGCCTTCCTCGTCGGCCTCGCCGCTGGCCAGGCCGACCCACCCCAGGACGAGACCGCGCAGGCAGAAGAGGTCCGCGCACTCATCGCGCGCACCAGCGAGTTGCTCAAGCGCTACGACACAGGGAGCGCGGATGAGCAGGATTAACCGCCGCTTCGCCGTCACCAAGGTCACGCTCGCCGAGGAGGGCTCGGACGGGCCGAAGTTCTATACCGACACCCGCGCGGACACCGTCACGGTGGAGGAGCCCTTAGAGATCCGCGCGCAGGGCGAGACGCTGACTTCCACCATGCGCACCCCAGGACACGACGTGGAGCTCGCGCACGGGTGGTGCTTCTCCGAGGGGCTGATCACCTCTGCGGCAGATGTGCGCACCGCCCGCTACTGCGCGGGCGCGGTCGGCCCAGGCGGGGAAAACACCTACAACCTGCTGGACATGGAGCTCGCCGAGACGGCGGCACCGGTCACGCCGGACTTCATCCGGCTCACCCCCACCACCAGCGCGTGCGGAGTCTGCGGTTCCCAGTCCATCAGCGAACTTTTACACAAGGTGCGCACGCCGATTGCACCGATCGAGCTGGATCCGGAGCTGATCGTCGAGCTACCCGAGCGGCTGCGCGCCGAGCAGAAACAGTTCCGCAAAACCGGCGGCATCCACGCCGCCGGGGCCTTTGATTTGGAAGGCAACCCGATAGTGGTACGCGAGGACATCGGCCGCCACAACGCAGCCGACAAAGTCATCGGGCATTTGCTTCTCGACGGCGCGCTCCCGGCGCGCGACATGATCCTGGTGATGAGTTCGCGCGCCTCCTTCGAGCTCGTGCAGAAGGCAGCGGTGGCGGGGTTCCCCGCGCTCGTGGCGGTCTCCGCGGCCTCTTCGCTCGCGGTGGAGCTGGCGCGCGAGGCGAACATGGCGCTGGCAGGATTTGTGCGAAACCGCCGGTTCAATCTGTACGCAGGCAAGCTGCGTTCGGTAGAATCCCATACATGACTCCGCGCCACGTACCCAACGAAATCATCGACATGTTTTACCCGCCCATGCAGTACTTGCGGGAGAACACTGACCCGAACCACGCCCACCTGGTGTGCGTGCGGGCAACAGCGGTCAACGGGTGCCCGGTGTGCACGGCGATTCACCGCCGCAACGCGCGCGAGTACGGCTGGAGCGAGGACTACATCCTCAAGGTAGAGCAGTGGACTCGCCACGCGCGCGAGTTCAGCGAGACCGAGGCGCTGGTTCTCGAGCTGACGGACGCGCTGACGGAGTTGGAGGACACACCGGAGTCCTTGTCTGAGGACCTGTGGGAGCGCGCGACGGAGGCTTTCGGCGCGGAGTACGTGCGCGCGCTCATCGTTGGCGCGGTTGGGGTCAACAGCTTTAACCGCTTGGGCATCGCGTTCCAGCAGGACCCGAAGAAGGTGCTCCGGGTCACGGAGTTCGATCTTGCGCCGGCGGATAAGCGTTAGACGTCGATAAGCGGCCGGGTGCCTAGTCCTTGTAGACGGTGTTGGTCTTGTTCAGCCAGGCGTAAACCGCGCCGATGCCCAGGCCGCCGCCGATGAAGTTGCCCACCCAGACAATTCCCCAGTTCAGCGCGACCGCGCCGAAGGTGAAGCCGTCTGGCTGCGGGTCGGCGAACAGCGCCATGCCCATCAGGCAGAAGTTCGCGATCACGTGCTCGAGCCCGAGGCCGACGAAGATGGCGATGGTGGGCAGGATCACGATGAACTTGGAGATGACTTCCTTGGACAGCAGCGCGCCCACGATGGCCATGTTGACCACGAAGTTCGCCAGGACTGCCTCGATAAACGTGCCCCACGGGCCCTTGGCCAGCTTGCCTTCCACCAGCGTGGAGAGCAGGTGGGTGTTATCCAGCGAGCCGAACTTGGCCGACTGGCTTAAGATCCAGGCGATGAGCAGCGCGCCCACCAGGTTGCCCACGGTGGCCACGACCACGATCCAGATGCCCTTGCCCCAGGAGAACTGGCGCACGGTCGCCGCCCAGGAGGAGAACATCATGTCGCCGGTGGCCAGCTCTGCGGCGAGCACGATAATGGCGAACAGGCCGAGGCCGAAGAGCATGGCGAAGACCACGGCGCCGGAGCCGGGGAAGAGCTGCTCGGTCATGTTGCCCACGACGGCGGCGAACGCGGTGCCGACCATCAGGTAGATGCCGCCGAGGATCGAGCGCACAAAGAAGCGGCCGGGCTCGTTGTCCAGCAATTCCTCCTTCTTGTTTGCCGCGGCCTGCATTGTGTCGTTAAGCGCCATTGCTCCTCCTTAGCTCGCGTACGCGCCAGTTTGCGTACATCTGCGTGTAATACAGTGCATGATGCTAACGCATCGACCGCCAATCCTTCGCCCGCAGCAGGGGTATCCGCGGGGGTGATCCCGCCAGCGTAGCCGCCCGCTTCCGCGCCCGCGCCCCTGTGCCAGAATGGTGGGTGTGAGCACTCCCCAATCCCCTGCCGAGCTGATCGCCGCGGTGCGCGAGCTGCGCGAGGCACTCGCCGGCACCGCACTGCCGAGCGATCCGGCCGCGGCTGCCGACGCCCGCGCCGTGGTCAACCAGCTCGATGATTACATCCTGCCGCGTCTGAGCAACCTCGACGCCCCACTGCTCGCCGTCATCGGCGGCTCCACCGGCTCCGGCAAGTCCACGCTGGTCAACGCGGTGCTGCGCGAGCGCGTCTCCAACCCAGGCGTGATCCGCCCCACCACTCGCCAGCCTGTGCTGGTGGCCAACCCCGCCAACGCGGACTGGTTCAACTCGCCCGAGGTCCTGCCAGGTCTTGCCCGCTCCCACGGCGCGGGCGACGAGCAGTCCACCACGCTGCGGGTGGTCGAGACTTCCACTATCCCCGAGGGGCTCGCGCTTGTCGACGCCCCCGATTTCGACTCCATCGACGACCACAACAGGGCCCTGGCCTCCCAGCTGCTCGCCGCCGCCGACCTGTGGATCTTCGTCACTACGCCTGCACGCTACGCGGATCAGCTGGTGTGGAATTTCCTCCACGACGCTGCCGGGCGCGGCATCGAGGTCGTCGTCGTGCTCAACCGCCTCGACGAGGCTTCCGCCAAGACCGTGCCGACCGACCTGCGCCGCATGATGGACGAGGCGGGGCTGAGCGGCGCAACCGTCTTCGAGGTCCCCTTCGTCACCGACCTCGGCGGGCAAGCCAGCGGAGAGTTCCTGCCGGACGAGCTGGTTGCCGAGCTGCGCGAGTACCTCAACCGGCTGGCCGGCGATACCGCCGCGCGCCGCGAGGTAGCGGGCAAGACGGTGGCCGGTGCGCTGGGCGGGGTGCTGGTGCGCGTCGAGAAGCTTGGTGCACGCCGCGAGCAGCAGGAGGCCTTTGCCACACAGATCGACACCGCGATCGACGAGCACTACCGCAGCGCCTGCGACCACGTCATCGGCGCGACCAGCGACGGCAAGCTTCTGCGCACCGAAGTCCTCGACCGCTGGCAGGACGTGGTGGGCACCTCAGATGCCTTCCGCGGGGTCGAGCGCTGGTTTAGCCAGGCCGTGGACAAGGTGGGCAGCTTCTTTACCGGCCAGCCCGCGCCGTTGCGCGAGGTGGAAACAGAGATCGAGTCGGGCCTACACGCCGTGATCGTCGACGCCGCCGAAACCGCCGCCGCGAAATCCTGGTCGCACGTGGGTGCCGTCGCCCCTGAGCTGCGCGCCCAGGCGGATCCGCACCTGACCCGGGCGAGCGAGTCGATCTCCGAGGACGCCGCAACGCTTGTGCGCCAGTGGCAACAGGCACTGCTCACACGCATCCAGGAGACCGCGGGCCAGAAGCGCCAGCGCGCCCGCGTGATGTCATTCGGCCTCAACGTGCTGACCGTCGCGTTGATGCTCGTGGTCTTTGCCTCCACCGCCGGGCTGACCGGCGGCGAGATCGCCATCGCGGGCGGCTCCGCGGTAGTCGGCCAGAAACTGCTGGAAACCATCTTCGGCGAGGACACCGTCCGCCGCATGGCTGCGGATGCGCGCGCCGACCTCAACGAGCGCCTCGAGGCGCTGCTTGGTAGCGAGCGCGAGCGCTACCGCGAGATCACCGCGCCACTGCACGCTGGCACCGACGCTGCCGAGCTGCGCGCGCTTTCCACCGAAGCTCGCACCCAGGCCAGCGCGCGCTTCCCCGAGACGATGCCGGCAGCAGCGGCCGTACCCGCAGTTACTGAGGCGCCCACGCCTGAGACTGACGCCGAGACCGACTCCAAGCTGCGCGGCCTACTCGACCAGCTACGCGGCACGTTTACCCGCCCGGCCCCGGAGGGAGACGCCAATGGCACTGCTGAGCGCTAAGCCCACCCTCGGCGAGCGCCTCACCGCGCTCGAGGAGGCCGCAGAGATCGGCCGCGGCTACCTCTCCCCCGCCCAGCGCGAGCGGTTGGAGAAGGTCGCCCGCGCCGGTGCCGAGCGCCGCGCGCTGTCCGCCGAGCACACCGTCGTCGGTTTCTTCGGCGCGACCGGTTCCGGCAAGACCTCATTGTTTAACGCCATCGTCGGCGAGGACCTGGGCAAGGCCGCCGCCCGCCGCCCGACTACGTCCTCCCCGCTCGCCGCTATTTGGGAACCCGCTGGCTCCGAGGAGCTGCTCGACTGGCTCGGCGTGGAGGACCGCCGCGCCCGCCCCGGCGAGTTCGCTCCCGACGCGGGCCCGCTCATCCTGCTCGACCTGCCCGACTTCGACTCGGTCGAGGCCGCCAACCGCGCGATCGCCGAACGCCTCGCCGGCCAGGTCGACGTGCTCGTCTGGGTCTCGGACCCCGAAAAGTACGCCGACAGCGTCATCCACGAGCAGTTCATCCGCCCGCACGCAGGCCACGCCGCGGTCACGCTCGCCGTGCTGAACAAGTCCGACCTGCTGGCCCCCGGCGACGTCGACACCGTCAGCGCGTCCTTCAAGGGGCTTTTGCTTGACGACGGCCTGTCCAACGCCCACGTCGTCCCCACCTCCACCCGCACCGGCGCCGGGGTCGATGACTTACGCGCCGCCATCACTCGCGTCGCGCGCGCCCGCACCGCCCAGTCCGCCCGCATCGAGGCAGACATTCAGTCCGCGACCGCGGACTTACTCCCTCCCGCCACCGGCAAGCAGCTGGCCAAGCAGGAAAAGAAGACGCGCCCGGACAAGCAGGCCAAACGCGATATGGACGCGACCCTCGCCGAGGCAGCGGGTGCCGACCGCCTGGCCGACAACGCCGCCGCCGCGTACCGCAAGCGCCTGCGCGAGCGCACCGGCTGGCTGCTGACCTCCTGGATCACCCGTTTCCGGCCGGACCCGCTCAAGCGCATGGGCGTGCGCGAGCAGTCCGACGAGGTGGGTGTACACCGTTCTTCCATGCCTGAACTCGACGCCGCCTCCAAGGCCGTGGCCAACCGGGGCGTGCGCGACTACGCCGAGGCGATTTCGGCCGGGCTGCCCGAGCAGTGGGCCGCAGCGGTGACCGACCGCGCGGGCCAGGCTTCCAAGCAGGTGCCCGAGGCGCTTGACCGAGCGGTTGCGCGCACTCGCGTCCCGGCCCAGCCGTCGAAGGCCTGGTCGCTGCTGACCATCGTGCAGTGGCTCGCCCTGGTCGCCGCGCTGATCGGCGTGCTGTGGTACCTGCTTGTCGCGTTTGTCCCCGGGATGCTTACTCCCCTGCTCGGCACTGACCTGGTCCCGGATGTCGAGGGGTGGCCGATCCCCACCCTGCTCATCATGGCGGGCCTGCTCACCGGGCTGATTATCGGCCTGATCAGCGCCGTCTTCGGCGGGATGCTTGGCTCCGGCGTGCGCAGGCGCACGAAGGCGGCGCTACGCCGGGAGATTGCCATCGTTTCCGAGGAGACCGTGGTGGCCCCGCTCAGCGAAGTCCGCGAGGACTACGCGCGCTTTGCGCAGCGCCTCGCTTTCGCGCGGGGGTAGGCGTTTCGAAAGGCGTGAATTTTCCCGCAACGCGATTTCGCCGGTTCGAGGCGACCTGGGCAAATGCAATATAGTTAGCCTATCTATGCGAAATCTTTCACGCCCTTCCGTCAAAGCCCCCTAACGCCAAAGCCCCCACCTGGCAAAGTGCCGAGGTGGGGGCCAAAGCCTAAACAGGCTTCACAAGCAGAGGCTTAAGCCTGCTTCATCTTGCCGTCCTTGTCCGCGAACGGGAAGCCGAGGTGGGTCAGCAGTGCGCGACCCTCTTCGTCGTTCGTGGCGGTGGTGACGACGGTGATGTCCATACCGCGCGGGCGGTCGATCTTGTCAATGTCGATCTCGTAGAACATCGTCTGCTCAGACAGGCCGAAGGTGTAGTTGCCTGCACCGTCGAACTGCTTGTCGTTCAGGCCGCGGAAGTCGCGAATACGCGGGAGCGCAACCGTCAGGAGACGATCCAGGAACTCCCACATGCGGTCGCCACGGAGGGTGACCTTCGCGCCGATCGGCATGCCTTCACGGAGCTTGAAGTTTGCGATGGACTTCTTCGCGCGACGCAGCTGCGGCTTCTGGCCGGTGATCGCGGTGAGGTCCTCGAGTGCGCCGTTGATGACCTTGGAGTCACGCGCAGCGTCGCCAACACCCATGTTGACAACAATCTTGGTCAGACCCGGGATCTGCATGACGTTGTCGTAGCTGTACTTGTCGTTCAGCTTGGTACGGATCTCGTCCTGGTAGCGGGTCTTCAGACGCGGAGTGTAGTTCTCGCTCATGCTAGATGTCCTTCCCGTTCGACTTGGCAACGCGGACCTTCTTGCCGTCCTCGTCAAAGCGGTAGCCGACGCGAGTCGGGTTGCCGTCGGAGTCCAGGAGCATCACGTTGGACACGTGGATTGCTGCTTCCTGGGTGACGATGCCGCCGGACTCTGCGCCGCGCTCGTTGTAGGAGTTTGCGACGTGCTTCTTCACACGGTTGACGCCCTCGACGAGGACCTTGTCACGCTTCGGGTAGGCCTCGATGACCTTGCCCTGTGCGCCCTTGTCCTTACCGGCGATGACCTGGACCATGTCGCCCTTCTTGATCTTCATTAGTTAGATCACCTCCGGTGCGAGAGAAACAATCTTCATGAACTTCTTGTCGCGCAGCTCGCGGGCAACGGGGCCGAAGATGCGGGTGCCGCGGGGCTCGGTGTCGTTCTTGATCAGAACGGCAGCGTTCTCGCCGAAGGAGATGTAGGAGCCGTCCGGACGACGGGTTTCCTTGGTTGCGCGGACGATAACCGCCTTGACAACCTCGCCCTCCTTGACGTTGCCGCCCGGGGCAGCTTCCTTCACGGTGGCGACGATCGTGTCGCCGATGCCGGCGAAGCGTCGAACGGAACCGCCGAGAACGCGGATGCACAGCAGTTCGCGTGCACCCGTGTTGTCGGCGACCTTCAGACGCGATTCCTTCTGAATCACAGTTGGTCTCCTGACCTGGATCGATGTGCGTCAGATTTCCGTCCTGTACGCACGTGGTCATGTGCTCTTGTGCCTTCGCTTATCGACGAACCACGTAAACGGTCGAAGGGTCTCGGACTTCCAACTCGGAAACGCGCTGCAAGCCCGACCAGCGAGAGACAACTGCAGTATTAAAGCATGTGTGGTGGGGAAACACCAAATCTCATCTGCCCCACAGCCGGTGGCGGACATCACCCGTTTTCAATTGGTAACCCCAATCAAAACCACGTATGGTGTTACCTATGAACTTTGACAGCACGTTGGCCGAATCAATCGGCTTCAAGGCGTACCTCTTCAACAACGAACTCCCCAAGTTCGCCGTACGCTCCATGCTCGCCGGGCTGTTCCTCACAATCATTACCGCATTCGCCGCCGTGGCGGCCACAGCGGTCGAGGCTGAGGCACCTGGCTTCGGCAAATTTGTCTTCGCCGCCATCTTCGCTACGGCACTCTACGTCATGGTCGTCCTCGGTGCCGAACTCGCCACCGGCAACATGATGTTTGCCACCTACGGCTCGACCACCAAACGGTTGGGTTGGTTCAACGGCTTCGTTCTCGTAGTCGTGTGCACCCTGTTCAACCTGCTCGGCGTCCTGCTCACCGCGTACTTCATCACCAAATCCACCGCGTTTGAGGCAGTGGACCCGGAGAACTTTCTCGCCGGGCTCACCAGCGTCAAGCTGGCCAAGGACCCCTGGCACCTTTTCCTCGAGGGCATCTTTGCCAACATCGTGGTGAACATCGGCATCCTCATGGCAGTACAGGCCGGCAAGGATTACACCGCCAAACTTCTCGCCATCGTCCTGGTCATCCCGGCGTTCGCCGCGATGGGCTATGAGCACTCCATCGCTTCCTTCGTGATCTTCTCGCTGTCCGGCTACGGCATCGGCCCAGAGCACTTCGAGGGCTTCACCCTGGTCAACGGCCTGTCCAACTGGCTGTTCGTATGGCTGGGTAACTACGTCGGCGGCGGCTTGCTCATGGGCGGAGTCTACGCCTGGCTGAACAAGGGTGCCGCACCCAAAGTCCGTTCCAACTAACCCCGCAAAAGCGCCTTAGACAAACTGCCGCACCAGCGCGACCAACGCAACGATGACGATGATGCCGCGCAGCACGGAGTTTGGAAGGCGCTTCGCTATCTGCGAGCCGCCAATTCCCCCGATCAGGCCGCCAACGGCCACAATCGCCACCCCGGCCCACACGATCTCCGCGCCGAAAAAAGCCCACGCCACCAGGTAAACCAAGGCTGCGGTGACGTTGACAAACAGCGAGAGAAAATTCTTCACGGGGTTGACGTCTTTCAGCGAGCGCCCCGTGGCCACCGACATGATCGCCATATACAAGATTCCCTGAGCAGCGGTGAAGTAGCCGCCGTAGATGGCGGCCGCGCCCATCGGCGCGATCAGCTGCGGACGCTTCCACGCCTCACCGACCGGCTCCCCCGCAGCGGCCGCCCCCACTGTAGAGCGCCGCTTAAGCCACGCCGTCAGCTTCGGTTGGAAGACCACCATCAAAAGCGCCACCACGATCAGCACCGGCACGACAAAGTCGAGCGTGCTGGACGGGGAAGCGAGCAGTAGCAACGAGCCTGTGGCCGAAGCAACGATGGTCACCACCACCATCGGCCCAAGGTACGGCAGCTCCCGCACAATTTCTTTGCGGTACCCCAGCACCGAGCCGGCGGAGGCGAACACCATGCCGGTGGTGTTGGTGCGCACCGCCACCCCGGGTGGCAGCCCGAGCGCCATGAGCACCGGCAAGGTAAGCAAGGAACCGGAGCCCACCGCTGAGTTGATCGCCCCCGCCATCATGGCCATCACAAACAGCAGCAGCGCGCTGACCGGTTCCATATGTTCCTACTCCTTTGTTGCTCCCGCCGGTTTCTCGGCAGACTCAGCCGCCGACTTGGGTTCTACGTTAAAGCACGCCTCGCCAAAAGCGAGCTTTCCGGGGAGGTGAACCGCGGGGTTGATTGCGCCGACGCGTTTGGTGTTGGACACCACGATTGGGGTGGTGACTTCGTAGCCCGCGTCCACGATCGCGTCGATATCAAAGGTGGCGAGCAGGTCACCTGCGCGTACCTCGTCGCCTTTCTTCACGTGCGCCGTGAAGTGCTCGCCCTTGAGGTTCACGGTGTCGAAGCCGATGTGCATCAGCACGTCGACAGCCTTGCCGTCGGTGCCTCTGCCGCGAATCGCGTAGGCGTGGCCGGAGGGGAAGGTCACGGCAACCTTGCCGTCGAGTGGTGCGCGCAGCTCACCCACGGTCGGCACAATCGCGATGCCGTCGCCGAGCTTGCCCTGCGCGAACATTGGATCCGAGACCTGCGCCAGCGCCACTGCCTCGCCGGCCAGCGGCGAGACCACGCGCAGCGCATCTGCCGAGGGCGCGACCAGCGGTGCCTGCTCTGGCTCCGCCTGCTCCGGCGCGTCCGGGTCGATGGTGCCGTTCTTGCCCACCAGGTAGCGCCCGTAGCCGTAAGCCGCACCGAAGCTCAGCACGAAAGTCACCGCCGCCAGGACGAGGAAGATGCCCATGTCGCTCGCGCGCATCGAGACCACGCCGATGAAGCCCGCGGCGCCGAGGGCCATGGCCTTGACGTCGAAAATAGCGATGAGCATTGCGCCTATCGACGCCGCGCCCATCCCCACATAGAACGGCCACCGCAAGCGCAGGTTCACACCGAAGATCGCAGGCTCGGTAATGCCGAACACCGCCGAGATACCCGAGGAGCCGGCTAGGCCCTTGAGCTTCGCGTTGCGGGTGAGGAAGTACACGGCAAGCGCCGCCGCGCCCTGGGCGATATTCGCCATCGAGGCGGTGGCGAAGATGAAGGAGCCGCCCTGCTTAAACAGCTCAAGCTCGATGGGCGGGAAGGACTGGTGCAGGCCGGTAATCACGATCGGCGAGTAGACCAGACCGAAGAGGAAGCCGCCGATCGGACCGCCGACCTCATACAGGTTGGCCAGGCCGTGGATGAGCAGGTCGCCGAGCCAGCGCACAGCCGGACCGACGGCGATGAAGGTGATAAACCCGGTGATCAAAAGCGTCGCCAGTGGGGTGACCAGGAAGTCGACCGTGCCCTTGAGGCGCTTGTGGAACCACTTTTCTATCGTGGCCAGGATCCACGCGACCGCCAGCACCGGCAGCACCGCACCCTGGTAGCCGGCCTGGGCGACCGGGAAGCCGAAGAGGTCCCAGTAGGTCATCGAGCCGTCGGCCATGGCATTTGCCACGTCGTAGCCATTAATCAGCTCGGGGTGCACCATCGCCATGCCGATGCCCGCGCCGAGGTACTCGTTGCCGCCGAAGCGCTTCGTGGCGGAAAAACCAACCAGCACCGGCAGGAAGGCAAACGGCGCGGAGGCCAGCACGTTGATGATCTGGGTGAGCCCCTCGATCACGGGGAACATGCCCACGAGCGACTCACTACCAAACAGGCCCTCGGCGGTGAGCACGTTGTTTAGCGCCATCAGCAGACCGCCGCCGACCAGGATCGGAATCAGCGGCACGAAGATGTCGGAGAAGACCTTGATAAAGCGGGTGAACCAGTTGCCCTGGTTCGCCGCCACCGACTTCAGTTCCTCGGTGGACACCGCAATGCTTTTCGACGTCGCCGCGTCCAACTCTTTAAACACCAGGTCCACGTCGCCGGGACCGACGATGATCTGAAACATGCCGCCGGTTTCAAACACCCCCTTGAGATCCGGGTCGTTTTCCAGTGCGGCGGTGTCCGCCTTGCTCGGGTCCTTCAGCACCATGCGCAGGCGGGTGGCGCAGTGGGCGGCGCCGACAATGTTGTCTTCGCCTCCCACCCCTTCCAGCACCCGGCGCGCGACAGCAGCGTGCTCCATAGCGTGGTCCTTTCCGGTAGGGGTTCGCCCCCTGCTCATCTGGGAAAAGTAGGTTCTTCCTCAGTCAACCACGCGAGAGCCATACCCTCGCTGAACGCACTATAAAGTTCCCCCATTCGGGGCTATACGGAACGGAAGGATGCCCATTCGTTTCCGTTTGGCGCGAAGACGGCGGAGGAAAACGCCACTTCCCCTCCACCGGCGGTCAGCTCCACCGCCGCGCCGTCCGCTGTGCACACCAGCTCGCCCGGCCCGCACTCGGCCCAGCGCACCAGGCCGTCCACGGTCAGCGAGAGCGTGCCGCGCGCTGCCTGCTCCTGCGGCGCCCACGACACCGTCGCACCGACGTTGCCCTCCACATCAACAAGCTCCACCTCCAGCCGCTCGGGCCCGAGCTCGCAGCGCCAGACCACCATCTCATCCTGGGCTTTGGGGAGACAGAGGGTGGTGTGCAACGTGGCGTCGATAAGCTTGAGCTCCCGCGGCAGGGTGAGCTGGTGGACCCAGCCCTCGGCCTGAAGCGTAGGGGTGTCGTCGCGCGCGGGCAGGCCCATCCAGCCGAGCATGAGCGCACCAGAGCGGTATGGGATGAGCTGCGGGGCGTAGAACTGATGCCCGTAGTCGAGCGGGGTGAACCCGGTGATGACTTCGAAGCGCAGACCGTCGAGCCGACCAACGACGTAACCGCACTCGTCGGAATCCAAAAACTGCGGACAAAAGACCAACACATCGAGCACCTCGCCGGTGGTCTGGTCCTCCATGCGCATAAGGTTCGGGCACTCCCACATGTAGGCCGAGGCCGTGTTGTAATCCAGCCCGATGAACTCGATTGGGCCTGCCAGCTCCCACGTATCCAGGTCCTGGGAGGTATAGACCACCACGGCGCCCGTGTTGTTCTCCCGGCGCGCGCCGATGACCATGCGCCATGACCCGTCCGGGCCTTGAGTCACATGCGGGTCGCGGAAGTCTGCGGTGAACCCCTCCGGGTAGCCCTCGATGACCGGGTTGTTCTCGCGGCGGCGGTACACCCCGCCCAGCGGGCCCTGCACGTCCTCCACATCGACGATGTTCTGGCTGGTGATCCGCTTACCGTCCACCTTCAGGTTGCCGGTGTAAAACAGCCGCATCCGCCCCTCGTGCACCACCGAGGAACCCGAGTAACAGCCGTTCGCGTCGTAAGGAAAGTCCGGGTAGAGCGCATCCGGCAGGTGGGAATAGCGGCCGTCGCCCAGGCGCGTGACCGCGTGCCCCCACCCAGTGCGCTTCGGGGTGCGCGGGAACGAGGGGTCGTGCTGGTAGAACACGTGCAGCTCGTCGCCGATCAGGGTCAGCCCGTTCGGGTCGTTCAGGCGCCCCTGCGGCGGAGTGAGGTGGAATTTCGGCCGATACGTCATAGTGCATAGTCTACGGTGGGAAGCATGATTACCGTGTACGGCGAAGCGCTCGTCGATCTCGTGCCCACCTCTACTGACCCGCTCGCCCCGCTGCAACCCGCGCTCGGCGGCGGCCCCTTCAACGTCGCCCGCGCCCTCGGCCGCCTCGGCGCGGATGTGGAGTTCCAGTCACGGCTGTCCAACGATGCCTTCGGCACCGCGCTGCAAAGCTCGCTTATCGACGCCGGCGTGCACCTTTCCAACTGCCCCGCAGGACAAGAACCCACCACGCTCGCCGTGACCGCGCTGGCCGCGGACGGCTCCGCAACCTACACCTTCTACGTCGATGGCACCGCCGACCGGCTGGCCACCCCAACCCCGGTGAGCGGCGGATACGCTGTCTTCGGCACGCTGTCGCTCGCGCTCGAGCCAGCCTCCCTGCGCTACGCGGAGGCAGCCTCCGCCTCCGCCAAGGCCGGTGCCGTGGTCTGCTTGGACCCGAACATTCGGCCCGCCTTCGCCTCGGAGAAGCACCGCCTGTTCCTGCGCGGCATGCTCGACGACGTCACCGTGCTCAAGCTCTCCGACGAGGAGGTCGACTTCCTGGGCGATACCTCGCAGGTCCCTGTCGTGGTGACCACCCTGGGTGGCGAGGGCATCAGCGTGCGCGCCCCCTTCGGCACGTGCACCGTTCCCGCTCCAAAGGTTAAGGTGGCCGACACGATTGGCGCGGGCGACACCATCATGGCCGCGCTGACCTACCAGTTCCAGCACCGCGGTCTCGACCGCGCGGGCCTGCTCGAGCTGAACGAGCAGCAGTGGGAGGAAATCCTTAGCTTCGCGGTACACGCCGCAGCACTGACTGTCTCTCGTACCGGCGCAGAAACGCCCCGCCTGGAAGAGGTACTTTCCTTCCAGCGGGGCGAGTAACACCTGCGGAGAACTACTCCACGGTCACGGACTTCGCCAGGTTACGCGGCTGATCCACGTTGAGGCCGCGAGCCTCGGCCACCGCGCATGCGAAGATCTGCAGCGGCACCGTCGACAGGAGCGGCTGCAAAAGGCCAGCGGACTCCGGAATGCGGATGACCTCGTTGGCGTAAGCGGTGACGTCCTCGTCGTCCTCCTCCGCGATCACGATGGTCACGGCACCACGCGCGCGCACCTCCTGAATGTTGGAGACGACCTTGGCGTGCAGGTTATTACGCGAGTGCTTGGACGGCACGATGATGAAGACCGGCTGGCCTTCCTCCACCAGCGCGATCGGGCCGTGCTTGAGCTCGCCGGCGGCAAAGCCCTCGGAGTGCAGGTACGCCACCTCCTTCAGCTTCAGCGCACCCTCGAGTGCAACCGGGAAGCCGACGTGGCGACCCAGGAAGAGCACGGACTTGGAGTTCGCCAGGTCCTTGCCCAGCTGCTTGACCTGGTCCTCGTTGTCCAGGACCTTCTGCAGCTTGTCCGGCATCGTCTGCAGCTCTTCCACCACCGAGCGGATCTCGTCCGCGTACTTGTTGCCGCGCACCTGGGAGAGGTACAGCGCCAGCAGGTAGGAGGCGACGATCTGAGAGATGAATGCCTTCGTCGAAGCCACGGCGATCTCCGGGCCCGCGTAGGTGTAGAGCACCGCGTCGGACTCGCGCGGGATGGAAGAACCCACCGTGTTGCAGATCGCGATGACCTTCGCGCCCTGCTCGCGGGCGTGACGCACTGCCATGAGCGTGTCCATGGTCTCGCCGGACTGGGAGACAGCCACCACGAGCGTCTGCTCGTTGACGATCGGGTCGCGGTAGCGGAACTCGTGTGCGAGCTCCACCTCCGTCGGGATGCGGCACCAGTGCTCGATGGCGTAGCGGGCCACCTGGCCCGCGTAGGAGGCGGTGCCGCAGGCCACGATGATGATCTTGTTGATGGAGCGCAGCGTCGACTCGTCGATACGCAGCTCGTCCAGCGTCAGCGCACCGCTCTCATCGAAGCGGCCGTAGAGCGTATCGCGCACTGCCGCGGGCTGGTCGTGGATCTCCTTTTCCATGAAGGAGTTGTAGCCGCCCTTCTCCGCGGCGGTGACATCCCACTCCACGCGGAAGGGCTTGCCCTCTGCCTTCTCGCCGTCGAAGGTGGTGATCTGGTAATCGTTCGCAGTCAGGGTAATGACCTGGCCGTTATCAACCTCGACTGCGTCGCGGGTGAACTCGATGAAGCCGGAAACGTCGGAGCCGAGGAAGTTACGGCTCTCACCCAGGCCGATGACCAGCGGGGAGTTCAGGCGCGCGGCGACGATGCGGTCCGGGTGGTCCTCCTCGATGGCCAGCAGCGTGAACGCGCCCTCGAGGCGGTTGGCGGTCAGCTGTATTGCCTTGGTGAGGTCGCCTGCGGCCTCGTTGTCATAGACGTCCAGCAGCAGGGTGGCCGCCACCTCGGAGTCCGTGTCGGAGATGAAGGTGTAGCCCTTGGCCTCCAGCTGGTTACGCAGGGTGGCGAAGTTCTCGACGATGCCGTTGTGCACCACCGCGAGGCGACCGCCGCCCACCACGTGCGGGTGCGCGTTCGCATCGGTCGGCCCACCGTGGGTGGCCCAGCGGGTGTGACCAATACCGAGGTGGGAGGTCGGCAGCGGAGCCTTTTCAATCTCCGCTTCCAGGTCGGCCACCTTGCCTGCCTTCTTGCGGCATTCAATGGAGTCCTGCCCCATCACCGCAACACCAGCCGAGTCGTAGCCGCGGTACTCCAGACGGCGCAGGCCTTCAATGATGACGCCCAGCGCGTCGTGCTCACCTGACGCCGGGTCACCTACATATCCAACGATTCCACACATACCGACAACGATACACGGGACAGGTGTTTTCCCCGACTTCGCGCGCGCCTAATGGGACCTAATTGGACACGACCACCTTTGCCTCTTCGCCTTCGCCGTCCAGGTGCACCTTGAAGGTGGCAAGGGCTTGGTCATCGCCCTGCAGCGACGCACCGTCGTCAAGGAAGAACCTCTGCTTCAGCAGCGGCGAAGCAATCGTGGGACGCCCATCGACCTCGCCGACGATTCCGCGCGAGATCACGCCCACGCCGGTATACGGGTCCACGTTGTCCACCGCGAACAGTTGCTCGCCGCCTGCAGTGTGCAGGCGGAAGATCGCTACCTGCTGCTCGCCGGGCAAAAGCGCCGCCGCGCCAACGCCCACCGAGAGATCCCGCAGCGCGCAAATTACTGTGTCAGCCATTTTCCTGTACTCCCTTGTCTTAGTTCGCGCCCACGGTCGGGGTCATCAGCGGCACCTTGCGCCCGCCCTGCGGGTGCTCTTCAAACTGCACCGTCGGGTCCGGCGTATCCGGCGCGTTAATGAAGGACACGAAACGCTTGAGCTTCTCCGGGTCATTGAGCACATCCTGCCACTCGTCCGAGTAGTTGGCCACGTGGTTATCCATGAAGGACTCCAAGTCATCGGCGATGCCCAGCGAGTCGTCAACGACGACATCGCGGATGTGGTCCAAGCCGCCCTCGACGTCCGCCTGCCAGGCTGCAGTGCGCTGCAACCGGTCCGCGTTGCGGATGTAGAAGGCCAGGTAGCGATCGATGTAGCGAATCAGCGTCGTATCGTCCAGGTCCTTGGCCAGAAGCTCCGCCTGCCGCGGCGTGGCACCAGCGTTGCCGCCCACGTACAGGTTCCACCCCTGCTCCGTGGCGATCACGCCGATGTCCTTGCCGCGCGCCTCCGCGCATTCGCGGGCGCAGCCGGACACGCCCATCTTCAGCTTGTGCGGCGAGCGCAAGCCGCGGTAGCGCAGCTCCAGGTTGATCGCCATGGCCACCGAGTCCTGCTGCCCGTAGCGGCACCAGTCCGTGCCCACGCAGGACTTCACCGCGCGCAGGGACTTGCCGTAAGCCTGCCCGGACTCCATGCCGACGTCGATCAGGCGACGCCAGATCTCCGGTAGGTCCTCCGTGCGCGCGCCGAACATGGCGATGCGCTGGGCACCCGTGATCTTCAGGTACAGGCCGAAGTCCTCGGCGATGCTGCCCATCTCCTGCAGCTGGGCGGGCGTGATGTTGCCGGCCGGCTGGCGTGGAATCACGGAGTAGGTGCCGTTCTTCTGCATGTTGCCCAACATGCGGTCGTTGGTGTCCTGCAGGCCCGCGGTCTCGCCCTCCAGCACGTGGCTTTCCGTGTGCATGGAAGCCACGATGTTGGCAAAGGTTGGCTTGCACACCTCGCAACCGCCGCCGGTGCCGAAACGCTCGATGAAGGTGGGGAAATCCGTAATCCCGGTGGAACGAGCGATTTCGAAGAGCTCGGCGCGCGACTGGCTAAAGTGCGGGCACACCGCCTTGGACTGCTCGATGCCCTCAGCTTCCAGGATGCCCTTCATCAGCGGGATGCACGAGCCGCAGGAGGTACCTGCGCGGGTAGCACCCATCAGCGTTTCCACCGAGTGGCAGCCCTGCCCGATTGCCTCGCGCACATCCCCCTTGGACACGTTGTTGCAAGAGCAAATCTGTGTCTCGTCCGGCAGGTCGCCCGCGCCAATCGCGGTGGTACCCGCACCCGTCTCGGGCGCGATCAGGCTCACCGGGTCGCCCGGCAGCTCGGAGCCGACCATCGGGCGCAGCACCGAGTAGTTCGAGGCCTCGCCCACCAGGATGCCGCCGATGAGTCGCTTGCCCTCGGCGTCCAGAATGAGCTTCTTGTACACACCGGACACCGGGTCCTGGATGTGCAGCTCCTTATGGTCCGCCTCAGTGGAGAAGGCGTCGCCGAAGGAGGCCACGTCCACGCCCATGAGCTTGAGCTTGGTGGACATGTCCGGGTCCTCGAAGTCGGGCGCAGGCTCGCCTGCGAGGCGCGCGGCCACGATCTCCGCCATCGTGTTGCCCGGCGCGACCAGACCGTAGGTCTTGCCGTCGACGGCCGCGCACTCACCAATCGCGGAAATGTGCTCGATCGAGGTGCGGCACTGCCGGTCGGTGAGGAAGCCGCCGCGCGGGCCGAGCTCCAGCCCTGCGTCCGGGCCCATCGTGTCGCGCGGGCGGATACCGGCGGAGAAGATCACCAGATCCGTCTCAATGACGCCGTCCTCACCCAGATCCAGGGTCACCGCGCCTTCGCGCTCCGTGGAAGGCGTGATCGCCCGCGTCGTCGCTCCGACGTGGACGTCCACCCCCATCTGGCGGATCGCTTGCGAGAGCATCTCGCCGCCCGCGTCGTCCACCTGCAACGGCATCAGGCGCGGTGCCATCTCCACCACGTGCGTCTTGGCGCCCATGTGCTGTGCCGCGCCGGCCGCTTCCAAGCCGAGCAGGCCGCCGCCGATGACCACCGCGGTGGCTTCGCCGTGGGCACCCACCACGCCCTCGATCGCGGCGCGGATGCCGTCCATGTCGTCCAGCGTGCGGTAGACGTGCACCTGCGGCAGGTCATTGCCCGGCAGGCGTGGCACGAAAGCGCGGGAGCCGGTGGCCAGGACGAGTTCTTCGTAGGAGAGCACGCTGCCGTCGGCAAGCACGAGCTCGCGCACCTCCGGCTTGATCGACACCGCGCGCCCCGGCACCACCGTGACATTGTCCGGCAGCCGGTCCAGGTAGAGGGCCTCGCGGTCCCAGCTGCCTACGTAGCTGGAGAGCTGGACGCGGTCGTAGGCATAGTCCTCGGTCTCACGGTTGATGATGGTGATCTGCGCCTCGGGGCGGCGCTGCGAAAGCTCCTGGGCGAAGCGGTGGCCCACCATGCCAAAACCGACGACCAGGATCTCTGCGTGGGTGGTCTGCGTAGTCATGAATCTGTCCTTCTCGATGTCGGGGGACTTACTCACGAGACTACGCGTGGAAATGGTCGTACGCTTGGAAGCTGCTTAACCTACCGCCCCCGTGAGGCGGCCGTGGAAGGCGCTCGCCTGATCACTCATGCCGACGAACCGCACCCGCTTGTCGTACTGCGCGTAGCGCTGCTCGATGGAGTCGAGCGCCGCGATCGTCGAGGCGTCCCACAGTGTCGCCTCGGTCAAATCCACCACGACTTCATCCGGATCGGAGGAGTACATAAACAGCGTGGTCAGGTCGTTCGAGGACGCAAACAGCAGCTGGCCGCGCACCACGTAGTGGGCCACGCCGTCAGCCTCCTCGCGCGTGACCTCCACCAGGTGCGCCACGTTGCGCACAAACACCACGGACGCGACCAGCACGCCGACCACCACGCCGATGGCCAAGTTGCTCGTCACCAGCACCACCGCCACGGTGATCAGCATCGTGACCGTCTCGGAGGCCGGCAGCTTCCGCAGCGTCGCGGGTTTGACCGAATGCCAGTCGAAGGTGCCCACGGAGACCATCACCATCACCGCGACCAGCGCGGCCATCGGGATCTGGCCGACCAGGTCGTTGAGCAGGAGCATGAGCCCCAGGAGGAACGCACCGGCGAAGAAGGTGGACAGGCGTGTGCGCGCCCCGGAGGCCTTCACGTTGATCATGGACTGCCCGATCATCGCGCAGCCGCCCATACCGCCGAAGAGCGCCGAGACGATATTCGCGGTGCCCTGGCCGAAGCCTTCGCGGGTTTTGTTGGAGTGGGTGTCGGTGATCTCGTCGATAAGCTTGGCGGTCATCAGCGACTCCATCAGCCCCATCAGCGCCACGCCCAGCGCGTAGGGCGCAATGATCTGGAAAGTCTCCAAGGACAGCGGGACGTGCGGAATCACCAGCTCCGGCAGGGTGTCCGGCAGCTCGCCGCGGTCGCCCACCCGCGGCACGTCGATGCCAAAGGCCATGCACAGCGCCGTAACCACCACGATTGCCACTAGCGGCGCGGGCACCGCCTCCGTGAGCTTCGGGATGCCCACCATGATTGCCAGTCCCAGCGCCACCAGCGGGTAGACAGCGAAGGGCACACCGAAGAGCTCGCCGAGCTGCGCGGAGAAAATCATGATGGCCAGCGCGTTGACAAAGCCGACCATCACGCTGCGCGGGATAAAGCGCATGAGCTTCGCCACGCCGAGCACTGCCAGCACGATCTGGAACACGCCCGCGAGCATGATCGCGGCCAGCATGTACTCGTAGCCATGGTCGCGCACCAGCGGCGCGATGACCAGGGCGACTGCGCCCGTGGCGGCGGTGATCATCGCGGGGCGACCGCCCGTAATCGCCACCACCATCGCCATGATGAAGGAGGAGTACAGCCCCACCTTCGGGTCCAGCCCGGCGATGATGGAGAAGCTAATCGCCTCCGGGATCAGGGCGATGCCCACCACCAGCCCGGCCAGCACCTCCTTGCTCAAGATGCGCGGGTTTCTTAGGGCCTCGCGCACGGTGGGCCGCGGCGCGTAGCGCACGCCCTCCTGCGCGGTCAGCACGGTGGCAGCCATGATCTCCTCTTTGGTAGCGGGTACAACGACCCACATACTCTAGCCCCGCTCGCTTTTCGACGCCCGCCCTTACCCCGCCTTACGCAAGTAATAGTGAGGGGCCTGCGCGTACACAAGCGTGTTACCAGTGAGCCCGCACCAGGCGCGCAAGTCAATGTCGATCGCCTCGTTGACCGAGCGCAAGTGGAGCACCTCGCCCGCGGAAATCTGGTCGCGGAACAGCAGGAAGAGCCGCACGAGCACATCACCGCACGCGATATCTTGCGCGTCCCAGTAGTGCTGCGAGGCGGGCGGTGCCGGTCTCTCCCCCACTACTGCGCGTCCTCTGCCTGGCGCAGGTAGGTATCACGGGCGTCGACGATCTGCGCTAGCTGCTGCTGCGCCAGTGCCTCGGCCACGATCGGGTTGTCCGCAAAGGTGGCGAACCCGCAGTCGGTGCTCAACAGGACCCGGTCTTTGCCGAAGGCATCCACCGCGGCGGCGATGCGAGCCACGACGTCCTCGGTCGGCTCGAGCGCTTGCTGCTTCTGGTTGAGCACGCCGACGCAGATGCGTTGGTCGTCCCGTATCTTCCGCAGCGCGTCCAGGCTGCCCGCGCGTGGGGTGGCGAGTTCCAAAGTCAGCGTGCCTACGTTCAGCGAAGCGAACAGGTCCACAAAGGGCCCAAAGTCGCCTTCGAGCGCGGCCGACTCGTCCGTGGTCCAGTTGCCGCGGCACACATGCAGCGCCAGCCGCTCCGGGTCGAAGCCTTCGGTGAGCTGCGCAAGCAGCGACTGGGCAAAAGCAAGCTCCTCGTCCACGCTGCCAGCAAGCTCGTCGAGTGCGCCGCACATGAACGTGCGTCCGCCGCCGTCGTGGCGGCCGTAGACCACCTCGGTGAGCACCGGCTCGTCGATCTGGATCATGGCGGTGCCCAGCGAGTACAGCTCGTGGAGCTCCTCGCGCAACACGCGCACAATGTCGGTGGCCATCTCCTCGCGGGTGTCGTACGCCCGGTCAGAGACGCACTCCATCCACATCGTGCGGGTCAAAAGGTAGGGCCCCGGCAGGCACACCTTCACCGGTGTATCCGTGATGGATTGGAGGTATCGCACCTCGTGCGCCACAAGCGGTTTATCGCGCCCCAGCGGGCCGAAGACCGCGGGGTGGCGCACCTCGCCGGCGGGCACGTCCAGAGCGCGCAGTTCGCGTTCGAACTCCTCCGGGTCCTCCACGTAAGGCAGCAGGTCCGTAATGGGGATGAGCTGGCAGTTCTGCAGCCGGCCTGCGACGAAGCTGGAGTAGTTATCGCGGCGCATCTCCCCGTCGGTGACGGCGTCCACGCCCGCGCGCTGCTGTGCGGCGAGCACCAGCTGCACCGCATCATCCGCTGTGGTTTGGAATTCTTCTTCCGGCATCCTGCCGGCGAGGTGTTCGTGGACCGCATGAAGTAGCCACGGCTTGCGCGGCCACGACCCCATGGTCACGACCGAAAGCGGCGCGAGCTTGGGTGCAGGCTTTGGCGCAGGAAACTCCGTGGGCACCGTGGGGGTGACCACTTCCTGGGTGACCGGCATCTGCGGGCGCTTGCGCTGCTTCTTGGCGCGCTTCTTCGGCGTTGGGACCGCGGGTGCTTCTTCGTTTGTGGAAGCTTCCTTGAACGCCCCCTTGCACACCAAAAAGCGCCAGCGGCCCTGGTCGGGCTCCTCGATCACGTTGACCAGCTCGTTGCCGGTGAGCCGGCACCACGAGGGCAGGTCGACCGGCACCGTCGGCTCGTAGGAGATGATCTCCAGCAGCTGGCCTTCATCCAACGGGTCGATGTGCTGACGAATCAGCAACAGCAGGCCGTTGCCGCAGTCGAGGTCTCCCCCGTCGAAGCTCGTGTGGGGCGGGTACGGATGTTGTGTCTGTGGCACTGCGAAAACGCCTAGTAGGAGACGCTCGGTGTGCCGTCGGCGAGGAACTCGACGAGCTTCGCGCCGCCCACGATCTGGGCGCCCTCGATGAGCTGGTCCTCGGTGTAGCCGCGCTTCTTAATGCACGGTGCACAGACGTAGAGAGTGCCGCCGGCAGCAATGAAATTGTCGATGAGCTCCTTGAGCGGTGCGAAGCCCTCCTCGTGGATGTCGTCGGCGTAGCCGTCGACTGCAAGGTAGGCACCCTCGGAGGAGAGGAAGACCATCGTGTCCTGGGCGGAGCCGGCCGCAGCGTTCGCTACGACGAAGCCAACGGTGGCCAGGTCGGTGTCGTTCTTGGCGTGGGCAATGGTGACGCAAAATTTTCCGGTAGACATGCATCCCACTCTACGCAGAAGTTTTCAGGCGTGTGAGCGTCGTAAAGCATGCAAAAAGCCGCACCCCCCAGCTTGGGGGTGCGGCTCGGGCTGGCTAAGAACTAGCGAGCCTTCTCGACGATCTCGACGAGAAGGAAGTGCTTGTCCTTGGACAGCGGGCGGGTCTCCTCGATAAGGACCAGGTCGCCGACACCGGCGGTGTTGTCCTCGTCGTGAGCCTTGACGCGGTTGGTCGTGCGGACGATCTTGCCGTAAAGGGCGTGGGACTTACGATCCTCGACCTCGACGACAATGGTCTTGTCCATCTTGTCGGATACGACGTAGCCGCGGCGGCGCTTCTGCACTGCCTTCTGGGTGTTCTGTTCAGTCACGTTTGCCTCACTCATGATTAAGCCTCAGCTCCCGGGACGACGGACAGGCCGAGCTCACGCTCGCGCAGCACGGTGTAGATGCGTGCGATGTCGCGCTTCACGGTGGAGATGCGGCGGTTGTTGGTCAGCTGGCCGGTCGCGAGCTGGAAGCGCAGGTTGAACAGCTCTTCCTTCGCGTCGGACAGGCGGCTCTTCAGCTCTTCATCGGTGAGTTCGCGGAACTCAGATGCGGGGGTACCGTTCGCCATTAGTACTGGTCCTCCTTCTTGATGATGCGAGTCTTGCACGGAAGCTTCGCAGCCGCACGGCGCAGAGCCTCGATGGCAACCTCGTCATTCGGGTAGGACATCTCAAACAGGATGCGACCCGGCTTCACGTTGGCAACCCACTTCTCCACCGGGCCCTTACCGGAACCCATACGCACACCGAGCGGCTTCTGGGTCAGCGGGCGGTCCGGGAAGATGTTGATCCAGACCTTGCCGCCACGCTTGACGTGACGGTTGATGGCAATACGGGATGCCTCAATCTGACGGTTGGTGATGTAGGCCGGCTCGAGTGCCTGCAGACCCCAGTCACCGAAGTTGATGGTGTTCCCGCCCTTGGACACGCCACGACGGGTCGGGCGGTGCTGGCGGCGGTACTTCACGCGCTTAGGGATAAGCATGTGTTTAGCCCTCCTTCTTCTCGGCGCGCTGGCGGCGCTGGCCGCCACGACGCGGGCGGCGGTCGCCGCGACCACGGCGCTCGTTGGACGGAGCGTTGAGCTCAGACTCGCGGACACCGCCAACGACGTCGCCCTTGTAGATCCAGACCTTGACGCCGATGACGCCGAAGGTGGTGTGGGCTTCTGCGGTGCCGTAGTCGATCTCCGCACGCAGGGTGTGCAGCGGCACACGGCCTTCGTGGTAGCGCTCGACGCGGGACATTTCTGCGCCGCCCAGACGGCCAGAGGTCATCACCTTGATGCCCTTGACCTGCGGGTTGCGCATAGCGGACTGGATGGCCTTGCGCATTGCGCGACGGAACGCGACGCGGTTGACCAGCTGCTCAGCGATGGACTGAGCAACGAGGGTCGCGTTGGCGTCAACGTTCTTGACCTCGAGGATGTTCAGGGCAACCATCTTGCCGGTGAGCTTCTCCAGCTCGCGGCGGATGCGCTCTGCCTCGCTGCCGCGGCGGCCAATCACGATGCCCGGGCGGGCGGTGTGAATGTCGACGCGGACGCGGTCGCGGGTGCGCTCGATGACGACGTCGGCGATGCCGGCGCGCTCGAGGCCCTTGGACAGGAACTCGCGGATCTTGATGTCCTCGTGGACGTAGTCAGCGTAGTTCTTGTCGGCGTACCAGTGGGACTTGTAGTTAGCGGTGATACCCAGGCGCAGGCCGTGTGGGTGGATCTTCTGGCCCATTACTTAGCCCCTTCCTTGGACTCGACAACGACGGTGATGTGGGAGGTGCGCTTCCGGATCTGGAAAGCACGGCCCTGGGCGCGCGGCTGGTAGCGACGCATGGTGGGGCCTTCGTTGGCCCAGCACTCGGACACGACGAGCGTGCGCGGGTCCAGACCGAAGTTGTTCTCAGCGTTGGCGGCTGCGGATGCAACAACCTTCGCGACGTCCTTCGCAGCACCCTGCGGTGCGTACTTCAGGATTGCGAGGGCCTCGGAGACGGACTTCCCGCGGACGAGGGCCAGCACGCGGCGGGCCTTCATCGGGGAGGTGCGGACGAACTTGGCAGTCGCGGATGCAGTGGTGATTGTGTCAGCCATTGCTTATCGACGTCCCTTCTCTGCCTTAACGTGACCCTTAAAGGTCTTGGTGGGTGCAAACTCGCCGAGCTTGTGACCGACCATGGACTCGTCGACAAACACCGGGACGTGCTTCCGGCCGTCGTGGACGGCGAAGGTGTGTCCGATGAAATCGGGGAGAATGGTCGAGCGGCGGGACCAGGTCTTGATGACCTGCTTGGTGCCGGCCTCGTTCTGAGCATCCACCTTGTTGAGGAGGTGCTCATCGACGAACGGGCCCTTCTTCAGGCTGCGTGGCATGTCTGTTTACCTCCTCTTAGCGCTTCTTGTTCTTCGAGCGACGACGGCGCACGATCATGTTGTTGGAGTAACGGTTCGGGTTGCGGGTACGGCCTTCCTTCTGGCCCCACGGGGAAACCGGGTGACGGCCACCAGAAGTCTTACCCTCACCACCACCGTGCGGGTGGTCGACCGGGTTCATGACAACACCGCGGACAGTGGGCCTCCAGCCCTTCCAGCGCATACGGCCGGCCTTGCCCCAACGGATGTTGATCTGGTCTGCGTTGCCCACCTCACCGACGGTTGCGCGGCAGCGGATGTCCACGCGACGAATCTCGGAGGACGGCATACGCAGCACGGCGTAGGAACCTTCCTTACCCAGCAGCTGGATGGAAGCACCAGCGGAACGGGCAAGCTTGGCGCCAGCACCGGGCTTGAGCTCCACAGCGTGGATGGTGGTACCGGTCGGGATGTTGCGCAGCGGCAGGTTGTTGCCAACCTTGATGTCCGCGTTTGCGCCCGACTCGATAACGGTGCCCTGCTTCAGGCCCTTCGGCGCAATGATGTAGCGCTTCTCACCGTCAAAGTAGTGGAGCAGTGCAATGTTTGCGGTGCGGTTCGGGTCGTACTCGATGTGAGCGACCTTCGCCAGCACGCCGTCCTTGTCGGAGCGGCGGAAATCGATCACGCGGTAGCGACGCTTATGGCCGCCGCCGCGGTGACGAGTGGTGATGTGGCCGTGGGTGTTACGGCCACCCTTCTTCGGGAGCGGGCGCAGCAACGACTTTTCCGGAGTCGAGCGAGTGATCTCCTCGAACTCGGAAACGGAGCTGGCGCGGCGACCCGGGGTTGTCGGCTTGTACTTACGAATAGCCATATTGTGTCCTTTTCTATCGAGTCTTCTTAGGCAGTTGCGCCGAAGATGTCGATGGAGTCGCTGCCCTCGCGGAGAGTGACGTAGGCGCGCTTGGTGTCCTTACGCTTACCGAAACCGGTGCGGGTGCGCTTGCGCTTGCCCTCGCGGTTGACGGTGTTCACCGATGCGACGTCAACGCCGAAAATCTCTTCCACGGCGATCTTGATCTGGGTCTTGTTTGCAGACGGAGCGACGTAGAACGTGTAGGTGTTCTGCTCCATCAGCGCGTAGGTCTTCTCAGAGAGGACCGGTGCGATGATGATGTCGCGCGGGTTAGCAGTCTTAGCCATTTACTTCTCCTCCTCCGCTGCGGTGGCGGATGCCTTCGCCGCGTCGCGGTTGATGAAGGTGTGCAGTGCCTCGACCGAGAAGACCACGTCGTCTGCGTTGAGGACGTCGTAGGTGTTTAGCTGCCCCGGCTCAAGGATGCGAACGCCCGGCAGGTTCCTTGCGGAAAGACGGGAGTTGACGTCCTCACGGCCGATGACCAGCAGAACGGACTTACGGTCGGTCAGGCGCTCGATGAAGGCGCGTGCAGACTTGGTCGAGGGCTTCTGACCCGGGACCAGGTCCTCAACGACGTGGATGCGAGCGTTGCGCGCGCGGTCGGTGAGGGCACCAACGAGAGCTGCCTTAATCATTTTCTTCGGGGTGCGCTGCGCGTAGGAACGCGGCTGCGGACCGTGAACGGTGCCGCCACCGGTGAACTGCGGAGCGCGGATGGAACCCTGACGGGCACGACCAGTGCCCTTCTGGCGGAACGGCTTCTTGCCACCGCCGCGCACATCGGCGCGAGTCTTGGTAGCGTGCGTTCCCTGACGTGCGGCTGCCAGCTGTGCGGTCACAACCTGGTGCAGCAGCGGGATGGAAGCTTCGCGGTCAAAAAGTTCTGCCGGAAGCTCTACGGAACCGTTGGTCTTTCCGTCAGCGGTGTGGACGTCAAGCGTCAGGTTCGTCATGCGTGAGCACCGCCCTTCACTGCGGTCTTGACGGTAACAACAGAACCCTTCGCACCAGGGATTGCACCCTTGATGAGGAGGAGGTTGTTGTCGCCGTCGATGCGTTGAATCTTCAGGTTCTGGGTAGTAACGCGGTTACCGCCCATACGGCCAGCCATGCGCTTGCCCTTGAAGACACGGCCCGGGGTAGCAGCGCCACCGATGCCGCCGACGCGGCGGTGTGCTGCCTGGTTACCGTGTGCGGCACCCTGGCCGGCGAAGCCGTGGCGCTTCATAGCGCCGGCGTAGCCCTTGCCCTTGGTGGTGCCGACGACGTCGACGTAAGTGTCGCCGTCGAAGATGGTCGCGTTGTACTCCTGGCCGACCTCGTACTCGGAGGTGTCGTCCATGCGGATCTCCGCAACAACGCGGCGCGGCGTCACGCCAGCCTTCTTGAAGTGGCCGGTCTGCGGCTTGTTGGACTTACGGGGGTCAATGTCGCCGTAAGCAATCTGGATGGCGCTGTAGCCATCGGTCTCTTTGGTACGAATCTGGGTGACCACACACGGCCCAGCCTCGACGACGGTGACCGGAATTACACGGTTCTCCTCGTCGAAGACCTGGGTCATGCCGAGCTTCTTGCCCAGAATGCCCTTGATCTGGTTCTCAGACATGTATTGGTTCTCCACTACTTAAAAGTTCGGGGATCTCTACTGCTTACTGGATGTTCACGTCGACGCTTGCCGGAAGGTCGATGCGCATGAGCGCGTCAACGGTCTTCGGCGTCGGATCGAGAATGTCGATGAGGCGCTTGTGAGTGCGCATCTCAAAGTGCTCGCGAGAGTCCTTGTACTTGTGGGGAGAACGAATAACGGCGTACACGTTCTTCTCTGTGGGCAACGGCACCGGTCCAACGACGCGGGCACCCGTGCGGGTGACCGTCTCAACGATCTTCTTCGCAGATGCGTCGATCGCTTCGTGGTCGTAGGCCTTCAGCCTGATGCGGATCTTCTGTCCCGCCACGCTTACCTCTTCCT
>OJLW01000083.1_pt1 | contig 51004 bp, 50 predicted proteins | sample 1597021 | NCBI WGS metagenome assembly OJLW01 (sample SAMEA3904676, study PRJEB24821) | metagenome | biome: Builtin; feature: hospital; material: surface | place: USA | collected 2013-06-03
AGTTTTTTCTTACCCTAATCAGGAGGTCTCTATACACAAAATTTTACACAGTCTCGCTTAAAATATTATTAAATTATTCCGTGTTTACGGGTTCAGGTCAATTTTCCAGTTTTTTTATGCCTTTACAGGGCTTCCATTTAGGTATAGGTCAATCATTTTTCCTATCTCTTCTCCTAAATTTTCATCACCAAGGTCAAAATCGCCCTTTAGGCTTAGATCCATAGTCATGGCCCTTAGCATATTTACTTGGCTTATGCCGTGTTCTAGATTTTTTCTTTCTGTAATTTTTTGATCTTCCTCATAGGCTTCTAAGAGGTCGTCAAAAGTTCTTGAAACCAAGCTTTTGCCGTCAGTCTTTTTCATTATTTCAAGGATTTTCTCATAAAGAGCCTTATAGGAAATATTTCCTGTAGCTAGGGCGTAGGTTTTTTTGTGATTTTCTAACTCTAGGGCAAAGATTGCTCCTTGGGCTAGGGCTTTTGCTGAAATTATTGGAATCACACCCTCTGTGACAGGTATTGTTGCATTTGCCCTTACTAGGTCTATGTGGGCTGCTAGGGTATTTTTGTTAGACTTGCCAACTATTAGGCCCGGCCTTAGGATTGAGACATTCATAAGGCCATCACCTTCAAAGATTGCAATTGATTCTTGCATGAGCCTTGTTTCAATGTATGGCTCGTGGTGGTAATTATTTTTCCTTAAGATTTGGTTTTTTTCTGCTATTTCTGACCTATAATCTCCCAAAAGAAGGAAATTTCTGATGCCAGCTTTTTTGGCAAGCCTTGCTATCCTACCTGTTGGAAGGACGTTTCTCTCATAAAAGAATTTGCCAGCAGGCTTTCTAGGCACAACTAGATCATCTATGCCGCCGGCATAGACAAAGCTATCGCAATCACCAATCATCTCCATAGCTTGCTTATCTCCTAGGGCAAAAAAATCTGCTAGGACATATTCTAAATTTTCATTTTCTTCTATATCGCTAGATTTAATCAAATCTACCGCTTTTATCTTATAACCCTGGTCAAGACCGTATTTTATAAGCTCTCTGGCAAATAAATTGGCCCCTCCTAGGATAAATATTTTCCTGATATTTTTCATCTTTTACCTAAAATTTAATTCCAAAATAATTTTCTACTGCTATGTGTTGGGTGCCGTATTTTAGATCTTCCTTGGCAGCCTCACCCTTGATGATTTCAACAAGTCTTAGGGCTAGATAATTTGTAACAGCAGCACCTCTTCCTGTTGTGATGTTGCCATCTGTGACTACTATTTGATCATCTATATATTCCCCAACATTTTTAAGTTCTTCCTTAATAGTTGGGAAGGATGTGGCCTTTTTATCAGCAAGGACTCCTGCCCTATCAAGCACTATTGGACCAGCGCAGATTGCAGCAATTAGTTTGTTTTCATTGTTAAACTCACGAACTAAATCTATTACCTCGTCATTATCCCTAAGAGTCTCTGCTCCCTTGGTGCCTCCTGGTATATAGACACCATCGTAGGATTTTCTATCTATATCAGCCATAAGCTTATCTGCATTATATTCTATGCCGTGGGAGGTCTTTAAATTTATTTCTCCTGTTGTAGATACCATATCTACCTCTATATTAGCCCTTCTTAGATAATCAACGACTGTAAGTATTTCTATAGTTTCATTGCCATTTGCTAAAAGTACACATATTTTCATAACAATTCTCCTTTGTCTTCTCCTATTATTATATGCATTATCTAAGAAAAAAGCTATGGAAAATCCATAGCCTTGATTCTAATAATATTTTTTGTTTATCTTTTCAATTATTGCATCCGGGTCAAAGCCTAGAATTTTTGCAACTTCTTCGCCTGGGCCAGATATACCGAACCTATCAATGGCAATATTTAGACCATCTAATCCTGTCCATTCGGACCAGCCAAATGATGTTCCCATTTCAATTGATACTCTCTTTGTAAGCTCTTTTGGTAGTATTTCTTCCTTATAGGTATCACTTTGTTCTCTAAATAATTCCATAGATGGCATAGATACTACTCTAACTGCCTTGCCAGATTTCTCTAATCTTTCTGCTGTTTCAAGGGCAAGAGCCACTTCTGAACCTGTTGCTATTAGGATCAGTTCTGGATTTTCGGCATCTTTTATGATGTAGGCACCCTTATCGATATTTTCTAAATTTTCAGTTTCCTTTAAGGTTGGGATATTTTGACGAGTAAGGGCAATAACTACTGGCCTATCCTTACTTTCTAGAGCCACCTTCCAAGCAAGTCTTGTCTCATTGGCATCTGCTGGCCTTATAACTAGGGTGTTTGGAATTGCCCTTAGCATAGCAAGTTGTTCGATTGGTTGGTGGGTAGGGCCATCTTCCCCAACCGCTACAGAATCGTGGGTCATGGCGTAGGTTAGTGGTAGGTGTGATAGGGCTGAAAGCCTTACAGCTGGCTTTAGGTAGTCAGAAAATACAAAGAAAGTTGACACATGGTGGAAGCTTCCTCCGTGGGCCATGATACCATTGCCTATAGCTGCCATGGCAAATTCTCTTACACCATACCAAATATTTCTACCACATGGGCTATCATCTCTAAAGGCCTTTGAATCCTTGATATTAGTCTTGTTTGATGAGAAGAGGTCAGCTGATCCACCCCAGAAGTTTCTGGTAATCTTTGCCAAGTCTTGGATGATTTCTCCTCCTGATGCACGGCTAGCAAGGGCCTTATCTTCATGAGAATATTTTCTGACTTGGTCCATGAAATTTGCTGGTAGCTCTCTATTGATTCCTGCCATTAATTCCTTGTAGTCTTCAGGATATTTTTCTGAGTAAGACTTTAAAAGCTCATCCCAAGCCTCATTTGCAGATTCTCCTCGTGCTTTAATTCCATCTTCAAATATTTTATAGATATCATCAGAAACTTCAAAATCTGCTGCGCTCCATTCATAGGCTTTCTTTACATATTCAAAGTCTTCTGCTCCAATTGGTGCCCCGTGAACCTTGTTTGTACCTTGGTTTTTGGAACCAAAACCAATTATAGTCTTAACTTCAATTAGGGTTGGCTTGTCATTTTCCTTAGCCTTTGTTATTGCTTCATAGATTGCATCTAGGTTATTGCCATCGGCAACTTTATCATAGGCCCAATTTTGTGCAAGTACCCTGTCTTTTACTGATTCTGAAAAAGATGTGGATAGGTCCCCATCTAGGCAGATATCATTTGAATCATAAAGGATGATTAGCTTATCTAATTTAAGGTGGCCTGCAAGTGACATTGCTTCATAAGAAATCCCCTCCATTAGGTCGCCATCACCACATAGGGCGTAGGTGTAGTGGTCAATTACCTTCATGTCATCCTTATTATAAAGGGCTGCCATGTGCTTTTCAGCAGCTGCCATACCGACAGCTTGGGCTATACCTTGACCAAGAGGTCCTGTTGTAACCTCTACTCCTTCGGTCATGCCTAGTTCTGGATGGCCTGGAGCCTTTGAGCCGGCTTGTCTAAAGTTTTTAAGCTCATCCATGGATAAATCATAGCCTGATAGGTGAAGTAAGGAATAAAGCATGGCTGATCCGTGTCCTGCTGATAGGATAAACCTGTCCCTGTCAAAAAACTTTGGATTTTTAGGATTTGCCTTCAAAATCTTGTTAAATAAAACATAGGCCATAGGGCTTGCACCCATTGGTAGGCCTGGGTGGCCAGAATTTGCCTTCTCTATCTGGGAAATGGATAGGGTTCTAATGGCATTAATTGCCTTTAAATCATCACTTGTAAACATTAAGTCTCCTTTGCAAAAAATTAGTAGATTTACATATTTATTTCAAGCCTATTATACTTCACTTATCCCCATCATCATAAGAATGTTATTTAATAAACTAGCTTTGCTAGTAGACACAAGCTTAGGCTGAATATTTAAATAAGGCTACAAGGCTTGCGATTAAAATTATAACTGAAAGGATTAAAATGACCTTGCCCATTGGTCTTCCTATATTTACAGTCATCCCCACACCAATTCTCTTATTTACAAAGAGGGCTGGGTCGTCAGGATTATTATAGATTGTAGAGCCAAGCACCCAATTATCATCATCTTCTTCAAAGCTTGTATAGGATAAATTATTAAGTCTTGATCCGTCAGTTCCCACCTTAAAACCTAAATAGATTACTCCTCCAATTGCAGTTATGAGGGTAAGACCTGTTAGGATATTTACAAGACCATCTCCTCCTCCGAAGCTAAAGCTTGTTATGCCAATTTCAAAAAGAATGGTCATGAGAAGGGCATTTATCCCTAGATAATAGGACCAAAGATTTTTAGCCTTTGTATTATCAGCTAGAGACCTTTCCGGGTCTTCCTGGCTAAGCCTTGGCCTTGCCTTGATCAAAAAATAATTTACCATGGCAAAAAGTGCCAAATTTGCTAGGCTTATAAGGCTTGGCATAAAGACATTTGCCAAAGTCTTATCCTGGATGTCAGTGACATTTCCATTAAAATCTGTATGCATAATAAGCTTATCAGGGAGCTTGTCATAATTTAGGTATAAATATAGGCTGCCACCTATGATTAGGGCAAGACTTAGGCCATAAATAAGGAAGATTGGCTTGTAGGAAATTTTCCTTACTCCTCCGATGCTTACAAGCTTTTTCCTTTCTTGCTTACTAGACTTACTAATTTTTTTTATTTCTTTGTTGGCCCAAATTAGAGGGACCATGATAAGTCCTAGGCTTAGGAAAAAATATAGGCTTATCCAGCCGACATTATTTGTCACAAATGATATTAAATATTGAATAGCTCCTAAGGCTAGAGTTAAAATCAGAGTTACTAGTTTGTATTTTTTATTTATTTTTCTCAAACCATCGCTATTTTCATCAAGCCTAATCCCAAAAACGTAGCCTTTTTTGGAAAAAGAATTGACAAAGACTTGCAAGATTCCTACAAGCAAGATGGATGAAGCGTAAAGTATAGAGATGAAATTTCCTTCAGTCATTTTTATCCTCCCAAATATTTTCTATACATGCAATAAAATCTTCCTTGCTAAGGCCCTTAAGCTTGGCAAAAGATGCAAGATAGGCTAATTCATCTTTTATGAGATTGACTTCCTTATCATCTACCGGTTCAAAATCCTTGCCAACCATAGACCCAAACCTCCTGTCCATGACTATGAAACCATCGATTGCAAGGAGCTTGTAGGCCTTATTTACGGTGTGTAGGTTTATACCAATTTCCTCGGCCAAGTCCCTTACAGAAGGCAGCTTGTCTCCCTTCTTTAGGTCTCCACGAGCAAGACCCACAATAAAGGCCCTTCTGATTTGTTCATAAATCGCTATATCCGATTCAAAATCAATTTCTAAAAACATCTTTCCTCCTCCCTATCTGTTATAGATATTATATAACAGGTATGTATGATGTGCAAGTCAAAATTACAAAAAAATTTCGCCTTTTAATTTAGGCAAAAAAAGACCACCAGTTACCCGGTGGTCTTTGTATTTTATAGGCTTTGTAGGAATTTTCTTACTGCGCCTTCTTCTTTATTCATTTCTTTAAAGTCTGCTATTATCTTATCAGCAAGGCCTATTTCTACTAGGTTTATGCCAAAGATTTCTTCATTGCCTATAATCTTTAGTAGGCTATCATCGATTCCTTCGTTGTCCTTAAATTTCACATCTTTAAGGTCTTCTTGTAGGCTTGCTAGCATTGGATCTGGTGATGGTTCAAAGGCTTTGCCTTCATCATCTATAGCTAGTAGATATCTTAACCAACCTGCTATAACAGCTGGGATGAATTTTAGGTCTTTGATTGCTTCAGGGTTTTGAGCCTTATAAGCATTTAGGGTCTTACCATATCTTACAGCCACCTTTTGAGATGTGTCTGTTGCTATTCTTTGTGGAGCATCTGGTAGGAATGGGTTAGGGAATCTAACATTTAGTACAGTATCGATAAATTCTTTTGGATTGATGATACCTGGGTCTACTACTACCGGCATGCCTTCTGTATAGCCTACTCCCTTGATGAGTTTAACTAGGTCTTCATCTTTCATCTCTGCACTGATTAGGTCATAGCCAAGTAGGCAACCGTAGACTGCAAGGGCAGTATGAAGTGGGTTTAGGCAGGTTGTTACCTTCATTGTTTCTACTTCATCTACTGTCTTTCTGTCTGTAAAGATGATGCCCTTCTTATCCCATGCTGGATAGGATGTAGCCTTTGATTCTTCTATTACTAAGTATTCTGTTTCTTCTGCATTTACATATGAAGGTGGTTGTGGTCTGCCATCCATAATTGGACTTTCTACTGGGCTGTAGCCTTTTTCCTTTAAGATTTTACCGATTGATTCATCTGCAACTGGTGTAATCTTATCTATCATTGATAATGGGAAAAATACCTTGGTCTCATCTTCTAAATATTCAACAAATTCTTTTTCAACTATGCCATTTTCTACCCAAGCCTTGGCAAAATCTAATACTGATGCCTTTAGCTTATCACCATTGTGGCTGCAGTTATCCATTGATGTCATGGTTATTGGATAAGCTCCATTTTTAAATCTGTGGTATAAAAGAGCTGCAACTATGGCCATAGAGTTAGAAACATTAAGGTCCTTATCTTTCATTTCAGCCTTAACTTGATCTGTGAAATCACCATCTAGACCCTTGATATTGTAGCCTTTTTCTGTGATAGTAAAAGATACTACTTTTAGGCTTTCTTTGGCAAAGATTTCTTCAGCCCTTGCCCAATCTTGGCTCTTAGTTGCCTTTACTGTTTCTGCAATTGCTCCTACTACTCTTAGGTCAACAGTGCCATCAGATTTGAGTGTTACAGCTGTAGATAGGTTATCATTTGCACCAAATATATAGTCAAGCTTTTCTGCACCAAAGGTTTCAAAAATAATAACTCCTGTATCAGCAAGACCTTCATCTAAGATTTCATCTTGAACTCTTGCTGGGAATGCTCTGAATATGTTTCCACCACCAAAGTGCACCCATTCAGGGTTTTCTTTAGTATTTGCTCTGACCTTTTCAATGTCATAGCTTGGCAAGACAAAGCCTTTTTCTTCCCATAGGGCCTTGTCATTTTGAATTGATTGTAGGGATAATTTAACTTCTGTCATATAATTTCCTTTCTTTGCCTAAAAATAGATAACTTAAGCGCTTACATTCTACCTATAAAATTTTTCCTGAATTTATCAGGAAAAAGATTTCTCTCTACTTATATTATATGATAAGAATCGGTTTTTAGCAATTATTTTTATTCTTATTTACAAATAATTTTTCTACATGTTAATACTTTGATAAAAATCACTTAGGTATGAAACTGTGCTTGCTATATTATAACCAGCGTCAGATATTTCTTTAGAAAAATCTAGCCTGTCATATGGCATAGTATCAAGGATTTCCCTAATCCACTTAGCCTTTTCTAAAGGAAGAAACTTTAAGTAAGGACTTATGCCCACTTCTTTTGGTATCCTGTCTGATGCTAAGACCTTAAGGCCTGATGCCTGGGCTTCTATAGCCGCTATGCCAAGCCCTTCCCTGAGAGATGGAAATAAGAAAAGGTCCGCTGCTGAAAGGTAGGCCCCTACCCTATTACTAGATGGCAAAAACAAGATAAAGTCAGAGACTCCAAGCTCCCTTGCCTTATCTTTAAGCATATTTTCATCTGGCCCATCGCCTAAAAATATTAAGCGAATTCCGGGATTTTTTTCTACAAGTTCTGGCATGATTTCTATTAAAAAGCTTTGATTTTTAACACTCATAAGGCTTGCCACATTTAAAAGCACAAACTTATCGCAAAGGTCAAATTCCTTTCTTATCTTATCTCTTAACTTGTCAGAAAATCTAAATTTATCCAGATCAATCCCATTATTTATCTTTACATAAGAAGCCCCATAGAGGTCTCTACCTGCCTCATCAGAGCAAGCAAACCTATAATCAGAATATTTTATTACCTGACCCTTAAAAAGATTTCTTATAAAGTTTTTAAGCTTTGAGGAATTTTGGATGCCATGGTTATGTGATATAGTCACAAGGCCATGGGCCTTGGCCTTTCTTAGGATAAGGGCCTCTGTTCCCCTAAAGTTGTTGTGAAGAATTTTTATTTCTTTGTGTTTGTCAAAAAATTTATCCAAGTCATTTAAGTAGACCCAAGGTTTAAGTGGATTTAGCTTATCTATTGTAAATACCCTTCCACCAAGACTTTCTATTTGTTCTTTCATCAGTGGATTATCAATCCTGTGGACCAAAAAATCAAAGGCAAACTTATCAGGATCTAGCTTTTTCATTATAGTCATAAGAAGACTTTCGATTCCACCGACTCCCATTGACCCCATGACATGGACAATTCTAATTTTATTTTTCAAGGATTACTCCCTTCTATTACAATATATGATTTCTGTCCTATTATATCATTTTTCATCCTAAACTCATAAAAATTTTAAAAAAATCATCTTTGGTAACTAATGTTACAGATATTTAGTGAAATTTCTTCTATAATTGAAATATAAGAATTGAAGAAGAAAAATCAGGAGGAAAATATATGTTTTGTTATCAATGTCAAGAAACAGCAGGAAATAAAGGATGCACCAAAGTCGGCGTATGCGGCAAGAGTGAAGATGTTGCAAATCTCCAAGATCTTTTAATATATACAACCAAGGGCCTAGCATCTATAGTAATGAAGGCAGGAAAGGTATGTGATAAAGTCTATGACAGGATTTCTAACAATCTTTTCATAACCATAACCAATGCCAATTTTGATGAAGATTTTATCCTAGATGCGGTTAAAAAAACCATGGCCATGAAGGAAAAAATCACAAATAAACACCAAATCACAGACCTAAACGAAGTTGAAGCCTACATATCATTTGATGATGAAGAATTAAAAAGAAAGGCCATCGAAGTAGGTGTTTTAAATATCATAAATGAAGATGAAAGATCTCTCGTAGAGCTTGTGACCTACGGTCTTAAGGGAATGGCCGCCTACAACCACCACGCCAATGTCCTAGGCTACAGAGATGAAAATGTCGATAAATTTATCTCCTTCGCCCTAACAGAAACAATCAAAAAGGATAAGGAAATCAACAACCTAATTGACCTAGTAATAAAAACAGGAGAACACGGGGTGGCTGCCATGGCCCTACTAGATAAGGCCAATACCGAAAGATTTGGAAATCCAGAAATGACTGAAGTAGATTTTTCAGCAGGATCAAAGCCAGGCATCCTAATTTCAGGCCATGACCTAAATGATATGGAAATGCTCCTTGAACAAAGCAAGGATGCTGGAGTAGAAATCTACACCCACTCAGAGATGCTTCCTGCCAATTATTACCCAGCCTTTAAGAAATACGACCACTTCCACGGCAACTACGGAAATTCTTGGTGGAGCCAAAATGAAGAATTTGAGAAATTTAACGGCCCAATCCTTATGACAACCAACTGCATTGTCCCACCAAAGAAAAACAACACCTACCTTGATAGGTTCTATACAACATCAAATGCAGCATATCCAGGAGCAATCCACATCGAAGCTGATGAAAATGGCTACAAGGACTTTTCTCCTATAATCGAGAAAGCTAAGAAATGCCAAGCCCCAACAAATCTTGAAGATACAAAGATTGTCGGTGGTTTTGCCCACAATCAAGTCCTAGCCCTAGCTGATAAGGTTATAAATGAAATAAATGAAGGCAATATCAGAAAATTTGTCGTAATGGCAGGCTGCGATGGTAGAAGCTCTAAAAGATCTTATTACACAGACTTTGCCAAAAGCCTACCACAAGACACAATAATCCTTACAGCAGGTTGTGCAAAATACCGCTACAACAAGCTAGGCCTAGGAGATATCAACGGCATACCAAGAGTCCTAGATGCAGGTCAATGCAACGATTCATTCTCCCTTGTACAAATTGCCCTAGCCCTAAGGGATGCCTTTGGCCTAGAAAGTGTAAATGATTTACCAATCGAATACAACATAGCTTGGTATGAACAAAAGGCTGTAATAGTTCTCCTTGCCCTTCTAAGCTTGGGAGTTAAAAATATCCACCTAGGACCAACACTTCCTGCCTTCTTATCAGAGACAGTAGTCAACTTCCTAGTAGAAAACTTCAACATAGCTCCAAATACCACAGTAGAAGAAGATTTAGAAAAAATGATTGGCTAAAAAATTTAAGCAAAGTCTCATGGCTTTGCTTATTTTTTATACAGTGGGGTATCTTTTAAAAAGAGGTAAGTATGAATTTAAAAGAAATATCTATATTTAAAAATTTAAGTGATGAAGAAATAAAAGAAATGACAGCCAATACTCAAATAATCGAAAAAACATATGCCAAAGATGCCTATGTCTTTAGGATTGGCGATAGGTCGGGCGACTTGTTTTTCCTAAAGGAAGGGGCCCTTAGCGTTTATCAAATAGATTCAAATGGCAAGAGGTATATCTTCCAAAAATTTGATAAGCCAGTCCTTTTTGGAGAAGTCTATGCCTACCTAAATGAGCCCTTTGATTTTGATGCAGTCTGCGATAAGGATTCTAAAATCCTTATCATCAAGGACTTTAAGGGCCTATTTGAAAGGTCAAACAATCAAAAATTCCTAAAATCCTATATCACCTTCCTATCCAAAAAATGCCTGGCCCTTTCTAAGAAAAACCAAATCACTTCCCAAATGAGCCTTCGCCAAAAGATTGCCAAATACTTCCTAGAAATAGAAGAAGACGGCAGAGTAAGCTTAAATATGAATAGAGAAGCCCTAGCAGATTTCCTAACCACAACCAGGCCGTCTCTTTCTAGAGAACTGTCAAAGATGGCCGATGATGATCTACTATCTATAAATGGATCAAAAATTGCCATAAACAAGGAAAAATTAACGGAAATTTTATAAAAGACCTAGGCAAGGGCCCGAAAATATTATATAATAATCCTATATTATTTTATAAAGGATAGCTATGCAATATTTTTTTAGACACACAACAGATGGGACTTTTGCCTTTAACATGACCTATGTTAGGCTTGGTCTAATTCTATTTTTACTAATAATTTACAAACTCAAAGACAAAAAAAAGCTTTTAGAAAGCTTATTAGTTACATCCCTTATCCTTCAGGGAATCTTATTTGCCTGGTATGCCATGGATTTTGACCTTTTAATTAAGGAAGGCCTTCCCCTCTACCACTGCAGGCTTGCAGGGATAATGGTTGCAATTTCTTACTTTCTAAAAAAAGAAAAAATCCAAAGCTATTTTGCAGACCTGGCCCTAATTGGGACAAGCATCGCCTTTTCTATACCAGATCCATCCAAATTTGCCTGGCCCCATGTCACAAACCTAACCTATGTGGCCAACCACTACGTCCTAATGGCTTGCGGCATGCTAATTTGCTTAAAAAATAAGCAAAAATTAGGATTTAAAGAGATTTTTCTAACGACAGCTATAATAAACGCCCTAATCCTAATCTTGGACCTAGGTCTAAATGCCAACTACGGCTACCTAGTCAAGGTCCCTATAGAATATTTCAGCGGCCTTAGCCCAATAATAATCTCCCTAGCCATGACAGGCCTAATGAGCGGGGCGATTTATCTAGTAGAAATTATTAAAGAGAAAATCAGAAATAAAAAAGCAAGAAAATATTAAAACCGACGCAAATTTTTGCGTCGGTTTTTGTTTTTCTAATATGTCATTTTTAATAAAATATCATTCTCTTATTGCCTGAAATTAGGGTTCTTACTTGTCTTTCTGTAAAGATTGCGTAGTCGCCTTCCATGGTGTGTTTTAGGGTTGATAGGCCTACCCCAAATTCTAGGGCATCGTACATATCATTGCCCTTTGAGTAGGAATTGATAAGTCCTGCTGCAAAGGCATCTCCTCCTCCTATCCTATCTACTATATCAAAGGTGTAAGCCCTGGTTTTAATGTATTCATCCCCACAATAGGCACCTGCTGATAGGGCGTTTTTGGAGGCTGAAAATGAGGTCCTGATTGTGGATATAGCATATTTCAGATCATATTTCCTGTATAGGTCTATGAGCATGTTTGATACACTTACATGGTCAAATACTCCCTTAAAGGATGAGTGAAGGCTAGGAAGTACTCCTATTAGGATATCGACATCATCTAGAATTGACTTATAAAATTCTGCCGCCTGATCTAAAGGCCAAAGGTTTGACCTGTAGTTTAGGTCAAAGATTACTTCTACATCGTATTCTTTGGCTCTTTTTATAGCATATCTGGTAAGTTCTCTACCCTCTTCTGATAGGGCTGCTGTTATGCCTGATAGGAAGAAAATCTTAGCATCTTCGAATATGTCTTTCCAATCAAATTCAAAGTATTTGGCCTGACTCATGGAGGAATTTTTCCTGTCGTAGATTACCTTGGATGGCCTTAGGCCTATGCCATTTTCTGCATAGTAGATTCCTATTCTTTCTCCACCCCTGGCTACATGGCTCATATCTATGCCAAAGTCTCTGAGGCTATCTATAGCTGCATCTCCTATGAAATTGTCTGGAAGTCTTGTGATCATTTTTACCTTTTGGCCTAGGTTGGCTAGGGCTATAGCTACATTGGCTTCACTGCCCCCGTAGGTGGTCATAAAATTTTCTGCTTGGATAAATCTTTCATGACCTGGTGGGGAGAGTCGTAGGATTAGTTCTCCCATGCAAACAATTTTATCTTTCATTTTTCCTCCTTTCGGTATCGGGAGTTAAGGGCTGGCCCTTAACTATCCCATTTTTTGTAAATTATTTACTTAATTAATAGTTATTATTTACTATTTTTCTTCGGTATTTTATCAATTAGTAAATTATTTTTATTTACTATTGAATAATAGGAGCTTTATTATTTCATGAATAGTTATTTTTAATAATTTTCTTCGTAACTATGTCACTTAATTAATTATGATTATTTATAATTGAATCTTCGTAAAAGGGGGAGAGCCAAGGGAACGTTCCGCATGTTCCCTCACCGCTCTCCCCCTTACACCCCCTCTTCGCTACACCCTCCAAGCGGCTCCTGCGGAGGGCATGCTGTAGATTGCCTTTGGCAATCTCTTTTTGATATTTAACTTCTTTTCATTCTGGTTCAAAATCTCTTATTTCAAGTCTTGTCAGCTAAAAATTTTGATTCGCTATGCTCAACAAAATTTTTTTACGCTTCCTCTACTTGAAATAAAAACGATTTTATCTAAGTAAATGATATTTATTGTTTATAGGTTCTACTTTTTTATAAATTTTAGCCTATGTAGGCCTGGGCTTTGCCAGGCTTTTTTTAGTAGCTTAGGCCGTAGCCTAGTTTGTATTCGTTTCCTTCTTCGTCTTTGTAGGCGTAGGTTTCTTTCATGTATTTGTGTTTGTCGTAGCCTGGGACGTCGTTTGGAGATGCGCAGATTCCGTTTTCATCTACTGCTAGGACTGCTTCGTTTTTAGGGAAAGTGAATGGTAGTTTGCCTGTTGGGGCAAATTTGCCTACTAATACATCTAATTGAGCTGGGATGAAGGTTTCGAAGTTTGCTAAGAGAACGTCTGCGTATTTTTCTGCATTTTCTAATAGCCATGGCATTGTTGAGTTGACTGATACTAGAAGTTTTGCATTGTTTTTGTCTGCTAGCTTTCTGTATTCTTCTAATTTTCCTATATTTGCTACTGTTGTTTCTGTGTATTCTGAGCCGTCTAGGGCTTTATTTGTTTTTTCTTCACATAGGTCTAATTCTAGGAGGCCTGGGGTTGCTGAGAAGTAGTTGCCTGATTTAGGTGTGATTTGTACAAAGATTGCTTCAGCTTCTTCTGGGCTATCTACTAGGATGATGTCATCCCTATCTTTTAATTCTTTTAGCGCTTCATTTCTAAAGGTTTCTGCCTTGTCGGCTTCCTTGTGAAGGTAGTCGAAGTATAATTTTGTTTTTTCCTTTAGTGGAAGAGCATTTTCTTTATTTTTTAATAATACTACAGATCTTTGGTGGGCTGAGTAGGCTTTTTCTAGGTTTTTCTCATCTCTTACGATTTCTTTTGCCTTTGCTGGGTCTACGTAGGTTTTCTCATCGAAGAGTCCTAGGTCAAACATTTCTTTTAGGAGTCTTACATTTGCTTCTACTAGTCTTTCGTGGGAGATTTTGCCTTCATCGTAGGCCTTGATTATCCAGTGGCTCTCGTTGGTGTCTGAGATTAAATCTACCCCGTTATTTACTGCATAGGCTGCACGGTCTTGTTTTTCAAGATGCATTACTCCCCATGCCATGTTATCTAGGATACCTGAGTCTGAGTTGATGTAGCCTTTAAAGCCCATGTCTTCTCTTAGAATATTTTGGATGAAGTATTCGTTGAAGGCGAAGCCTACTGGCTCAAACGGAATCCTCTTGCCCTTGTAATTTTGTACTGCTGATTTTTCGTGGGCAGGGATTGAGTAGTAAGGCATGATTGATGATACATTTTTATCTACTACTGCCTTAAATGGTGGCATATGGTATTTTTCTAGAGAGCCTGGTGTCCTATAAACGTTGAACTTACCTTCTGCATAGTGAGGGTCAAAGCCGTTTTCTCTTGCTCCTCCACCTGGGAAGTGCTTCATGGTCATGGCTACTGATTCTTCGTTTACTTCTTCGCCTTGGAAAGCATCTAATAAATCTTCGCCTGCTTTTGTGATTAATTCTACATCTTCACCGAAAGTTCCGTAAAATCTTTGCCATCTTGGGTCTGTGGCTGTATCTAGCATGTACATATAGCCTTTTCTAAGGCCTGAATATTTCCATTCATCTCTTGCTATCTCGCCGAATTCTTTAAAGATTGAATAGTCATAGTCCCCATCTGGGTGGTAATTTCTTGCCTTATCTCCTAGATATACTGCTGCAAGGCCTAGGGTTGATGGATAGGTTGTAAATACTCCTACTGCATCGTTCATGCCGAAGGTTCTTTCGGCATTTTCATTTCTTGAGTTTGATGCTATTATTACAGGTATACCTAGACGGCTTTCTTCTGCCACTTCATTTAAGGCATTTACCCATCTTGCTATGTCTTCTTCAGAGAAGTTTTCTCTTAGGATAAAGTGTCTTAGTCCCATTTCCTTGATGTGCTTTGTTGAACCGTGGTTTATTTGACCGATAAAGATATTTTTATCTTCGTATACTTCTTCATCTAGGATGCCATCGTGGCTTGTTTTTGACTTCTCTTCTTGGGCTAGACCCATTCTTTGGCTTTTTATTACCATATTGCCTGCAAGCTCTTCTACAGTCATCCTGTTTGCAAGATCTCTTGCCCTTGTTTCTGAATCTAATCTCCAATCTTCATATGGATCAAGAACGCCATTATCGTTTAGGTCTTTAAATTTTAGACCTTCTACTTCTAGTATATGTTTGCTTCTAGTTTCTAGTTTTGGTTGTCTTTTCATGTGACTTCCTTTCTCTTTATAATTTTTGAAAAAAGACCCCCAGTTGGGCTGGGCCACTTAGGAGGTCGATTTTTTATTACTTAAGCTCTCTCTTATCTTCTAGATATTTGTTGTTTTCTTCAACTTGTTTTTTGCTTAGTGGATATAGGAATAGTACCACTATTCCGCCTAAAGCTAGTGCTATAGCTGGGATTAGAGTTGCTATGTTGTAGATTCCTAGGGCTACTTCTGGTGTTTGGGTTGCAGCGCCTTTTACAAATCCTACTGCTGATAGGGCAAAACCACCTAGACCACCTGCGAAGGCTTGGCCTAATTTTCTAGCAAATGAGTAGATAGCGTATACTTTTCCGTCATCTCTGACTCCATTTTTGATTTCTAGGTCATCTATTACGTCTGTAATCATTGCCCAGGTTAGGGTGTTGAAGATGCCTAAGAATACGTAAGCAATTCCTGCTCCTGCTAGGAAGACATACATATTTTTAACTTTTAATACATAAAGTATAAAGTAAATTGCTCCTGAACCGAATAAACCGATAATTGTCGCTTCTTTTTTACCAATCTTTTGGCCAAGTTTCATGGCTGTTGGTGCTGTTACTAGCATTGGTAGGGTTGTTACAAGGCCTGCTAATTGCATACCTGTTGAGTTACCAAAGTAGGTTCCATAAACATAAGCGTTCATTGAACCGATTAGAAGCATACCTAGTAGTAGACAGATTGATACTAGGATTATTGATAGGAGGGATCTCTTGTTTAAGACATTTCCTATACCTGATATAATGCTTTCCTTTTCTCCGCCTGATTCTCTAGCTATATCTACTCTTTCTGTTACAAGTTTATAGCAAAGAAGGTAGGATGCTATTGCCATAAGTCCGTATAAGCCTGCTACTACTGGGAATCTTCCTTCTAGCAAGACGTCTGCTTGGCCAGGGACTTTTTGATATAATAAGTATGGTGTTAGGGTACCAATTACTAGCATTGCAATTGTAGCACCTAAGGTTCTAAATGTGGATAATTCTGTTCTTTGGTCAGCTTCTGGTGTGATAGCTGATGCCATGGATCCATAAGGAATGTTTATAAAGGTATAGCATAATGAACCCCAAAGAATGTAGGTTGCATACATTATGATTACTTTCATTCCGTAGTCAAAGTCTTTAAATCCTGTTTGGAAGAGCAAGAAGCCTGCAACTGCTACTGGAACTGCTCCCCATTTCATAAATGGTCTAAATTTACCGTCCTTATTACCGGCAAATCTATCTACGATTGTTCCCATACCTACATCTGTGAAGGCATCTACTAATCTTGATACGAAAAATAGTCCACCGACAACTTTTGGGTCAATTCCCCAAACGTTGGTATAGAATAACATTAAAAAGGATGATACTAGGGTGAAGGTAAAGTTGTTACCTATATCACCAAAGGCGTAACCTATCTTATCTTTAATGCCAAACGGTTTTATATTCTTATTCATAATATTCCCTCTATTTTATAAGTTCGCTTTAATAATTTCTGCTTGATCTTGGCATAGTAAGCAAAGCTCTTGGGCCTTGAATATATGCTCTTGGGTCATAGCATTTTCTGTGCCATTTAGAGAATCTAGAATCATTTCCCCGAAGAATGGGAAGCCTACTTTGCCATTGGCTCTTATATGCTCTTCCCCATTTTCATCTACTACAAATACATGATCGCCTGTGGCTTCTTCGCCTACATTTGTATATTTTCTTACTTCTATATAGCCTTTTGTGCCTGTAATGAAGGTCCTGCCATCTCCCCAAGTTGAAAGTCCCTTTGGGCTAAACCAGTGGACCTTGTAGAAAAAGGTTGCTCCATTTTCACCTACTAGGGTCGCATCGCCGTAGTCTTCTAGCTCTGGTGTGTCTGGGTTATTGTAATTTGCTACCTTAGCTGAGATGACCTTTGCATCATCATTGCCAGTGTAATATAAAAATTGTTCGATTTGGTGGCTTCCTATGTCTGCTAGGATTCCGCCGTACTCTTCTTTTTTGAAAAACCAATCTGGACGGCTTTCCTTATTTAGGCTGTGTGGACCAAAGCCTGTTACTTGGAGAACTTTTCCAATTCTTCCTTCTTTGATTAATTCTCCTGCAAGGATTGCTCCTTCTACGTGGAGTCTTTCTGAGAAGTAGACAAAGTATCTCTTGCCTGTTTCTTTATAGACTTTTTTAGTTTCTGCTAGCTGGTCTAGGCTTGTAAAACCGGTCTTGTCTGTGAAATAATCCTTGCCTGCCTTCATGACTTTATTACCTAGGGCGCTCCTTAGATTTGGGATGGCCGCTGCTGCTACCATCTTGATTTCTGGGTCTTCTAGGATTGTATCAAGAGAATCGACCGCCTGAGCTTCTGGGAATTTTTCTCTAAATTCTTCGATTTTTTTAGGGTCTTTGTCATAGACATAAACTATATTTGCGCCAGCTTCTTTTAGGCCATTGCACATACCATAGATGTGGCCATGGTCTAAGGCAGCTACCGCTACCTTAAACTGACCATCTTCTACTACCTTGTTGGCTTTGCCAACTGGAGCGTAGTTCATGCCGTCTTTTTTATTTACTGCCATTAGAATAGGTCTCCATAGCCATTTGCTACTAACCAATCATAAGAGATTTTTAGTTCATTAAATGGATCTCTACCGTAGGATGAGTCTTGTTCTACAAGTAAGTATCTACAACCTGATGCTATGGCTTGGTCTGCACATTCTTTTAGTGGAAGTGATCCTTGGCCTAGTGGGGCAAATCTTACCCTGTTGTCAAAGGCAAGTCTGAAGGCTTCCATGTCTGTCCTTAATAAGTCTACATCTTCCATAGTTAGTGGCATTACTTCGTAGTCTTTTAGGTGGACTAATTCTACCTTGCCTGCGTATTTCTTTAGGATATTTACAGGATTTTCTCCACCTCTTTGTACCCAGTGAACATCTAGCTCAAAGCCTAGCTCTGGAGCATTTTCTGCTATGATGTCTAATAGGTATTTGCCGTCATATCTTACAAATTCTACGTGGTGGTTGTGGTAGTAAAGCTTGATGCCTTCTTCTTTTAATTTTAGGGCAAAGTCGTTAGCTTTTTTGGCAAATTCGATTGCCTTTTCTAAGCTTGCCATCTTATCAAATGGAAGCATGCCTATTCTTAGTAGGTCTGTGCCTACTGCCTTACAATCTGCTACGATTTTATCAAAGTCTGTATCTAGTGATTCTTGGCCAGGAAACATTGGCTCTACTGCTGCTGACATTGAAGCTACTTCCATGTCAAAGTCCTTGCAGGCTCTTATGATTTGATCAATGTTTTCCTTGCTTGTCTCAACTTGGGATACTTCTACTGATTTGTAGCCGATTTCGTTGAGTTTTCTGAAAGTTTCGTAAGGTCCAATTTCTTTGAATGCATCAACTACTGTTGATGCTTGTACTCCAATTTTAGTCATTTACTATGTCCTCTTTCTTTATTTCCTTGCCAGTTTCTGATGAATCCATCATTGCTTGGATAATTTGCATGGTTTCCATGGCATCAGCTAGGTCGCAATAATCATCTGTGTCATTTATGATTGCCTCATAAAATTTGTTGATTAACTTTTCGTGACCTGCCCCGTAATAGTCCTTGGTTTGGTCTGATTTGTCATCTTCTGCTAGCAGATTTAGGTGTCTGTCAAATAGTCTGTTTTCTTTTATAGTGTATTTTTGCTTTTGTGTTATTACTTGAAGCTCTATAGAATCTGTGATTGAGTAGGCGTTGGTTGCTATGAATAAGCCATTTACCCCATCTTCGTATTTGATAAAGGCACTTGCTGTATCTTCTACTTCGATTTCCTTATTCATTAACTTCGATAGGGTGGCTGTTAGGCTTTTCCAATCCTTGCCTGTCACATAGGCCATGAGGTCTAGGGTGTGGATGGCTTGGTTGATAATTACCCCAGCTCCAGCTTCCTTTTTTGTACCTCTCCATGGGGCCTGCTTATAATAGGCCATGTCCCTAAACCAGGTGACAAGTCCTTTTACTCCAAAGACTTCTTCTTTGTTCTTTTCAAGTTCTTCTTTTAGTTTTACCACTGTCTTGTTGTAGCGGTTTTGGAAGCAGATACCAAGTTTTTGCTTGTCCTTGTATTTCATATAGTGATCATAGAGTTCTTTTGTCTCTTTATAGCCAACATCTACTGGCTTTTCGCAAAATACGTGAAGTCCCTTATCTAGGGCATATTTTGCTACCTTGGCGTGAAGATAGTGAGGAAGGCAAATATGAACTACATCTAAATCTTCCTTATCTATCATTTCCTTATAATCGCTATAGATTGGTGTGATGTCACAATGAGTGGCATCACACTTTTTCTGAGCAAGGTCTGTATCTATATCGCAAACCGCTGCAAGTCTTGCGTGTGGCGATTGATTTATTGAGTGTAGGTGGATGGGAGATACTGTCCCTAGTCCAATTACTCCAACTTTTAGCATAGTCTTACTTTCTTTCTTCGAATTTTCCTTCTTCTCTGATTTTTTCGTTTAACATATCTAGGTATTTGTCATCATCAAAGTCTTTTACGCTTACAGGCTCGCCTAACCAGCTTGATAGGTGAACAGCGTTTGCTAGTCTTACGCCGTTGATTCCTTCTGCTCCATTTGCTAGAAGCTCTTCACCGTCTAGGATATGAGCTGCAAAGTTTCTCATTACTTCACAGTGTTGGCCGCCCCAAACTGAGTTTTCTTCTATTACTTCTACATCAAATAGTTCATCAAATTTCATTTGACCTGCAAAGAGCATTCTTACATCTTCTACAGTCATTCTTGCGTTTAGGTCATTTTCTGTTTCTTTTAGTCTATAGATTGTTGCCTTTTTAGAATCATCTACTACGATTTTTCCGCCGTCACATACGATTTCTAGTCTGTCTGTACCTATGATTTCGTTGGTGTTTGTTACAAATACGCCTGTTCTTCCATCATCATATTCCATTATGAAGTGTACTTGGTCATCTACTACTATGTCTCTTTGGTAACCGTAGTGGACGCTTGCATATACCCTATCTGGTGCACCTGTCATCCATTGGATTAGGTCTAGTTGGTGTGGTGCTTGGTTTACAAGGACTCCACCACCTTCGCCGCCCCAGGTTGCTCTCCATTCAGATTGCTTGTAATAAGCATCTGGTCTCCACCAAGTTGTGATAATCCAGTTGGTTCTTCTGATTGGGCCTAGTTCTCCAGAATCTAGGATTTCTTTTAATTTTCTGTAAAGTGGGTTTGTTCTTTGGTTGAAAAATAAAGCATAAGCCTTGTCAGATTTTTTAGCTACTTCGTTTAGCTCTTTTACTTGTTTGGTATAAACACCTGCTGGTTTTTCGTTTAGGACGTTTACTCCATGCTCGAGGCCATAGATTGCCATTTCTGGGTGAAGATAGTGAGGTACGCAGGTTACGATTCCTTCTACAAGTCCTGAATCTATCATTTCTCTATAGTCTTCAAATATTGCTGCTTCTGGGAAAAGTTCCTTAGCTTTTTCAAGTTTTTCTTTGTCTATATCACATACTGCTGTTACTTCTACATTTGGCACCATATCTTTTGAGATGAAGTTACCATACATTGAACCTTCTGTACCAAAACCAATTATTCCGAATTTTAATTTTCTATCTGCCATTTTTTTCTCCTTTTACTCTTTTATTAATGATAAGTAATATATACCAATCGTTTTTAGTTCGCGAAAGCGTTTGCCAATATTTTGTAAAGCTAGGGAGGGGATGGCCCTCCCTAAGTTTGTTGATTATCTGATAAAATCCAAAAGTAAGCGTTCCGTTCGGAGGAAATTTCAAGAAATTCAAAAGGAAATAATTCGCCCGTAAATCGCACTGTTTGAGCGTTAGCGAGTTTGCGATTTACAGAATTATGAGTTTTAGAATTTCTAAATTTCCGCAGTCGGATAAGCGTTTTTGGATTTTATCTTTGCTCCGATAGGAATACTCCCGATCTTCTATCTTATCTTTGAACTCTTCCTGATGTGTCACCGCCTACAAGTACTTCTACTTCTTCTCTAGACATGTGGTTGTAGTCGCCTTTGATTGTGTGTTTTAGAGCTGATGCTGCTACACCAAAGTCAAGGGCATCTGCTGGAGATTTGCCATCTAGTAGGCCTGTGATTAGTCCTGCCGCAAAGCTGTCGCCGCCACCTACTCTGTCTACGATTCTTACATCGTATTGTGGAGCTTTGTGGAAGTCTTTGCCATCATAGATTAGGGCTGACCAGCCGTTGTCAGATGCTGAGTAAGATTCTCTTAAGCTTGATGCGATCATTTCAAAGCCGAATTCTTCTTTCATTTGTTTGAAGATTTCATGATATGCTTCTACATCTAGCTTACCGCTTGTTACATCTAGTCCTTTTGGTGTAAAACCAAGTGATAATGAAGCGTCTTCTTCGTTTCCTATACATACGTCTACATATTGCATTAGATCTCTCATTACCTTTTGAGCTTCTTCTGGTGTCCATAGTTTAGCTCTGTAGTTAAGGTCGATTGATACCTTTGCACCTGCAGCCTTTGCAGCCTTCATTGCTTCTTTTGTGATTTCTGCACCTTCTTTTGAGATTGCTGGTGTGATTCCTGATGTGTGGAACCATTTAGCATCTTTAAAGATTGCTTCAAAGTCAAATTCGCTTACCTTAGCTTCAGCTATTGCAGAGTTGCTTCTGTCATAGATTACCTTTGATGGTCTTGATGAAGCACCTGTTTCTGAGTAGTAGATACCAACTCTGTCTCCGCCTCTTACGATGTAGTTTGTGTTTACGCCGTATCTTCTGAGGGAGTTTACTGCTGCTTGTCCGATTTCATGTGTTGGAAGTTTTGTTACAAAGTATGCATCAAAACCATAGTTTGATAGTGAAACTGCTACGTTTGCTTCTCCACCACCATAGATAGCATCAAAGCTATTTGCTTGTACAAATCTCTCATATCCTGGTGTTGAAAGTCTTAGCATTATCTCGCCAAGTGTTACTACTTTTTTACTCATTATTTTCTTACCTCCGCAATTTTTTCTAAATATTCTCTTGATTTTTGTGCTATTTCTTCTCTGCTGCCTTTTACTAGGTTTGATCCTGCTCCTACTGCTACTACTCCTGCCTCAAACCAATCTTTGATGTTTTCAAGGCTTACACCGCCTGTTGGCATGATTTGGAAGTGTGGGTATGGGCCGTGGATTGCTTTTACATATGATGGTCCTGGAAGGGATCCTGGGAATAGTTTGATGATGTCTACTCCGTATTTATATGCTTCAAGCATTTCTGCTGGTGTTACGCAGCCTGGCATGTAAGGGATATTGTAGATGTTACACATTTTTGCAACTTCTTTGTCAAATGATGGAGAAACTATAAATTTAGCTCCGTTCATTATTGCTAGTCTTGCTGTTGTTGGATCTAGAACTGTACCTGCTCCTAGTAGGGTATCAGCTGGAAGTTCCTTTTGGATTCTTTGGAATACTTCTATAGCGTTTGGAATTGTAAAGGTTACTTCTAATGTGTTGATTCCACCATCTAATAGGCCCTTACAATACTCGATTGCTTGGTCTGCTGATTCTGCTCTTACTACTGGAACTATTCCTAGTTCTAGGACTCTTGAAATTGTTTGAATTTTACTCATATATGCTCCTTTATTTTTATTTTCTAAAGGCTTTTGTCTTTTTTTCTGGCAAAGGCCCTCGCCTTTTTATAAGTCTATTTTTATAAATTTGATTGCGTTGTTATAGCAAATATCTTGGATTACCTTGCCTAAAAATTCTTCATCGGCTGGATATTCGCCAGCTTCTACTAGGCCACCTACAAAGTCACATAGGATACGTCTGAAGTATTCGTGTCTTGGATATGATAGGAAAGACCTTGAGTCTGTAAGCATGCCTACAAAGTTTGCAAGAACTCCTACTGATGAGAAGACTTTCATTTGCTCAATCATGCCTTCTTTGTGGTCTAAGTGCCACCAAGCTGTACCAAGTTGGACATCTTGCATGCCATTGTCATTGGCCCTATTGAAGGAGCCACCAACTGTTGCTATTGGATAGTTGTCTTTTGGATTTAGTGGGAATACCAAGAGTCTTGGTAGGCCATCATTTTCTTCAAAGGCTGAAAGAAGATTTGCATAATTTTCTGCATAAGCTAGGTCGTTTTGTGCATCTCCGCCCACATCTGCTCCAAGTTTGTCAAAGAGGACCTTAGAGTTATTTCTTATAACCCCTACGTGGATTTCCATTGCCCAGTCAAGTTTTTTGTATTCTTTTGCTAAGAAAATAGCCATTTCTGTCTTGTATTTTTCTTCGCATTCAGGGCAAACATTCTTTCCAGAAAGTTTCTTTTCTACTATCTCATTAAGCTCTTCTTCGCTTGCTCTCTTGTAAGGGATAAAGGCAAAAGCTTGGTCTGAAGCCATGCAGCCTAGTTCTTTAAAATATTCCATCCTATTTACAAGGGCTTTTTTGATGTCTGTGTAGTTTTTAATTTCAATACCTGATGCATCAGAAAGTTTCTTGATATAGTCAGCAAAGCCTTCTTTTTCGATATAAAGAGCATTGTCTGGTCTGTAAGCTGGGATTACTTTTGTTTTAAAGCTTTCATCTTCTGCTAAAAGCTTGTGATATTTGAGCTCTTCTGCTGGGTCATTTGTGGTACAAACTGCAGCTACATTGCTCATTTCTATTAGGCCTCTTGGTCTATATTCATCTTTGGCAAGAAGCTCATTACACTTATCAAATACTTCTCTTGCATTATCCTTATTTAGTGGATAGTCTATGCCAAAGTAGTTTTTAAGCTCTAGGTGGGTCCAGTGGTAGATTGGATTGCCTATTAGCTTTGGCATAATCTCTGCATATTTTTCGAATTTTGCAAAATCATCTGCATCGCCTGTGATGTATTTTTCATCAATACCATTAGCTCTCATTACTCTCCACTTGTAATGGTCTCCACCAAGCCAAGCGTAAGTTATTGATGGAAGGTTTTTATTTTCGTAAATCTCCTCTGCCTCTAGGTGGCAGTGGAAGTCGAATATTGGCATATCTTTGGCATATTTATGGTAAAGATTTTGGCCAAATTCGTTTTGAATCATAAAATTATCATCTAAAAATTTCTTCATAAGACCTCGCTTTCTTATATTTTTACATTCAAAGTCCTAGGCCAAGGGCCTAGTTACTTTGCTTTATCTATCTTTTTTATCGAGTGCTTCCCATAGACCGTTTAGGTAAGCAACACCAAGGGCTCTGTCATATAAGCCATAGCCTGCTCTACCCTCTTCACCCCAGATCATTCTGCCGTGGTCTGGTCTTAGGTAGCCATCAAAGCCATTGTCGTGAAGGGCTTTCATTATTTCATACATATCTAGAGAACCGCACTTAGAAAGGTGAGCTGATTCGTAGAATTGTTTTTCGCCAGTAAATTTGATGTTTCTAGCGTGTATTGCTCCAACTTTTCCTCTCTTGGTAAAGTCAGCAATTATTTCAGCAACATTATTTTCTACTCTAGATCCTAGGGAACCTGTACAGATACAAAGTGTATTTGATGGGCTGTCTACTAGGTTTACGATTTTTTCTAAGTCTTCTGGAGTAGATGTGATTCTTGGAATATCAAAGATTGGCCAAGCTGGATCATCTGGGTGAACAGCCATCTTGATGCCTACTTCTTCACATGTTGGAATAATTCCTTCAAGGAAGTATTTGTAGTTTTCTCTTAATTTATCTTCGTCTATGTCCTTATATTTATCTAAAACTTCTTCTAATTGGGCAAGTCTTTCTGGTTCCCAACCTGGAAGCTCGAAGTTTCCTGCTCCATCAAGAATTTCATTTACCATATCACGTGGGCTTAGGCCTTCTACCTTAGCTTGGTCAAAAGCAAGGGTATTTGATCCATCAGGAAGAACCTTGTAAAGCTCTGTCTTAACCCAGTCAAACACTGGCATGAAGTTGTAAATTACTGTCTTAACTCCACAAGCAGCGACATTTCTTAGGGACTGTTTGTAATTTTCGATATACTTATCACGACTTGGAAGACCCATCTTGATATCTTCGTGAACGTTGATAGACTCGATAATCTCACATTCAAGCCCTACTGCATGGCATTTGTCAACATATTCCTGGAAGACATCCTTCTCCCAAACCTCTCCTGCTTCCCATTCATTCATCATCACCATAACCCCAGTAACTCCTGGAATTTGAGCGATATACTCTAATGATATAGGATCATCATTACCATAGTGTCTAAATGTCATTTTCATAGGTGTTCTCCTCCTTTAACCTAAGCACAATTTATAATAAAAGTCCTTCGACTTCATATAACAAAATCAAATAGTAGTATCTTTTTCAACAAGTTTAGCCTTTAAAACAATATTAGTATTGGCTGAATCATCATTTTCTAAAAGCTTCATCAAATTATCTACTGCAATATTAACCTGGTCGCTAATCCTTTGGTCAACAGAAGTAATAGCTTGGTTAGTGTAATTAGTCGCCTGGATATTATCAAAACCGATAAGGGCCAAATCTTCAGGAACCTTAAATCCTTCCTTAGCCAGATACTTATAAGCCACAACCGCAAGGCTATCAAGTTCAAATTGGATAGCATCAAAAGTAGGGTTTTCCTTAAGGAAAATAATTAGCTTATCAAAATCCTTATCAAAGTCTCTAATCTTAAACTCATGGAAATCAATGGATCCATAATATTTATCAAGGGCTTCCATAAAACCAGCCTTCTTAGCTAGATACGACCTAGAAGTAAAGCCGGTATCAAGGGATACATAAAGAATCTTCTTGCAAGATGACTTATGTAGAAGCCCCACAGTCTTATCCATAGCATCAGCTTCGTCAATATAGACATTGACAATAGAATCAACCCTATCCCTGCTAACAACATTCAATAAAGCTGTCGGAATATCGTTTGATAATTCAGAAAGTTCCTTATAAAACTTATCTTCTTCATAGGTAGAACCGACACCGATAATAGCCTCAACCTGATTTTCAATCAAAACATCAAGGTAGGCAAGCTTTCTACTAAGCTCATCAGTCGTCACACACAAAATAGTAGTGTAACCCTTATCAGTCAAAATCTTTTCAAGCTCATAGGCTGATTGAGATTCAAAATAGCCCCTAATATCAGGGACCATAATCCCAATCAGCTGGGTAGATTTCTTGGCTAGGGACCTTGCAACCCTATTAGGTTTGTAGCCAGATTCCTTGATAATCTCCTCGATAATCCTCCTAGCCTTGTCGCTCACATTCTTTGAATTATTAATAACCCTAGAAACCGTAGCAGTAGAGTAACCTGATTTTTTCGCAATATCGTAAATATCCATTCTTCCCTCTTTCAAAAATCCTTACATCTTGAAAATAAAATGTAACCGCTTACAGGTCTCCTCAATTAAAAGTATATACGATGAAAACGCTCTTGTCAATAGATATTTAAAAAAATCTTTAAAAATTTAAAAAATAAGCCAAGTTTACAATCGTATTCATTATCTTTATACCCAAAAATCAAAATTTTTAGAGATTTTTACGAATTTTTTCTTATTTGACAATAAGTTTTTGAAAAATAAAAGACATCCAATTTAATTATGGATGCCTTATTTTATCAAGCTTATTTTTTTGAAAATAACCTTCATTGTATATTTACTTTTCAATTTTTACCTGTAAGCTTCATACCAAAATTCAGCTAGGCCTCTTCTTACTACATAGCCTTCTCTAATTTCTTGGTTTTCGTAGGATCCTTCTATTTTCCCAGTTAAAAGGTCTTCGCATAGGGATAGGTAGTCCTTTATTATGCTCTTATCTTTGAAAGGTCCATCATGACCCATGCAAATTTTATCAATATCATCGTAATAATTCATTAAATTTGTTAAAGAATCTTTCATCAATGCAATTTCTTGCCTGGTTGATCCTTTTTTTCTTGATGGACAAGGTATGATTATGCCTTCATTTAGAGCATCGCCTGCATATAGGTACCTAGTCTTGCTGCTTAGGTAGGCTACAGACCCATGGGTGTGGCCAGGTACTTCTATAGTTTTTAGGATAGTTGTTCCTAAATCAAATTCATCACCTTCTTTGACATTTTTATAAGGAAAAGATTTTGGCATATTTTCGTTTACATAGGATTTTAGCTCATTTATATCTCCCTGGGGAAATCTGACTGGTCCCCTGGTTTCAATAAACCACTTTACAAGATCAGGTTTGCCAAAATGTTCTTTTAAAAGCTCATCGTCTTTTTCATTCATATAAACTTCATCAAAATAATAGGCATTGCCGGCATGGTCTAAGTGGCCATGGGTTAATAAAACAAAAACTTCCTTATCTGTTATATCTCTTATCTCAGGCATAGGATTTCCTATACCTGAGCCTGTATCTATCAGAACTGCCTTGTCTTCGCCAACTATCAGATAGTAGTTATCTAAATTATAGTCTCTGATACAATATTCATTATCAAATAATTTTATTACTTCTTTTTTAAGTTGTTCCAATTTATACCTCTTTTAACTCTACTTCTAATTCTTCTTCTTTTTCTTTTGCCTTATGACCTACTTCTGCACTTATCTTTTCCATATCCTTATCGCTTAAATTATATACGAATATGAATACTAAAAATATAAGCAGACAACCGATAGATGGTAGGATTGCGGCTAGGTTTTTGATATTATCTGCTACCCCCGGTCCCTGTGCAGCTTGTAATAATGGCTCAAAGCCTACTGCTGATAAAAGGATTGTAATAAATGTTGTAGATAGACTTGCTATCAAAAACACAACAAAGGTTACTACAGAATATACCATACCGTCATTTCTTTCACCTGTTAGCCAAACGTGGTAGTCGACTCCATCTGCTATTAGAGACCATATTAATAGTGAAAAGAATCCTGTAAAGAATGAGGCAACACCTTGAATTATAACCCAAGCCATTGGACTTACTTCTAAAAAGGCAAGGGATCCATATATTAATGCTGCAATTAAGACTGGCCATGTAATCATATTTTTCTTACCAAATTTATTTAGTAGTGGTTTTAAAAGTGGCATGCACAAAATCATTGGTATCATTTGTGCAATTCCAGCATAGGCTAAAGTTTTGGTTTCTCCAAAATGTATTTGAAAGACATATTGATTGGTTATACCTGTTGTTTGTATGAAGAATTTTACAATGATATATGCTAAAATTATTGATATCATCGGTCTATTCTTTAAGAAAGCTAAGAATAAATTCTTATAATTTACATCTTGTTTTTCTTCTTGTGAGGTTGTTACAACTATTCTTTCTCTTGCCCACCTTGTTGTAAAGATTAAGCAAATTATTGAGAATATTCCACCTACTACAGATAGGATTAAAAATCCTTTTGATGTAGCTTCGTTTAAATTGTTGAAAATTAATAATGGTGCTATTGTTTGGACAAGAACGTTTGCACCTAGTGAACCAATTGATCTAAAGTTAGATAATTCTGCCCTGTGGCTTTGATTTTGTGAAATTGCATTAAGCATTGTCCCATAAGGAATGTTCCAAAATGATGATATTACACCCCAAAGGAAGTAAATTATTAGACACCACGCTACCTTTAGTCCATAAGCAAATCCTGATACATCTATAAATAGCATAACAGTCATTATTGCCATTGGTATGGATACTTTTCTAATTATATTATTGTATTTACCATACTTATTTCCCGCAGCCTTATCTGTAAATCTTCCTATAAAAGGATCATTTAAAGAATCTAGCGCCTTACAAATTGCCACTATTATTGCAAAGTGACCAGCAGTTATCCCTATGACTGATGTCATAAATAATAACAAATATGTATTAACTATAACTTGTAAGGTATTTCCTCCCAAATCTCCAAACATATAGCCTAGCTTATCTTTTATAGAAAAGCTTGGAGCAGATTCGACGTATTCGATATACTGCTTATCTCTTAATAATTTTTCCTGCATAATAACTCCTTTTTGTATTTTACGTAAACGTTTACGTTAATTAATTTATACCATAAATAAAAAAATAAGTCAAATCTTTTTATAGATTTGACTTAAAAATTATTTTTGATTTAATTTCTTTTTTGTAAATATGGCCTACCTCTAGCTTAGGGTGAAGATTTCTAATTAGGATATTAACTAATATTTTTACGGCCTCACGCCCTTCTTCTAGGGGATTATTGTCTATTATGCACTTGCATATATCTTTCCTAAGATAAGATTCAGATTTTTTATTTCGTCCAGCTATTATAAAAAACACATCATCCTTTAATTTATAATTTTCTATCTTATCCGCCAGATAATTGTTCGCCCTAGCCGTTGTTGCAAAAGCTATATCGATTTTTTGCTCTGCCAATAATTCTTTTATTTTTTCATCTAGGTCTTCTTCAAATTGATCAAAGGAATATATATTTGACTCAGCGTGATTTTTGGCCAAATAAGCTCTAAAACCAAAGCTTGTTAGGTCCTCACCAAAAAATTTTTCCTTTTGATTTTCAATTAATAATACATTTTTAAAGTCTTTTTTGAAATAGCCAAACATCTCTCCAGCCAGTCTACCTATTACTTCTGCCTGGTCAGTTACAAGGAAATTAGCCATTAAATCATGTTTTTTCTTGTGGATAGCAATTACAGGTACATCATTATCATAGAGATCATTTATATAATCAGTAAGCTCGAAGTTATCTCCTATTAGATAAACTAGGATGGCATCTATTTTTACCCCTTGATTTTCAAGGGCAGCCAACTTATCCAAGTATTTCCTATCAACTTCATCAAAAGATTGACCCTCATAATATAGTTCGTGAAATTTAATATTAAAATTTTCTACTTCCCTTTTGCCTGACTTATAGCCCCTCCAAAGTAAGTCAGTGTAATAGCTCGCATTTTCATCCTTTATTGGAAAAATTACCACTACATTCATTTCTTTTCGCATTGTTTTAGCTATGACATTGGGGGTATAACCCATTTCTTTCGCCATTTCTATGACCTTGTTACGGGTCTTTTCTCCAACCCCTTCCTTGTTATTTAAAGCTCTTGAAACTGTCGCGGTACTTACTCCCAATTTATTGGCAAGGTCTACAATGTTTATTTTACTCATACTTATCTCCTTAAATGACCAAGGTCAAGAGCAAATAGGCTGCCCCGCCTGCGACCATGACCTTTATAGGATCCAGGTCTTTTTTTAGCATTATTATTAGTGAACCTATAAATATTCCTAACATTTTTATATCAAAACTTGCCAAATCTGGGACTGTTTCACCAAAGAGGGCTGTTTTTCCTATGTCTATGCCTGCTATTAGGATCATCACGACTATGGCTGGCCTTAGGTATTTTAGGATATTTTCTATTAGGGCTAGATCCTTGTATTTTTTGTAAAAATATGAGAGAATCCCTACAATTATTGCCGATGGTAGGATGCAGCCGGCTGTGGCTACCATGGCTCCAGCAAGTCCTGCAACCCTTGTCCCTACAAAGGTTGCGGAATTTATGGCAATAGGTCCTGGTGTCATTTGGCTGATGGTGATTAGGTCGTTAAACTCACTTGCCCCTAGCCAGGCATTTTCTACCACTACCTCTTGTTGGATAAGAGGAAGGGCTGCATAGCCTCCCCCAAAGGAGAATAGGCCGATTTTTATAAAGCTTATAAATAATTTAAGAAGCATGCTTTCTCCTTTCAATAATCGAACTTATTGTGCCAAGGACTATCAGGCTTAAGATGATATAGACAATATTGACCTTAAAAATAAAGGCTGCTATAAAGGCTGCCACCATTATGATTGGGGCAATTTTTGACCCTTCCTTTAGGATATCCTTACTCATGTCGTAAGATACCTTAAAAATCAGGGCGGCAATGGCTGCCTGCATGCCCTTTAGAAAGGTTGCTATATAAATATTTGAGATGAAGGCCTGATAAAACATTGAAATTACCGATATGATTATAAGGGGTGGTAGGCTTGTGCCAAGGATTGCAACGACCATACCAGGGATCCCTCCTATTTCATAGCCTACAACCACAGATGCATTGATTGCGACAGCTCCTGGTGCCGATTGGGCTATGGCTGTCATATCGAGCATTTGCTCTTCATCTATCCATTTTAATTTATCTACAAAACTATCTTTCATAAGGGTTATGATTACATAACCACCTCCAAAGGTGAAAGCTGAAAGATAGAAGGTCGACTTAAAGATTTGCCATAATTTATTTTTCATATCTACCTCTTTCTTCTTACACTTTACTATTTATTTTCTATCTTTCTTGGGTATAAATATGACGGAGGGATTATGAAGGTAATTTTAGCAGTTGATAAAAATTGGGCCATAGGCAAGGATAATAAGATGCTTTATGACATAAAGACAGACCTTGCCCATTTTAAAAAGACCACCATGGGATCGGCTTTAATCATGGGTAGGAAGACCTTTGATTCAATGGGAAGGGCCCTACCAGGTAGGGAAAATCTGATTTTATCCAGGAATAAAAACCTAAAAAGAGAGGGTGCTAGGGTCTTTAATGACATCGAAAGCCTTCTTTCTTATGTAAAAAATCTTGATAAGGAAGTTTTCCTAATCGGAGGAGCTGAACTTGTAGACCTTCTTATAGATTATTGCGATGGATCCATCATTACAAAAATCGATGCCACAAAACCTGCAGAGATTTTCCTTCATAATTTCGATACAGATCCTAATTTTAGGATAAAAAGTGAGTCTGATCCAATTATAGAAAATGGACTTAGCTTTAAATATGTAGAATATGAAAGGATAAAAAATGAAAGATAAAATACTTTTTGTAAGCGACCTCTGCCCTGATTGTGCAAATATTCTAGCAGAAGCCAAGGAAAACCCAGAAAAATACGCAGAATACGACATGGTAAATATAACCTCATCCATGCCAAGCCTTAAGCTATTTCTAAAATATAGGGACACCCTAGATGGCTATGCTGATGTAAGGGCAGCCCACAGGGCAGGAGTCCCATCTGTGGTTATAGGCGAAACTGAAGTAGAATTTTTATAAAGTAAAAGACCAGCTAAAAATAGCTGGCCTTTTTGATAGGGTTAATCAGGTTTTCATATCATAAATTTAAGCTTAATTAAATTCATAATGGGACCACATAGAAATTATTTTTATGATTTTCTCCTCCTCATAAACTTGATAAACCAGTCTATGTTTGATATTTATTCTCCTTGAATAAGCTCCTTTTAGGTCACCTAGAAGTTTCTCATAAGAAGGTGGTCTTTGGTAGGGATTTTCTTTTATTAGGTCTATAAGATTTTTTGTTTTTGTATCAAGCTTTGCTTGCTTTAGCTTTTTAATATCTCCTGTAGCTTTCTTGGTGTAGACAATCTTATACATCTACCAAGTTACCTCTTCTTCGCTTATACACTCATCTAGAGGCATAGCTAGGCCTTCTAGGATTTTTTGGTTTAACTTATCATTTAGCTTTATTTCCAATGTAGCAAGTAGGTTGTTGTAATCTTCTTCGCTTATTAAAACAGCATTTCCATCCTTGCTAGTAATATTAATGGCTTCATTGTACATGGTAGTTCTTTTTACAATATTATAAAGGTCTTTCCTAAAATTTGAAACATTTACCTTATCCATCCTATCCTCCTAGTTATAAAAAACGTACGCTTTTTTCATTATTGTACCTCAGGTTTAAGAATTGATAAAGAAAAAAGCCAAGAACTTTTAGTTCTCAGCCTTGGTTTTCTTGTATTTTACATAAGCATTAGCAGTCATTAATATCGCTACTAAGAGGATTAGCCACCAAAATTTGTTTTCCTTTTTGTATTGGAGGAAACAAAGGATGTAGACTAGGCCTGCTGTGATTAGGGATGTGATAAATTCTAAGTTTTCTAGCTTATTTTTCTTCATCTAAGACTGCCCTTAGGGTGTTCCATGACAAAAGAGCACAGTTTACCCTTTGTGGCATGTTTCTGATGTTTTGGAAGGCTACTGCATCTTCTAATTCTTCTAGCTCTTCATCTGTCACATCTTCTCTTTTGATCATTCTTTGGTAGATGTCTGCCATCTTGTCAGCCTGTTCTTTGGTTTTGCCTATTAACATGTCACACATTACGGATGTGGCTGCCTGGCTTATGGCACAACCATCGCCTGTGAAGGCTGCATCTACGATTTTATCCCCATCTAATTTTAATTGTAATACTATCTCGTCACCACAGGATGGGTTGTGGCCGTCTTCTTTGATGTCAGGATTTTCTAGGTCATGCTTATTGGCTTGGTTTCTTGAATGATCTAGGATTATCTGACTATAGATTTCTTGCATATCCATTATAGTCCCATTACCTTTCTTACGTTTCTAAGCTCTTTTGCAAAGATTTCGACCTCTTCCTTGGTGTTATAAATAGCAAAGGAGGCTCGGGCTGTGGAGCTTAGGCCAAGATAGGTATGAAGTGGCATGGCACAGTGATGGCCGCTTCTTACTGCTATCCCCTTGCTATCAAGGATTGAGGATATGTCGTGTGGGTGGATGTCTGTGAAGGCGAAGGAGATTAGGGCTCCTTCTTCGGCAGATTTTGGATGAACTATCTTTATATTTTCTATGTCCTTAATTAAGTCATAGGCATATTCTGTTAGTTCCATCTCATGAGCGTGAATATTATCCATGCCAATTTCTTCTACATATTTTATCGCTTCAACCAGACCTATTACCCCACCTACATTTGGTGTACCCGCCTCAAATTTGAGGGGTGCTTTTGCAAAAGTTGAATAATCTTCATAGACATATTCTATCATATCTCCGCCTAGATTAAAAGGCTTCATCTTATCTAAAAGCTCAGCCTTGCCATAAAGGACACCTATGCCCATTGGGGCGTAGATTTTATGGCCCGAAAAGACTAGGAAATCACAATCTAATTCTCTTACATCGACCTTCTTGTGGGCTATTAATTGGGCTGCATCTACTATAGTTGTAGCACCTACTTCTTTGGCCCAGGTGATTATTTTTTTGACATCTATAATCTCGCCTGTGACATTTGAAGCTCCTGTTATGGAGACAATTTTTGTCTTATCGTTTATTTTTGCTTTTAGGTCATCATAATCTAGGGAAGCATCTTCCTTAAGGTAGGCATAGACTAGCTTTGCCCCTGTAGCCTTGGCTACCATTTGCCAAGGAACGAGATTTGCGTGGTGCTCTAAGATTGTGATTAGGATCTCATCGCCTGCCTTTAGATTGTCTAGGCCATAGGAATAGGCCAAGAGATTTAGGGCTTCGGTTGTAGTCTTGGTGTAGACTATTTCATTCCTTGATCCTGCATTTATAAATTTCTTTATGACATCCCTAGCATTTTCATAGGCCTCTGTAGCTACCCATGACAAATAGTGGGCTCCCCTGTGGGGATTGGCGTTTTTGTACTTATAATAAGAATCAACAGCTTCTATGACCCCGTTAGGTTTTTGGCTAGTTGCTGCTGTGTCTAGGTATATTACATCCTTTCCTACCTTTTTTGAGTCAAGGTAGGAAAAGTCATTTCTAATTTTTTCTATATCCATATTAATGCCTGCTATTTAGCTTGTGGACTTGGTCTTTGATGTGATTTCTTAGATCTTCGTCCTCAATTTTATCTATGGCAGGGGCAAAGTTTGCCTCTAGCATCATTGATTCTGCTTGCTTTTTGCTAAAGCCACGGCTCATGATGTAAAAGAGCATTTCCCTGTTCATCCTGCCCACGCTTGCTGCATGCTTGCCTGCTACTTCTCTTTCTTCATTGAGAAGGATTGGGGCAGACTTATTGATGACCTGATCTGATAGCATCATAGAATAATCTCCTATCTTGCCATCTGCCTTGGTACATCCACGTCTAAGGTCTACTATGCCCTTGAAATTCTTTTCAGCTCTTTCTTTTAAGGCCCCATTAAAGAGGGCAGATGAGTCTGTTTCTAGGCCGTAGTGCTCATTTACAGCCATTAGGTCTAGGTATTCTTCCTTGGATTTAAAATAGATACCATCTTCTATGACCTTGGCCTTATGACCTCTTAGGATATTTCTGATGTTGACCATAGATTGGCTGGCTCCTATTTCTATATAGGTGATATCAAGCTCTGCCCTATCTCCTAGCCTTGTGGCTATGGAGTTAAGGTTTGTCGCCTCACTTAATAGATTTACAAGGACTACTAATTTCACCTTAGAATCTTCTTCAAGATTCACTCTTATTTGTGAGTTGATAAAGGCTTTTTCGGCTCCTTGGTCAGAAAAATCAACCAAGAAGGAAGACTCAGAATCCCTTCCTGCATTTATGTCTATGGCAGAAACTAGGATATTATTCTCATCATCAAGCTTAAAGTGAATAAATTCTGTGTCCTTTTTATCCTTGATATCATAAGCCTTATAATAATTTCTAAAGTCTTTGTTTTCTTTTTTTATTTCATCGCTTAGGCCGTAAATTTCGCTAGCAAAAGCCTCATCTACTTTATCTAAGCTTCCTTCTGAATTTTCATTTTCAAAAGGGATTTTTTCTATTTCTACTAATTCATAATCAGCCGAATTTAGTCCTAGGTAGGCCCAAGTTGGCTGTCTCATTTGATTTATCTTTGTCATCAGCCGTTTGCTCCTTCAAGTTCCATATCGATTAGATTATTCATCTCAACTGCATATTCTAGAGGCAAGAGCTTTGATACTGGCTCTGCAAAACCTCTTACTATCATTGACTTAGCCTCATCTTCTGGAATTCCCCTGCTCATTAGGTAAAATACCTGGCTTTGGTCAATTGAACCGATTTTCGCCTCATGTCCACAGTCTACATCGTCATTTCTAATATCAAGCACTGGTATGGTATCTGACTGGGAACCTTCTGAAATCATTAGGTTTTCACAGTCTACGGTTGATTTTGAGCCTGCTGAGTTTTTCCTCATTTCAACTAGGGAACGAGTCATGGACTTACCATTACCTGCTGTAATTGACTTGGTTAGCGCTGTTGAATAGGTCTCTGGAGCAAGGTGGATCATAGAGCAACCATTATCTATATATTGGCCATCACCTGCAAAGGTGATACCTGTATATTCTGCTCTGGCCTTACGTCCAGCAAGGACTGAAGTTGGATAAAGCATGGATACCTTTGATCCAAAGGATCCTGATACCCAAATCATCTTGCCGCCTTCTTGGATTATGGCACGTTTGGTATTTAGGTTGTACATATTCCTTGACCAGTTTTCTATAGTTGAGAACCTTACTTCGGCATTTTTGCCGACAAAGATTTCTACAGAACCTGCGTGTAGGTTTACGACATTGTATTTTGGCGCAGAACAACCTTCTATGAAGTGAACCCTAGAATTATCTTCTGCTATTATCATTGTGTGTTCAAATTGGCCTGCTCCTGGGGCATTTAGCCTGTAGTAGGATTGGAGAGGTATATCTACCTTGACTCCTTCTGGCACATAGATTAAAGACCCTCCTGACCAAACAGCACCGTGAAGGGCTGCATACTTGTGAAGGGTAGGTGGGATTGCCTTTTGGAAATATTTTTTGACTAGGTCTTCATGCTCTCTAATAGCTGAGGTGAAGTCCATGAAGATTACACCCTGGTCTTCTAGGTGTTTTTGGATAGAGTGGTAAACTTCCTCACTATCGTATTGGGCACCTACACCAGCAAGACTTTCCTGCTCAGCTTGTGGGATTCCAAGCCTATCAAAGGTATCTTTTATATCTTCTGGTAGGGCCTCCCAGGCAGTTTTCTTATCTGTTGGTGGCTTGACATAGGTTGTGATATCTGCCATATCAAGCTCAGATAAGTCTGGTCCCCAAGAAGGGTTTGGAGTCTTTTCAAATATTTCAAGAGATTTTAATCTTCTCTTTCTCATCCATTCTGGTTCATTTTTCTTATCGGATATTTCGTTGACTATATCGGCATTTAGGCCTTTTTCAGTGATATCTGAATAGATAAATTCATTAAAAAAGTCATAATAACCGCGGTCAATATCCTTTAGTTGGTCTTCAATATTGATTTCTTTCATATTACACCCATTCGTATCCTTCAGCTTCGATCCTATCCATTAGGTCATCTCCGCCTGAATATTTGATCTTGCCATCTTTTAGAATGTGAACATAGTCAGCCTTGATATTGGCTAAAATTTCCCTATGGTGGGTGATGATTATTACAGATTTTTCCCCATCTAGGAAGTCTTCTATACCCTTTGATACAATCCTTACCGCATCAACATCAAGACCTGAGTCTGTCTCATCAAGTAGGGCAAGCTTTGGACTTAGCATTTGCATTTGTAGGATTTCTGATTTCTTTCTCTCTCCACCAGAAAAGCCTACATTTACATACCTATTAGCATAAGAATCATCAAGCTTAAGGTCTTCCATCTCTTTTTGTAATTTTTTATTGAAGGCAAGGATTTTTGGTTTAGAACCTGTGATTTGCTCTTCAGAAATTCTTAGAAAGTCTGATAATTTTACACCAGGAATCTCATCTGGGTGTTGGAAGGACATAAAGATACCTAGTCTAGCCCTCTTATCAACGCTAAGATCTGTTATATCTTCGCCTTCAAAATAAATCTTTCCTTCCTTAACTTCATAAATAGGATTGGCCATGATGGCATTCATAAGGGTTGATTTACCTGATCCATTAGCCCCCATGACTACGTGGACCTCGCCCTTTCCTACCTTAAGGTCAATACCCTTTAATATATCTTTATCTTTCGCTGAAACGTGGAGATTTTCTATCTTTAATAATTCAGTCATATCTACCTCTTTATACTTCTCTTTTTTTCTACTCTTAAATCATACCTTTTTACTAGGGATTATCAATAAACTTCCACTAATCACAATACCCCAAAGGGCACAAAAAAACGAGCCCTTGCTCGTCTTGATGTTTGTTAGTAAGTAAGTATTTATATGCTAATAGTTATTTAGCTTATTTTCTACTAAATCTATTAGCGATTTAACGGCTTCTTCTTCTTCATCGCCTTCTGCTCTTATGATTATGTCATCGCCTTTAGAAGCACTCATGCTCAGAACTGACATGATAGACTTGGCATTGTATGACCTGCCTGCTTTTTCGACACTTATATCACAAGGAAATTGAACGGCTTGTCTTATAAATATGGATGCTGGTCTAGCATGTAAACCAATTTCATTTGAAAGCGTTACTTTTTGTTCGTACATGATACCTCCTTCGTCATATATTCTTTTCCCTAATATAAGGATACTCGAATTTTGTTAATTTGCAAACGATTTTATAAAAAATTAAAATATAGCTGAAACCCTCGCAGATTTCAGCTATTGCTAATTTAACTAAATTCTTTCAAGTAATTCTACTAGGAATTTGTAGTTATTTGCTACTGATTCTATATTTACCCTTTCTGCTGGTGAGTGGGCACCTTCTATATCAGGACCGAAGGAAATCATCTCTGTATCTTTCAGGGTCTTTTTGAAAAGCCCGCATTCTAGGCCACCATGAGTTGTAGAAACTTCCATTTCATCTCCGTGAACATCCTTCCAAACTTCTTTTGCAAGATCGATTATTGGAGAATCTTCCCTTTGCCAGCCAGAATATTCACTTACAACTTCAGCTTTACCGCCAAAATATTCTACAAGGAGGGCTTGTTTTTTGGCCCAGTCTTCCTTTTGAGAGTCGATTTCTGACCTATTCATGAGGTTAACAAAGATTGAATCTTCCCTATCTTCTAGAAGGCCAAGGTTTGAGCTTGTGACAATTGATCCGTCTACCTTTTTGTATAGACCATCGTGGATTGTGTATAAAAAGTCGATAATTCTCTTTGAAAGGTCTTTGCTTAGGACCTTGCCATCAAAATTAGCTTCTTTTACCCAAATTTCCCCATCTGGATCTACATCTTTGTATTCGTTTCTAACTTCTGCAATTCTTTCATTGATTATTTTTATTGCATCTTCTCTATTAGCTACTGCAAATACAGCACTTGCTGCTGATGGGATGGCATTTCTCTTAACTCCACCATTTGCCCTTGCAATTTGTAGGCCATCTATGCCTTGGATAAAGCGAGCTAGAGTTTTTATAGCATTTAGCCTAAATTCATCTATTTCCATACCTGAATGGCCGCCTGCAAAGCCTTTTAGGCCAACTTCTACAAAGTCTCCTTGGGAATCTTCATATTCTTTAGGGAAATTTACTTCAAGGTCAAGCCCCCCTGCACAACCTACAGTTAGGATTCCTTCTTCTTCAGAATCTATGTTAATTAGGTATTTGGCTGTAATTTGGCTAAGGTCAAGTCTTCCTGCACCACCCATTGAGGTTTCTTCTTCTGTTGTGATAATTGCCTCGATTGGGCCATGTTTTAGGGAATCATCATCTAAAACAGCCATGATAAAGGCAACACCTATGCCATCATCTGCCCCTAGAGTTGTTCCATCAGCTGTAATCCAGCCGTCTTCTTCAATTAGTTTGATTGGGTCTTTTTCAAAATCGTGATCGCTTCCTTCAACTTTTACACAAACCATATCCATGTGGCCTTGAAGGGCAACTATTGGATGATCTTCGTAGCCTTTTGATGCAGGCTTTCTAATAATCACATTTAGGGCCTCATCTTGGCTTACTTCTAGGTTTCTTTCCTTGGCAAAATTTACAAGAAAGTCAGATACTTCCTTTTCATTGCCGCTTTCTCTAGGAATTTCTGCTAATTGTCTAAAAAATTTAAATACGTAATCTGAATAAGCTTTATCCATTTATATCCTCCAAATATTCTTTAATCATCTTATTTTTGGCCCTTAAAATCTCATCAAAACCCTGGTAATAATCTCTTAAATTTCTAGGATTTCTGAATTTATTTCCATTTTTAAGCTTGGAATTGGCATTCATGCCCAGGCCAATAATATTTGAGATTTCTTCATTAATAATAATATTATACCTCTGCGATGTATTATTTCTTTGATAACCGACATTTTCGAGGTTAGATACGATATTTTTTTGCCTATAAAGATAGTAGGGCTTGTAGGAAAATTTCCTAGTAAATTCATCAATTTTTTCTGAAATTATAAGGGCTTGGTCTCTCTCACCAGCCAAATCTTTCTCCTTATACTTTGACCCAGATTTTATAGCAAGGGCGTGGAAGGTGATATTATCCGGTAAGAGTTCTCCTAGGATTTTAAAATTCTTGGCAAAATCTTTCGAACTTTCTCCTTCTAGACCTATTATAAAGTCCATATTTATTATAAAGCCAAGGTCCCTTGCCTTTTTATAAATATTTAGGAAATGGTCATAATCATAGGGCCTGTTGAGAGATTTTAGGATATTTTTATTAAAGGTCTGTGGATTTAGGGAAATCCTATCAACTCCTCCTGCCTTTAGGACCTCAAGCTTGTCATTGTCAAGCGTATCTTCCCTGCCAGCCTCGAAGGTAAATTCCTGGTAGGTATATTTATTATTTATGGCTGCAAGCAAATTGATAATCTCATCCGCCCTTAAAAATGAAGGAGTTCCTCCACCTATATAAATTGCATCAAGATCTCTTGGAAGGTCGATTTCTTCTATTTCTCTTATCAAATATTCCACATAGGCTCCCCTATCGTGGTGGGGACCAACTAAAGTCGGATAGGAGCAATAATCACACCTAGTGGGACAAAAGGGGATATTTATATAAAGGCTAAAGGCTTTCTCATCAAAGGATAGCCTTTCTTGTTCGCTCTTAACCTCTTCCAAAAGCCTTATTTTCTCATCTGAGACCTTGTAGGTCTCTTTGATTTCTTCTAAACTCTTAGATTTTAAAAGCTTGGAGGGCTTTGATCCTGTAAGAGTCCCCCAAGGTGACTCATAGCCAGTAAGAGCCGATAAGATTTCATACAAAGTCCTCTTTAGACTCTTATTATCAACAAAACTATAGACCTTGCCCTTGTAGAAAATTTCTTCACGGCCAATAGCTAGGTCAAAATCATCCTCGGTAAAGATTATGTCTTCGTGGTCAAAAAATATATTTAGGATGTCATATACAATTTTTCTTTGTTTTTTTTCTTCTAATTTTATCTTCATAGGGAAATTATACAAAATATTCAAAAAAAGACCAGGCTAATCAAATAGCCAAGTCTTTTTAAATGATTAAAATATTTTATTTAGCCCTTAAAAATTCCTCTGCCCAGGACCTATCTATCAAATGATTTAGGTCTTTTTTGATGATTTCCCCGTAATTATTTACGATTGTATCATATAGGGTTTGTGAAAAATCTAGACTTGCCCCTACATTGAGGGCTGTTTCTAGGTAGAATTTATTGTCTGCCCCATAGTAGAAGCTTTTGATTTGTTCTACCTTATAAGCAAAGTCATCGGAATGGACTAGGAAATATTTCATAAGCTCAATTACCCTATCATCAAGGCCTTTTTCGAAGATTAAAATCTTCTCCTTGAGGGATGGATAGTCGTAAGTTATTCTTAGCCTGTGCTTATAAAGCTCGTTTTTCCTATCTAGGCCAATTAGGCCAAGGGATGTGGAAAAGGCTAGCCTTGCCTTCTTGTCGATGAAGTCTGGATCATTTATAATCATAAAAGACTTTGACTCATCTGTATAGGCAAAGCGGTAGTTTAGGATAAAGGCCCTGCCACATTCTGGGCAAGTCATTTCCCCAAATATCCCCTCTAAAATCTCATTTCTTTCTGGCTTATCAGCAAAAATTGCTGTTGGCAAGTCTTTTTCAAAGCTTACCCCACACTTGGGACAAGCTATTTCAAATCTTTTCTCTCTTCTTTGCATGTCTAATCTCCTTATCTTGGGCTACTTATTATTAATATTTACCCAATTTGGGAGACTAGTCGTCAAATTTTACAGCTTTTAGGAGAGGAATAGCCAAAATTGATGCTATGATTATTGAAATAACCGCATTTGTAAGTGATACTCCTGCCTTTTGGATTACTTCTGCCATAGTCGCTTCTAGGGTTAGACCAAGGATAAATTTATTTTTAATAAAGGTCTTACCTAGGTATAAAACCACATAGGTGATTTGGCCTAAAATTGATCCGATAACAATTTTTGGTTTATCTACAAGTTCTTTCCTATTTTTGTAAATCATGCCTGCTACAAAGGCCATGGCAAATTTAGTGATAAAGGTAACTGGAGCTGATGTGAAGTAAACTGGGTCAAATAAGTCAAATAAAGCTGAGCCCACACCTGCTGCAAGTCCACCATTGACTGGACCTAAAAGAAGGCCTGCTAAAAGGCAAAATACATTTCCCAAATGAAACCTAGTTTGTCCAAGCGGAGTTACTATTGGAATTTGGAAAAACCTTGAAAATATGTACACTAGAGCTGTAAATAAACCCATGTATACGAGTTTCTGAGTAGTAAGTTTTTTCATAATAATCCTTTCTTTTCTATGCAATATTCTATCCCCCCTACTATACCACATTTTAGGAATTTGATAAAATAAATATAAAAAAGGAGCTAAATTTAGCTCTTAAAAGTCTAAAATTACGATTCTTTAATCTTAAAATCTATATAATTTACATAAAAAGCCACAAGGACTCCGATTAGGGTGTCGATTATCCTGTTGATGGCGAAATTAAAAGGCACTAGGTCGCCTGCGTGGTTGATGGTAACTGACAAAAATACAATGCCAGCTATAGATACGGCATCTTTTTTATTTATATTTGCCATGACCCATATTACCACTGTCACAAGGATTGCCGTTATAATCAGCCTTAAAAGATCAGGAATTGACCCAGCTGGGAAAATCAAGAGATAGAAAAGGCCCACAAAGCCTCCAAAGATTGTCCCTATTATCCTTCCTAGCCCCTTGTGATAGGTTTGGTGGACATTTTGCTGCATGCAAATTATTGCTGCAATTGCCGAATAAAAGGCAAGGCCCTCGCCAGGCCTAAAATGGGATATGATCATGGAAATAAGGACTGCTATACCCGTTTTTCTAATCCTTGGCCCTGGCATCCTTAATTGCATAGGACTCCTCTTAGGTAGTCATAAAAGCTTTCTTCGTTCACCTTATTTACCAGATAGGCCTTTGGTCTTTGTGATGAATGGTCGATTGTCTTTTCATCAAAATTAACCTTAAGACCTGCCGCATCAAAGATAAAGGCTTCTGGCCTTTGGGATAGGTAGAGAAGGAGGGCTCCAGCAAGAGCCTCTTTATCATAATTTTCCAAAATTCTTGCTAAATTTGGGTCGGAGTTTTTGATTTTTTCCAAATCTTCATCATTAAGGGTGAATTTTTCTGCAAATTTCTTATCAATTGCAAATATTTCTATGCCTGAAGCGAGGATAAAGTCCAAGTCTTCAAGATCTTCATTATCCATTTTCTTGGCATCTGGCAAGATTAAAAATATGTGGTCGATAAAATCAATCAGGTCATCAAATTCTCTTAGACCCTTGGCAATATTAGAAAGATCACCAGATGCGATTATATCAAGTCTTCCGCAATCAGATGCGATATCGTAGAGGTTTTCAAAAGCATCCATGTCTTCCAGATAATCACCTTTTGCCTTAAAAATTTCATCATCAAAGGCAGATTCCTTGTCAAAATAGTTTCTTGTCACGGATAAAAATAGGCCTTCGCTATTAATAAGGCCCAAAATATTTTCACCGGCTGCCCTACTTGACATATAAGACCTATTTGCTGAAAGTCCCACAAGCTCAAAATCATAAGAGTCTAGGGCCATTTTTATAAAAAGCCCATCAGCTGGGCTAAAATTTGTATCTATATAAATAAAGGGTTTTTGATATTCCATAATTCTTCCTTTCTGCTTACTTACTATACTAAAAAACCCGACTTTTTAAAGTCGGGAAATTTTATACGTCCATAAAGCCTTTCTTGTATTTTTTAAGGCAAGCCATATATATTAGGCCCACAATTATAGCTAGAGCAAGAATTATGATTGCCGCTGCAATAGCCATTGATCCTGTAAGACCATCTATTAGGAAAAATCCTCCAACAAGAAGGCCTGTAACAAGCAAGGACCCTAGGTAGAAAATTATTGACTTCAAAGGATTTGCCTGTTGAACTTCTTGAGGCTTCTTCCAATTGGTATTGACCACAAAGGTCCCAAAGTAAAGACTAATCATAGTCGCAAAGCCTCCTCCTATGCTTAGGCCAAGGAAGAATAAAAGGCTATTAATAAGACCAAGGCTTAGAATTAAGCCATAGGCTATGGCAAGTATCAGGTTAAAAATACTTATAACCACATAGCTTGAAGTAAACCTAGCCAAGAGATGGCTCTTAGGGTCTATCGGTAGGGTCTGGATAAGGTAAAAGCTCTTGCCCTCCCTAGAAAGGGAAGTGGTCGCTGGATTGCCATTAGTCCAAATAAGAAGACTTAGGGCAAAGGCTGCCGCAAAGCATATAAGAGATGTCATTGAGCTTTGGATTAAAGTAGGGTCCAAATCCTCAATAAGATTCCTACCTGTAGTAAAGCCCATAACCGAAAAGATTATTACCATAGATATAGGACCTGCCACGAAGACTATATTTGAAAATAAGGTCTTAATATCCTTAAGGAAAATATCCTTAAATTGGCTAGATGTTTTGATTTCAACATCCTTGGCCTTGACCTTCTTTTTCTTATCCATATCTATGTGGTCATCAAAGACCGCATCAAAATAATACTTATCTCCAAGCTTGTATACTAAAAATAATACAAAAGCCGCAAGAGCCAAGAGTAATAAGCTAAAGCCCAGTCTCTGTATTATTGGTCCGGTAAGGCTCATGCCAAAAATCTTAGCATTAAAGAAGACATTTGACACATTTCCAAGCATTGATGTGACATTATCTACATCTATATTAAATTTCGGTCCACTAGATGATGATGATGATGAGAAGGAGAAATAATAAATCACTCCCATGACCCCAAACATCAAAAGATATCCCAGTGTCTTAAAAAGCTTGGCATGCCTATTGACATTGGTAAATTTCTTAATCAGTAAAATCATCAAACAAATAAGCCCATAAGGTATAGCAATCATTGGCAAAAGGGTGATAAGGCCCAAAATCAAAGTCATTGGGTCAAAACCAGCCTCGCCAAAATATATATATAGGCCAATGGCAAAAAATAGGAAAAAGTCAAAAAATGAGCTTATCCCGCCGATTACCTTGCCCAAGAAAAGCTCGCCCTGGCTTAGGGGTAGGGTTTGGTAATTAGAAATATCTGCCTTGGTGAAATACTTTGAGAGGATATCAGGCACATAAAATATGAAGATCATCATGGTGATGGCCATGGCAAAATTTACAAAATACATGTAATTTTGACCATCTCCCACATAAATCATGGCGCTTGCCTTAAAGACCCCTATAAATATGGCTCCCAAAAATACATAGGTCCAGATAAATAGGATTATTCTCATCAAGTAGTTTTTAGGCATATTTGCGACTTGCTTTGATGGCCTGTAGGGGAAGAAACTTTCCCTTAAAGCATAGGCTGCTATAGTTTTAATATTCTTGCTTTTCATCTGTAAGCTCCAAGAAAATTGATTCAAGAGACCCGTCGTTATTGGCAATATGCTTGATCTCATCAAGAGTTCCTATAGCGATAAGCTTGCCCTTAGAAATAATGCCAATCCTATCGCATAATTCCTGGGCCACTTCCATAACGTGGGTTGAAAACATGACACACTTGCCGTCACCAGCCCTTTCCCTAAGGATTTTCTTAAGATTAAAGGCAGACTTAGCATCAAGACCAACCATTGGCTCGTCAAGGATTAAAACCTGTGGGTCATGGATAAGGGCACCGATTATGGCAAGCCTTTGGGCCATACCGTGAGAATAGGTTGAAATAGGGTCTTTCATTGCCTCTCTTATATCAAAATAATCCAAATAATGTTCAAGCCTTTCCTTCCTAGTTTCAGTATCCACCCCATAGATATCTGCTATGAAATTTATATATTCATTTCCTGAATAATTTTCGAATAATTCTGGATTGTCAGGCACATAGGAAAACTGGCTCTTGTAGGCTATAGGGTCATCCTCGATACGGAGGCCATTTATAAAAATCTCCCCCTTAGTCTTAGAATTTATCCCTACAATAGACTTGATGGTAGTAGACTTACCAGCCCCATTAGGACCAAGAAATCCAAAGATTTCACCATCTTTCGCCTCAAAGGAGATGTCATCCACAGCCTTTTTCCCTATCTTGTATTCCTTAGTAAAATTTTCAACTTTAATCATAAAAATCCTTTCTAATCTCTAAGAATCGTTTTTATCATTTTACCTCAATACATCAAAAATATACAATAATTATAAAAAATTTATTAAAAAATACCCCTAGGATCTAAAATCCTAAGAGTATTGTAATTTTTTATCCAACCAAATCAGAATAATCTTTTAGCTTGCCTAGGGCTTGGTTTTCTATTTGACGGATTCTCTCTCTGGAGAGGTCGTAGATAGAACCTATTTGCTCTAGGGTTTTTGGTTTTTCGTTGTCTAGGCCATACCTGTAGATTATGATTTGCTTTTCCCTATCTGTTAGTTGATCTAGGGCTTGCATTAGGAAGTTTTCCATGTCTTTTTCTAAGATTAGCATATCTACTGGGGTCGATTCATCTCCTACCATGTCCATTAGCTCATCTCCTGTGGAGTCTTCGCTGTCTAGGTTGATATTTAGGGAGGTGGAGTTGACTTGGTTTCTATTTATTAGGAAAAGGTCATCGGCTTGTTTTTTGTTGATGCCTTCGTTTTCTAATATCCTGTAGAGTTCCTCATCGCTTGCCTCTGGGTTGGCCTTTAAGATTTGTTTAAGCTTGTTTAGCTTTAAGTATTTGCCTGCTGGAATCCTGATGGTGTGGCCTTCTTTATTTATGGCCTTTCTAATGGCTTTATCTATCCACTTGTAGGCATAGGTTGTAAATTTGTAGCCTAGGCTTAGGTCAAATTTCTCCGCTGCCCTTATCATGCCGAGCATGCCTGATTGGACGAGGTCTTCTAGGTCTAGGTCATTGCCGTGGGACCTAAAGAAATAGGACGCACGACTCCTTACTAGGCCCTGGTTTTTTTCGACTAGGGCTGCTAGGGCGTTTTGGTTGCCAAGTTGGAATTGCTCTACTATCTCTTCGTTGTTTAGGTCTGATAGCTTCATCATATCCTTGCGCTTGATTGGGGCAAGGGAGGTGTTGACTCCTTTTTTGGCTGATCCTATTAGGTCATCATCGTCATCATCATCGTCAAAATCTTCGTCATCTTCTGCGATTATTTCTAGGATTTCTTCTTTTTGGTCTTCTGTTAGAGATTCTATGACTTTTAGCAAGTCTTCATCGGTCATATCCGGATTGTCCAGATAATCTTTAAGCTTTTCTAAAGTTTCCTTATCTTCTAAATTTATTTTATCCATATTATCACCCATTTTGAATTTATTTATCTTTATCCTCATCTTCTAGCTTGATTTTAAGCTGGTCAAGTTTGGCTGCAAGAGATTTTGATATAGGATAAGACCTGTAGTTGTGACTGAAATTTGCCTTTTGGCTTTTTTTAATCTTTCTCCTTAAGCCTAAGAGGTCTCCCCTTAGCTCTAGGGCTGTCATCCTGCTTGCTCCCTTGCCTAGGGCCATATTTTGCACTGCCCCATCATCTGTTACGACCTTGACATTGTGGCGACGGCCTACTCTTTCAAGCTCTGCTTCGATATAGGTATCTGCCGTTTGAAACCTCTTTGTATAGACAATTTTCATCTTATACTTTGTTTCTATGGTTTCTTTAAGTCTGTCAAGATTATAGGCATCAAAGACTATTACCATCTCTTCCGCCCTCAAAACGCTATATTCAGCCATTTCTTCTATGAGCATATCCCTTGCGGCTGCAAGGTTTGTTTTTGATAAGTCCTTTAAGTCCGGCCATTTGTTTATGACATTGTAGCCATCAACATAGGTTATGTTTTTTTTAGTCAAAGCCATTTTGTCTTAGGACCTCATACATGGCTATGGCTGAGGCAACAGATGCGTTAAAGCTATTTACAAAACCCTTCATCGGTATATTAATTAGTATATCACATTTCTCTCTTACAAGTCTAGAGATACCCTTACCTTCATTACCTACTACCAGGGCAATTTTGCCCTTAAGGTCGGTTTTATCTATCTCTTGGCTTCCTTCGCCTGCAAGTCCATAGACCCAAAAGCCCTCTTTTTGGATTTCTTCTATGGTACGAGAAATGTTTTTCACCCTAATTATATTGATGTTATTTATTGCTCCAGCACTTGTCTTATAGACTATTGGACTTACCTCAGCTGACCTTCTTTCTGGGATAATTACCCCGTCAAAACCAAAGGCTTCGGCACTTCTTACTATAGCTCCTAGATTATGAGGATCTTCGATTTGATCTAGGATTATTAGCCTCTTGTAAGTATCGATGTCAGCTAGGTCCTTGTATTTAAAACTTTCCACATCAAGGGCGACCCCTTGGTGGTTCATATCTATTTTATCAAAAAAACTCTTATCTACAAAATCTATTTCAATATTTTTTGCCCTTAGCTTTTTTATAAGCTTGTCAATTATCTTGGAATTTTGCCTTAGGATGTAGGCCCTATAGATTTCAATATCTGAATCTAGGGTGTCTAGGACTGGTTTTCTGCCATATATTCTATCCATTAGCTTATCTCCCACTTGACCCCATCACGGGTATCTTTTAGGCTTATGCCCATTTCTAAAAGTTCATCCCTGATGGCATCTGCCTTTGCAAAGTCCTTGGCCTTTTTGGCAGCAGCTCTTTCTTCAATTTTTGCTAAGATAAAGTCTTCGTCTATATCTAGGCTCTTTTTCTTGGCCACAAGCCCTAGGACATCGTAGAGACTGTCATAGAGACTCTTAGTTTTTTCTATAAAGGCCTTTGAAGAAGTAGAGCTTATATTGGTATTTATAAATTTGGCTAGATCAAATAAGACTGTAATGGCATCTGCTGTATTTAGGTCATCTTCCATGACTCTTATAAAGTTAGCCTCAGCTGCATCTAGATTTGCAAGAAGTTTTTCTTCGCACTTTTCCATTTGCTTATCGCTTGCCTTTGCTAGGTCTTCTTCAAGCTTAAAGGCTGCGTTATTTAGTCTGTTTAGGGAATTTTGAGCTTGTTCAATTATTTCCCTGGTGAAATTGATTGGCTGCCTGTAGGATGTGGTCAAAAGCCAAAATCTGATGGTCATTAGGTCGTATTCCTTCTTGATATCATCAAGGGTAAAGAAATTGCCTAGGGACTTACTCATCTTTGTCCCATTGACCTGGATCATACCGTTGTGCATCCAATAATTGGCAAATTTAACTTTATTTAGGGCTTCAGATTGGGCTATTTCATTTTCGTGGTGAGGAAATTCCAAATCTTCCCCACCTGCGTGTATATCAATGGTTTCGCCCAAGAATTTCTTATTCATGGTTGAACACTCTATGTGCCAACCAGGCCTGCCAGCTCCCCAAGGAGAATCCCAAGCCACTTCGCCCTCAATTTTTGTCTTTTTCCAAAGGGTGAAGTCTGCCGGGTTTTTCTTGCGGCCTACATCATCATTATCAAGCCTATTGCTGGCCCCGTGCATGAGGTCGTCAAGATTTCTTCTTGATAATTTACCATAATCAGCTTTTTTGCTTACATCAAAGTAAACATCCCCATCTGAAACGTAGGCCACACCTTTCTTAACAAGGCCATCTATGAAGGCGATTATATCATCCATTACCTCGGTTGCCCTTGGGTGGATGGTGTCTTCTTCATCTAAGTTTAGGTCCTTGGCATCTGCCATATATTGGTCTATATAGCGGTCTGTGACTTCTTTTGTAGTGATGCCTTCTTCGATTGATTTTTTGATTATCTTATCATCGACATCGGTGAAGTTTACCACATATTTTACATCATAACCCCTAAATTTTGCAAAACGTCTGAAGGTATCAAAGACAACTAGGGGTCTAGCATTGCCTATGTGCATAAAATCATAGACTGTAGGTCCGCAGACATACATCTTGATTTTGCCTTCTTCGATTGGTTTAAATACTTCTTTTTTTCTACTAAGAGTATTATAAATTTTCATTAAAAATTATCCCTTACAAATTCTAGCCTTTCCTTAACTAGGTCCTTGCCCATGATTAGGAAGGCATTTGATAGGTCTGGGCCATGAACTGAACCTGTTACAGCTGCCCTTACTGGGAACCATAGGTTCTTGCCCTTGATGCCTGTTTCCTTTTGGATAGTCTTCATAATTGATTTAGCAAAGTCTGGATCAATTTCCTTAACTTCTGCAAGATGGTCTAAGAATGCCTTAAATAATATTCTGGCATCATCTGTAGAAATAGCTTCTTTTGCATCATCATCATAGTCGATATCGGCACTCTTTATATAGTAGTTTTTAACAAGTTCAGCTGCATCAGAGAACTTATCAATAGCTGATTGCCAAGTTTCTGCAAGTAAAACTAATTTGTCATGGTCATAAGACTCATCAATTAGACCAGCCTTAATTAGGTAAGGCTTAATATCTTCTGCAAGCTCTTCTGGGCTTAATTCTCTGACATAGTGGCCATTGACCCAGTCAAGTTTCTTCTTATCAAAGACAGCACCAGTCTTATTTACCCTATCAAAGTCAAATTGCTTAGCTAATTGATCAAGAGTAAAGATTTCTTCTTCACTATCAGGTGACCAACCAAGTAATGATAGGAAGTTGATAAGACCTTCTGGAGAGTAACCTTCTTCGATAAAGTCCTCAACCATGCCATCGCCATTTCTCTTAGAATATTTCTTGTGGTCCTTATTTAAAACGGTAGGTAGGTGAATATATTCTGGAGCCTCCCAACCAAAAGCTTCGTATAAATAAACATGCTTTGGTGTAGAAGAAATCCACTCATCACCACGAACAACATGGGTAATGCCCATCAAAT